>Ga0247841_10002731_pt1 | contig 34327 bp, 27 predicted proteins | sample LaCruzMarch2015__2_FD_192410 | JGI IMG/M metagenome (GOLD analysis project Ga0247841, IMG submission 192410) | Freshwater microbial communities from meromictic Lake La Cruz, Castile-La Mancha, Spain - LaCruzMarch2015_18m | ecosystem: Environmental > Aquatic > Freshwater > Lake | place: Spain...
CGCCGCCGGAGCCCGGCACCGCATGGTCGGCAATGGTCAGCGGGTACACCGGCGCCTCAATGGCGAGCGTACTCCTCTCGATCAATGCGATGCCGGCACCGCTATCGGCATAATTGCCGCGCACCTCGGCCGGGCGTGCCTGCGTGCGCAACCGGCCCGTGCTTAATATCAGCGCCAGCGCGCCCATGGCTGTATTGGTGTTGCGGTTATACCGCAGGTCGCAATCGGCCAGATCAAAGTCGGGGCACTGGGCGATGAACAGACCGGCAAACTGCTGCGCGACATTGGACGTCACCTGCAGATCGGCGACGCGCAGGGACGGGCACACCGCAAAGTAAGCTGCACCGGCAAACGAGGCGCTGTTCCCCACCATGCCGCCGCCTTGCAGCGTCACGGCCGGACAATATTGCGCGATCATGGCGCCCGCCGCAGACGCCGTGTTGCTGGCAAACACCGTGTTGCTGATCAGCACGGCCGACGGAATCGAGTTGAACATCGCCCCACCGCCATACTCCGAGACCGCGCGGTTGCCGTCCAGCACGCAGGCGGCCAGCGTCACCGCACTGGCCAGACCTGCATACAGCCCGCCGCCGGAATCGACGGCAAGGTTGCCGCGCAGCGTGGCGTGCTCGAAGATGCCGCTCGAATCCCACAGCATCACGCCGCCGCCATATTGCGCATACCCCTGCACAATCCGCGCCTGGTTGCTCACCACGACGGTTGACGCCATGGCACAAATCCCGCCGCCCAGCATGCCCGCGTAGTTACTGACGCTGTCGCCACCGTAGCCGATGCTGGCATAGTTGCGCACGACCACGCTGCCGTTCGTGACAAAAATCCCGCCGCCACGCTGCCTGGCGTGATTGACCCAGAACTCGGCTTCGTTCTCGACCACCAGCGACGAATCCGCCACGTAGGCTCCGCCGCCGTCCGCCATGACATTCGTCGCGCGATTGGCCGCCTGCCCAATAATGGTGCTGGTATCGCTGATGCGGCCGCGCGCGCCACCGCCCAGATACAGGCCGCCGCCGCGCTCGTTCGCGACATTGCTGTACAGATCGGCATTGTCCAGCATCTGCACGCTCGCGCCATCCGCGAAAATGCCGCCGCCCCAGCCGGCATAGTTGTCGCGCACATCCGTGTCCGCGCCCTCACAGATGACCGACGCCGTGCGCGTCAACGCACCCACGCCGCCGCCCAGCCCCCCCGCGTTGCGATAGACCGGCGTGTCGCGCAGCACCGCAATGCTGTTCGTGCCGATGCCGATGCCGCCACCAATGAGCGCCAGATTGTAACAAACCATACAGTTCTGCGCTGTCAGTACGGCCGCCACATTGAGCTGCGCACCGCCACCCAACCCTAAACCGGCGTAGCCATTGGTCAGCATCAGCCCGTCCAGCAGCACCACGCAATTGCTCAGCACCGTCAGCGCGCTGCCCGAGGCCGTGCCGTCAATGCGCGTCCACGGCACAATAGTCATGCGCCGGGTGAAATCCGGGGCATACCCGCCATAAATTTCGAGTGACTTCTGCACAATGCGTACATGCTCGGCGTACACGCCGGTCGAGACCAGCAACGTGTCGCCGTTATTGGCCGCATCGACGGCCGCCTGAATCGTGGCAACGACCGCGCCGCCGCTGGTGCTGTTGGTCACGCCGGCCAGTGCGCCATCGTGGCACCCCACCACAGCAATACATGCAGCAATCCATAGGTGATGCGTCATCGTTACGGTCGTCATGTAGTCCTCCACAAGGCTTCGATTAATACCAGGCGGCACTATACCGCACTATGCGTCATTGTTGATAAGGTATTATAGTATGGTCAGCGGGTGGTGTCAAGAACGCGGCGGGGATCAGGCTCGTACGTGAAACGTAATCAGGCATGGCATACGGGTAACGAGCGGGGTTCGCGACGACCAGCATCACCCCGGCCATCAAACAACCGCACGTTGCCGTGCGGGTGTATTGTGAAAAAGATGCCGCCTCAGGCGAGCGTGCGCCGGCGCCACGCACAGGCAGGCGGCAGGCGGACGCTGTGCTTGTCCAAGCCATAAGCATCAGCAGTACACTACCAAGATGAATGTGTTCCGTCATATCGGAATTTCAGCGCGCGCTTCAACCATTTGACATTGTATATCCGATTGCAGCCTTGCTGCCCGACGACTTGTTTGAACAACTCCTGCCGCTGATGCGGGTTGCCGCAGACGCCAAGGCACGCGGCGTGACGCCCGATTGGGATAATTGGCTGGAAAACCGTGAGGCAGCGCACAGTCCGGCGTTCAAGAACGCGATGAATGCGGCGCGTGCAGACACACGTGAGCGCACTGCGGACGAGGTGTTTGCCGAACGGGGCGTGTAATGTGGGTGTTCAGCTTCAAGTCGCGCGCCGAACGAGAATTTGGGCGCCTGCCGCGCGAACTCCAGACGCGCATCGCGACAAAAGTGCGCAAAAAGATTGCCATCCTGCGCGTCGCGCATCGGCGCGACGTCTATCGGTAATCTAAAACTTTGCATAAGGCACTGCCACAGATAATCTGCCCCGTGTCACAAGCCAAAATCAATGGTCAATTCCTGACCCGTTCTTCCTAAGCAGCAGATCACCAGTTCGGCCTGCGTGGCAATCACTGCGGTTGCATGCCCCGCGCGGAGCGCGTGGCGTACGGGCTGCAATTTTGGTTGCTTGGCGTGCTGCCCGCCGCGCGTACGCGTCAATTTAAGCGGCTGGAAGCCGCTTCTACAGCAGATGCACTTGTTACGTTGACGCGCATAGCCTGGGCGGGATGAAAACGCAGAGGCGACCGTCCAAGTCGTGCGGATTGGCCACATCAGGCCACTAAGAAGCAACGATCCGGCTGAACCATGCGCAATCTTGCAGACCATTGCTTTCTTTCGCCGCGAAAGAATTTACCAAAAAGCAACAATCAACGCATGACCCCCGGTTGCCCTCAAGTTCCCACCGTGCTACCACCGAATACCGATTACTGAATACCGAATACCGGGCAGCAACTTCGTGTCTTCGTGTCTTCGTGACTATAGTTCTGCTGGGCGTGTGCGCATAGGGGCGACTGCGCGAGAGCGCAATCACGCGGATGAATCAGTTGGAGTTCACGCTTTAGCGTGTCTGGGCTTAGGAATGCACTTGCCTGCATACCACCTGATTGCGCATCTGAAGCAGGGCAGTATACAGTGCAGAAGCAGAATTAACCATCGGGGCATGGAAGCCCCTCCCATTACATTCTCGCGCTGCACGCGAAAATTTATATTTGACTTTGCGGTTCCTATTTGCTATTATGTCTCAACCGTAATATGTCTGGGAGAAATACGATGCGTGCCAGCGGAAATATTTCCATTCAGTTGCGTAAAAACACCTTGTTTTCCGTGGCGGTGGTGACTGCGCCGGTGGCGCTCCTGGGCGGCCGTGCAAATGCAGAGACCAACGCCATCTTGGCCGTCCGAGAACTCCTTGCCGATGCGAGCAACGGCGTCTGGCGCTACCAGATCTTCAACAACACGCCGACGAATGCGTACAATCCGGCAACGAATGATTTTATAAACATATTGGTGGATTTGAATGGCTGCGCTTCAAATGTGGCGTGGATACGATACACCCCAGATGCTACGACGACCAATCTGGGCTGCAGTTTCACCTTCAGTCAAAGCGATGTGAACATCCGCATTACCAACAATGCGTATGCCATCAAGCCCGTCGATATCGGGCCAGGGGTGACCAATGAAATGGTCGTGTATACTGCGCCGGGTCTTCGGTCCGTGATGATTGCAAACGGCATGCAAGTTCGAGATTCGGCATGGTCATTGTACAACCACGATATTAACTTGCCTGTCATCCCTGAGGTTATGAGCGGCGGCATGGTGTTCTTGGCTGTCCTGCTTTGGGGGCGCCTGCGTGCGCTATGTCTGCGGCGGTTTGGATGACACGGCTTTTCGTGGATGATGCGGCATGACATTTGATGCCACCAAGCCTTTCAATGCCTTGCCGGAACTGCCGCCGGTTCTTGATGTTAAAGCAGAGCGGATTCAAGCAGGGCTGACGGCGGCGCGGCAGGCGTTGCAGCGCCTGAATGCCGTGAGCAGAGTGGTGCTGGCGGCGGAAGACTTTTACAGCGCGCTCTTATACGAGGAGACCACCTCGCATGATGCGCTCGCGACCAACGCGAGTGCTGCGGCGCTCGCGTGGGCGATGCGATTTGCACAAGACGACGCGAAAGTGTGCAGTGCCGCGCGCTATCGTTCCGCGCTTGTGTGTGGCTGCGCCTATGTACGGGCCAACAGCAAAATAAGCGTTGAACTATTGCTGGAGCTCCACCGCCTTCTGTGTGCCCATCCGTACAGCGGCATACGCGATGGGAAGGTGCGGGTAAGTGACGGCCGACGGCTTATTTTCACCGCGCCGGTTGGACGCGACCGGCTGATGCAGTTGCTGCGCAACCTTGAAGACTATATCAATAATGATCCCACGGATGCGCTCGTGAAACTGGGAGTGATCTTGCACCAGTTCATCTGGATCCATCCATTTTGCGACGGGAACGGCAGGGTCGGCCGACTGCTGATGGTATTATATTTGTTGCACGCTCAAGCGATAGACGAACCCGTCCTCTTTCTCAACTGTTATTTCAAGGCCCATTTTGAACAGTATCTGCATGTGCTGAATACCACACTTCTAACACAGAATTGGGAAAATCTTCTGTGTTTTATGCTCAGCGCTGTCGAAAAAACAGCAGAGGCTACTATACAAAAAGCAGTGCCATTAGGATCCGGCGGCTGCCATTGACATTCCTTGCCGTTTCGACGGCATTCGCCGGCGACCGCGCGGGGCGGGCGGTGCATCATTTGCTGGTGCGCCGCCGCGCCCGCGTCAGTCGAGTTCGTGGAAGAAATGCTCGATATGTTTGCTGCGCAGCGGCTGGCGCAGTTTCTTGAGCGCCTTGGATTCAATCTGGCGCACACGCTCACGCGTCACATTGAAGACTTTGCCGACTTCCTCGAGCGTCTTGGGCGGGCCGTATTTGATGCCGAAGCGCAGCATGATGACCTTGCGCTCGCGCGGGCTGAGCGTGTCGAGCACCATGTTGATCTGGTCGCGCAGCAATGAATAATTGGCGGTGCTGAGCGGGTTCTCGGCCGCCTTGTCCTCGATGAAATCGCCGAAGGTGCTGTCGTTGCCGTCGCCGACCGGCGTTTGCAGCGAGATCGGCTGCTGGGCGATTTTCAGGATGCCGTGGATTTTGTCGACGGTGGTTTCGATATCCTCGGCGATATCCTCGGGCGAGGGTTCCATCCCGGTTTTCTGCACCAGCTTCTTGGAGGACCGGCGCATCTTGTTGATCGTCTCGATCATGTGGACGGGGATGCGAATGGTGCGGGCATGGTCGGCGATGGCGCGCGTGATGGACTGGCGAATCCACCAGGTGGCATAGGTTGAGAACTTGAAGCCGCGGCGGTACTCGAATTTATCGACGGCTTTCATCAAGCCGGCGTTGCCTTCCTGGATCAGGTCCAGAAAATCCATGCCGTGATTGATGTATTTCTTGGCGATGCTGACGACCAGGCGCAGGTTGGCCTCGACCATTTTGCTTTTTTCGGCCTTGGAGCTGGCGATCCAGCTGTTGAGATGGCGCACGTTGTGCTCGATCTCGCGGGCCGGCAGGCGGCACAGGCGTTCATGCGCCTTGAGCCGGACGGTTTCCTGCGCGACGCGTTTGGAAATGCCGCCGCGGCCGGAGGTCTGCAGGTCTTGCAGGTTGCGCGTGCTCTCGTGCGTTTCGGTGTGGAGCTTGATGCAGGTTTCCGCGAATTCCTCGATGACCGATTGCTTGAAAAACAATTGTTTGAGCAATTCGGTCAGGTGCTCATGGGCGCGCTCGATTTCCTTGTCGAGTTTCTGGCGGTCGCGGGCGTTCATGCTGCTGCGTTGGCTCTTGGCGTAGAGCTGGCGCAAGTGGCGGTCGGCATCGCGAATCTGGCGGCGCAGCGGCTTCATGTAGTGAATGTAGTGGTCGCGGCTGATCAGCTTGCGGCGCGCATCCTCGGAGACAATATGGTCGAAGCGCTCGGTGGCCAGGAGCAGTTTCTCGCACAGGTCGAGCGATTCCTTGGCGATATTGCCGAAGCGAAAGACATACAAGCGGATATGTTTTTCGGCCTTCTCAATTTGCTTGGAAATCTCGACTTCCTGGGCGCGGGTCAGGAGCGGCACGCGGCCCATTTGCTTCAGGTAGATTTTGACCGGGTCGTCGATATGCTCGCTCATCTGGAGTTGTTTCAGCTCCTCGTCGAGCATTTCATCCTGGACTTCCTCGTCATCCTCGCTGATGGCTTCTTCCTCGACTTCCTCGTCGCGAATGTCAATGTGTTTTTTCTTGAGGCCGTGCTGGACCGCCGTTTGAAACAGCTCCAAGTCGTCCACCGGAATATTGTCGGGCAGCAGGTCGTTGAACTCCTCCCAGGTGAGGAAGCTCTTGGCTTTGCCCATGGCAATGCCTTTCTTGATGATGTGGTTGATGACGCGTTGCCGGATCGTATCGCTCATGGATAAAGCATGGTAAAGGTTACACGTGCCCGGCCGTGGCCGAGGCGCGCATAGATTCCAGATAACGTTCCACAATCACGGCCGCCTTGGCGAAGGCGAGCGCGCGATGGGACATGCGGTTTTTGACACTGCTGGACAATTCCGCAAACGTCTTGCCGTAGTCGGTCTTGACGAACAGCGGATCATAGCCAAAGCCATTGCTGCCGTGCGGCTCGCTGCCGATCACGCCATGGCAGACGCCCTCGAACAGGCCGAGGACATTGTCGGGCAGGGCGACGGCGATGACGCAGACAAAGCGCGCGGCGCGCTGGTCGGGCGGGACGTCGCGCAAGGCGGCCAGCAATTTCAGGTTGTTTTCGGCATCGCGCGCGTGGGGCCCGGCATAGCGCGCGGAGCAGACGCCCGGCGCGCCGTGCAAGGCATCCACTTCAAGGCCGGAATCGTCGCCAATGGTCAAGCCGCCGGTGAGGTGCGCGCCGGCCAGGGCTTTGATGCGCGCATTTTCGTGGAAGGTGCGGCCGGTTTCCTCGATCAGCGGCGCGGCCGGGAAATCCGCGAGGCAGGCCAGGGTGATGTCTTTCACGCGCGGCAAGTGCTGGCGGAACAGGGCGCGCATTTCGCGCACCTTGCCCTGGTTGCGGGTGGCAATGACTATGGTCTGGTTGGCGTGGTCAGGCATGGGATTGCAGGCGTTCGCGCACGAGCGTGGCGCGCATCAGGTCGCGTTGTTCCGATGAAAGCTCGCGCCCGTAGAATTTCTGCAGGTGGGCGGGTTGGATGTCAATCAGCAATTCCGCAATGCAACTGCGTTCAACTGTCTCGAAGACATGCAGGTCAATGCCCATCAGCAACGTGGAGAGCAGGTCGGTGGCCTCGTCGCTTTTCAGGATTTCGGCATAGCGCAAGGTGCCGTAGGCGCGGCCGACGGCGTTGCGCAACTGGTGTGGCTCGTTTTTTCGGAGGGCGTCGCGCAGCGTGGTCTCATGCTCGATGACGCGGCTGATCAAGTGGGTCAGTTGCTGGATGATGTCGCCTTCGGCGCGGCCGAGCGTGATTTGGTTCGAGATTTGGAACAGACTGCCGCGGGCGTCGCTTTGCTCGCCGTACAGGCCGCGCACGGCGATGCCGACTTTGCCGACGGCCGAGATGACCGCGCCGATCTTGCGCTGCTGCACCAGGGCCGGCAGATGCACCATCACCGAGGCGCGCAGGCCGGTGCCGACGTTGGTGGGGCAGGCGGTCAAGTAGCCATAGCGCGCGGAATAGGCGTAGGCGAGGTGCTGTTCCAAGGCGCTGTCGAGGCGGTCTAGGACGTCCCATGTCTGGGCGAGGGCCAGGCCGGGCGCAAGGGCCTGCAGGCGCAGATGATCTTCCTCGATGATCATCAGCGCGAAGGACTGGTCGGGCGTCACCAGCAGCGCGGCCGGCCCGTCTTGGGCGGCAAATTCTGGGCTGGCGAGATGGCGCTCGACTAGGAACTGGCGGTCTAACGCGGACAAGGTTTGCAGCATCAGCAGGTGGGCGTCGGCCAGTTCCGGCACGGCGCGCGCGGCCGCCTGCACTTGTTCAATGACCAGCTCGCGTTGCTTGACCGTGGCCCGCAAGGGGAACGGCAGCGCGGCCAGGTTGCGCGCCAAGCGCACGCGCGAGCTGACGGCAATCATCGGCGCATCACTGCGCGTGAGCAGCCAGGCGGGCTTGTGGGCGACCAGCGCGGCCATCATGGCGCGGCCTCCGCGCTGGATTTGAGCCGGCGCAATTCGTCGCGCAGCGGAGCGCAGTCTTCATAGCGTTCTTCCGCCACGGCCTTGGCCAAGGCCAATTCCAATTCCGCAATGCGCAGCGGGGCGGTTTGTCCGCTGTGCGTGCCGGCCGGATGTTTGCCGACATGCTGCGGCGTTTTTTGCACCGAGCGCACAATGTCACGCAGGGCGCGGTCAAACACGGTATAGCACTGCTGGCAGCCCAGGCGGCCCTGCTTGACAAGCTGGGCCAGGGTCAGGCCGCACAGCGGGCAGGACAAGGTTGGCGTGGCGGGCGCTTGCTCACCGCCGGCTTGCAGCGCCTGCAGGCCCTGGGTCAAGGCGCTCATGATATCGCTGAACGAGAAGGGCAGTTCGATGTTGATGCCTTTTTCCGCTGCGCAGGCTTCGCACAGGTGGATTTTTTGCAGGGCGTTGTCGACCACTTCCGTGTAATGGATGGTCGCGTCTTTTTTCTTGCAGAGGGAGCAGCGCATGGTGGTCATCGGCCAAGGTCAGGCATAAATCGGCGTGCCGGTGGTCTGGGTCAACTGCAGAAAATCCTCGCGCAGCTGGTGCATGACCGGCCCGGGTGCGCCGCTACCGATCACGCGCCCGTCTATTTTCGTGACCGGAATGACTTCCGCGGCCGTGCCGGTCAGAAAGCACTCTTCGGCGCAATACAGGTCATGGCGGGTGAGCGTGTCTTCGCGGACCGGATACCCGCGCTGGCGGGCCAGTTCGAGCACCGTGTCGCGCGTGATGCCCTGCAAGGCGCCCATGCTGACGGGCGGCGTCAGCAGCACGCCGTGCTTGACAATGAAAATATTATCACCCGTGCATTCGGCCACAAAGCCAAAGCGGTTCAGCATCACGGCTTCCTCGCAGCCCGCGTTGATCGCCTCGATCTTGGCCAGGATATTATTGAGATAATTGAGCGATTTTACGCGCGGCGGCAGGGCCTCGGCGCCGGTGCGCTGGGTGGCCACCGTCACAATCGCCATGCCCTGCTGATACAGGGCCGGCGGATAGAGGGCGATCCGGTCGGCAATGATGACCAGCCCGGGGGTGGCGCAGGTGAACGGATTCAAGCCAAGATTGCCTTCGCCGCGAGTGACCACCAAGCGCACATAGCCGTCGCGCAGGTCATTGCGGCGGATGGTTTCGAGCAGGAGTGCCTTGAGCTCGGGCAGCGGGCAGGGCAGGTGCAGCATGATGCTGTGCGCGGATTCGTGCAAGCGCTGCAAATGTTCGTCGCACTTGAAGACGCGCCCGTTGTAAAAGCGAATGCCCTCGAAGACGCCATCGCCATACAGCAGGCCATGGTCAAAGACGGAGACGGTGGCTTCCGCGCGCGAGCACATTTTTCCGTTGCAATAAATCGTCATGAAAGTTCCGGGTGAGCATGAGTAACCGCATCCACCGCCGCGGCGGGTTGCAGCACGCCGTCGGCGAGGCGCCAGCGCACCTGGCCGCAGGCGGCCAAGTCAGGATCGTGCGTGACCAGGATCAGCGCAAAATCCAATTGCTGCTGGACGTCGAGCAAGACGCGAAAGACGGCCGTGCTGTTGGCCTTGTCCAGATTGCCGGTGGGCTCGTCGGCAAACACGATGCGCGGCCGGTTCATCAGCGCGCGGGCGATGGCAACACGTTGCTGTTCGCCGCCGGAGAGCTGATTGGGATAATGGGCTGCGCGCGCCGCCAAGCCGACGGCGTCCAGCAGGCCGCGCGCATGTTCGCGCGCGGCGCGCGAGACCTGCCGCGCCACCATGCTGGGCAGCAACACGTTTTCAAGCGCAGTCATTTCCGGCATCAAATGGTAAAACTGAAAAACAAAGCCAAAGGCGGCGTTGCGCACGCGCGCCCGGGCCGCATCCGGCATGCTGTACAGATTCTGGCTGTCAAAGAACACGCTGCCGCGGCTGGGGCGGTCGAGCCCCGCCAAGATGTGCAGCAACGTGCTCTTGCCGGCGCCGGAGGCACCGGCAATCGTCACTATACTCCGCGCCGCAAACGCACCGGTCACGCCGTTCAGCACGGTCAGGGTATCGGCGCCGCTGGTGTACTGCTTGACCAGCGCATCGGCGCGCAGCAAGGCGACCGGCGGCGTCATGAGCCGGGCACCTCGATCGTGCCCGCAAATACTTCGACGGCCGGGCCGGTCATCCAGACCGGGCCGTCTTGATCGGGCCACGCAATCGTCAAGGTGCCGCCCTCGAGCGCAATTTCAACGGGGCTGTCCAGCAGGTCATTCAAAATGCCGGCAACTGCCGTGCCACACGCGCCGGTGCCGCACGCCAAAGTAATGCCCGAACCGCGCTCCCAGACGCGCATCCGGACATGCCCGCGATCCACGATTTGGGCGAACTCGACATTGGTCTGGCGCGGAAACAACGCCAGGGCTTCGACTTTTCGGCCGATGTCCGCCAACGGCACCGCCGCCACGTCCGGCACAAAAAAGACGGTGTGCGGATTGCCCATCGACACGCACGTCATCGGCGGCAAGGCATAATCGCTCTCGATCACCGGCGGCGCGACGCCGATCACGCGGCCGCTATAGCCCTGCACGGGGATTTCGGCCGCCAACAGGCGCGGCGCGCCCATGTTGACCCGCACCTGCTCGCCCGCGATCGTCAGCGTGATCGGGCCGGCCGGCGTCGCGATGGTCATGGTAGCGGCGGGTACAATGCCGTGTTGCTGCAGGTAATGCGCGCAGCACCGAATACCATTGCCGCACATTTCCACCTCACTGCCATCCTGATTGTAAATGGCCATGCGCGCGGCCGCGGTGCGGCTGGGATACAAGAGCAGCAACTGATCGCCGCCCACGCCAAAATGACGATCAAGCAGGAATGCGGCCTGGGCCGGGCTGGGCTGCCACGTGCGCAACGCAGCGAGGGCGTTGACGACCACGAAGTCGTTGCCACAGCCGTGCATTTTGGTGAAATTCAGGGTCATGGGCTTGGGGGTGTCGCGCCGCAGAAAGCGTTTAGGGAGATTGCGATGGCCGGGAACTTGCGCAATAATTCCTTGTCCTCAGTCAGCAAGCGCACGCCGAATTCCTGCGCCAAGGCAATGTATTGGGCGTCATACCCGGAAATGTGATGTTGCACCGCCACGCGCAGCGCCGCGTCATGATTGACGTGCCGCTCTTGTGGTGCAAACCCGGTCAGTGCGTCGTGCAGAATGCCCGCCGCTTCTTCCACGGTATAGATAGTGCGGTGGCAGAAGCAGACCAGCGCGTTAAGAAACTCATGCTGCCACAGCGCCGGCACAAGCCAGTATTGATCGCGTGCATAGGCGCACTGGGCAATTGCGGTACGCTCATTGTTGCATTTGAGGTACACGATGATGTTCGCGTCTACAACGAGCATGCGCGGCCCTTGCGGATGATGCGCAATACCAGTGCGGCGCTAATCGGTTTGCGCGACATGAACGTCTTCTGCGGCTTGAGCGGCGGCACCGGCGGGCAGGGCGCGGTGACGGCCTGTTCGAGAATGGTCAACACTTCCTTGGCCATGCTGCGGTGGTTGCGGTCGGCGCGCTGCCGCAAGGATGCGTGCAACGGCGGCGGCAGGTCTTTGATCAACAGGGCAGCCATGTTCGTTCCTTAGATGGGGTTACCAGCGTGTGTTACCATAAGTATACCATTTGGGTAGTTTGGGCGCCATGGGCGCGTCACACCCGGTTCCGGCGACTCGGACAGAAGCGGCGCTAAGAAAGCTATGTGTATGTCGGTAACAATGTTAGCGCATGGTTGGCGGGTGGGTGCCGCCGAGACGGCGGCGCTACTCGTAGCGCCCGCGTCCCGCGGGCAATGCTGCGCAGCGAGTCGCCGGAACTGGGTCACAGGCCCAGCTCCGCGGCGAGCAGGTCGTCAATGGTTTCACGCCGGCGCACGACGCGCGCTTGGTCGCCCTGCACCATCACTTCAGCGGCGCGCGGGCGCGTGTTGTAATTTGAGGCCATGGCGAAGCCATACGCGCCGGCGCTGCGCACGACCAGAAAATCGCCGGGTTCGAGCGGTGGCAGCGTGCGCGCCAAGCCCAGGAAATCGCCCGATTCACATATCGGCCCGACCACGTCCACTTCTTGCGCCGCGCCCGCGCGCGGCACGGCCGGCAGAATCGCGTGATACGCCTCGTACAAGGCCGGCCGGATCAAATCATTCATGCCGGCATCCACAATCACAAAGCGCTTGGTCGCGGTCGTCTTGAGATACTGCACTTGCGTGACCAGCACCCCGGCGTTGCCCACCATAAAGCGGCCCGGCTCGAACAGCACATGCGCCGGCAGCGTGCGCAGGACGGGCACGACGGCCGCGGCGAATTCATCGGCGGTCGGCGGGGTTTCATCGCGGTAGATGATGCCCATGCCGCCGCCCACGTCCACGTATTCGAGTGCGACACCTGCCGCGCGCAACTCGTTGACAAACGCGGCCAGCAGGGTGATCGCCGCAACAAAGGGCGCCGTGGTCGTGATTTGCGAGCCAATGTGCATTTGCACGCCGACCGCCCGCGCATGCCGCAAATTCTTCGCCGCCAGATACAGCGCGCGCGCCGCCGTGAACGGCAGGCCAAACTTGTTTTCGCTCTTGCCCGTGGTAATGTAATGATGCGTGTGCGCATCCACATCCGGATTGACCCGGATGCAAAAACGTGCGACCGTGTCATGGGCGGCCGCGATGGCATTGATCCGCAGCAGTTCCTCTTCCGATTCGATGGTGAAGAACAAAATGTTGTGGCGCAAGGCGAAGGCGATCTCTTCGGCCGTCTTGCCGACGCCGGCGAAGACGATCCGGGCCGGGTCGCCCCCCGCCTTCAGCACGCGGTGCAACTCGCCGGCCGAGACGATGTCGAAGCCCGCGCCCAACTCGGCAAAGGTGCGCAACACCGCCAGATTGCTGTTGGCCTTGACGGCGTAACAAATGGTGTGCGCGACCGGCGCCAGCGCCCGGTCCAGGCGCTGAAAATGGTCGGCCAGCGTGCCCGCGCTGTAGACATAGAGCGGCGTGCCGTACTGCTGCGCGAGCGCGCGCAGCGGCAGGTCCTCACAATACACTTCCCCGTGTTTGGTGGCGTAGCGGTCCATACTAATTTCTTTCGCGGCGAAATAAATTAAAGTTCAGGCCAGCCCACGAATGATCGTGTCCTGAATGGCAAACAATTCCGTGCAGCCTTTTTGCGCCAGTTCCAGCATGGCGGCCAATTGCGCGGGCGCAAACGGCTGCTCCTCGGCCGTGCCCTGCATTTCGACAAAGGCGCCGCTGTCGGTCATGACCACATTAAAGTCAACGGCGGCGTTGCTGTCCTCAGTGTAGTCAAGATCCAGCAGGGCGCGGTCGCCGACCATGCCGACGGACACGGCCGCCACCCGCCGCAGCAACGGCGATTTGCGCAGGATGCGCCGCTGTACCAGGCGTTGCAGGGCCAGATGCAGCGCCAGGTACCCGCCCGTCACGGCGGCCGTGCGCGTGCCGCCATCGGCCTCGATCACATCGCAGTCGATCCAGATGGTGTTGTCGCCGACATCCTTCAAGGTGACGGCGGCGCGCAAGGCGCGGCCAATCAGGCGTTGAATTTCCTGAGTGCGCCCGGTGACTTTTCCGGCCGTCGCCTCGCGCATCTTGCGCCCGCCGCCGGCGTAGGGCAGCAGGCTGTATTCGGCCGTCACCCAACCGGTGCGCTCTTTTTCGTCCATCATCCAGCGCGGCAATTTTTGCTCGAGCGACGCGACGCAAATCACGCGCGTGCGGCCGCATTCAATCAGCACGCTGCCAAGCGCGCTGGGAATGTAGTCCGGCGTGATCGTCACCGCGCGCAATTGGTCGGGCTTGCGCCCGCCGGCACGCAACGTCAGTTTGTCAAGTTCCTTGAATGAAGAATCAGTCATGCGGTGTGGTTTCTCCCAAGTGCAATACCATTATGAACCGCCAGTGCGGCGGCGAAGAGCGCATTCATGGCCGCCACCGCCCCAGCCAGCGCTGCAGTTCAACCAAGCCGCTGGTCGTGCGTGGTTGCGCAAAGCGGGCGGCCAGATCGAGCAATTCGTCGACCTCCGCCATGTGTTGCGCGTAATCAAAGGCGCGCAACTCAGCACGGCGCAGGCGTTCCAACTCCACGCCGGCGCGCGCCCACGTGGCCGCCCATGCCCGCCCTTGCGCACCCGCCACCGCCGTGGGTTCGGTCATGCCGTCACCACCAGGTTCAGCAGTTTGTTGGGCACGAAGATTTCTTTCACGATGGTGCGGCCCGCCAGCACTTTGTCGAGGGTGCCGTCGGCTTGGGCAGCCTGGCGCACATCCGCCTGCGTGCAGTCGCGCGGCATGCTCAGTCGCGCGCGCAATTTGCCGTTGATCTGCAGCACCATCTCGATGGTCTCGTCCTGCACCAGCGCCGGGTCAAACGTTGGCCATGGCTGGGTGCAGGCAAAAGCGGCCTGGCCCAGCATGACCTGCCAGATTTCCTCGGCCATGTGCGGCGCAAACGGCGACAGCAGCAGCGTCAGGGCCTCCAGATCCGCGCGCGTCGCGCCGCAATCCTGGGCCTCGTTCACGAAAATCATCATCGCGCTGATGGCCGTGTTAAAGCGGAAGTGCCGGATGTCCTCGGTCACTTTCTTGATCGTCTTGTGCCGCAGCCGCAGCAGCGCCACGGATTGCTGTGCGTCCGCCAGGCATGCGCGCTGGCTCAGGCGCCAGGCTTTTTGCAGGAAACGATGCACGCCCTCGACCCCGTGCATGTTCCACGGCTTGGGCATTTCGAGCGGCCCCATGAACATCAAGTACAAGCGCAGGGTGTCCGCGCCGTGCGAACCAATGATGTCGTCCGGGTTCACCACATTGCCGCGCGACTTGCTCATCTTCTCGCCGTCCTCGCCCAGCACCATGCCCTGGTTGATCAATTTCATGAACGGCTCGGGCGTCGAAACCACGCCCAGGTCATACAGGACTTTATGCCAGAAGCGCGCATACAGCAAATGCAGCACGGCATGCTCCGCGCCGCCGACATACACATCGACCGGCATCCAGTAGCGTTCCTTGTCCGACGCGACCAGGCACGCGTCGTTGTGCGGATCAAGGTAGCGCAGATAATACCAGCTCGAGCCGGCCCATTGCGGCATGGTGTTGGTTTCGCGGCGCGCCGGCGTGGCGCAGACGGGGCAAGGCGTGCATACCCATGCGTCAATCAATGCCAGCGGTGATTCGCCGGTGCCCGAGGGCTGGTACTGCTCGACCTCCGGCAGGGTCAGCGGCAAGGTGTCTTCCGGGACCGGCACGGTGCCGCACTGCGGGCAATGCACGACCGGAATCGGCTCGCCCCAATAGCGCTGGCGCGAGAACAGCCAGTCGCGCAATTTGAAATTGACCTTGGCTTCACCGAGCGCGTGCTCGACCAGCCAGGCGGTCATGCGCTGCTTGGCCGCCGCCACCGGCAGGCCGTCCAGGAAACCCGAGTTGACCAGCTGCCCGTCGCCTTCATGGGCCGCGGTGTGGAGATCGCCGCCGCTGATCACCTCGACAATCGGCAGCCCAAACAGGCGCGCAAATTCCCAGTCGCGCTGGTCGTGGCCCGGCACGCACATGATCGCGCCGGTGCCGTAGCTGGCCAGCACATAATCGGAAATCCAGACCGGAATGCGTTGCTGGTTGACCGGGTTGATGGCCTGCGCGCCGGTGAATACGCCGGATTTGTCTTTGGCAAGGTCGGTGCGTTCAAGGTCGGATTTGCGCGCGGCCAAGGTGCGATACGCAGCCACGGCGGCGCGCTGGGCCGGCGTGGTGAGCGCATCCACCAGGGCATGCTCCGGCGCCAGCACCATGTAGGTCGCGCCGAAGAGCGTGTCCGGCCGGGTGGTGAACACCTCGATGTCCCCGGGCGCGTCGGCCAGGGCAAAGCGCACCGTGGCGCCGTCCGACCGGCCAATCCAGTTGCGCTGCATCAGTTTCAGCGACTCCGACCAGTCCAGCAGGTCGAGATCCTTCAGCAAACGCTCGGCATAGGCCGTGATCTTCAGCATCCACTGGCGCATCGGCTTCTTGACGACCGGATGATCGCCGCGCTCCGAGCGGCCGTTGATGACTTCTTCATTGGCCAGCACGGTGCCCAGCGCCGGGCACCAATTGACCGGCACATCCGCCTGATAGGCCAAGCCGCGTTTGAGCAGTTGCAGGAAAATCCACTGGGTCCACTTGAAATACTGCGGATCGGTGGTGTCGACTTCGCGCGACCAGTCATAGGAAAAACCCAGCGCCTCGATCTGCTGGCGGAAGCGCGCAATGTTGCGCGCGGTGCAGGCCCGCGGATGCGTGCCGGTCTCCAGCGCGAATTGCTCGGCCGGCAGGCCGAAGGCGTCCCAACCCATCGGGTGCAGGACATTGTGCCCGTTCATGCGCAGGAAGCGGCAATAAATGTCGGTGGCGGTGTAGCCCTCGGGATGCCCGACATGCAGGCCGGCGCCGGACGGGTACGGAAACATGTCCAGCACGTACGCCTTGCGACACGCCGGATCGTTGTCGCGGGCGGCAAACACGCCGTGTGTCTGCCAGGCGCGTTGCCAGCGCGGCTCGATCTCGAGAAAGGTGTAATCGCGAAGTTCAGCCATGGCGGGTGGTCAGGCGTGGGTGGATTTGAAGGCCAGGGTGGGCAAACTTTTTTGCATCATGGCGCGGACGGCATGCGACGTGTCTTGCAACAGGGCTTGGTAGGCCGTGTCTTCAGCCTCGGCGCAACTGATGGTGCGGATCAGCTCGCGGTTCTGCGGGATGTACGTGGCGGCCGTGCTCAATTCATCGACGCCCAGGCCGACCAGCATGTAGACGCACATCGGATTGGCCGCCACTTCGCCGCAGACGGCCACCGGGATCTTCTTGGTGCGCGGCCGATGGGCAAACAGGCAGGCCGGATTCGGGCGCGTCTGCGTCGAGACATCCTTGCAGATTTCATTGTGGGCCGCGTCGATGGTCGTCTTGATCAGGCGCAACACGGCCAGGTTGAACGGATCGTACATGCGCGCGGTCTTCTCGTTGATCCGGTCAATCGCCAGGGTGTACTGGATCAAGTCGTTGGTGCCGATCGAGAAGAAATCCACTTCATTGGCCAGCAAATCCGCGGTCAACACGGCCGAGGGGATTTCAATCATGGCGCCGACCGGCATGTGCGGGTTGAAGTCGATCTGCGCCTGCAGCAGTTCTTGTTTGCATTCCTCAATCAACTGCTTGGCCGCAATCACTTCATGCACGGTGGCGATCATCGGGAACATGGTGCGCACATTGCCGTGCGCGCTGGCGCGCAGAATCGCGCGCAACTGGGTCTTGAAAATATCGGTGCGCTCGAGGCAAAAACGGATCGCGCGCCAGCCCATGAACGGGTTCATTTCGCGCGGCAATTTGATCGAGGAGACAAACTTGTCGCCGCCCAGGTCGAGGGTGCGGATCACCACCGGCTTGGCGCCGCAGCGTTGCGCGACATAGCTGTACGCCTCGACTTGCTCGTCTTCGCTGGGCAGGCCCTGGCGGTTCATGTAGAAAAATTCGGTGCGATACAGGCCAATGCCTTCGGCGCCCTGCTCGAGCGCGTGGTCCACGTCCTGGGGCGTCTCAATGTTGGCCATCAACGCAATGCTGCGGCCGTCGTTGGTGACCGTCGGCAGGTCGCGCAATTGCAGCAACTGGGTGCGGCGCGTGCGCGCTTGCGCAAGCTCGTGCTCATAGGTCGCAATCCGCGCCGCGCTCGGCCGGACCACCACGACGCCTTCAATGCCGTCCACGATCAGCACGTCGCCATCGCGAATGGCGCGGGTGCATTCCGGCACGCCGGTCACGGCCGGAATTTCCATGGCGCGCGCCATGATCGAGGTGTGCGAGGTCGGCCCGCCCACTTCCGTCACCATGCCGAGTACATGCCCGCGGTGCATCTCGGCCGCGTCCGACGGCGACAAATCGTGGGCGACGACAATGACGTTGTCGCGCAAGGTCGTCAAGGTCGGGCGTTGGGCCCCGACCAAGTGCAGCAGCACGCGCTGCGCCAAGTCCTCGATGTCGGCGATCCGCTCGCGGAAATACTCGTCGGCATGGCGCGCAAAGACGGCCACGTGCGCATTGGTGACATCCATGAACGCGGCCTCGACGTTTTCGTGGTCGTCGCGCACGCGTTGCGCGATTTTCTCCTGAAAAACGGCGTCGTCCAGCAGCAGCAACTGCGCATCAAAGATTTTCGCGTGGTGATGCCCGATGCTGGTGGCGACCCGCTCCTGGGCTTCGGCAATCTCCGCGCGCGTCTTCGCCAGCGCCTCCTGCAAACGCGCCAGCTCGTGCGCAACATCGCCCGCCGCAACCACCGTGCGCGCCGGCTGCAGCCCCTCGGCATCCATGACGCTGGTGTGCAGATAGGCCGGCGCAATAACCACACCTTCCGAGGTGCCGATGCCGCGCAGAATTACTTCAGATGAGGACATATGCCTGGGCCGCCGGGTTGTGCTGTGATAAGGGTCACGGTCGTGCGCAATGCCGCGCAGCGGCGCAGCCAATCGTCGTGGCCGTGGGCCCCGGCGCGCTGTGCCATACTCGCAGTACTGCGGCGGCGCTTAGGCTTGGCCGATGATCAACTTGTCGGCCAGCATTTTGTTCAGGGTGCGGGTCGAGAGCTGACGCAGGGCGACCAGCCGCTTTTGATTCTCCGCGTTCGGCCGGCCCTTGTTGTCTTCCCAGAGTTTGGCCGACAAGGCCGAGACGCCCAGCAACTTCGCGAAGTTCGAGCGCGCCAGTTTGTGCCGCAAACGCAGCTTCTTGATCAAGCCGCCCGAAAAACGCGCCTTGCTCAGCGTGGCTTCGTCAACCGGGATTGCCGCACTGCCGGCCGGCGCGCTGGCTGGCTGGCACAACCCCGCCAGTTGCTGCTTCAGCGCCTGCACCTGCTGGCGTTGCTTGCGCGCGGCCGCCACCAGCGGCGCCATTTCCTTGTGCAGCTCGCGCCGCACTAGGCGCGTCACTTCTTTTTTGAATACCACGGCAAAATTCGTTGTTGCTTTCATCTACAGGCTCCTGGGTGGAATGAGTCAGTTGTTACAACTATAAGTTGGTACGCCCGGCGGGAATTGAACCCACAACCTTTGGCTTCGGAGGCCAACGCTCTATCCAATTGAGCTACAGGCGCACAGAGGGGCTTTGTCATACAACGTGCTAGTATATCATTTCTTGGTTGCGCGCGCTGCCGCGTCAGCCGTTTGATCAAACACAACCGCGCCCAAATCGGCAAATTGCGCGACAAGGGCATCGCGGATCGCACGCAGCATGCGCAAGCGATTGGTGCGCGTCACATCCTCCTCCACATTCACCCGCACGCCCTCAAAATACGCGTGCAGTGGCGCGGCCACTTCTGCCAGCAATCCGACCACACCGCGCACATCATCGCGCTGCAGCGCCGCCGGCAGCAGCTCGCACGTGCGCGTCCACGCCTGCCATACCTGCGTTTCAAGCGCGTCCACAAAGGCCGCCGGATCCACCGCGCCGGGCGTGAACTCGGCCGCGCGCGTGATGTTCTCGCAGCGCTCCAACACCGTGCATGCCTGGCGGAATTCATCCGCCGGCAACAAGGCCATCAGCGCCTGCGCCTTGTGATACGTCTGCGTCACCGCTTCCCATGCCGGCGATGCCATGACCGCCGCGCTGACATCATAGCGCACGCCGGCGTCTTTCAAGACTGTTTCAAACCGCCCGCGCAACACCTGCAGCACATGCGCGCCCACACCCGCCGCATCCGCCGCCGGATACTGCGCCAGCGCGGCGCCCACCGCCGCACCCAGCGTCAGCCGCAGATCGTGCGCGACCAAAATGCGCAGCACACCCAATGCCTGGCGCCGCAATGCATACGGATCGGCCGAACCGGTCGGCCCAAGGCCCACCGCGCAACAGCCGACAATCGTGTCAAGCTTGTCAGCCACGCTCACCAGCGCGCCCACGCCGCTGGCCGGCAGCGCATCGTCCGCACCGCGTGGCTGATACATTTCCTCAATGGCGTCGGCCACGTCAGCCGGCTCGCCATCCACCACCTTGGCATAGATGCGTCCCATCACGCCTTGCAACTCGGGGAACTCGTACACCATGGCGGTCGTCAAATCCGCGCGCGACAAAAATGCCGCCCGCGCCGCCGCATCGGCCAAGGCGTCACGCCCGCTCATGGCCGCCAGTGCCCGTGCCAGCGCCGCCACGCGCTGTGTCTTGTCAAAATAAGTGCCCAGCTTTTCCTGGAACACCACCGTGCGCAACCGTTCGACCCGCGCCGTCAACGTGGTCTGCCGGTCTTCATCCCAGAAAAACTTGGCGTCGGCCAGCCGGGCCGTGATGACGCGCTCATAGCCGGCGCGAATGCGCGGCTCGTCCGCCAAGTCATTGTTGGCCACCGACAAAAAGCCGGCCGCCAGCGCGCCTTGTTCGTCGTACACGCAAAAACTCTTTTGATGTTTCTTCAGCGCCGTGATCAGCACCGGCTCGGGCAGTTCCAGCAGTGCCGGGTCAAACGACCCGCGCACGACCGACGGCCACTCCACCAAGTTCGCGCACACCCGCACCAGCCCGCGGTCAATCTTTTCGTCGTGCGCGCCGTGGGCCGCCAGTTGTTGCAGGATCTGCTGCTCGCGCTCGCGCACATCCAGCACAACATATGCTTTGCGCAATTTCTTGGTCAAGGTGGTCAGTGACGCGGACGTCACCCGCACCGGCCGGGTTGCTAAAAAGCGATGGCCGCGCGTCTGCATCCCCGCCCGCAGCCCGTCCAGCTCGACCGGCACCAGTTCCTTGCCCAGCAGCGCCACCAGCCAGCGGATCGGCCGCGCAAACACGGTCGGCGCGTCCGCCCAACGCATCGTCTTCGGCGCTTTCAAGCGCCGCACGATCCCAGCCATGACGCCCGGCAACAGCTCGATCGTGCGCGCGCCGCCGCGCGTCACGTTTGCATACAGATATTCCTTGTCGCCCACCGCGCGCCGTTCCAGCGCTTCGAGCGCCACACCCGTCTTGTCCGCAAACGCCGTCGCCGCACGCGTCGCCTGCCCGTTGGCAAACGCCACGTCACACGGCGGGCCTTTCACTTCTTCCTCAATTACCGGTTGCTGCTCGGCCACCCGCGCGCAATGCAGCACCAGCCGGCGCGGCGTGTACCAGGTCGTGATGCCTTTCACCACAATGTTTGCCTTTTTCATTTCATCTGCAAACAGCGAGGCAAGCTGCTCGGCATACGGCGCCAGATAGCCCGCCGGCATTTCCTCAACGCCCACTTCAAATAAAAACGGTTTCGCCATGTTCAGCTCACCAAGCCGAAGCCGCGGCCGTCATCAACATACGCCCGCGCACAGGCACACGCCATGGCGCGGATCTTGGTGATATAGCCGGTGCGCTCCGTGACGCTGATCGCGCCGCGCGCATCCAGCATGTTAAACCAGTGCGAGCACTTCAACAGCCATTCATAGGCCGGCAGCACCAGCTTTTGTTCCAGCGCCGCGCGGCTCTCCTCCTCCGCCTTGCGGAAGAAATCCCAATGGCGCTCGACGCTCGCCCCATGAAAACTATAGGCGCTTAGTTCATACTCGGTGCGTTTTTTCAACATGCGATACGTGACGCCCTCGACCCATTCAATATCCATCACGTGATTGACGCCCTGGATAAACGCGGCGATGCGCTCGAGGCCATAGGTCAACTCGGTGCAGACCGGCTGCAAGTCCATGCCCGCCACTTGCTGAAAATACGTGAACTGGGTGATCTCCGTACCGTCGCACAGCACCTGCCAGCCCAGCCCGGTGGCGCCCAGCGTGGGCGATTCCCAATCATCTTCCTCGAGCCGCACATCATGATGACGTGTGTCAATCCCGATCGCGCGCAAACTGGCAAAATACAAATCCTGCGAATCCGCCGGCGCCGGCTTGAGGATCACTTGAAACTGATGATGCTGGTACAACCGGTTGGGATTGTCGCCATAGCGGCCATCGGCCGGCCGGCGCGATGGTTGCACAAACGCGACCTTCCACGGTTGCGGCCCCAGCGCCGCGAAAAACGTGTAGGGATGAAACGTGCCTGCGCCGACCTCCGCGTCATACGGCAACGCCAGCACACATCCTTGCGCGCCCCAGTATTCCTGCAGCGCGAGAATGATATTCTGCAATGTCGGCCGGCGTTTCATGCCGCGCCACGTGTTCTGCAATAGTTTTGCATAAGAGCCTAAGTATAACAAAATCGCCGAAAATCTGCAAAACCCCGTTTTGCACTACTTTAATGAACAAAGAGTAAAAGAGTTTATGAGCTGCGGCAATCAACCATGCTTGTCGCCTGCAACTAAACTGAATCTGCTGTCTGCTCCTTAACTCATTTACTCTTTGTCATCCTGCTGCGCTGCCGCCGCACCTCGCAAGAACAGCGTTTTCACGGTGCAGATCGGCCCGCTAACCATCAGCATCGGCATCCTTGAGCCCTACGGAATCCCTTGCTCAGATCAAAACCCGCTGGCGCAAGATAGCTCAAAAACGCATCTGCACGTACGCCAAGCGCTCCGCGCTGGGCATGCTGCGTTGCCAGCACATCTAAGCATATGGGCGAAAAAGCACGGCAATATTCGCCGGTTAGTTTGCGTTCCAAATCCCGGCGCTTCATCCAACCCAGCGCTGCCCGCACACGCAGCGCTGCTGCTGCAATAATGAACAAAGAGTACATGAGAAGCCCGCATCAACCTTTTTGCCATCTGCAATCAAACTGAATCTGCCGCCTGCTCCTTGACTCTTTTACTCCTTGCCATCCTGCTGCGATCCAGGCGCAGCGCTGATTCACTCACTAAGGTGCAAAGGCACGAAGGGAGTCTGAAACTAAAATTGGTCAGCTACTCCGCATCCATATTCTTCAGAATCTTCATGGCCAGTGGTTCTTTAATCTCGGCATGCCGGGGAACCGCTTCTGTAATGCCGTTGCTTGGATTAATCCAATATATCCGCCTTGCGGTCTTCAAGAATCAACTCGATCGCTGCGCGCAAACTATTCTTGGCTTCTTCAAGAGTCTCGCCTTGCCCATTGGCGCCGGGTACCTCGGGACAAATAGCCCAATAACCACCTTCAGGAGCTGCTTCTAAGACCGCGGTAAATTCTGCTTTCATGTTGTCTCCATCGTTGTGACCCGACGCCGCAGGTGCTTGACGGACTCGCCTCCACCTGCTGGTTCAGAATCCCATTCAAAGCGCATGCCTTATTATATCATTTTGCAGCCCTGCATGTCTTCCACCGCCGCCACCTGTGCATCTATGCCGTCGGCTGCTGCCGTGCAACCCGCACACACAGTGCTTTTAACTCATTTACTCCTTGTCATTCTGTTGCGATCCAGGCGCAGCGCCAATTTTGGTAGCTTATGCTGTTTTCTTCCGCGTGGCCTTGAACGTCGACTCGTCACCCAGATGGAACCCAAACCAGCCCTCCCTGCTGTTGCCGTGCGCGACGGCCCAGCCCCGGCCGCTGACGTCATCGCCTTCGTCCCAGCCCGCGAACGAGAACACGAGGCGCTCAAGGTCGATGAAGTCGCGCTCCCAGGTCGACATCTCGATGAGGTGCCACGCGCCGAGGTATTCCGGCTTCATCATCATTGCGTTGCTGGTGATCCAGGTTGGACGGGTGGGTGTGCTGAGACCCCCACGACCTTGCGTCGTGGGTGAATGAGATTGAGTAAAAAGGCGCACCGGCGCTTTTTTCTTAATCTTTGCTTCCACCGAGGCAAGCTCGGTGGGGAGCAACAGCACAAACGAACCGCTGGATCTGGGTCTCATAAATACCTTGCCAAAGCAGATATTGTCCAAACAGGTTGCCTTCGTCTTAAGCTAAATCCCTTTTGCATCTCCCTTTTCCAAAGGGAGACCATCCAGCGCCTGCGCAAGCGCTCCGTCCCTTTTTATACTAATGAGTTCGCTTTCTACTTTGCATCGTCCTTGTAGCCGCCCGCGGTGAGGGCGGCTTCTGCAACCGCGGTCAGCGCCCGCGGCCACAATTGGAATGCACGCAAGTAAGCGCACTCATTACTAAACGTTAGACGCACTACACTAGGCTGCGCCGTACAAGGCGCTGACCCGCGCGTCCACCTCGCTTTCGAGCGCAGTGATGTCGGCGTTCGCGTCGGCCTTTTTTGCCGCCAGAATCCGGTCAACCAGCGCAATGATCGGTTGCTGCTGTTCCGCCGTCGCCACCGGTATCGGCAGCTTCTTCCAGTCATCGGGATAAACGTCAAGATTGCTTCTTCGCACAAGCCTGATGAAGTCAAGAGCAACGCTGGAGTTCATAACAGATAGAATGTACTTTAACTGAAACTTCCGGCTCGCACTTTCAACTTTCTCACGTTCAAGGCATGTCTCTGCTCTGATCTGGTCTTCGTATGATGCGCTTTTGAGAAGAGAACGATTGCGCACATTTTCAAGACTATGCCACAGAACAAAAGCTATCGCCGTGTGGTTATGCAATAAGCCCGATGCATCGTATGATACGCACATGGGTTTCTTGACACCACATATGCGCAGAGCGATACATTTCTCTGGTACATCCCATATCTCCGGAAAAGTCTGACGTCTGAACATGCCGGGTGCGCGCGCCGTGCCCCACTCAAGCCATTTGTGTGTTGCCGGCAGCCAGCGTGCCAAGTGCTTGCCCTCCACAAACGGCTTGGGGTGCAGTGCGTCTTCATTATCGGAGACCAAATCTTCCATTTTAAATGCGCCCTGCGCGCGTTTCTCATCCGCATGAACAACCATGCCAACTGTAATGTAACAGATTTGTTCAAGCGGCACTGTTTCTGCCGCGAACTGGGCTGTGGTCTCTTGCTCACCCGGGAAGAAAGCGCGGTAGGTCAAATTGGACTGGACGTCCGTTGGCAGAAGCGTTATATTGTCAAACTTACCTTGGCGAACTATACGTTCGGGCTGGTTGTCCATGCCATCCGCGCGCTGGAAAATGAACATCATGTTGCGCACGCCCTGCTCGAACACCTCGATATCGCTGACGAAATCAAGCCGGATAATTTTCGCGTTGCGCAGATAATATTCCTGGGCTTTCTGCGCATACTTGGCGTGGCAAAAGGCGTCCGACACGATATAGCTGACAAAGCCGCCGGGCGCCAGCATCTTGAAGCCGCGTTCGATGAACGGCACGAACCAGTCCCACTTTTCCCAGAGCGTTTCGTAGGTGCGCTTGTCGCCGGTACACATATCGAGAATGACACGGCGCATTTCGCTGTGGGCGGCGTCCACATCGGCACGAATGTAGGGCGGATTGCCAAGCACGACGTCAAAGCCGACAAAAACGCCGTGCTCATCGAGCACTTCGGGAAATTCGATGCGCCACTCGAAGGCATTGCGCTGGCGTGCGCGTTGTTCTTGTTCACTGACTTCGACCTCGAGTTGCGCCACGCGCTCGCGCAGCGGCCCGATTTTTTTGGCAATCTGCTTGAGCTCTTTCTCGGTGGGCTCCGAGCCGGGGATATCTTTGTTCGCCTTTCGTTCGAGAATCTCAAGTTGGGTGCGTGCCTTATTGAGCGTCTGCACCAGCGCACTTTCTTTATTGTAGCGGCGTTTGTGCTCGTCTTTGATCGCCTCAATGGTTTTCTCGCACTCGCGTTTAGCGGCTTTGTCCTCGGCTGTCTTGTAGCCACGCACAGCGGCCAGATACTTGGCGATACTGTGCTTGCTGTCACGCGTGTGGTCGAATTCGATGCCAAGTGGATAGAGGCTGTAGAGCGAATTGCCGCATTTGATATTGATGTCAATATTGGGCAGGATGTGCAACTCTTTTCCGCCGCTTTGCTGCGTGTAATAGGCGTGTTTCAGCAGTTCGATCCACAGGCGCAGCCGGCAGATCTTGACCGAATTTGGGTTGATGTCCACGCCGAACAGGCAATTTTCGATGATGAACTCTTTTTCGTGAAAGAGCGCTTCCTGCAACGCCTGTGCGCGGGGCGGCGCGACGCCGGTGGCGGGATTGATGGCATAGACAAACGGCTTGCCGGTCTCGTCGTCCATGACCGACAGGTCATCATTATCCACGCGAATGGTGCACCCGTGCAGCACTTTACCCCGGCGGTCGCAGAGGATGCCGAGCTCGGATTTGATGGCGATCAATTCGTTCAGCGCCGAGACATGAAAATGGCCCGAGCCGACGGCAATGTCAGCGATGCGCAATCCACTCATAATGTCGTTTGCTTTGGCAACCGAAAGACAACTGTGGATTTTGTTGTGCAGCTCGGTCAAGTCTTCGGACAGCGCCAGGTCCCAGCCACAGGCCTTGTTGAACTTGGCAATGACGGCGCGCCGCAGCGTCGCCCGGCACAAATACATGGTGATGAAGCCGGGCGTGAACACCGCGCCTTCTTTGTACCCATTGATTTTCTCGAAGATGAGGCCGAGCACGGGTGCGTTGATCAGCGTGCGGGTGGCGGCGCGAATGCCGCCGGACGACTCGGCCCCGTAATTGTAGGCATTCAGAAACGCGAGCAGATAGTCGAGCGCAGGCATGTCCGTGCCTTTGCGCGACACGCCTTTATCATCGCACAGGACGGTGCCGGGGAAGATGGGCATGCGGGCATCATTCGCCAAGCTCGAGATGCAGATGATCTGGCGTTCGAGCGGGCTCGGCTCGAACAGCGTGCTGTTAAGATAGGGTAGCGCCTTGAAGGCATGGTCGCGCAGCACAGCCTGGGAGCGCTCGGCCGGGCGTTTCGCCAGCACATCAAAAAAGAGCGTGTTGAGCCGGTCGTAATCGGCCAGCACACTGTGATTGACAAAGCGGCGGCGCTCGTCGCCGCTAAAGTAGGTGGTAATGTGCGCTTCGAGCAATTTGAGAAAAATCAGGCGCGTGACCCAGGTGATGCACAATTCGAGGGCGATGCCAAACAGTTGATCATCGCGCGTGACGCCGTAGTGTTCAGGATTGGGAATGTTATCGAACTTGGCTTCGGATTCAATGCGGGTAATGGTGTTTTCGAGCAGCGAACCGGGGTCGGGCTTGCGCTTGCGGCGAATGAGCTTTTTGCCGGCATCCTTGGTTTCTTCGAGGCCGAGAATGTGCAGGAGTTCGCTGTAGAAGGCGCGATTGAGCGTGTTGCTGTCGTTGCCCACGTCCAGTTTGAGCAGATGTTGCGGCGAGAGGACTTTCCAGATTGGCAGCAGGTCGTGCTCGTTGCGCGCAGGCGCCAGCAGGTCGTCATCGTCAACCAGCGCGAAGTGAATGCAGGCCAGCACGGCGTCGGATTGCTTGATGAAATCCGCGACGAGCGCGTAAAAATGACCCGTGTTGCTGGAGACCTTGCGGTCATGCGACCACTCCTGATAGGCGCGCAGCAATGAGGCGTTGCGGTAAAAGATACGTTCGAAATCCTGCGCGTTAAAAATGTACCATGCGCGGGTATCAGTGACAACCAGGAAGGTGATCGCGTCGTTCTTATTGTCGCAGCGTTCGCGAAAGTAATACAAGACGACTTCGTGGAGGGCCTTCTGATTGGGCTGACGCGGACTGATCATGTCGGGTGTGCCCGGGCGTTTCACTTCGAAGAGCACCGCAGGCTGGCTCTTGGCATCCGGGCCCTTGTAAATGGCGAGGTCGATACGGTCGCTGGTGTTGATGCAGTTGTCTTTTTTGTACAAGGCGTCGCGCAGGAAATCGCGCAGGTGATTTTTGTAATGCTCCTCGTGTTCACCGTGGTTTTGGGCGGAAGCAACGGCGGCGAGAAATTCGCGCAAGCACGCGGTAAAACGGCTGATGCTGTCTGCCGGCACATCCTGGCGCGTCAAGCCCGGGCCGAGTGCCTGGCCGGGCGAGAGGAGTTTCAGTTCCACGCTGCTATGCCGCCTTGGCCGCGACACGCGGCGCCGGGGCGCCCTGCAAGAGGCCGTGCACGTGCAGGTCCTCATCGAGCTCCGGCCAGTGAATGCCGTAGCCCGCGCCGGCAATGACCCAATGCGCGCGTTGCGCAGGTGTGGCATGCAGCAGACGCGGATACCACGCCAAGGGAACCGTTATGATCCGACCATCAAAAAGGTCAACACTGATTGCGTCGTCGCTGATGCGTACGTCCAGCAGACGTTCGCCTGCTTTAGGCTCCGAAGTAGTCATGCCATGCCTCCAATAATTCCTTCTGGTGATCGGCAGTAAGTGCCTCTATTTTCCCAAGCTCGCGCGCCGGAAACCCAAGATTATATGCCAAGGCCACCGGGCTGAGCCAGAATTTTGCTGAAAATGCATCTCTATCGATATGCACGTGAGGTGGTTCGTGCATATCGTGACTGACAAAATAGAACCGATAGGGTCCTGCTCTTAAAACTGCCGGAGACATTGCCGTAGTAAAGCATAAGTAACAGAACAAAAGCAGTATCGCGGTGCATCGTCATCATGCGCGCCGCACGGCTCCAGCACGACTGGAGCCTCAGCTACAGATCACGCGACAATAATACCATAACGCCGCGTTTCATTCAACTATTATAAAAACATCTATTATAAAAACATCTGCCGCGGCGAATGTTTTTTCGCTTTGCTCTTCAGGCCGGGCGTGGGTGCGGTTGCAGCGTTTTCGCAAGGTGTGCGGTGTTCATAATCGTCACGGCATGCCCCTGCATGCGGCGTGTGTAGGCCTCGTTGACGGCAGGGCAGACGAGATAATTGTTGCCGTGCGGATACAGGCCACGGAAGTACGTCAGGATGTCCGGCGTAAAACGCTCCGGATTGATCTTGCATTCCACGACATCCACGCGGGTGGCGCCGCGGGCGAGCACGAAATCGAGTTCGCGGCCGCTCTTGTCGCGCCAATAGCTAATCGCCGGCTCGAGGCCGGCGGCGCGCAAGCTGTCGAGCACAAGGTGTTCCCAGAGCACCCCGCGGTCTTCTTCACGAATGACGTCCCAGCCGCGCGCATAGCTGACAAAGCCGGTGTCAAACGCATACAGCTTTGGCCGATGCGTAATTTCACGCCGGCCGCCGCCATGAAACGGGCGCACGAGAAAGATCGCATGGGCAATGCTCATCGCTTCAATGTGGGCCTTGACGGTGTGCCGGCTCAGGCCCGACTCCGAGGCGAGCTTGGTGTAATCCGCGAGGCCGCCGCTTTGCGCCAGCAGCAGGCGCAGCAAGCTCATGAAGCCGGTGCGGTCACGCACGTTGAACAATTCGGCGATGTCGCGCGCATAATAACTATCCAGCCATTCGGCAAAAAAGGCCGGGTCTTTTGCGGGCGCCAGCAGCGGTTCGGGCAGGCCGCCGTGCAAGAGCCGTGTGTCAAGGTCACGCACCTTGAATGCGGCGCGACATTCATCCCACAACACCGGGCACAGATAGACGGACCACTTGCGGCCGGTCAAGGAATCACGGAATTTGCGCGTGGCGGCCAGCGTCGACGAACCGGTGGCCAGAATGCGCAAGGCCGGAAAAGCGTCGGCGGCAATCTTGAGGACGCTGCTGGGGTCTGGCAGCCGGTGGATCTCGTCGAAAATGATGATCTGACCGTCGCGCTGGGCGGCAAAGAAACTCTCGACATCGGCGAGGCGCTGCTGTACCGAGGGCAAGTCGCAGTTCATCAGCAGCGCGTCTGGCTGCAGGCGCGCCAGGCAGGTCTTGCCGGCGCGGCGCACGCCGGAGAGCCAGACAATTGGGCGCGTGCGCCATGCCGCGCGCAGTTTTTCGAGCCAAAAGGGGCGTTCGATCATGGAACTATATTATACAAATAGACGTCCAAATGTCAAGTGCGATGCCGTGGGCGCATGAGAAAATTCTTCGGAAATTCTTCGGCGGCCGAAATTTTTTTGGTTGGATACTGCGGCAGATGTTGTCTGATTTACTGAGTACCGCATACTTCTGCCCGTAAGCCACGCGCTCCGCGCGGGGCATGCTGTGCTGGTCGCCGTGCTGCGATTCCACGCCGGATGGTGCAGCGGTGCAGCGGCGGCGTGCCCCGCGGCCACATTGCCCCGCACCTGCAGAGACCCCCACGACCTTGCGTCGTGGGTGAATAAGATTGAGTAATAAGATGCGCGCTTTTTTTCCCAATCTCTGCGTCCACCGAGGCAAGTTCGGTGGGGCGCCAGATTTGAGAGAAAGCCCCAGCATGGACAACCACAGTATCCGCGGCGAGCGCCGTGGCCACATTGCAGAGGTGCGTCAGTAGTCAGTACGTCGGTGAAGAAGCAGTGAGAAGAAGCAGTGAGAGAAGCGCGGCGCAACTAGTGTAGTGTCTCATAAATAGCTTTACAAATCAGAACTGTTCAAACAGGTTGCCTTCGTCATAACCTAAATCCCTCTTGCATCTCCCTTTTCCAAAGGGAGACCATGCAGCGCCTGCGCAAGCGCTCCGTCCCCCTTTATAAAAGGGGGTTGGGGGTCGCAGCCGTCCCCTTTGGAAAAGGGGGTTGGGGGATTTTGTGCGATTTTGTCGTAGTGGTCAAATGTAAAGAAGTGTTAGAGACACTACATTAGCTGCGACAGACGCCGAACCGATCCCGATTTCTCTGCAACATAAAAATCAGCAGCCGCGGCAGCAGCAGCGGCAGCAGCCGCGGCGTGCCCCGCGGCCACATTCCGGAAATCAAACTTCGGCGGATAAATCCGCCGCTGCCGGTTGCCCACAACCAAAATTGCTGCGTGTGCCGCCGGCTCTTTAACTCCTTTACTCCTTGTTCACTGCTGCTTGCTGCGCGGCGCGGCGAACGGCGTGACGGTGCGCCACGGCGGCATTGCAATCCGGCCGGCCTCGGGCGCCAGCGGCGTCGGCGGGCCGGTGCGCAAGGGCAGCGTGATGGTCACCACCGGTGCCGGCGCGTTGGTCGTGTTCGCCAGCATGTTCAATTCGCTGACCTCGAGAAACGCGAAATAGTCGCGCCCGGCCTGCGTCACGCGTAACAACGGCACACTGTTGGCGTAACCATAGGTATGCACAATGCGCCCGTCACGCGCGAACAGGAAACGGTCGGCACGCACCTCGCCGTTGGCATCCGTCGTGTACGCGCGACAAAGCGCATTCGTATACGATTTGCCGTACCAAGTGTCCGGCATCTGGTTCGCCCAAAACACGGCGACCGGCGCGGCCGCAATGATTTCGTCGTGCGGCCCGCGGAAGCGCAGGACGAAGTTGGTGGGAATTTCCTGCAGGAATTCGCCAATGACCGACGGCCCGTTGTAATTGCCGCCGCGTGCGCGCCGGCCCGCCACCCGGTTCAACATCATCGCATCGAACCAGCTCAATTGATGATAGTCGCCGCCCATCAGGCCGGGATACTTGTTGTAGCGCACGACGCCGCGCGGCTGGAAATATGTGCCGAGGACGGGCGCGCCCTGCGTGTCGCGCAGATCGGTCAGCGCGTCGGTGTGGACATCAAAGCCGTAGCCATCGCACAAATAGCGCGCATGGCCCAATTCGTGAAACAGCCCCAGATCCATGAAGAACCAATGCCAATCATCGCGGGCAATCGAGGCCTTGACGGCCGCCAGGTTAATGCCATTGCTCAGTTGATCGAATTTATAAGGGAAACCCCAGATCAGGTCAACAGTCTTGTCGTGGTTGTTGGGATTGTTGCTGGGTATGCCGCCATGCATCGGCAGTGCGCCATCGGGCACGACGCGCACCCGGTCGAGCCGCACGCGGTCGAGACAGCCCGAGGGTGTGAACGGTGACACCGCCGCGGCCAGCATGTGATTCCAATGGCGCACCTGGCGCTGACCCCAGTCGGCGAAGCTGTTGGCATCGTCGAGGCCGAGGGCGTGCTGATGTTCGTGAAAAAAATCGGCCAAACTACGCTCGACGTAGAAGCCGACCGTGAGGGCGTCCGTGGCCAGCTCGCAGGCATTGTTGTCCTTGACCAATTCGCCGGGCAGCGGCTCAATCTCGAAGCGCAACGTGTGGCGCTGCGGCGACCAGCGCCACGGCAAGGTCGGCAATACTTGCGCATGGGGCGGAATATGCAATGTCGCTTGGCGCACAAGCCGGCCGTCCAGCAGCCAGCGCGCGCGGGCAGTCACCGCGTGGTCGCCCCAGTTTTTGACGTGCGCGCGCCACAGCACCGGCTGGCGATTCGTGGGCCAGCCGCCATTCGGCCCGTCGTAGTCAAGGCGCGGCAGGCGCTCGATGAATTGCACATCAACATCCGCCTGGGCATTGCTGCACGCGCGCGGCGTGACCGTGACCCGGCCCGCCAGCGTGACATTGGCGTACGTCACCGTGACGGCGACGGACTCCGGCGCGGTGAACTGCAGACGCCCGCCTTCAAAACGGCGCACATGCCGGCCGCCACTGGTCACGCGCGCGCCATCGGTCACGTCATAACGGGTGCCGTCAGTCGCCGCGCCCGTGACGCGCAAGGTCAGGAGACTGTCGACCGGCCGTGTGATCTGCTGATCAAACGGCACAAAGGCGGCGGGTTCAGGCCCGTGCTCGATGCGCACTTTGACCTCGGCCGTGATGCCCGTGATGGCCATTGGCACGGCGTGCTGCCAGGCATAGAAATGCACATAATCATCGCCTTCAAGCCGCCGGGCATCCAGCCGAAACGCGCGCGCCATGACGTGCGTGGCCGGCAGGACAATGATGACGCCATCCTCGGTGATGCCTTCGGCCAGGATGGTGTACGAGCCCGTGCGATTGGTCAAGTCCGGCACGGACGCGGCCGCGCTGAGACGATAGGCGTGGCGCACGCCGATCAAGTCGATGCGCATCATGTCACAAGCCACCGGCGCGGGCAGGGCGAATTCGACAAAGGCCGGATTGATGGACGGGGTGCGCGCCAGCGAGCCGTTCAAGAACGAGGCCAGCGTGCCGATGTCAAACGGCGAGTGCGCGGCATACACCAGGGTGGTGGCGGAGAAAAACAGCGGACCTTTGCCGAAGGAAATATCGCGCGTGATCAATTTGTCCGGCGTGTTGTCGGCGAGTGCCGCGCCGCAGGTCAGGACCGAGATGAGGGTGCCAAGCAGAAGGTGTCGCATGCGTGCTCCATTGGTTTCGTTATACATTGGGTATAGTCTACATTAACACGCGGCGCGTGTCAAGCGGGGGGGTGTTTGCCCGGCAATTCCTCTATCTGGAGTTGCTGGAATGTGGCCGCGGGGCACGCCGCGGATGTTGCAGCGTTCCAAGCCGCCTGTCTGCCGTGCCCGGCACAGGCAGGTGCGGCTTGGCCACAGCTCAGTATTCGGAGAAGAAGCAGAGGCAGCCGTCCAAGCCGTGCGGCTTGGCCACATCAGCAAAGGCACTGCGCTACCAAGGCGAGGGTATTCCTATATCGGAATTTCAGTAAAAAACTGCCAGTTCACTTGACATTCACGTTTAATTATAGTATAACGGTTGCATGATGGTTGGCTGTACCCACCCAAGCCATCAGTGAGGAAAAGGAAACTAAGGTTAGCACAGGCAGTGATATGAATGTTGATTGACCATTTCAATGAGTCGCTTGTTGTTGTTGCGCTACTTTTTCTAGTGCTGCCATGCCGCGCCGCTTCAACTTCGGAAACAAACTCTGCCAGCGCGACGAACGCCGCCCCACCAACTGCCTCTTCCCCACCGAATACTGAATACAGAATACCGAATATCCCGCCGTTGGCGGGACTCCAAGCAGCCGCCGCACCGCTCCTCCCCCAATCCGTCCCCCTGTCATCCGTTCAGTCGCTGCTCGATCTTGCGCGCCACTCAGCCTGCCGCGACGCCGCACAAGCAATTGAACAAGGAAATATCGCCGGCGGTCTGGCCATGCTTGATAAGCTCGCATCCGGCGCGTTTCATTGGCGCGGCGCAGTGACCAACGGCTATCAGCAAGGCTTTTTTGTCTATGCGTTGCGCGGCTACTGCCTCGAGCGACTGGGTGACATTGTCAAGGCCTATCGCGCCTATCAGAACGGCCGCGCGTATTTCGATGACACAGCCGTGGCCATGCAGTGCCCGGAACCGCGCCTCGAAGTGTTTCTCGGCCTTGGTCGCACATGCCTTGTGGCTGGGCGCTACACCGACGCGTTCAATTGGCTCGACTTGGTGCGGCTGGAAGCATCGGCCGATCCGCGCCTT
>Ga0247841_10002733_pt1 | contig 34319 bp, 33 predicted proteins | sample LaCruzMarch2015__2_FD_192410 | JGI IMG/M metagenome (GOLD analysis project Ga0247841, IMG submission 192410) | Freshwater microbial communities from meromictic Lake La Cruz, Castile-La Mancha, Spain - LaCruzMarch2015_18m | ecosystem: Environmental > Aquatic > Freshwater > Lake | place: Spain...
CGAGTTGCCCGGGTTGATGGAGGCATCGGTCTGGATGAAGTTCTCGTAGCCCTCGATCCCGAGCCCGGTGCGCCCGAGCCCGCTGACGATGCCGGAGGTGACGGTGCGGCTGAGCCCGAAGGGGTTGCCGATCGCGACCACGAAGTCCCCGACCTTGAGCCGGTCGGAGTCGGCGAGCGTCAGGGCGGTCAGCCCCGGTGTCGGCACCCGCAGCACCGCCACGTCCGTCGCCGGGTCGGCACCCACCAGTTCCGCCTTCAGGGTCCGGCCATCGCCCAGGGTCACGCGGATCGCATCCGCCTTGGCGATCACATGGTGGTTGGTGAGCACCAGCCCGCGCCGCGCATCCACCAGCACCCCCGACCCCAGGCTGTTGCTCTCGCGCTCCTGCTGCTGCGGGACCGCGAAGAAGTGGCGGAAAAAGGGGTCACGCAGCAGCGGATTGTCCGCCGCGTCGATCCGGGTGACGGTGGAGATGTTGACCACTGCCGGCATCACCTGCTCCAGCATGGGCGCCAGGCTCGGCAGGGGCTGGCCGTCCGCCGTGGCCGGCAGTCCGGCCAGGGTCGGCTGCGGCAACGCCGACAGGGCGGCCAGGACCACCAGCGGGCAGAGGAGGTAGTTGGTTCGATACTTCATGGGATGAGACTCCGCAATCACCTGCGACGCAAGGTGGTGTCCGCGGGTGCGCAAGGCAACCCGGGGGCGGGGCCGGGTGCGATCAGAACTGATGTGGTGACCGAGATCGCGGCTTCGTTGTCGTTGTCGTAATCGAATAATCCGACCACGATTACGACAACGACAACGACAACGACGCCCGGTCCGTGAGAACGTCCGGTAGCTGTCGCTGTAGGGTACGCGATGCGTACTACGACAGGTGCGTTAACACATCAGTTCTGATCGCACCCGGCTGGGCCAGGGAGTCCCGGGGGCGTCGCGGGGTCCCGGCGAGTCGCGGTCCAGGACATAGACGGTATCGAAAACCTCCTGCCAGGTGAGCCTCTCGGCGGACGAGTGCTTGCCCATCTCCGCCTCGGCATTGCGCTTGGCCATCACGAAGGCCTTGGTCCAGAGGTCCTTGATGACCTGCTCATTCAGGCTCGGGGTCTCGTCGCGGATGTCGCCGATCTCGTCCCGGGCATCCTCGATGCTCGCGATCCAACTGAGCGATCGGCGTTCCGGCTGGCCGTGCCACTTGATGATGTGTAGCATCAGACGGACCAGTTGGCTCTTCAGGGCACGCTTTTCTGACTTGGACAAGGCGTCGATCAACTCCGCGAGGCCGCGGGCCGCCTCGGCGACCTGGCCTTCCTGCAATTGCTCCTGGATGGCAACGGCCGTCTTGTAGGGCGAAGCGGTGGACAGGGTCTGCCAGTTCATGGTCGCGAGTGGCTCAGGGGTTGTTGATGGCCTTGAATATGGCTGCTGGTCGCACGCCGGCTTGCAAGGGCGCTGGTCCGCACAGCGGACCCTACGGGACAGCGGACCTGACGGGCGCGCGGCCAAGCCGGAGGGTCCGCCGGGCGCACCGGGTGCGGCGTAGCGCGGACCCCGGACGCAAACAGGCCGGGCGGGTGCCCGGCCTGCGTTCTACCCGTCACTCGATCCGATCAGGAGCCCTGATCAGGCCGCGGCCTTGACCTCGGTCGCGTTGACCAGCCGCTCCTGGGGTTGGCCACCGCGGATCTCGATCTTGCGGGGCTTCATGGCCTCGGGGATCTCGCGCCGCAGTTGCACATGCAGCAGGCCGTTCTCCAGATGGGCCTCCACCACCCGCACATAGTCGGCAAGCTGGAACTTGCGCTCGAAGCTGCGGTTGGCGATGCCGCGGTAGAGGAACCGGGTGTCCTGCTGTTCCTCGTCCTCGGTACGGCTACCGGAGACGGTCAGGATGTTCTCCTTGGCCTCGATGGACAGGTCCTTCTCCGAGAAGCCGGCCACCGCCATGGTGACGCGGTAGTCGTTCTCACCGCTCACCTCGACGTTGTAGGGCGGGTAGCCGCCGGGCTCGGTGCGATAGGCGGTCTCCAAGGCGTTGGAGAGCCGGTCAAACCCGATCATGGACCGGAGCAGAGGCGAAAAGTCGATGGTCGTCATAGTCATATCCTCAGGTTGAGCAATATGGATTGGCGCGTTCTGATGAACCGCTGACCCTGTAGACCTCAGGATGAGCGTCTACGTTATGTAAAGTAGACCCGTTGGGCGCGGCTGTCAAGGGTGTCAACGCAAGTTTCAGGTGTCCGCTTCCGCGCAAGTTAGAAATGTCCGGTACCGATGTGTTACGCGAACCGACGGATGGTCCTAAGTGGATGGCTGACCGGCGGCTCACGGCCATGAGCCGACATCCGTTCCCCGAATCTCAACGGCCGCAGTGCAACGGACAGCGGGTGCCGGCAGCCGTGGAGTGGGAATTCCGCCGGGCGGTTTGCTCTCCGCTTCTCCCCCCGTCGGCCACCGTCGGATCGCACTTTGTCCTTGCAGAGCCCTTTCCTTCGATGCTATGGTCCCCCTACTACAGCTGTCGTGCGGTTGTATTTCGAGCAATGCCCGGTGAACCAAATCTAAGCGCCTGATTTAAGAAAAAAAGCCTTCTGTCAACCGAAAATTCGCAAAAATGCAGCCCTTTTTTCAGTAGGTTAGCGTTCGCCGGAAATCGCTGTTGGATTTCCTATCCCCGAGAAAACACCATGAGCGACAAAAACCAACGGATTTTTATCACCCTTTGCCTGACGGTGTTCCTGGTCTCAGGCGCACTGCTGCCCGGTACGGGACATTGCGAGAAGCTGCGCTTTGTCTTCCTGGCCGACAGCCGGGGAGAGTCTATCAATGATCCGGTCAACTCGGACGTGCTCAGGGCCATCGTCGACAGGATTGTGAAACTCCCGGACAAGCCGGCATTTGTGCTGTTCGGTGGAGATATGTCCTACCGGGGGAACATCGACGGCACCTATACGTACCAGGCATGGAAAGACCTTTTCAAGCCCCTGGATGACAACAAGATACCCTTGTATACCGCCATCGGCAATCATGAGCTCTATCGACACGAAAAACATCAGGAAACAGCTGGATTATATCTTGAAAACCAGAAAGAGTACCAAAAGGTCTTTACCGAAAATCCCCGGAACGGCCCGATCGGTTATGACTATCTGACCTACTCCTTTACCTCTCCCGAAGGCGATATTTTTTTTGCTGTGCTTGATCCGTATTATCTGACCGCAGATGAGCCCACGTACGACATGAGCGGGACCATCGATCCCACCCAACTGGCCTGGCTAGAGCTTCAGGTGGCCCTAACCACGGCGACCCACAAAATTCTCTTCATCCATACCCCCTATTACTACGTCGACGGCGGTTCCACGATGGACCCCACGGAACCTCCCGGGGCACCGGATGAAACCTTTACGAATCTCTGGCGCCTCCTGGACGACAACCACTTCGACATCTACGCGTGCGGGCACTCCCATCTCTTTTCCCGCAAGACCATTGACAACAGCATCCCCCCCATACACCAGAGCAGCCCGCCGTTCACCTGGCAGAACAATGTCGTGCAATTACTCAACGGCACCAGCGGCGCCGGAGGGGGGGGGGAAACGGTTTTTTCGGTCAATCCCGTTCTCTGGCATATCAAGAGCGATATAAAAACCTATTATTTCAGTGTGGTGGACATCGATGGCAGCAAGGTGACCGTGAACAGCTATAAGGGGCAAACCGACGCTGACGGGTACGAGGCGTTCGACACCTTTAACACCCCGCCGGACGCAGTGACCCCCGTAACCGTGCAGACCTCGCAGGCGGGCCTCAGTTTCACCGCGGACGGCTACCCCCAAGACACGACGCAAACCTTCACCTGGCTGCCGGGAGACCCCCATGTCATTGCCACGACGTCACCCCAAGGGGTCGGCCACACCCGCTCTGTCTTTACCGACTGGTCCGACAGCGGGGCCATGAGCCGCAGCATCATCGTGCCGGACACACCAATCACCTACACGGCGAACTTCATTACCCAGTACCAGTTGTCCACTGCGGTCAGTCCGGCCGGCACGGGAGTGGTGTCCGTGTCGCCATCAGCCGTCGGCGGCTGGTACAACGCCGGGAGCCAGCTGAATCTCAAGGACATCCCTAACCTTGACTACACCTTCCTAACCTGGACTGGGCCGGTGGCTAATCCAAACAGCGCCGCCACCACCTTCACCATGACCGGTCCGGCAACCGTGACCGCCAACCATGCGGGGGTACCGCTCTTGTCCGCGGCATTCGGCGTCAAATCCGGAGTGGTCAACGCCCGCGTCTGGCCGACAATGTTGACCAATGCGGGAAAGCAAGCGGCGCAAACCGCCAAGGTTGACGGACTGAAGCTTACCCAGACCTACCCTGCCACCGGCACACCCTGCAAGCCCGTAGTCACGACGGCGTTGCCGCTCGTCGTGGGGAATATTGCGGTTGGCGCATCTGCCACCGGCAACGTGAGCGTTGACTTTTCGGGTTGCGCGACCGCCGCCCGCTTTACCGCGGTAGCGACCTACAGCGCCGCCAATGGCGGCGGGGGGAGCAAGACCCTGGTAAACCAATTCCGCTGATGCGCACTTATGACAAACAGGAGGCTCGACATGCTGAAATCCATTCTCCTGCTCACCGCTACTCTGGTCCTGGCCACCTCGCTTCCGGTACGAGGTGCCGGGATCATGACGTTGATCCCGGCCGGTGGGGACCTGTCCGGCATGCCTGGCGCCACCGTCGGCTGGGGTTTCTCCCTCACGGGTGATGCCGACTATTATACGGTGTTCTCTGACGTCACCTACAATTCATTGGCAGGCTGGGGGGATTTTACCGGCTATCTCGCCGACCTCGGTAGCTTTATCGTGGACCCCGGCGCTACGGTCACGCATCCATTCGATGCCGATCTTCAGACCGGGGTGGGAAGTTTCTTCATTCACCTGGATGCAAACCCCGGTTTCATGACGACAGGCATCATCGACGCCACCTACGGATTATTCCGGATTAGTCCCGACAATCGCGATTTTAATCCCGATTCCGACATCATCTCGCTGGACAACAGATTCAGCAACCCGGCCAGGGTCACGGTCAATCCCGTCCCCGAACCATCCGCTTTCTTCCTCCTTGGCGCCGGATTGGGCGGACTGATGTTCCGGCGACGGAGAGAAGAGCGAGCGGCTTCGAAATAACATATGGCTCATGGGGCGAATTGTGTGACCCTCATGTGCCAGGAAAGGCGTTCCCAAGCTGAATCAACCACCACGAAAACAACATGTCAAGTCGATGGGGTGGGCAAGATGGGCGGTACGCGGGCGGGGGCGTCCCGCCCCCGCGGGTATCGCCGGGGCGGGACGCCCCGGCTCCTATGGGTTCATCTGCGCCTGAAGGTAGTTCTGGAGTCCGACCCTCTCGATCAACCCCAACTGCCGCTCCAGCCAGTAGGCGTGGTCCTCTTCGGTGTCTTTCAGGTTCTGTTCCAGGATGGTCCTGGTCTGGAAGTCGCGCTCCTGCTCGCAGATGGCGATGGCCTGCTTGAGCCCGGCGGCGACGGCGTACTCCAGTTGCAGGTCGTTGTCCAGCATGGAAGGCACGTCGGTGCCGACCTGGAGCCCCTCGCGGTGCGTCATGTCCGGGGTCGCCTCCAGGAACAGGATGCGCCGGATCAGGGCGGTGGCGTGCTCCTTCTCTTCCTCGGACTCGTGGTTGATCCGCTCGAAGAGCCGGGTGAGGCCCCAGTCCTCATACATGCGCGAGTGGATGAAATACTGGTCGATGGCGGCCAGTTCGTTGGCGAGCAAGGACTGGAGTTGCTCGATGACCTTGGGTGAGCCTTGCATTGTCGGTCTCCGGCGGGCAGATTCGGTCGGCGTCAGATGGCGGATTGCAGGTAATTTTCCAGGCCCAGGGCGGCGATCAGGGCGAGCTGGGTCTCCAGCCAGTCAATGCGCTCCTCGCTCTCCTCCTGGATCTCCTCCAGTTCGTGGCGACTCACATAGTCCTTGTGGGTCTCGCAGTGGCCGATGGCCGCGGCCAGGGCGTCACGGTAGGCGCGCTCGGCGGTGAGGTCGTGTTGGATGATCTCGGGTACGTCCTCGCCGATCAGGAGCTTGCCCAGGTTCTGAAGGTTTGGCAGGCCCTCCAGAAAGAGCACCCGGGCGATGACTTCGTCCGCCTCCTTCATGACCGCGACCGAGGCGCGGAAGGCGTGGCCCTCCAGGGTCTTGAAGCCCCAGTGGCCCAACATGCGGGCGTGCAGGAAGTACTGGTTGATGTTGGTCAGGGCCAACTTGAGCACTGCGTTGTGGTGCTGATGGATACTCGGGTCGGTCTTCATGGGCACGGCCTGTCGGTGAACCTGGTGAGCAAGGTTGGGTTCGGCGCGCGGCGGTACAAGCAGTGCCGGGTCTGGGGTGTTGCTCAGCGGGGGGCGGCCGGGGGATTGACACGAACGAGAAGCGTTCTTATTATCAGCCTCAGGTGAACAACTCGCGTCCAAGACCGGAGCCGACCATGTATGTCTGTGTCTGTAATGCCGTGACCGACCGGCAGATCCGTGCGGCCGTGCGCGCGGGCGCCAGTTCCTTGAACGACCTGCGCGAGGGGCTCGGGCTCGGCGGCACCTGCGGTACCTGCCTGCCCTGCGCCGCTGAGGTCTTGCGGGCGGCACTACGCGAAGACCCGGGCACCGCCGCCGGTGCGGGACAGGGCGGTACTGTCCCCGCATTCGCCTGAGCACTCAGGCGATTTCCGGATGGCCTGGTGCCACGAAGGCTCGACCTCCGGGTACCGAGGCGACTCGACCGGAGGCCGATGCTTTAGCGGGCGGCGACGCCGCGTCCGGCTGAAGCCTCGACCTCCGGTCTATCGTATGGGAACTAAAGTTATCCGGGGTTGGTCCGGCGCGCGGGGTCTGGCCGGCGCTCAGCCGGGCAGGGTCGGCGCGTTGACACACTCGATGGCGGCCCCGAAGCGCCCGTGGCGCACCCGCACCAGCCCCGCGTAGTCGATCCGCAGCCGATACCACCGCGCGTCGGCGGCCCCCAGCAGGTATCCCACCACCGCGCGCATCACCCCGCTGTGGCAGACGATCAGGAGGTGCCGGCCCGGGTAGAGCGCCGCCTGCCGGTCGTAGGCCGTCGCGACGCGGGTGGTGAAGGCCGCCAAGGGCTCGCCCCCCGGCGGGCGATGGGCGGCCGGGTCCCGGTACAGTGCCGCGAAGGCGGCGGGGTCGTGCGCCGCCAGGTCAGCAGGCGTGCGGCGCTCCCAGTCGCCCATGCCGATCTCCCGGAGCGCCGGTTCGATCGCCAGCGGCAGGCCGTGGCGAGCGGCCACTTCCATGGCAAAGGGGCGACAGCGGGCCATGGGCGAGCTGATGACCTGATCCCAGGGGCAGGCCTCCCCCAGGGCCGCGCGCAACTGGGCCCAGCCGGCCGCGGACAGCGGGTCATCCACGCTGTCGCCGCGGAACTGTCGCCCGCCCACGGGCTCCCCATGCCGGATCAGGTCTATCAGTGTGTCGGACAAGGTGCTGTCATCCTGAAGGTGGGGAGGGCGGCGGGGCGAACCGGGTGCGGCTGAGGTCGTGAGCCGCTTGGGTGGGCGACTGCATTCTACCTTGCCACTGTGGCGGGGGCGTCGACACCTTCGGCGAGTCACGTCGCGTTGTTGGTATAGAATAAGGGTTGCAGGGCCCGCCCAGGGCCGGTGCGGTCCCGTCGGCGGGACCGCGAACCCATGGATCCACGATAGGATTCAACAGAATGAGCCTGACGAACCCGACGCGGCCAGGCCGCGGCAGCATCCTCTTTCTCGGTGCCGACCCAGCCCTGGGCACTGCCATCGATCCACATCTCGCAGGGTTCGGGCTCGACCTGGAGCGCTTCCAGGTCCCCGCCGAGCTGGACCGTCGCCTCGCGACCCCGGGGGACCCGCCGCCCCTGCTGGTGCTGGTCGATCTGCGAGCCTGCGCGGGTTTCGCCCCCGCCGCCAGCGCCGCAGTGGGGCCGTCGTTGCCCCTGGTCGGCCTCGGGGACCCGGGCGATCTCCCGCAGCGGCTCGCGGCGCTGCACGCCGGGGCCGCGGCCTGCCTGTCGCCGGACCTGCCGGCCGCTGACCTCGCCGCCCGGCTGGCGGCCCTGATCGGGCCGGCCGATGGGCCGGCGGCGCGCGTCCTGGTAGTGGACGACCAGCCGGTGGCCGCCCTCTTTGCCGAACGGGTGCTGCAACAGGCCGGGATGGTCACGCAGTGGGTGTCCGATCCGCTTGCGGTCCTGGCGGCCCTGGATCGCTTCACGCCGGACCTGGTCCTCATGGATATGCACATGCCCGGGGTCAGCGGGATCGAGTTGACCGGGGTCATCCGCGCCCAGGAGCGCTTTGCCGACCTGCTGATCGTCTTCCTCTCCGCGGAACTGGACCCGGCACGGCAGTTGGAGGCCCTGCGCATCGGCGGCGACGACTTCCTGGCCAAGCCGGTACCCCCGGCGCAGTTGGTGGCCTGCGTGCGGCGGCGCCTGTTGCAGGTGCGCCAGCGCGACGCGGCACGGCGGGCGGCGGTGCCGGACGCACCGCCCGGCCTCGCCGGCCGGGAACGCCTGCTCGCCCGGCTCGACCGTCTGATCCGTTCCCCGTCCGGTGAGGACTGGGCCCTGGTCTATCTCGAACAGGAGGGGGACGAGGCCGCCCTGACACGGCTTGCCGCGGCCGTGACCGTGCGCGCCGGGGCTGAGTCCCTGGCGGCCCGGGTGGGCGAGCAGGGTGTCGGCGTGCTGCTGCGCGGCGACGCGGGGCGTCCCTTCAGCGCCGCCGCGCAGGCCTTGGGGCAGGATGTGCGCGCGGACCTGGAGGCGGCGGGCGCCGCCCCGGTGCCGTGCTTCGGGGTCGGTTGGTGTGCGGTCGCGGAGAGTGGCGGGGAGTCCGTCACCCTGGTCTCGCGTGCCCGCAAGGCCGCCCGCATCAGCCTCCAGGCCAAGCAGGGGCGCGCCCAGGGCTACGTGACGGCGTCCCTCCGGGACGCCGCCGCGGCGCGCGATCCGGTGTTGGCCGCCATCGCGGCCGGACAGTTCCAGATCCTGTTTCAGCCCATAGTCCCGCTGCACGCGGCGGCAGCGGAGCGCTATGAGGCCACGCTGCGCCTCACCGGCCCCCAGGGCGAGCTGCTCGCCCCCGGCGTCTTCGTCCCGGTGGCCCTGAGGGCGGGGCAGACCGCCCGGATCGATCGCTGGCTGCTCACCGCCGGTCTCGACGCCTTGCGTGAGCGCCGCGCCGCGGGGCGGCCGGTGGAACTTTTCCTGCATCAATCCATCGCCGCCGCCGCGGACGACACCTGGGTCGAGTGGGTGCGCGACGAGATCGCCGCTCGCGACCTGATCCAATGCCGCCCGATCATCCAATTGCAGTTGTCCGACGCGGACCGCCACCTCGACCTGGCCGCCCGGCGGGCCGAGCAGTTGCACCGCTTGCGCATCCGCCTGTGCCTCAACGGATTCGTGGTCGGCGAGCGGGGCGAGCGGGTGCTCGCGCGCCTGCCCGTCGCCTATGTGCGGCTGGCCCGGGAGGCGGCCCACGGGTTGTCGGATGGGCGCTTGCTGTCCCTGTTCGGCGACCCGCGCGGGCGCAAGACCCTGGTCATCGCCACCGGGGTCGAGGGACCCGAGGCTATCACCCCGCTCTATTGCGCCGGGGTCGATCTGGTGCAAGGGCCCTATGTCCAGCCGCCGACCGAGTCGATGGACTTTGATTTTGCGGATGCGGGGGCTTAGGACATGGCGCACCGGTTCCCCTTGGGTTCCGCGCCATTCGGGACGTAGACCCGCTATCCAGGTTTGGATGGGGTCTAACCGCGCCACAGTCATGTCGTGGCGCGGATTCGTAATACCGACTCGACGTCGGCAGCTAGGAATCGGCGATTACGCTACTTCCAGCGGGCGCGGGTGATTCGTCGCAGCCCAGGCAAGAACAGGGCCGCCGCGAAGAGCGCGAGGGTGCCCGGCTCGGGGGCCGCCGTTCCGGTCAACAGGAACGAATAGGTGGTGCCATTGGCCGTGTCGCCGAGAGCGGCCCCGTTGTCGGTATGAATCGTCATGATCGCCATGTGATCTGCCGCCGCGATGTTCAGGAGCCCCCCGGGGCCGCCGAGCGGCAAGTACTCGATATAAATACCAAAAAAACTCTGCCCGGCAATGAAGTGCGGCGCCGTGTATCCGCTTGTCCGGAAGTGTGCGGGATCGTTCCCGGCAAAGCTAACGTCACCAATGGTCAGGCCGACCTGCTCGTCCAGACCCGAGAGAATGTTATTGATCACGAGTTGACGGATATCCGGGAAGGAGCCGCCCAGATCGATCCGCCCGACGCAGGTGGCGCAGTCCGGGTCGAAAACGACCTCCTGTCCGGAGAGGTCGAAGCGTACGCCGGTATCTTTGGGGTCCATGCCGATTCCTACGGCGCTCTGAACGATCGTGCCCGTAACGTTGTAATTGAACGTCTTACCGTCGTTCGTTTTGGCGACCTCGGTGCCTTGATTGGTATTGATCGTCAAGCTCGTGGTGAAGTCGCCAGGGGTCGCGGTGGTGTTCAAGCCCAATTTGAACACCTGAGAACCATTGTTGGCGGCGATTGATGTGTCCTCTAAATTCTCCACGGTCAAGTTGCTGCCGGGGGTGGTGTTCCCGATTCCGAGGACGGTCAGGTTGTCGGCGATCCCTTGCTCCGTGTTGACGACCGTCGGTCGGTCGGCCAGTGCATAGCTGTCGGTCGATACCGTTCGCCCCTGACGGATCTGACCCAGGGCGATCGTGCCGGTGCCGTCGCCGACGATATCCGACCCGTTGAACTTGAGCGCCAATTGAGGGCCCACGATGCTGGCCGCAACCTTGTAGTCAAAGACTGTCCCCTGGGTGACTTCAGTAACTTCCGCGTTTTGGTCGGTCTGGATTGCCAGGTTGCTCTCGATCTTACCCAGTTGCTCGCTTCCGGTCGACTGAAAGCCAAGGACAAACGCCTTGTTTCCGCCGTTCGCGGCCAGGCTTTGCCCTGCTAACCCCGTGATGGTGAATTGAGTGTTGTCACGCGTGGTCGTGCCGGTGTTCAATTGGGTCAGTTCCCCCAGCTCCTGACCGAAGATGTTCGAGAGGTTCGGACTGTCGACAGCCTCAAGGTCATTGCTGGAAAGGGTGCTGACGGTACCCTGGCGAACCCGTCCCAGATTGACGATGGTATCGCCTTGAGCGACCGCCGTCGTGCCGCGATACATCTGCGCCTGAGGTCCGACGCCGGTCACGGACAAGTTTGCCGTAGCGCTGCCCTGGGTGTAGGTCACGGCGACGTTGGCGGTCTTTTGCTCCCCCAAGGCGGTCGGGGCGGCGACCGTGTAGTCACGGGTCGAGGTCGCGTTTACGGCGATCTCGGTCGGCGCACCGGGGCCCACGGTCGCCGGCGTGAAACCGTTGCTGCCGGCCCCAAACTGGACGTTTTTCAGCACGACGCCGGCGTCGCTCATGTTCTTCGCGCCGGCGGTGACCGTTGCGTCCGTGCCGCTGCCGACGCGGAAGTTGGTGCTGCCGCTGGTCTCGACTATCGCCGCCACGGCGTTGCCGTTGAGCTTGGCCGTAATCGGCGCGTACACGAGGTCGGGAATCGGGTTTGGGTTTGTCGCGCCGTTTGCCAGGGTCTTGCCATTCCAGATCGCCTCAAAGAAGCGGAACTGGATCTGATCGCCCGGATTAAGCACCAGGTTGCCGGACGGGGAAAGATTGTACCCGACATTGTCGAGGGGGGTTTGCAGCACCGGGGAACCGGAAAAATAGGTGTTGGCGGCGGGGTAGGGCTGCAGCACGGAGAAGTCGGCAACGACGTCACTGGTTGTTCCTGGCCTCACTGAGACACGGACTTGCGCCTCACCAAACTGCGATTTCCAGGAGTTGGCCGACGTGACCGGAGCGGTGCCGCCCCACTCCCAAACCGTGGTCGCGCCGGTGCCGGCACTTATAACGCCAGTTACTGCGTTGCCGACCGATCCCGTAGCGGTAAACGAAAGGCCGTTGGTCGCTTGCAACCGGATGGAATCGGTTCCGTTGTAGGTCAGGGTGCGCACGCTGTTGAGCGAGGGGTCATCCGTCGTTCCCCAGCTGAACAGAGTGTTGCCGTTGGCGACCGGCGCTCCGGAAGCGGTGCACTGACCAGCGCTGGTTGGCGGGGTGCCGCTTGCCTTGATGTACGCCTGGCAGCCTTGTGACCATGTGTTGTAGGCCGCAACATCCGAGTTCAGCATACCGAGCGTGACCTCGACGGCCTCAGCACACTGCACGGAGACTAGCACAGCGGAGACACAGGCTGCGACTGATAACAGGGCGGTTCTCATGATGCAGGCTTCTCCAAAGACCCTTTAGTTTGGGCTCAACACCGGATGATGGGCATCGTTCCGGTGCGATGTCATAGGCGCAAATCGCCGTAAATCAGAGTTATGGCCGCCGATCGGCAGTCAGTGCGGCCCTTAGGCATTGCCACTATCTCCCATGTTCGCCGCGCGCAGTCCGCCGGTCTGTGTGGGATCAACTCGTTCAGTTGCCGCTATAATGCCGCATTGCCCGCGCCGTTTCCATCCCGTCGGCCTGGTAGCGGCTGAGTTTGGACCCTCCCGCGCGCCCCACGAGCCGCCCGATCGGGCCTGCGGGCGACACAGGCCGCAGCCCCGCCTACGGCGTCGTCGGGCGCCGGCCTGCGTGTTTATCTCGATCAGATAACTCACGCAATAATTGCGCCGAATCAAATTAAATATTAAAAAACAAAGCGTTATACGATTTTCCGCTGGACTGGAGCGCGATTCCGGTGCAAAACTGTAAAAAAACTGACACTCGTTTAGCCCTACCTGGGTCCTGTTCCGGGGGGCGTGGCACGCCTCGGGCGAGGCGGACGCGGCCGGAGGCGGAGACTTTGCTTGACCTAGGTGGGCAGAGGCGGTCAGAATCAAGAAGCAAACCGCCAAGCGTCGACCAGGTTACCCTGCATCCAGCCCCTAGGCTTCGCCGTCAGTCGGCTTCGAGGGCTGGCGACTGCCGTAAAATCGTGCGTAGTGTATCGCACATCCGGTCCTTATGCCATTTTTGCCTTAGTGCACCAATGTCTATGTGTTTTATGAACTTAAGAGCTTGTCGTCGTGAACTTGCCTGCCTGTCGATTAACGCAATGGCTTCGATTTGGAACCACTGAGGTGACGACCATGACTGAAGAGCTTAACGATGGCGAGCGAGACGCGGTTCAATCAGCGGCGGCGCGACGGAGATTTCTCAAGCTCGCCGCCACCGCGGCTCCGCTCGTCGCCACGCTCCCGAGTGGAGCTGCGCGGGCGATGGGTAGTTCCGCGCAATGCGTCCTCGACGCTATCGAAGCCAGCGATGATGGGGTAGTCCCTGCCGTGTCGACCTGGCTGCCCCCCACCTCCGACACCTATGTTCGCCTGCAAGGGCAGCAGGTCAGCTTCAGCAGGGACGACCAATCGACGTTTCCGCCATCCATCGAGACGCGCACGGCTTTTCACATCGAGGCTCTCGACGGCACAGACGAGCGCTTTTGGCTTGCCGACGGCTCTGAGTTTTTCCCCACTCCCAGTGGCGAGCCGGCCTGGAACGAGGACGGGCGGGCCAACGTCGGTTTATTGAAGGTCTTTCAGCCGGATAGCCGGACGGACCCGACGACGGTGGGGCAGTGCAGCCCCGGGCCGAATGACGGCCCGCCGACCTGCCTGTACCCGGTGTCCCGGATCGTCCCCGGGGGTAACATCGGAATACAGGCGAGCTGTCTCTGCTCAGTCAACCCGCACGCGCTACCCGCCGACTACTGCGTCCGCTAAGTGCTGCGTCGACCTGAGGGGCACGGGATGCGGTTCCCGCTCCCGGCCGGTGAGGGGGGCCTTGGGGTTTGGCGCACATGACAGAATGGTGGCAGGTTCCCGCGGGCGGGCGCTTGTCCTGGGCGCAATGGGGTGACTATGCAAGCGTCTTCAGCTCACTGAGCGGAGAAACCTACCTGTTGAGCGCCCTGCCGGCCGAAGCCCTCTACCTTATTGCTGAAGCGCCGACGGCTTGGGAGTCGGCGTGTGCGGTGCTGGCGGAGCGTTGCGAGACCGACGACTCCGCGGCTTGGCAGGCCAAGCTCCGGGCGACGCTCCAAGACCTCGCGGCGCTGGACCTGATCGAGCGTCGCACGCCGTGAAGGTCGCGGACCTTGTCGCCGGCGCAACCCTGGCTGCGGCCCTCGCCGACGGTCTGTGCTATCGCGCCGGCCCGTTCTGGGTGCGGCTGCGCACGCGGGATGCCCCCTTGGCCGATCTGTTCGGGACCTTGTATGCCGACGCGGATTGCGATCCCGGCGAGCCGGTGGTCCAGTTCGATGTTTGGGTTGGCGCTACCGGCGGCCTGCGGCGCTGGTGGCGACCCCAGGCCCAGTTCTACATCGATAATGTAGCGCCGTTTGAGCCCTATCCCCTCAGTCAGAGTTTTCCGCTGTTTGAATGGGGGCTCAACTGGTGCATCGCCATCCGGGCACACCAATACCTGATGCTGCACGCGGCGGTGGTGGAGCGCGACGGGGCCGCCTTGATCCTGCCGGCCGTGCCCGGGTCTGGCAAGAGTACCCTGTGTACGGCGCTCGCGTTCCGGGGCTGGCGGTTATTGTCCGACGAGTTTGGCCTGGTGAGTCTCGCCCACTCGGGGATTGTCCCGTTGCCGCGTGCGGTCCCGTTGAAAAACGCGTCGATCGAGGTGATCCGCTCGTTCGCGCCGCAGGCTTGCATCGGGCCTGTCTTCCCCAAGACCCGCAAGGGAGACGTGGCGCATGTGCGCCCTCCGCATGACAGCCTGTTGCGTCAGTCTGAGTCGGCCCAGCCATGCTGGATCCTGTTTCCCCGCTTTGCCCCAGGGGTTCCGGCGCGCTTGCAGCCCTTGCCGCAGAGTATGGCCTTTACCCGCCTGTCACAGAATTCGTTCAACTATCGGATGCTGGGGGAGACCGGGTTCCGGCATCTGGTCGAGCTGATCCGGTCCTGCCGCTGTTATAGCCTGGATTACGGTGATCTGGAGGCGGCCGTCCGGATCATCGACGAAGTGACGCGCGACGGGCCGCGGGGCGGCCTGTGAGTCTGGTCCTGGACGCCTTTCGGGACCCCGAGCGCATGCGCCGCTACGCCGATCCCGACTGGAACCGGCTGATTCAGGGGGCGCGGGCCGCCCGGCTGCTGGGCCGTTTGAGTTTCCTGATCGAAGATCGGGGCCTGATCGCGTCATGCCCGGACGCGGTGTGGGGCATGTGCCTGGCCGCACGGTACCAACCGGCCTATACGCTGCGTCAGATCCTGTTCGAGGCCCACAAGGTCCGCCAGGTGTTGCGCGACCTGGGCTGTGATCTGATCCTGCTCAAGGGGGCCGCCTACGGTGCCGCAGCGTTGCCTTGGGCGCGGGGCCGCAACCTCTCGGACCTCGACATCCTGGTACCGCCGGGTTGGCTCGGTGCGGTCGAGGAGGCGCTCCTTGCGGGCGGCTGGGAATGCAGCGGACTGAGTGATTACGACCAGCGCTATTATCGCGACTGGATGCACGAACTGCCGCCTTTCAGTCATCCGGAGCGCGGTGTCGAGGTCGACCTGCACCATACCCTGCTCCCTTGTACGGGTAGACTCAAACCACAGCCCCAAGCCTTGGTAGACGCATCAGTACCCCTCGCGCTGGCGGGGCTGCGCGTCCTGTGTCCGCCAGACATGCTGCTGCATACGGCCGCCCACCTGTTTTACGACGGTGAGATCAAGGGCGGGTTCGGGGACCTCGTGGATATCCATGGCATGATCTTACAATTCGGCGCCACCCCCGGATTCTGGGACCTGCTGATCGAGCGGGCGGTCCTGCACCAGTTGGGTCGGCCGCTGTATCACGCGATACGTTATGCGGGGTTGCTCTTGGCTACTCCGGTACCGCCAGAGGCGCTACAGGCATTGCGCGCGTTTGCCCCGCCCGCCTTGCCCGACCGAATACTTGGACGCTTGATTTGCCGGGTGCTCCCGCCTGCCTATCCCGAGCGCACGGAGCCCGTGCTGGCCGCCGCGCTTCTCTATGCGCGCTCTCACTGGCTGCGGATGCCCCCCTGGTTGTTGACCAAACACCTTGCGCGCAAGGCCCTGCGTCATTTGCCGACGCTCGCGCCCCACCGGCGCGGGTGAGGGTTCTCCGCGCCCCGGCGTCGATGACCGGTCCTGCTTTTGCTGCTCGCCCTTGAACCCGCCGCCGGTCTCCATCATGTGCGGGAAAACCATAATTTCCAGCGGAGAGATACACCATGCGCATGGACAAACTGACGGCCAAGTTCCAACAGGCCCTGGCCGATGCCCAGAGCCTGGCCCTGGGCCGCGATCACCAGTTCATCGAGCCCATCCATCTGATGACGGCCCTGCTGGACCAGGAGGGCGGGACCGTCCGGCACCTCTTGGTGCAGGCCGACGTGAACGCCAATCGGCTGCGCTCGGCGCTCGGCGAGGCCCTGGACCGGCTGGCCACGGTGCAGGGCGGGGCGGCGGGTGATGTGCACCTCGGCAATGACCTGAACCGGCTGCTCAATCACACCGACAAGCTGGCGCAGCAGCGCGGCGACCAGTATATCTCCTCTGAACTCTTCGTCCTGGCCGCCCTGGAGGACAAGGGCGTGCTGGGCACGGCGCTGCGTGAGGCGGGCGCCACCAAGGGTTCCATCGAGCGCGCGATCGGGGCGGTGCGCGGCGGCCAGCCGGTCAACGATCCCAATGCCGAGGAGCAGCGCCAGGCGCTGGAAAAGTACACCATCGATCTGACCGAGCGGGCGGAACAGGGCAAGCTCGATCCGGTCATCGGCCGCGACGACGAGATCCGCCGCACCATCCAGGTCCTGGGGCGGCGCACCAAGAACAATCCGGTGCTGATCGGCGAGCCCGGGGTGGGCAAGACCGCGATCGTGGAGGGGCTGGCGCAGCGGATCGTCAACGGGGAGGTGCCCGAGGGGCTCAAGACCAAGCGCCTCCTGTCGCTCGACATGGCCGGCCTGATCGCCGGGGCCAAGTTCCGCGGGGAGTTCGAGGAGCGGCTCAAGGCGGTCTTGAACGATGTGGCGCGCCAGGAGGGCAATATCATCCTGTTCATCGACGAGCTGCACACCATGGTGGGTGCCGGCAAGGCCGAGGGTGCCATGGACGCGGGCAACATGCTCAAACCCGCGCTCGCCCGCGGCGAGCTGCACTGTATCGGCGCCACCACGCTCGACGAGTACCGCAAGTATGTCGAGAAGGACGCGGCCCTGGAGCGGCGCTTCCAGAAGGTGCTGGTGAACGAGCCCAATGTGGCGGACACCATCGCCATCCTGCGCGGACTCAAGGAGCGTTACGAGGTCCACCACGCGGTGGAGATCACGGACCCGGCCATCGTGGCGGCGGCGACCCTGTCGCACCGCTATATCGCGGACCGCCAGTTGCCGGACAAGGCGATCGACCTGATCGACGAGGCGGCCTCGCAGTTGCGCATGGAGATCGACTCCATGCCGGAGGAGATGGACAAGCTGGACCGGCGCCTGATCCAGCTCAAGATCGAGCGCGAGGCGCTCAAGAAGGAGTCGGACGAGGCCTCCAAGAAACGCCTGGCGGACCTGGAGGGTCAGGTCGAGCGACTGGAGCGCGAGTTCGCGGATCTGAACGAGGTCTGGAAGGGCGAGAAGGCGGCGGTCCAGGGTGCGGCCCACATCAAGGAGGAACTGGAGCGGGCGCGTACCGAGATGGAGACCGCCCGGCGTGCCGGCGACCTGGCGCGCATGTCGGAACTCGCCTATGGGCGCATCCCGGAACTGGAAAAGCAACTGGTGGCGGCCGCCGAGGCCGAGCCCGGGGAGACCCGGCTGCTGCGCAACAAGGTCACTGAAGAGGAAATCGCGGACATCGTCTCCAAGTGGACCGGTATCCCGGTGTCGCGGATGCTGGAGGGGGAGCGGGCCAAGCTCCTGCGCATGGAGGAGGAACTGGGCCGACGCGTGGTGGGTCAGGGCGAGGCGGTGCGGGCCGTGAGCGACGCCATCCGCCGCTCCCGCGCCGGGCTCTCGGACCCCAACCGGCCGATCGGTTCCTTCCTGTTCCTGGGGCCCACCGGGGTGGGGAAGACCGAGCTGTGCAAGGCCCTGGCCTCCTTCCTCTTCGACACCGAGGAGGCGATGGTGCGCATCGACATGTCGGAGTTCATGGAGAAGCACTCGGTGGCGCGCCTGATCGGTGCGCCCCCGGGCTATGTGGGTTATGACGAGGGCGGCTATCTCACCGAGGCGGTGCGCCGCCGGCCCTACAGCGTGATCCTGTTCGATGAGGTGGAGAAGGCCCACCCGGACGTCTTCAATGTCCTGCTGCAGGTGTTGGACGACGGGCGCCTGACCGACGGCCAGGGCCGCACGGTGGACTTTCGCAACACCGTGATCGTCATGACCAGCAACCTGGGCTCCGACATCATCCAGCAGCGGGCCGGCGAGGCCAACTATGCCGCCATGAAGGAGGCGGTGATGGAGACGGTGCGCCACGCCTTCCGGCCCGAGTTCATCAACCGGCTCGACGAGATCGTGGTCTTCCACTCCCTGACCGCGACCCAGATTCGGGCCATTGCCGGGATTCAAATCCAGTATCTCCAGCAGCGTCTCGCGGATCGGGACATGCAACTGACCCTGAGTGACGCGGCCCTGGACCACCTGGGGGAGGCCGGATTCGACCCGGTCTATGGGGCCCGGCCCCTGCGGCGCGCCATCCGCGCCCAGTTGGAGAATCCGCTCGCCCAGGAGATCCTGGCCGGCAAGTTCGGCCCGGGGGACCTGATCGAGGTCGGGTACGCGGACGGGGCCTTGACCTTCGAGCGCGTGCTCGCGGGCGAGTTGGTCGATTAGGCGGGAGAGGGCAATGTGAAGCGCAAGTCGCCGCATCGGTCGGGGGGCAGGTCGCGCGTCTCCCCGACTACCTCGCCTGGTCCCGGATACGCTTCCCCGGATCGACCGGTGACAGGTCATGGAGGTCTTCCGACCGGTGGGCGGACGGGGCCTCCCGGGTCGGTGCGGAGCCCCAATCCGGGTCGCTCGTCTGAAATCCCTGGACCGGCTGCGCCCGCCGCACTCCCTTGCCATCGCGGGCTGGCGCGCCTTCCGGCTCGGCCAGTCGCGGATCGGCCGCGATTTCGCGGGGGTCGATCTGGAGATAGCCGTCGCCCACGTCTTCCAGGTACCTGGAACCGAAGTCCCCGGTCGCTGTCGACTGGGATGACTCGCCGTCCGGTCGCTTGGCCGCGGGCCTGCGCGCGTCTGCGGCATCGCGCGGCGTCTTGCGGCTGGCCGGATCGGGGTCGCGTTCATCGTCCTGCGTCTGAGCGGGCGGTGCGTCGGGCCCGCGGGTCGGTTCGGTGCCAGGTTCGGCGGCCTCGGTGCCGACATCGAGCAGGTTCCCCAGGGCATCGGTGTAGAGCCCGCCGCCGATCGCGCTATAGGTGGCGCCATAGGCGTCCATGTAGCCGCCGTTGGGTTGCGGGTAATAATAGTGGCCGCTGGAATCGACCAGACTGTCGTCACCGTAACCGGAATCGCGCAATTCCGTGGCCGCCGCCGTGAGGCACAGCAGGACCGGGGGCAGCAGGGTCAGTGCTCTGATGATCATCGTTGCCGTCGTGTGCATGGTTGGGTCGTGCATGGGGTTTGCGTGGATCGCCCGGAACGGGGTGCTCAGGGACGCGCGGCGGCCATCCGGTACGCGGCCGAACGCCGGTCGCCGCCGCGTGCCCGCGGCGAGGTGCGCCGGTTGAGCCGTTCCTCGACCATGGCGCAGAAGGCGGCGTCGCCGAGCACCCAGGCCTTGTTGGTCGCGTCGCGGATGCGGGTCAACCGCGCCTCGTCCAGGGGGGCGGCGAACCCCTTGGCATAGGCCGCCTGGCGGGTCTTGCGGCCGCGGCCCAGACGCTCATAGTCGGCGGACGCCGTGACCAGCCGGTCCGGTGCCCCGGTCGCGTTGGCGGCGAAGCTGGACCAGGCATAGTCGGCGGGCGCGGCCACCAGTCCGGCGCGCACGGGGTTGCCTTCCACGTACTGACTGACCGGGATCATCCAGGCGACCGGGTCCAGCAGGGTGGCGCGATAGCGGCCCTCCCACAGGGTGCCGGTGCGGTCGTTGCCGCTGTTGAAGTACTGGACATAGTAGCGCCCGACATACTGCATCAACTTGCCGATGCCGTCCTCGTGCAGCGGGGTCAGCAGGAGATGAAAATGGTTGGGCATCAGGCAGTAGGCGTGAATCCGACACGCGAACTTCTCCGCGGCGGTGCCGATCTTCTCCCGCAGGAACCGATAGTCGTCCTCCCTGAACAGGATCTGCTGGCGATTGTTGCCGCGCTGCAGCACATGCTGCGGAAAGCCGGGCAGGATGAAGCGGGGTAGGCGTGCCATGGGCGGGGTCGGGTACGGTTGATTGGCTTGCGGCAAAGTATAGCCGACCGCCGGGCGGCGTCGGCCCGTCCGGCGGCGCCGGTCGTGGCGCCGGGTGGCCCGCTGCGCCTATACTTGACGGTTCGACCAAAGCGGAGTGAATCATGCTCGACATCAACCCCATCGCCCACCAGATCAATGACCTGAAGGGGCGCGTCGCGTCCCTTAGGGGGTATCTTTGACTACGAGGAGCGTCAGGAGCGCTTGACCGAGGTCTTGCGCGAGCTCGAAGACCCGCAGGTCTGGAACGACCCCGAGCGCGCCCAGACCCTGGGCCGTGAGCGTGCCGGCCTGGAGGCCGTGGTGCTGACCGTGGACGACATGACCGCTGCCCTGGCCGACGCCGACGGCCTGTTGGCCCTGGCCGCCGAGGAGGATGACGAGGCGACCGCCACCGATCTCCTGCGCGATCTCAACCGCTGCGAGGAGCGGGTGGCGGGCCTGGAGTTCCGCCGCATGTTCGGGAACCCCATGGACGATAAGAACGCCTTTCTCGATGTGCAGGCCGGTTCCGGCGGGACCGAGGCCCAGGACTGGGCCGAGATGCTGCTGCGCATGTACCTGCGCTGGGGGGAGCGGCGCGGCTTCAAGACCGAGCTGATGGAGGTCTCCCCCGGTGATGTGGCCGGCATCAAGTCCGCCACGGTGCACTTCCAGGGCGAGTATTGCTTCGGCTGGCTGCGCACCGAGATCGGGGTCCACCGGCTGGTGCGCAAGTCCCCCTTCGACTCCGGCAATCGCCGCCACACATCTTTTGCGGCGGTGTTCGTCTCCCCGGAGATCGACGACACGGTGGTGGTGGAGATCAACCCCGCGGACCTGCGCATCGATGTCTACCGCGCGAGCGGGGCCGGCGGTCAGCACGTCAACCGCACCGAGTCGGCCGTGCGCATCACCCACAATCCTACGGGGATCGTGGTCCAGTGCCAGAACGAGCGCTCCCAGCACAAGAACAAGGACCAGGCCATGAAGCAACTCAAGGCCAAGCTCTATGAACTGGAGATGCAGAAGCGCGCGGCCACCCAGCAGGCGGTGGAGGACACCAAGTCCGACATCGGCTGGGGCAGCCAGATCCGCTCCTATGTCCTGGACCAGTCGCGGATCAAGGATCTCCGCACCAACATCGAGATCGCCAACACCCAGGGGGTGCTCGACGGCAATCTCGATCCCTTCATCGAGGCGAGCTTGAAGAGCGGGTTATGACGTCGCGCCCGGCCCGAACGCCCGCCTCCGACACCAGGGCGTCGCGACTACCGCTCCCACCCTACATAACACGGGTGAAGCTGAAGAACTACCGCAGTATCGCATCATGCGATGTGCAGTTGTCGGCGTTGACGTTTCTGGTCGGGCCGAACGGCGCCGGGAAGAGCAACTTTCTCGACGCACTGGCGTTCGTTCGCGACAGCCTGCGCACCTCGCTGGAACACGCGATCCGCGAGCGGTCCGGCATCGACGCGGTGCGCCGGCGCTCCCACGGGCATCCGCACAACTTCGGCGTTCGTCTGGAGTTCCGGTTGCCCGGCGGGGAGACTGGTCATTACGCCTTTCAGGTCGGCGCACTGGGGCGCGGCGGGTATCAAGTCATCCGCGAGGAGTGTGTGATCGATGCAGAGGCGACCTGTCATTCCTATGCGGTCAGGAATGGGGTGGTGGGCCAGTCCACGCTCGCGCTCGCGCCCGCGGTCTATCCGGATCGACTGTTTCTCACTAATGCATCAGGCACTTACCCGTTCCGGGCGCTCTTCGATGCCCTCGGCAGCATGGGATTCTATAATCTGAATCCACGCCTGATCAGGGACCTCCAGACGCCGGCCGACGGTTCACTGTTGGCGATGGCGGGTGAGAACATCACCAGTGTCCTGGCGTTGATGAGCGCGCAGGCACCGGGGCGCAAGGAGCAGGTTGAAGAGTTGTTGAAGATGATCGTGCCGGGCATTGCCGGCGTCGATTCGGTGCAGGTGGGACCGAAGGAAACACTCGAATTTCGCCAGAGCGTCGACGGCGCCGCGAATCCGTGGCGCTTTCCTGCGGCTAATATGTCCGACGGCACCCTGCGGGCCTTGGGTATTTTGGTCGCGCTATTTCAGCCCGGGGGGGCGGGACGCATCCCCTTGGTCGGCATTGAAGAGCCCGAGGTGGCACTCCATCCGGCGGCGGCCGGGGTGTTGATGGGGGCATTGCGCAAGGCCTCCCTCAATCGCCAAATCCTGATTACAAGCCATAGCCCGGATCTACTCGATGATCCCAAGCTGGAGGAGCAGGAGATTCTCGGTGTGGCCGCCAAGGGTAATGTCACCTATATCTCGGCCCCGGACCTGGCCGCCCGCGAGGTCATCCGTTCCGGCTTGTATACCCCGGGGGAATTGCTGCGGTTGGATCAGATTGCGCCCAACGTCGATCTTTACGAGCGCGGGCCGCGCCAACTTGATCTCTTTACCGGGTGGCGCGCATGAGGAATCGCCTGGTCACAATCGTCGAAGGGCATGGCGAGGTACAATCGGTACCGCTGCTCTTACGCCGCATGGCCGAATTGTTCTATCCCGGTAGGTACATCGATATACCAAGACCAATCCGGGTCGGACGCGACAAATTTCTTCATGACACACGCGGGTTCAATCGCCAATTGACGCTGGCGGCGGCTAAAACCGCGAAGAGTGGTTGCGTACTGGTGCTGTTGGATGCGGACGACGATTGCCCGGCGCAGCTTGGCCCGCAAACACAAGCGCGCGTGGCGCAAGCCCTGCCCCAGTGTCCCGCGCGGGCCGTGCTGGCGCATCGTGAATTCGAGTCTTGGTTCATTGCCGCGGCCGATTCGCTGGCGGGCTTTCGCGGTCTGCCCGCGGACTTGATTGCCCCCGATGATCCGGAGCGCAAGCGTGACGCCAAAGGGTGGCTCGGCCAGCGTATGGGCCACTACGATTCGCGTGTCGATCAGCCGGCACTGACGTCGCGCTTCGATATCGCGCTGGCGGAGTCACGTTCCCGCTCCTTTCGCAAGTGTTGTTCCGAATTCAGATCACTAATGGACGCCTAGAACCACACCATGTCAGATAGCATACCTCAAGACGACAATAAGCTGATCGCGCAGCGGCGCGAGAAGCTCGCCCACTTGCGGGCCGGGGGGGACGCCTTCCCCAACGACTTCCGGCGCGATGCACTCGCCGGCGACCTGCACAAGCAATACGGCGACTGGGAGGCGGAGGCCCTGGCCGAGCCCCCACGGTGCGTGGTCATTGCCGGCCGCCTCATGAGCCGCCGGGTGATGGGCAAGGCGAGCTTCTCCCACCTCCAGGATATGTCCGGTCGCATCCAACTCTTCGTGAGCCGCGAGGCCTTGGGCGAGGCCGGCTACGGCGCCTACAAGCACGATCTCGACATCGGCGACATCATCGGCTGCGCCGGCACCCTGTTCAAGACCAAGACCGGCGAGTTGTCGGTGCGCTGCGAGTCCATTCGCCTCCTCACCAAGGCCCTGCGGCCCCTGCCCGAGAAGTGGCACGGGCTCGCCGACATGGAGACCCGCTACCGCCAGCGCTATGTCGACCTCATCGTCAACGAGTCCACCCGCGCCACCTTCCGCACCCGCATTGCCATCATCGCCTACATCCGTGCCTATCTGAATGAGCGGGCCTTCCTGGAGGTCGAGACGCCGATGATGCATGTGATCCCGGGCGGCGCCGTCGCGCGCCCCTTCGTCACCCATCACAACGCGCTCGACATGAAGCTGTACCTGCGCATCGCCCCTGAGTTGTATCTCAAGCGCCTGGTGGTGGGCGGCTTCGAGCGCGTCTATGAGATCAACCGCAACTTCCGCAACGAGGGGCTCTCGACCCGCCACAACCCCGAGTTCACCATGCTGGAGTTCTACCAGGCCTATGCGGACTACCGCGACCTGATGGATCTCACCGAGGACCTGCTGCGCGGCATGGCCCAATCCGTCCTGGGGACCACGACCTTCGACTATCAGGGCACCGCCTTCGACTTCGGCCGGCCCTTCGAGCGCCTGACGGTGCGCGAGGCCGTACTGCGCTTCAATCCCGCGTTCAGTGCCGCGGATATCGACGACCTCGACGCCGCCCGCCGCAGCGCCGCCACCTTAGGGATTGCGGCAAAGGGCGACTGGGGCCTCGGCCGCATCCATATCGCGATCTTCGAGCAGACCGGCGAGCACCGACTGATCAATCCCACCTTCATCACCGAATACCCGACCGAGGTCTCCCCGCTGGCGCGGCGCAATGACTTGAACCCCCTGGTGACGGACCGCTTCGAGTTCTTCATCGGCGGGCGCGAGATCGCCAACGGCTTCTCCGAGCTGAACGACGCCGAGGACCAGGCCGAGCGCTTCCGTCACCAGGTGGCGCAAAAGGACGCCGGTGACGAAGAGGCGATGTACTATGACGCCGACTACATCCGCGCCCTGGAATACGGCCTGCCGCCCACGGCGGGCGAGGGCATCGGCATTGACCGGCTGGTCATGCTCTTCACCGACGCGCCATCCATCCGCGACGTGCTGCTCTTTCCGCACCTGCGGCCGGAGGATTAGTGGGATTGCGCCCCGGTTCGCGACTCCCCGTCCGCCGTGGGAGCAGCGGTACCGTGAAAGGCCGGCGGGGACCTTGTGGGGGCGGCTTCAGCCGCGATGAGGCCTCGCGGGTTACCCGACGAGCGTCGCGGGTCACCGCCTCTGCGTCTCTGCGCCTCTGCGTGAGACCTCTTAAAGAATCTCACGCAGAGGCGCAGAGGCGCAGAGAAGAATCGCGATGGTCGTCGGGGGCGTGTTGCTGCTTGCCCTGAAACGCTGAAATCGGTCGGCGAGGCGCGTTTGCAGGGATTCTCGGAGGGCGGGTTCGAGCAGTCGTATAAGCAATGAGACGGGCTTGGGGGCGGCGCGAGGGACGCGTAGGGACGCGTAGGATGGGTAGAGCGCAGCGAAACCCATCGTTGCGCCTTGATGGTTGAGGATGGGCTTAGGAATGCCGTCCGCAACGCTCAGCGTTGCACCCGCCAACGGAAGGGCTCCCCGGAACCCGGTTCCCAAATGCAACTTGGGAACCAGTACAATCGCCTAAGCCCAAGCCCGCCTGACCGAACCAGCGGCGCGGGCGCGGCCACGGCGACCCAGCGCGCGACCCTGAGCCCCACACCGATCCGGCGCCAGCCCCAGCAACGGAGCCCAAGCGATGGAAGATATCGACCTGCTCGAACAGATCAAGCGCCGACTCGAGGCCCTCCAGGGGCGCATTGAGGCCAGCGTCGACCCCAAGCTGGTCGCGGAGGTCGCCAATACCATCCGGCTGGCCGACGTGCACGTGCCCTCGGTCTTCATGCAGGCGCGCCGGGTGCTGGAGATCATCGTCCGCGACATCTACCGGCGCGAGCTGCCGAAAGAGAAGATCAAGCCCCTGGTCAACATGATCGAGGCCCTGTACGAGAAAAAGGGCCTGGTCGGGGACCTGGTCGCCGCCGATCTCCATTACATCCGCGCTAACGGCAACCTCATCATCTATCCCCAAGATGCGACGGTGGAGGTCAGTCCGCGGGATGCCGAGCGCGTCCTGTTCGTCTTCCTGGGCGTCGTTGAATGGTATCTGACGGTCTACCTGCCCGAGCGCCAGGGCGAGGCCCCGGAGCCTCTGCCCGCGCTCCCGCCCCCGCCCAACCCCTACCGTGGCCTCCTCGCCTTCCGCGAGCAAGACGCCGCCAACTGGTTCGGCCGCGAGCCGGACGCCGCCGACCTGCTGGCCGCCGTCCAGCGCCAACCCCTGGTCGCCGTGGTCGGCCCGAGCGGCAGCGGCAAGTCATCGCTCGTCTATGCCGGCGTTGTCCCGCGCGTGCGCGAGATGCAGGACTTGCGCATCGCCGACTTCCGCCCCCGCGGTCGCCCCTTCGCCGAGCTGGCCCAGGCCCTGGTCGCCCTCTGGCAGATCGACCCCACGGACCGCCTGGCCCAGGCGCGCAAGCTCGCCGCTCATCTGGCCGACGCCCAGGTCACGCTCACCGACGCGGTCCAGGAGACCCTTCCTGTCGAATTTCCCAGAATGGGTCAAGGTGATCTAATGAAGTTAATCGGATGGGAATCATATATTTGCAATTAATTCGGCGAGTCGAGCGCCAGATTGTATTTTGAATATGGGATATTTTCCCTGTCGATAATATCAATATAATCAAAGCGTTGGACAAGATGACAAAGTAGAACTATGCACGCAACCATTTCCGTGGATCGCGAGACGGATGCCCGTCTCGATCGTTTGTCGTCGTCGACCGGGCGCTCCAAGTCGGACATCGTGCGCGACGCGTTGATCGTGCTTGAGAAAGCGCAATCCGGCGCATCGACCGGGCTTAGCGCGTTCGACTTGATCGGCGATTTGGTGGGGGTTGGCAAGGGCGGACCCGCGGATCTGGCGCGGACCCACAAGCAGGCATTTCGCGTGCTTCTGCAAGAACGCAAGACCCAATGATCAAGCCAAGGGATCGGCGGTGCTGGTGGACTGCGCTGCGCTTGTCCACCCTACGTCGCCCCCAAGCCCACAATTAGTATTGCTCGCACCCGCCTGCCGGGCCGACAGCCCCGGCACGAGAACAAACCCCTATACTGCCGACATTCGACGACGCCAAAGTCCCGGAATCCGCGGAGCCCCCACCATGTCACTCGCCGAGGTCATCTACGCACACACCGAGGGTTTGGAGGATCGCTACGGTGTGGCCCTGCCCGCCGTTGCGGACCCGCAGGACACCGAACGCTTTCTCGCGGCGGTCTTCGGCGGGCTCAGCGACGACTTTCCCGACGACATCGCGGACGATGACTTAGGTCTCGACGCGCCGCGCCAGGCCCTCGACGAATGCCGTACCTGCTCGACATGAATGCCGCCATTGCCTAGATAAATAGATGGAACGACGCATCTGCTGGTGTCGCGCGAGCCCCTCTCGGCACCGCACAAGGAGGCTCTTTTTCTGGAATTGAATGCGATTCCGGCTGTTTAACCATTCCGACTCGAGGGTAAAATGATATCCAAAGACGAGTTGTTGGCGCGCATTTCGGTCGATCCGGGCGTTTGCTTCGGCAAGCCTTGTATCAGGGGGCAGAGGATTTGGGTTTCCTTGGTCCTCGATCTGCTCGCGGCCGGTTGGAGTCATCGCGAAATCCTCGAGAATTATCCGGGTCTCGACGACGCGGATGTCCTTGCGTGCATCGCCTACGGCGCCGAGATGACCCGTGAGCGGTATATCGACATCGATCTTGCGCACTCCGCATGAAGATCAAACTGGACGAGAGTCCTGGCCGCCGCGGGGCCGAGATCTTCCGCATCGCCGGTCACGATGTCGAGATAGTCGCGAGCGAGCGTCTCTCCGGCGCGACCGATCGGGATCTGATTGAGGTTTGTCGGCGAGAGGACCGCTGCCTGGTCACGCTGGATCTGGATTTCAGCAATCCGCTGGTGTTCAGACCTTCGGACTCAATTAAGAAGGAAACGGGCGCTGATGTTATATTGAGCCTAGCTCCTTATCCTTGTTGGTCTTAGGTCAGAAGTGCAGGCACCGCCAGACCACGGCTACGCGCGAGTCAACCGTTCGCTCTTTGCCTTGGGTGCCCCTCGCCGCGACCTTGCCCGCGACCCTTCCGATCGGTATCCGCGGTTGACGATATGTCGAATCTGACATAAGCTTCAGTCGCATGAACCACCGCGATCGGCTGCTCGTCTGGTTACACGGTGAGGTCAAGACCCCGCCGTTCTCCGCCGCCGCCCGGATCGAGGCGGGGGTGTTGATGCGCCGACTCCAACGCGGCGAGGCCCTGCCGATGCCCCACTCGCGGCCGATGCCGGTGATCGGCCCACGCTGTCATGAGTTGCGCATCAATGACACCGACGTGACCTGGCGCATCATCTATCGGCTGGACCACGACGCGGTGATTATCGGCGAGGTCTTCCGCAAGAAGACGCCGGCCACACCCGGTCCAGTGATCGATATCTGCAAACGACGGTTTGAAGCCTATGATCGATGAAGCAAAGCAACGGCGCCTCAAAGAGCAGGGCTGGCAGGTCGGCAGCGCCGACGAATTCCTTGGGCTGTCGGCGGAAGAATCGGCCTATGTGGAACTGCGGCTGCGATTGAGCGATGCGCTGCGGGCGCAGCGTCAGCGGCAACACCTGACCCAGGTCGAGTTGGCCCGGCGCATCAAGTCCAGCCAGTCGCGCGTCGCCAAGATGGAGGCGGGCGACGCGTCTATTTCGCTGGATCTCCTGATCCGCTCGCTCTTCGCCTTGGGTGCCTCCAACCGCGATCTCGCCGAGGCAATCAACGGCGCAAGCGCCACGGTCGCTTAATGACTGCGCACCGCTTCTTCTGGTGCCGAGGGTCCCCGCGAACGGCAGCGGGCGCCGCGACGATCAGAATTCGACAAGGGGCTGAGGCGGCGCCTGGACGGCATCTGCGAACCCGAGTGGGCGCAAGGGCCGGCGTCTGGCGACGCAAGACCGCAAGACGGCTCGATAGATGTTGGATGGGTTGGCCGGAGTACCTGCGTCCCGGCACCTCGGTCTGACCGCCGCACGGAGACCCGGCGTCGTCTCGACCCCCGTGCGCTCCGATCAAGGGTGTCTGCCTGCCGACGGGTCTGGAATCGATCCAGGTCCGGCGCCAGTTTGGGGTCACCAAATACCAATCCCGGAGCAGCCATGATGACCTTGCGACCGTCCAGCGAGCGCGGCCAGGCGCAGCTGACGTGGCTTGACAGCCGCCACAGTTTCTCCTTTGGCGACTATTATGACCCCCGCCACATGGGGGTCGCGAACCTGCGCGTGATCAATGACGACCGCATCGCCCCCGGCGGCGGTTTTCCCATGCATGGCCACCAGGACATGGAGATCGTCACCTATGTCCTGGCCGGCGCCTTGCAGCACCGCGACAGCATGGGCAACGGGTCGGTGATCCGCCCGGGGGAGGTCCAGCACATGAGCGCCGGCCGCGGGGTGCGCCACAGCGAGTACAACGCCGACGCCGCGGCGCCGGTGCATCTGCTGCAGATCTGGCTGACACCCAACCGCCTGGGGGGCGAGCCGGACTATCACCAACGCCAGTTCTCCGTGGACGAGCGGCGCAATCGTCTGGCCCTGTTGGTCTCTCCGGACGGGCGCGAGGGCTCGCTCCCGACCCACCAGGACGCGTTGCTCTATGCGACCCTGCTGTGCGCCGGTTCGTCGGTCACCCATCCCCTGATTGTGGGCCGTGAGGCCTACGTGCACCTGGCGTCGGGGCGCGCGCTGGTGAACGCTCTGGAGCTGGAGGTGGGCGACGGGGTCCATCTGGTCGCGGAGCAGGCGGTCCGTATCAGCGGTAGCGGGCCGGACGCGGCGCAGGTATTGCTGTTCGACCTTCCGGGTCCGCAGGCGCTCTAGCGACGCTGCGCCTTCGACATGAACCCGCTGTTGGTGTAGGCATTGCCCGGGTTCCCACGCCGCGCGTCACCGCCATTAAGTTAAGGCGCACTCGCGGACCGGGTCGCCTCTACCTGGAGTCCAAGGCTTCAGCCTTGGCGCGCTCCAAGGCTGAAGCCTTGGACTCCAGGGGCTTGGGCTGCGGCGCTTAACTTAACGGCAGTGACGCTGGAGCGTGGGAACGAGAGGACGGGCTGGCACCGGGGCTGGTGTCGGTCAGTCACGGGAACTGATTCTCAGCGATTACATCAGTAATCAGCGGTATTCCTCGGAGAATGCTTCGTCTACTTCGTATACCGTCTTCGGCTTTACTCCAAGTTCCAATCGCTCAAACATTTTGACCAATGTGTCTCCGTCCACTAATTCAATCGGCGGCGCCCCGTCACGTCTCGCTTCTTGACGATATCCGCTTTGGCCAAATGGAAACGTGCCCACGCCACCTGATTGCGTACGCGCGAACTGCCGCTCTTATTGGTTTCTGCCTGTTCTTGTTCGGAAATGTTCAGGCGTTCTAGAACGGCATTAGTCACTTCTTTCGGTTGTCCGGAGCCGCCGAGTTCTTTTAGCGTCTCCACGATCGGAATAAAAAATCGCAGAAACTGTGGTCCTTTTATTTTTTGCATCTCTTTGCCAAATCATGAGACGGGACATTCCGTCCCGCTTAGACCCGTATAGTCTCTGTTTGCATTAACCAAACCGGGGCGCCCCAAGCGCCCCCGGTCGGGCTAGCGCTTCTTCGGCGGCATCAGGTCGGTGATGGACCCATGGGCCATCTCCGCGGCCAGTCCAATGGTTTCGTTGAGTGTCGGGTGCGGGTGGATGGTGAGCCCGATGTCCTCCATGTCGGCGCCCATCTCCAGCGCCAGTACGGTCTCGCCGATCAGTTCACCGGCGTTCACGCCGACGATGCCGGCGCCGAGGATGCGGTGGGTGTGGGGGTCGAACAGGAGCTTGGTCAGGCCTTCCTCGCGGTGGATGCCGAGCGCCCGGCCGCTGGCGGCCCAGGGGAAGACGCCCTTCTCATAGGCGATGCCCTGCTTCTTGGCCTCGGTCTCGGTCAGTCCCATCCAGGCGATCTCGGGGTCGGTGTAGGCGACGGAGGGGATGGTGAGCGGGTCGAACAGGGCGGGCAGGCCGCAGATGACCTCGGCCGCGACCTTGGCCTCGTGGGTTGCCTTGTGGGCCAGCATGGGGTTGCCCACCACGTCGCCGATGGCGTAGATGTTGGGCACATTGGTGCGCAGGTGGCCGTCGACCGGGATGAAGCCCTGGGCGTCCACGGTGACGCCGGCCGCCTCGGCGTTGATCGACTTGCCGTTGGGGCGGCGCCCGACCGCGACCAGGACCCGGTCGTAGGTCTCCTCGCCCGGGTGCTTGCCCTCGAAGACGACCTTGATGCCCGCGGCGGCGGCGTCCATGCGCGCGACCTTGGTTTCCAGCAGGATGCGCTCGTAGCGCGGCTTGACGACCTTCTCCAGCACCCGCACGAGATCCAGGTCGCAGCCGGGGATGAGCTGGTCCTGCAACTCCACGACATCGATGCGCGAGCCGAGCGCCGCGTAGACACTCGCCATCTCCAGCCCGATGATGCCGCCGCCGACGATCAGCAGGCGCCCCGGGATGTCCCGAATCTCCAGGGCCCCGGTGGAGTCCATCACCCGCGGGTCCTCGTGGGGGAAGCCGGGGATGCGCACCGGGCTGGAGCCGCAGGCGACGATGCACTGGTTGAAGTTGACCGTGACCCGCCCCTCCCGGGTCTCGACGCCCAGGCGCCGCGGGCCCTCGAAGCGCGCGCTGCCGGTCAGGATCTGGACCTTGCGCTGCTTGGCGAGCGCGGCGAGTCCGCCGGTGAGCCGGGCGACCACCTGCTCCTTGCCGGCGCGCATCTTGTCGAGATCGATCGCGGGGGGCGCGAAGGTCACGCCCATCACGCCCAAGGCCTTGGCCTCCTCGATGATGGCGGCGGTGTGCAGCAGGGCCTTGGAGGGGATGCAGCCGACGTTCAGACAGACCCCGCCCAAGGCGCCGTAGCGCTCGATCAGGACCACGCGCTTGCCGAGGTCCGCGGCGCGGAAGGCGGCGGTGTAGCCGCCGGGTCCGCCGCCGATGATCGCAATCTCGGTGCCGATGTCCTGAGCCTGGGTCTGGCCGGGGTTCTCTGCTGGGGTGGATTCGCTCATGGTTGCTCTGCTTGGATTTAAGGTTGATCCGGGGTCCGTGCGCCGCCGCGGCGCGAACTCCCCCAATGCTAACCGATGGGGCGCCGCCTGGGGCAGGCGATGTGCTCCGGCGGGCCTCTGGTATAGTTTCGCTCCCTTTGCGCGCGGCGGAGTTCAGTGACCATGCCGACGATACTCAAGGCCATCGCGGCCGACATCACAACGCTCGCCATCGACGCCATCGTCAATGCGGCCAACGGCTCGCTCCAGGGCGGCGGGGGCGTGGACGGGGCCATCCACCGCGCCGCCGGCCCTGACTTGTTGGCCGAGTGCCTGACGCTGGGCGGCTGCGCGACCGGGGAGGCGCGGCTCACCCGCGGCTACCGGCTCCCGGCCCACTACGTGATCCACACCGTCGGCCCCGTCTGGCACGGCGGCACCGCGGGTGAGCCGGACCTGCTCGCCGCCTGCTACCGCCGCTCGCTCGCGGTCGCCGCGGCGGCCGGGGTGCGCTCGCTGGCCTTCCCCAGCATCAGTACCGGCATCTACGGCTACCCCATCGCCGCCGCCGCCCCCATCGCCATCGACACCGTGCGCGCCGCCCTGCCGCGGCATCCGGGGATCCGGGAGGTCATCTTCTGCTGCTACTCTCCCGCCGATCTGGCCGTCTATGCGGCGCTCCTCGCTTGAGACTCGCGGCGACCGCTATCACATAAGGCGGTTGCGGATATCGCGGCGGCCGCGGCCTCGTGCCCGCTGCCGCCAGTCCCACGGTACCGCCACAGTCCTCAACCGTCCTGACCTGAAACACAGGAGTTCCAAATGGATCAACGATTTCCCCGAGCCCCGCGCCTGACTGAGACCGTCACCAAGGTGGTGGCGTTTTACGACCCCCGGACCTGGAAAGAGAAGGGCCTGTGGTGGACCCTGGGGCTCTTTGTGGTCACCTATCTGGTGGTCATCGTCGTGCTCGGCGTCTACTGGTCCCGCTCGCCCGCCGGGTTCGATGTCAGGGAAAATGCCCTCAAGCTGGTCGGCAACGACCCCGCCAAGCTGGTACCCGGCAGTCTGACCACCGCGACCGCCATCGGCATCACCGAGGTGCTGCTGAACAAGCCCGGGGGCTACCTGACCAACGACATCAGCCCCCCCGGAATCTATCTGGACAATATCCCCAACTGGGAATTCGGCGTCCTGACCGAGTTACGCGACCTTACCAGCTCGCTACGCAACGACTTCGCCCGGGCCCAGACCCAATCGGTCGAAGATCCCGATCTCCAGGTGGCCGAGCCCAAGTTCAATTACGACTCCGAGTCCTGGATCTTCCCGTCGTCGGAATCGGAATACCGCGACGGCGTCGCGTCGCTGAAGCGCTATCTGGTGCGCCTCTCCGACAATAAGCAATATGACGGCCAGTTCTTCGCCCGGGCGGACAATCTGACCGATTACCTGCAGGTGGTCAGCAAGCGCCTCGGCAGCCTGGGGCAGCGGCTGTCCTATGCCGTCGGTCAGGCCCAACTGGATACCTCCCTGGCGGGTGACCCCAATGCCCGCCAGTCGAAGCCGGTCCCGGAGCAGACGCGGAACAAGACCCCCTGGCTCAAGATCGACGACTATTTCTTCGAGGCCCGCGGCTACACCTGGGCCCTGCTCCAGAGCCTGAAGGCGATGGAGATAGACTTCGCCCCGGTGCTCCAGGACAAGAACGCGCTGGTGTCGCTCAAACAGATCATCCGCGAGCTGGAAAACACCCAGAAGCCCATCTGGAGCCCGGCGATCCTCAACGGCACCGGGTTCGGGCCCATCGCCAACCACTCACTGGTGATGGCGTCCTACATCTCCCGCGCCAATGCGGCGATCATCGAACTGCGCAATCTGTTGGTGCAGGGGTAGGGGGGCGGTCCCCAGCTCCTTGCGGCCGGGTCCCGCGGCGGTGTGAGCCTCCAGCCCAGGGAGTGTCGCTCGTCGTTCCGGCCGCGAGGAGACCGGAGGTCGAGGCTTCAGCCGGTCGACCGCGGTATTTAGGATAAGGCGGAACCGCTGGCACGTTCCACCCTACGTGGGCCCTGATACCACCTGACGCAATTGCCCGGACCATTGGCGTAGGGTGCGCCGTGCGCACCTTCAGTGGAAAGCCATTGCGCTCCATTTGTGTAGCACGATTGGGGTGCTGGTCAGCCGGGTCCAACCGGGGTTACGCCCAGCGGCAAGTCCACCTTGTCGTAGACCTCCC
>Ga0247841_10002735_pt1 | contig 34289 bp, 27 predicted proteins | sample LaCruzMarch2015__2_FD_192410 | JGI IMG/M metagenome (GOLD analysis project Ga0247841, IMG submission 192410) | Freshwater microbial communities from meromictic Lake La Cruz, Castile-La Mancha, Spain - LaCruzMarch2015_18m | ecosystem: Environmental > Aquatic > Freshwater > Lake | place: Spain...
GGTCCTGGTGGCGGCCCCGTGCCGGCCGGGCGGCAACCTGGTGGCGGCCGGGCAGTTGGATGACGATACCTACGACGCGATGGTGGATCGGATGTCCACCAAGGATCTCAGCCAGTCGGGGCGGTCGGGCCACGATCAGTTCTTCGGCACCTTCGATGTCTTCGGTCTCGTGGGCGACGACCCGCGCCACGGCACCGCCATGTTGACAGAGATCAGGAACCGGGCCGCGGCGGAGAATGTTCAGCACCTCGAACTGATCTCGGGTATACAGCGCGAGTGCCGGGACGCACAGGATACCTGTATCGCCAACCTGGCCGGAACACTCGCGTGGCCGGAACCGGCGGACGGGCGCCCCGGCCAGGACCTCACCGCCGAGTTCGCCCGCATGGAGGACCAGTTGCGCGCCGCGGGACTGCCGGCGCTGGTGGCCGAGGCCAGTCAGGCCCTGCACGCCGGTGAATTGACCCTGGGGCTGGTGCCGCCGGAGCGTCTGCGCACCCACATCCGCGAGGCAGTGACGGTCGCCGGGGCCGAGCGGATCGGCCACGGGGTCGCTATCGGCTATGAAGATTCGGCGTTTCAGACGCTCCGGATCATGGCGGACCGGGACACGGCCGTGGAGGTCTGTCTGACCAGCAACGACCTCATCCTGGGGGTGAAAGGCCAGGATCATCCCTTCCCCGATTACCTGGCCGCCGGGGTCCCGGTGGTCTTGGCATCCGACGATGCCGGGGTGTCGCGGATCGACCTGACCAACGAGTATCTGCGCGCCGTCAGGGACTACGGTCTCTCCTATGCGCAGCTCAAGCAACTCTCGCGCAACGGCCTGACCTACAGCTTCCTTTCGGGCGCGAGCCTGTGGCGCGACCCGGCGAGCGCCGCGCCCGTCGCCGCCTGCGCGCACGATGAACCCGGGAGCGTTACACCCTCGCAGACCTGCCGCAACTGGCTCGCCGGGAGCGCGAAGGCCGGTCGGCAGTGGGCATTGGAGGCGGCCTTTCAGGCCTTCGACCCCTAATGTTCGGTCGGTGTCGTGCGCAGGGCCCGGATCGCCTCGTGGGAGAGCCCGGTCAGATCGGCAATGGCCGCGTCGTCCAGGGCGGTTCGCTCAAGGAGTGCCGCGGCCATTTCACGGCGCGCCTGCGCCAAGCCCTCCTTGTGCCCCTCGTTGTGCCCCTCCCTGTGCCCCTCCTTGCGTCCCCGCTCGAGGATCTCCGCGTTCCACTGTTCGACCCGTTGTTGCAACATGACATGCACCTTTTGAAAATCATTGATGTCCGGTAAACGGATGCCCGGGCGCTTCTTGCGGATGAAGCTGCGGTAGATCCAGCGGCCGAAGGCGCGCTTGAGGCTGTCCAAGGCGCCGCTGTCGAGAAGTGCCACCAGCCGGGCGTAAACCGCGAGCCAGGTCGGCTCGTCGCGCGCCTTCTCCAACTGGAACAGGGCCGCGACCAGGTTTTGGACCTCGGCCGGGTAGGTCTCCCCGCCCACGATCGCCCCTTCGTCGAGCAGCAGGTAGGACCAGTGGGGGCGATAGCGTGCCAGCCCGCCCGGCGCCGGGTCGATCAGCGCGGACAGTTCCGTCGGCGCCGTCCAGCGCGACTCGCCGTTGTAAAGGACCACCGGCAGCACCGGCGGGAGGGTCCCGGCCGCGGTCAGGGCCTTTTGCGCGATCAGGTCCTGATCGCAACGGCGGCGAAGCGCGCCTCCAGGGCCGGATCGAAGAAACGCAGGGTATTGCGGCCGGCCGCCTTGGCGCGATACATCGCGATATCGGCGCACTCCAGCAACTGCTGCACGGATGCCTGATCCTGGTCGAACATGACGACCCCGATGCTCGCGGAGCACGCGTGGTCGGCGTCGGCCAGGCGATAGGGCTGGTGGAGTGCGGCCAGGATCTCGCCGCCGACCAGCCCGGCCTGGGCCGCCCCGACCTCCAGGGGCCGGCTCAGATTCTCCAGGATGACGACGAACTCGTCGCCCCCGAGACGGGCGACGCTGTCGCTGCGGCGCACGCAGCCGGTCAGACGCCGGGCGACCTCCTGGAGCAGCAGGTCGCCCGCGGCGTGGCCCAGGGTATCGTTGACAGCCTTGAAGTCGTCCAGGTCGATGAACATCAGGGCGCCGAAATCCTGGCGGCGGCTGGGCTGTTCGAGGCGGTCCAGCAGCAGGCGCCGGTTGGGCAGACCGGTCAGTTGGTCGTAAAAGGCGAGCTGCCTGACCTCCTCGTTGATCCGGCGCAGCGCCTCTTCCCGCTCCCGCAGCAGAATGTGCAGCCCGACGCGCAGGCGCAGCACATGGGGATTGGCGGGTTTCTGAATGAAGTCCGCGGCCCCGGCCAGCAGGGCGAGGGTTTCGCTTTCCGGGTCGTTGGTGGCCGTGATGACGACCACTGGAATCTGGTGGGTGCGCAGGTCCTCTTTGAGGTGCTGCAGCACTTCGTAGCCGTCCATGGTCGGCATCATGAGGTCGAGCAGGATCAGGTTCGGCAGGTCATCGCCGTGCAGGCGGGCCAGTGCCTTGGGTCCGGAGAGGGCGAATTCGCAGATGAACTCGGGGGCGAGCGCGCGGGCCATGATGTGGATGTTGGCCGGGCTGTCGTCGATGATCAGGATCCGTGCCTTGGTGTCGTTCGGGGTGTTCAAGGACTCTGTTCCTCCAGTCTGACGTGCGATTGCGCCGCGTGCCGCGGGGTGCGGGACGGCCTGCCGGCGGCACTCGCCGATGGGTCATGCCGACCCCGGGGGTCCGGGGTCCGCGGACTCGGGCCAATGCGCTTCGAGCAGTGCCAGTGCCGTGGCGAAGTCAAGGCGGTGCATGGCCGCGGCCAGGGACTGCACCGCCGGTTGACCCTGGGCCTTGGCCAGGGCCGGTTGCAAGGTGCGCAAGAGGTCCAGGGCCGCCAGGTCATCGTGGGCGAGGGCATCGCGCAGGGCGGCGAGCCGCGCCGCGTCGAGCGGGACCTCCCCGGCCGCGTCCGGCACGCCGGCGCCCGGTTCCTCCAGCCAGGGGGCTAGGCCCGCCAGCACCGCGGCGAACTGCGTGCCGAAGGCATCGAGCAAGGGGGTCAGATCCGGTTGCCGGGCGGTGATCGCCGCCTCCAGGACCGCCGCGCTCTGCACCAGGTCGTGGGCGCCGAGATTTCCCGCGGTGCCGCGCAGCGTATGCAGGGCGCGCGCCGCCTCGGGCCAGCGGCCGCGCTCCAGGTCGAGCCGAATCCGTTGCGCCGCATCGCCTTGCTCGGCGGCAAAGTCGCGCAGCATGGCCAGGAAGAAGTCCCAGTCGTGGTCGAGTTGGAGCGCCGCGCGGCGGGTGTCGAGGCCGGGGATGGCGGGAAAGTCCGCCGGGGGCCCCAGGTCGTGCTCCCCTGGTGACTCCCATGCCGGCGCCGGTGGGGGTGCCGGGGCCGCGGCCGCGGCGGGCGTGCTCCAGCGTTGGAGCACCGCTACCAGTTCATTGAGGTCCACCGGCTTGCTCAGGATGTCGTTGACCCCGGCGTCGCGCGCGGCTTGGCGCTGCTCCAGCAGCACCCCGGCGGTGAAGGCGATCACCGGCAGCGCGACCAGCTTCAATTCGCCGCGGATCGCGCGGGTGGCGGCGAGTCCATCCATCACCGGCATCTGGATGTCCATCAGGACAGCGGTGAAGCCCTGCGGCTGCGCCCGCAGGAGTTCCAGCGCCAGCCGGCCATCGGCGGCCAGGGTCGCGCGGGCGCCTTCGCGGGTGAGCGCGCGCTCGACCAGGTCCCGATTCATGTGACTGTCATCCACGACCAGGTAGTGCCGCCCACGCAGCCGCGGCCCGAGCCCCGGCGCGGGCGCCGGGACCGGGACCGGGAGGGCGTCGTCCACGGTGGCCCGCGCGTAGGGCAACTCGAACCAGAAGGTACTGCCGACCCCCAGGGCGCTGTCGCAGCCGAAGGTGCCGCCCATCAGCTCGACTAAGTGCTTGCAGATCGCAAGTCCCAGCCCGGTGCCGCCGAACCGGCGGCTGATGGTGCCGTCGGCCTGGGTGAAGGGCTGGCCTAAGGTGACCAGGTGTTCGGGTGCGATGCCGATGCCGGTATCGGCCACCTCGAAGCGCAGCCGCACCCGGTCGGCGTCCGCATCGGCCTGCCGGACGCGCACCTGCACCAGGCCCCGCTCGGTGAATTTCACCGCGTTGCCGACCAGATTGACGAGGACCTGCTCCAGGCGCAACGGGTCGCCCCGCAGCCAGTTGGCGAGCCCCGGCGGCGCGTCGATCCGCAAACCGAGCCCCTTGGTGCGGGCCATCTGGCCCATGAGGCTCTCGACCTGCGCCAGGATGGGCAGCAGCTCGAAGGGGCGCGTCTCCACCTGGATCTGTCCCGCCTCGATTTTGGAGAGGTCGAGGATGTCGTTGATGATGCCGAGCAGTGTCCGCCCGGCCGCGCGGATGCGCTGCACCATCTGCCGCTGGTCGGTTGACAGCGTGTCGCGCTCCAGCACCTGCGCCAGACCGAGCATGGCATTCATCGGGGTGCGGATCTCGTGGCTCATGTTGGAAAGGAATTCGCTTTTCGCCCGATTGGCCGCGTCGGCCTGACGGGTGCGTTCGGCCAGTTGTCCGGTGCGCTCCTCGACCAGTTCCTCCAGGCGGTCCCGATAGCGTTGGATCACGGCGGTGCGCCCGGTCATGCCGAGCATCAATACCTGCAGGAGGGTGGCGAACATCAGCCCCGCCACGCCCACGGCCCAGGCCAGCCAGGGCCGGTGTTGCTGCCAGTAGTCGGCGGTGGGGATGACCGACAGGTCCCAGTCGCGATCCCCCAGGCGCAGCACGGTGCCCCAGTGGAGCGCCGCTTGCGGTCGCGGCCCGGCGTCCCCGGGCTGCGACCGGTAGAGCAGGCCTTGGGCCACGGGCGCCGCGGGATCGGTCAAGCGCAGCCCCAGCCCGGCCGGCACCAGGCCCCGGGTCGCGATCTCGACCAGTTCGTCCACCTTGACCACGCCGACGGCAAAACCGCTCAGGCGACCCTCGTGCGGGCCGCCCGGCGCGGGCGTCTCAGTGACGGGCAGCAGTTCCAGTACCCCCACCCGCGGCTGTTGCTCCTGGACCAAACGGATGGGCGCGGTGACGGCCATGGCACGGCTGGTGCGCGCCCGCTCGATGGCCGCCCGGCGCACCGGTTCGGAATAGATGTCATAGCCCAGGGCCGGCCGGTTGTCGGCCAGGGGCACGATATAGCGTACCGCCACGTATTCGGGCCGGGCGGCGGCCGGAATCAGGCGCCGCTCGCGGTCGCGCTCGGTGATCCGGTAGGGGCCGAAGGCCGACCCGGCGCTGATCCGACGTTCAAAGGCCGGGCGCTCGGCATCCGTGACCAGGTCATTGAAGCTGAGTGCGAAGATGTCGGGGTTGTCGTGCAGGGTAAGGCGCGTGAACTGCTCGAACTGGGCGAAGCTGAAGTCGGGCGTCGCCTCGATGAAATGGCGCAGCGAGGAGAGCACCTCCCGATGCGTGATCAGGCGGTCGTTGATGCGCCTGGCGATGGTCTCGCCATCGCCCTGCAACTGGCCGTCCTGCGACAGCCTTTCCCAGCGCGCGGCGCCGTAGAAGGCGACCCACGTCAGGCCCAGGGTCAGCAGCATGGGGATCAGGAGGCGGCGGCGGCGTTCCCGCCACAGGGGGTCCTGTCGGTTGAGCAGGGACAGCGCCAGCGGCGCAAACACCAGCACGCCCAGGCAGTCGCCCACATACCAGTTCCACCAGGTGAAGGGCACCTCGGCGCGCTCGACCACCCCGGCCGCGGCGAGCGCGGTGACACCGATGGACGCCGAGAGCACCGCGGCCAGCACGCCCCCCAGCAGGAGAAAGGCGAAGGCGTCCTGGTCGCGCTCCAAGGCGCGCCAGGCGCTGCCCTGCCACCGGGTCACCAGCCGGCGCCCGCCCTCGGCCTGCAGGGTCGCGCCGCCGGCAATCGCCAGCGCCACGCCGACCGTGGTCGGGTTGAGCGTGCCGCCCAGCCAGGCCTGCGCGAGATTGAGCAGCGCGGAGCCGAGCCAGACGCCGGGCAGCGCCGCGCGCCCGAACCAGAGCGCGCAGGCGAGCGCCAGGCCGGCGGCCGGGAACACCGGGCTGGCGTAACCCGGCGGGATCGCCAGGGTGAGGCCGGCGGCCCCCAAGAGTGCATAGGCCAGGGCAATCGCGGTGATGCGTTTCATGGGTGCGAGGTGGCCGGGTCCGGGGTGGGCATTCAGTGCTGGCGCGGTTTCAGGTCCGCCGCCGACTCGGCCAGGCGGTCCAGCCAGACCTCGGCGATAAAGGTACTGCCCGTCGCAGCGCTCGCGGCCAGCCGCAGTCCGCCGTTCATCAGGCCCGCCAGGTGCCGGGCGATGGTCAGGCCGAGCCCGGCGCCGCCGGCGCCCGCAAGATCGGCCTGATCTCCCTGCTCGAAGGGCAGGAAGACCCGCGCCCGGGCCTCGCTCGGGATGCCGCAACCGGTGTCCGCGACCTCGAAGGCGAGGCGGAGTCGGTCGCCGGCCTCGCCCGCGACCCGGACCTGCAGGGTGACGGAACCGGCCGCGGTGAACTTCACCGCATTGCCCAGCAACTGGATCAGCAGTTGCGACAGGCGTTCCAGGTCGCCCCAGAGACAGGGCGGCAGGCCCGTCAGATCGAGCCGCAGGTCGAGGCCCTTGGCCGCGGCCGGCGGACCCATGGCCGCGCAGAGGCGTCGATGGAGGTCGTCCGGCGCGAATTCGTGCGGATTGAGCAGCACCTGGTTGGTCTCGAAGGCGGAGAGCTCCAGAATGTCACCGAACAGCCGGGACAGGGCCGCGGCGATCCCCAGTACGCCGGCGAGCCGCCCCTGCTTATCCGCATCGGCTTCCTCCTGGTGCAGGAGCCCGAGCAGGCCGACGATACCGTTGAGTGGGGTCCGCAGTTCGGCACTCATGTTGGCCAGCAACCGATCCTTGGCCCGATTGGCGGCCTCGACCTGGGCCAGGCTCTCGCGCAGCGCCCGGGTGCGTTCGTTTACGCGTTGCTCCAGCTCAGCATTCAGCCGGCGTAAGGTCTGTTCGCGCTCGCGCAGGAGGATCTGCATCCCCACGCGCAGCCGCAGCACCTGGGGATTGACCGGCTTGTTGATGAAGTCCGCCGCGCCGGCCAGCAGGGCGCTGGTCTCGCTCTCGCTGTTCTGGGCCGCCGTGATGAAGATCACGGGAATCTCCCGGGTGTCGGGCTCGGCCTTGAGCCACCGGCAAAGTTGAAAGCCGTCCATGCCCGGCATCATGACGTCGAGCAGGATCAGGGCCGGCAGTTCCCCCGTTCCCAGTCGCGCCAGGGCCTCGGGCCCGGACAGGGCGAACTCGCAGGCATAGTCCGGGGCGAGCGCCCGGGCGATGATCTCGATGCCCATGGGCTCATCGTCGATGATCAGGATGCGTGCCGGGTCGTTCTCAGACATGTTCAAGGCCTCATTGGTCTGCGGGTGCGATCAGAACTGATGCGGTGACCGAGATCCCGGGCACGTTGTCGTTGTCGTTGTCGTTGTCGTTGTCGTTGTCGTTGTCGTTGTCGTTGTCGTTGTCGTTGTCGTAATCGTTGTCGTAATCGTTGTCGTAATCGAATAATCCGACCACGATTACGACAACGACAACGACGCCTGGTCTGTGAGAACGTCCGGTAGCTGTCGCTGTAGGGTACGCATCGCGTAGCCGGCTCCGGCGGTCGTGGCAGCTTGGCGGGTACGCGATGCGTACCCTACGACATGTGCGTTAACACATCAGTTCTGATCGCACCCTTGGTCTGCCTTCCCGTATCGGCGAGGCCTCGCCTCAGACCGACGAGCCGCGGCTCGCACGCCAGGCATCGAAAGACGCGCCACCGGCTGGGGGAGTAAGCAGAATCAACAGGTTCTTGCGCAATTATACGTGCAATAGTCCGGGGCCCCGCTTCGCGCGAGCCTGTTGTCCTGCGATTAAGTCCCTTATTTACAATAATTTACCTTATGGCGGCGGCCTGGCCGCGAGGGCGCGCGGAGATCCCCTCGCCCCCGCTTCAAAATCAAGCAGCTTACTGCTGCGGATCCGCTTCCAGTCGGGCCAGTGCGGCATCGAAGCGCAGGGTCTGGATCAGCTCCGCCAGGGCCTGGGTCGCCGCCTCTCCATGGTGCCTGGTCAGGACCGGGCGCAGTTGGCTGAACAGGTCCCGGGCCGCCAGGTCACGGCGCCGCAGGGCGGCGCACAGGGCCGCGAGCGCCGCCGGGTCGAGCGGTGCGGCGTCGTCCGGGTTCGCGGCCCCTGGGGGCGGGGTTTCCAGCCAGGGATTCAGGGCGGCCAGCAGGGCGTCGAGTTGCGCCTCGAACTGCGCGAGCAGGCCCGCGACCTCGGGGCCCCCCGCGCCGATGCCCAGTTCCAGCGCCAAGGCGGTCGCCGCCAGGTCGCGGGCGCCGATGTTGCCCGCGATTCCCCGCAGCGCATGCAGCCGGCGGGCGGCCGCGGACCCCTGACCATGCGCCAGGTCGTCGCGGATCTGGCGCGTCTCCACGCCGAAGCGGGCGGCAAACCGGCGCACCAAACTGAGAAAGAAGGTCCGGTCGTGGCCGAGCAAGACGGCCGCCCCGCGGGTGTCGAGGCCGGGGATCTCGGGAAACTCCGCCGGGGCCGCGGCGTCTGGGTCTCCTGGTGGCGCGGGGGCCGGTGCCGGGACCGCGGCCATGGGCAGGGGCTCGCCCCAGCGCCGCAGGACCGCGACCAATTCCTCCAGGTCGATCGGCTTGGTCAGGACCTCATCGACCCCGGCGGCGCGCGCCGCCTGCTGCTGTTCGGCCAGCACGGCAGCCGAGACGGCGATCACCGGCAGGTCGGGCAAGGCGAGCTCGGCGCGGATCGCGCGGGTCGCGGCCAGTCCATCCATCACCGGCATTTGAATGTCCATGAGGACGGCGGCGAAGCCGTTGGGTTGCGCGCGCAACTGCTCCAAGGCCTGGCGACCGTCGGCGGCCAGGGTGACGCGGGCGCCCTCCCGCCCGAGCGCCCGTTCGAGCAGATCCCGGTTCATGTCGCTGTCGTCCACCACCAGGTAGTGCAACCCGTGCAGGCGCGGCCCGGTCGGGTCCGCGGCCGGCGTCGCCGGGAGCGTGCGGGACTCCTCCCCGGCGGCCCGCGCGCAGGACAGCTCGAACCAGAAGCGGCTGCCGACCCCGAGCGTGCTCTCGCAGCCGAAGGTCCCGCCCATCAACTCCACCAGGTGCTTACTGATGGTCAGGCCCAGCCCGGTGCCGCCGAAGCGCCGCGTGATGGTGGCGTCGGTCTGGAAGAAGGGCCGCCCCAGGGTGCCCAGGTCCGCGGGCGCGATCCCGATCCCGGTGTCGGTGACCTCGAAGTGGAGACGCACCGCGGCGGCCGGAGTCTCCTGTTGGCGCACCCGGACCTGGACCTCGCCCCGCTCGGTGAATTTCACCGCGTTGCCGACCAGATTGACGAGGACCTGTTCGAGTCGCAAGGGGTCCCCCAGGACGCGGGGCGCCAGGTCCGGCGGGGTTTCGATCCGGAACCCAAGCCCCTTGGCGCGGGCCATCTCGCCCATGAGGCTCTCGACTTGCGCGAAGAGGGGCGCCGGTTCGAAGGGCCAGGTCTCCACCCGGATCTGGCCCGCCTCGATCTTGGAGAAGTCGAGGATATCGTTGATGATGCCGAGCAGCGAACGCCCGGCGGAACGGATCCGCTGCACGATCTGCCGCTGCGCGGGCGCCAGGGTGTCCGCCTCCAGCACCTGCGTCAGGCCGAGCATGGCATTCATGGGCGTGCGGATCTCGTGGCTCATATGGGCCAGGAACCGGCTCTTGGCCGCGTTGGCGGCCACCGCCTCGGCGGTACGCCGCGTGACCCGCTGCTCCAGTTCCGCATTGAGCGTGCGGATCGCCTCCTCCGCCTCGCGCCGTGCCGTGATATCGGTGGTCACGCCGCCCAGTCCGGCGACCTCCCCCTGCGCATTGCGCAACGGAAATTTCGTGGAGATCACGATACTGGTGCTGCCGTCCTCGCGCAGCAGTTCCTGTTCGAATTGCCGGGTGAGGCCCTGCTCCATGAGTTCCTCATTGTCGGCCCAGAGCCGGTCGGCCGTGGCCCCCGCGAAGACCTCGCGTTCGGTCCGGCCGAGCACCAAGTCGGCGGGCTTACCGCAGATCTGCAGGTGCGCCGCATTGGTCGAGGTGTAGCGGTGTGACCGATCCATGGCGAAGATGGCGGAGGGCGCGCTGTCGATGATCTGCCCCAAGAGTTCGCGGCTGGCGTGCCACTCGGCCGTGCGCTCGGCGAAGCGCCGATCCAGCGCCGTATTGGTGGTCTCCAATGCCGCCTGGGCGCGGCGGCTGTCGGCCAGCCCCCGCCGAATCCAATACAGGCCTAGGCCGGTGAGTCCGATCGAGAGCAGGCTGCCCAGACCGACGGTCGTCAGGGCGACCGAGGCACTGCGCTCGGAGTTGCTCAGCCGCTTTTGCAGCAGCCCCCGCTCCGCGGCCTTCAGGTCGCTGACGAGGCCCCGGATGGCCTGATGCAACCGCTCCTGATCGCGTTGGGCGATCCCTTCCTGTGCGGCCCCGAATCCCTCGCGCCGCCGCACCTCGAGCAGGACCGCGAGATGGGCCATGCGCTGTTCGCTCAGGATTGCCAGCACGGGTAAGCGCCGCACCTGCTCAGGGCTCGTGACCAGACGCCCGACGCGGCCAAGGTTCGCATTCAGGTCCCGGGCCGCGTCGTCGTAGAGGCGCAGAAAGTCGGCGTCGCCGAGGGTGACGTAGTTCAGGGCCGCCGCTTCGGCCTCGGCGGCCGTGGTCAGCACGCCCTCCAGCGCACCGATGACCTCCTGCGTCTGGGCCACCCGGGCGCCGTCCTCCTGGAGTCGCAAGATCGCCAGGAACGAGGCCAGCGCCACGGCCATGGCGAGGCCGACGCCCAGGGTGACTCCGAGGAAGAGCCACCGCTCGGCGGTCACCACCCGCGGCGGGGGCAGCGGGTCCGTGTTCATCTGTGTTCATCTGTGGATTTTAGGATCATCGCTGAGGCCCCCGGGCCACGCTCACCAGGCGCTGCCATCGCGGCTCAGGTCATTGAGCCGGCGGGCCAGCCCCGACAGGGCCGCGTCCGGAGTCTGCTGACCGCTCAGGACCGCGCGCACGGCCGCGGCGAAGGCCGCGCTCACCTGCGGATACTGCCGGCCGGTGGCGGTCGAGGGGCGCGCGACCAGCCCGGGGAGGGCGCCAGCCAGGTCGGACAGGTGCGGCCGGGCGTCCAGCAGGTCCGGGTCCGTGTAGAGGTCGGCCCGGGTCGGGTTGAACCCGGCCGCCAGCGCGCGCTGCCGCTGCACCGCGGCGCCGGTGAGATGCAGCACCAGGTCCGCGGCCTGCGGGGTGTGGCGACTGTAGCGCGACACCGCCAACTGACCGCCGCCCAGGGTCGCGGCCGGGCCCAGGGCCGCACCCGCGGCCAGGGCGGGAGGGCGGGCGCCGCCGCCCTCGCCCTGGGGCAGGGGTGCTACCCCGAAGCGGTCGGCGACCGGTGTTGCGACCCCCTGCAGGGTCGTCCAGGCGCCGGACCAATGGCGCATGAAGGCGACCTGCCCGGCGCCGAAGGCGGCCAGGTTGTCCGGCGGCGTGGCGTGCAGCACCGCCTCCGGCGTGATGCCGCGCACCCAGTCCGCGGCCCGCTGCAGGGCGAACTGGGCGCGGGGATTGTTCACCGAGACCCGTCCATCGGGCTCCACCAGGGTGCCGCCGCCCTGGCTGGCGATCCACTCCAGGGCGGTGGCGGTGAGCGCCTCGTCCTCCCCGCCGGCCCAGACGAAGCCCCAGAAGCCGGGATTGCCCAGCAGCCGTTGCGCCTCCTGGAGCCGCAGGGCGGTCTCGGCCAGTTCCGCCCAGGTCCTGGGTATCGGCAACTGGTAGCGCGCGAGCAGGTCCGAGCGGTAATAAAGCAGGCCCAGTTCCAGGTACCAGGGCAGGGCGACCAGACGGCCGCTGGCGGTATCGTTGCGGATCAAGGGGGTCAGAAAACCCGACTCGGCCCCGCCGAGCAGCGGCCGCAGGTCGGCCAGATGGGGGGCCAGGCGGCCGCACCAGAGGGCGTCGATCTCCAGCACGTCCAGTTCCGGTGCGCCGACCTCCAGCAACTCCTGATAGCGCGCGAGTCGCCGGGCGTCGTCGGGCGGGGTCCCGAGCACCAGTACCCGGTGGCCGGTCCGGGTGGCCCAGGCTGTGGCGGCGTCCCGGCACAGACCGGTCGTCTGCGCGTCGCGTCCGCAGGCGATGGTAAGGTCGGCCGCCCAGGCGGGGGCCAGGCTGCAACACAGCAGCCAGGCCGCGCCGAGGGCGCGCAGGGGGCGGGGTAAGGTCGCAGCCATGGACATCATCAGGGCAGCCGTTGTGGGTAAGTCACGGGTAGGGACCACGCCGGGTTTTTCGTCACCGACGGCCAGCCCGTAGAATAAGCCCGAAGCCGTCGCGTTGTCCGCCACCTCCCATCAACCCCGGCACCGAGGGCCGCCCAAGACCATGACCGCACCCTTTCTCAATCACCGGCTGCGCCTTGCCGCCCGGGTCATCGCGGGCGGCGGTCTGGTCGCCTATCCCACGGAGGCGGTCTATGGGCTGGGCTGCGACCCCTGGAACCGCGCGGCGGTCATGCGCCTGCTGGCGCTCAAGCGGCGCGACCCGGCCAAGGGTCTGATCCTGATCGCCGCCCGGCCGGAGCAGTTGGCCCCCTTCGTCGCCTGGCTGCCGCCGCCACGCATGGCGGTGGTCCTGGCCTCCTGGCCGGGCCCCCACACCTGGCTGCTGCCGGTGCGGCCCGAGACCCCACACTGGCTCAGCGGCCGCTTCGACACCTTGGCGGTGCGTGTCACCAATCACCCCCTGGCCGCAGGCCTGTGCCGCACCTACGGCGGGGCCATCGTCTCCACCAGCGCCAATGTGGCGGAGCGCCCGCCGGCGCGCTCCGCCTTCGGCGTCCGCCGCGGCCTGCCGGGCGGCCCGGACCTGATCCTCGTCGGCGCCTGCGCCGGGGCGGACCGACCCTCCAGCATCCGCGACGGGCGCACCGGGCGGGTGCTGCGCCCGTGATCCCGCAAGGCGTCGTCGATTGTCCCTTGCTCAGGGCGACGCGGCGCTTTACCGCGGCATGGCTCTGAGGCCATCATCCCGGTCCACCGGACCGGTACCGCGGCGTCGCCGCCGACCGCTCCCACCCAACCCCGATGGCAACGCCCAAGAAACTGGAGAATCAGGATGCTGGACAAGAATCTGCTGGAGATCCTCGTGTGCCCCGTCACCAAGGGACCGCTGATCTACGACAAGGCGCATGGCGAACTGATCTCGGTCTCCGGCCGCCTAGCCTACCCGATCCGCGACGACATCCCGGTGATGCTCGAGGAGGAGGCGCGTGTCCTCACGGCCGAGGAGGCGGACGCCTACCGCAAGGGCGGGAGTGCGGAAAGCTGAAATTCGGCGCCCAGGCGGATCTCGTCCAGGATGCGCACGGCCGGCAGGTGCGGACCCAGCGCCAGCCCCTCCAGGTCGATCCGCCCCATGTCCGCGACCCGCTCGCGCAGCTGGCGGCGGTCCGCCTCGCCGGTCGCCAGCACCGCGGCCAGGCGCCCGGCGAAGTCGGCATCCGCGACCAGGGCGCTGATCCGGCCGGTCTGTGCCGGAGCGAGCCCCGGCGGCGGCAGCAGGGCCGACAGGGGTTCGGGTGCCGCCACGGCCGACGCCTCAGGCCCGGCCCCAGCGGTCTCGACCGACCCCAGGGGCGGGCCAAGCCGACGGTGCAGCCCGATGAGGAAGCGCCCCAGGTCCGCCAGGCCGTCCGGCGCGACCGCCGCGGTGGCGGATGCCGCGTCGGGCTGCGGGCGCCGATGCCACAGGGCCAGGGCGGCGAGGGCTGCCACCACCAGGGCCGGGCGCTGGGCATAGCGCTCGGCGACGGCGAGCAGTGCAACGCTATCCGCCGCCCCCGCCAGCGCTGCCGGCACCCGGGCGCCCGCGTCCAGGCAGCGCGCGCGCAGCAGGGCCTTGAAGGGCTCCGGCAGGCGCCACCAGTCCTGGCGTAGGCGCTGATCGAGCAGAACCGCGGCGGGTGCCTGCTCGCGGACCGCCAGGTCGTCCGCCATGGTGCGGGCCTCGGCGTAAAAGACCCCGCGGATGCCTGGCCTGGTCCAGTCCCCGGCCGCGGTCTGGTCCGGGTCCCGCAACGCCGCGGGCCAAGCCCCCAGGGCCGCGGTCAGGTCGGCCAGCAGGTCGGCGAGCCGCGGCAGTCCGGTGATCCGCCCGTCGGCGGCCCGCTCCATCCGCTCCAACCCCGCCAGCCAAGCGCAATAGACGCGGGTGGCGTCCGCCCGGCGCGCGGCCTCGTCCAACCGGCCGGTCCGCGGGTCGGTCCAGGGTTCGGTCGGTAGCGGTGCATCCAGGCCGCGGCCCAGGGACTGCCAGGCCAGGTCCAGCGTCGCGGTCAGGTTCGGGTCCGGTGGCGTCTGGGCCTCGGTGGGTGAGGCGGCCGGGGCCTGGGAGAGGGGCGAGCGAGCGCCGAAGGTCGTCACGCCGGTTGCCGACAGGCCCCAGGCGGCCCAGTTGCCGCCCACACCGGGGCTGACCGCGAACGATGCGGACCCGGGTGAGTCGGCGCTTGCGGGTTCGGCCGGTCCGGCGACCGCGATCGTGACTTCGGGTCTCGCCTGGGCCGTTGGGGCGTCGGTCCGCACAGCGGACCCTACGGGAGCGGAGGCGATCCTTTCGGCGCGCCGTGCGGACCGAGCGCCGCCGGACGGGTCCATGACCGGGGCCGGGGCGCCCAGGGCCAGCCGCTCGTCGAGCAGCGCCAGGGCTGCCTCCAGGTGCAGCGGCAGCTCGGCCCCGCGCGCCGGTGGCCGACCGGTGCGGCGCCCATCCGGGCCCGGCGGGTCCGCCACCGCGCTCGCCGGGTCCGCGCCCGACCACAGGGGCTGGCCGAAGGGTTCCCCGCCGATCGACTCCACGCAGCGCAGCAGGTGATGGACCTCGCCGCCGGCCAGCAGCCGGGCGAGATAGCGCCGCGCCGGACCTGGCCCGGCCCCGGCGCGGGCGAAGTCGGCGCCCAGGGCCGCCGCCAGGGCCAGTCGCTGCCCGGCCTGCCCGACCAGGGCGAACCAGTCCCGGCCCGGCCCCCGCTCGGGCGGGTCCTGCACCGCGATGCCCAGGGCCGCCCGGGCGTGACCAACCAACTGGGTGACCCTCTCAGGGCGCAGCCGGTAACGGCAGCCGGGCCCGTCGAACAGCGCCTGGTAGGGGTAGACCTCGCGCGCCCAGTCGGACCCGTACTGGTCCGGTTCATCGCCCAGGCGCTTGGTCAGGATGGCCGGGGCGGCGGCGGTGGAGCCGAGCACCAGGGCCGGCAGCAGGTCGCCGACCACCCAGATGGGGTCCCGCCGCTCGCCGGCACGCGCCGCGCACTCCCCCTCCCCGTAGCCGAGCACCGGCCCCAGGGCCGCCGTGTCGTCCGTCGGCTCGCCGTTCGGCTCCGGGGCGCCGATGGCAGCCGAGTCCGGGTCATGCACCAGGAAGACCCCGTCCCACTGGGGCGGGCCGGACCACCCGGCAACCTCGCCCGCCGCGGCCGACACCTGGGGCAGCCAGGCCGCCGGCAGGTTCGCCAGGTCGCCGATCCTGCTCAGCACCAGGAGCCCCTGATTGGGGCCGCGCAACCGCGCCAGGGACTCAAGCCAGGCCGCGTCCGCGGCGCCCAGGGAGGCGAGCCCCCGGAGCACCACCAGGGCCAGGTCCACCCGCTCCAGGGCGCTGCCGAAGAGCCGCCGGCGCAGCCAGCGTCGGCCCGCCGCCGCGTCGCACCGGTTGAGCCAGGCGCGGAACCGGCCGCCGGTCCCGGGACCGGACACCCCGAACAGGAGCCCGACCCCCCAATGGGCGAAGCGCGTCAGGACCGCAGGCAGGCGCAGGTGCAGCCGCCGCGGCAACAGCAGGTTGAGCGCCGCGAGCCAGACCAGCGGCGCCCCGACGGTCAGCCCCGCCCAGGCCGCCCGCTCGATCCACTTGAGCCCGGCCCAGCCGTCCCCGAGCGCCGCGCCGAAGCCCGCCCAGTCCGGCCCGCCCGCGGCCAGCAGCGCCGCGGTGGCGCCGTCGCCGCCCAGGTACCAGAGCGGCAGCAGGGCGAGCGCCGGGCCCAGTGCCAGGAGCCCCGACAGCGCAAAGGGCAGGGCGGCGAGGACCCGCCATCGTGCCGCCCCGGGCCCTCCCGCGATCATCGCCTCCTCCATCGCCCGTCGCAGGTCGCCGTCCTCCCCCGGCCGCCCGCCCAGGTCCACCAGCAGCGGGGCGCCCAGGCGCGGGATTTGACCCGGCGGCTCGCCCCGGCCTGCCGCCCACGCAAGCGTCAGGTCGGTCAGGCGTTCCTCGGCCTGCTCGATGAGCCCGGCCAGGTCCAGGTCCAGCCCCGCAGGCCTGGCCGCCACCAGCGCCAGGTTCCAGGCGAGCCCGGGCGGGCCGGCGTGCCCGTCCGCCGCGACCGCGGGCCAGCCCAGGTCGCGGCCCTTGAGCCAGGTCTGGACGAAGGCCGTGAAGAAGGGCGAGAGCGGCGCCGCGCGCGGCACCGACTCCGGCGGCAGCCCGGCCGGGCGCCGCCCGACCGCCGCCCGGGGGGCGCCGGGCCGCGACCGGCGCAGATCGACCTCCCCTTGGGCGACCCGGTGGAGGTGATAGACCAGGGCCTGGTCCAGCGGCGGCGGCCCGGCCTGCGCCTCGCCCTGTGCCTCACTGGCGGGTGTCGCCGCCGCCGCGGCGGGCACCAGCGCCGGCCCGAACCAATAGCGGCTGAAACAGTCGGCGCAGGCGCTGCCGAGGAAGTCCGCCAGGGCCTCGGGGCGCACCGCCCCCAGCCCTTCCAGCGTCTCGACCAGGGCCCGATCGGCCCGCGCCCCGCGGCGGCTGGCCGCCAGGACCGTCGGTTCGGGCCTGGTGGTGAAGTGGCTCTCGATCTCGACCGAGCATTCGGGGAGCAGGCGGCGGCGGGGCGTCGCCTCGTCTTGCTCCTGGCGGTCCCGCACTATGGCGTCGCCGCCCAGGTTGTCCCAGCAGTGGTTGTCGGCGCAGCGGGGGGAGTTCGACGACCCGAACCGGATGCCGAATCGGCGATTGTGGTCGCAGCGGTTGCCGATCAGTGCGGCGTCGGAGGGGTCTTGCGGGGCGTTCGGGCCGCGTTGCAGGGCGATGCCGTGCTTGCCATTCCCCCAGCAGTCGTTGCCCTCGGCGCGGCCTTGGGAGGAAAAGAAACAGATGCCGGTACCTTGGTTGTCGTGGCAGCGGTTGCCGATCACTGCGGCGTCGGAGGGGTCTTGCGGGGCATCGGAGTCACGCTGCAAGACGATTCCGTGCATGCCATTCCCCCAGCACTCGTTGCCCTCGGCGCGCCCCTGGGAGGAGTACAGACAGATGCCGGCCTCTTGGTTGTCGTGGCAGCGGTTGCCGATCAGTGCGGCGTTCGGGGGGTATTGCGGCCATCTCGGGTCGCGTTGCAGGCCGATGCCGTGCTTGCCATTTCCCCAGCACTCGTTGCCCTCGGCTCGGCCCTGGGAGGAAGCGAAGAGGATTCCAGACCCTTGGTTGTCGTGGCAGCGGTTGCCGATGAGACGGCACTCGCAGGGTCGCCCCGGCCTATCCGGTTCCCGGCTCGCCTGGATCCCCGGCCCGCGATTACCACCGCACTGGTTGCCGGTCGCCACCACCTCGGTGGACGACCAGATCAGGATGCCGGACCCACAGCCGAGGACCCGGCACCCCGCGACGGTCACCGACTCGCAGCGGCGGATCAGGAGACCATACAAGTGGTCCCCGCCGCCGCCCAGGGTGCAGTCCGCGATCCGCACCCCGGTGCAGTCCACCGCGCGGATCAGCGCGTGACCCCGTCCAGGCGCCCGCCCCGTGTGCAACCCCACCGCGACCTCGATCTCGAGCCCCAGCACCCCGGCCCCGGCGACCCCGCTGAGGCACACCGCCGACCCGGCCCCGCCCCAGATCAGCCGCGCCCCGGCCTGGCCCTCCAGGGTGACGCCCGCGGGGACCGCGAGCGGCGTGCCGCCGCGGTAGTCCCCCGCCGCGAGCAGCACCCGCGCCCCCGGCGGCCCGTCCCCGGCCCGCGCCAGCGCGGCGGCGATGCCGTCCCAGCCGTCCGCCGCCGCACACTCACAGCCGCCGTCCCCCAGGTCCCGCATCTTGAGCCCCCGTTTCGCGCCCCCGGCGCCGGTCCCCCCTCACATGCTGCAAGGGTAACCGACGCGCCGCCCACGTGGGAGCGTCGTAGGATGGGCAAAGCGCAGCGTGCCCATCCTGCAACCGCCAACCGCCCGCCACGGGTCTGGGACCCGCGGCCACCGGCCGGGTCGGCGATGGGCACGGCGCGGCGATGGCGCAGCCAGTTCGCAGCGCCGGTACGGGCGCCTTTGCCCATCCTACCCGCTATCCCAGGGCGTTGCGCCTTAGCTGGTATGCCGCGCCCCTTTGGGGCTTGAGCCGCTGCCGGGGCTGGCCGCGCGCTCCCGGGCGTCACTCGTCGTGGGCGGCAACGCCCAGAAAGCGGTCGAGCGCATCGATCTCGGCGAGGAGGCGGGGCGCCGCCGCGATCAGACGCCGGCGTAGCGTGTCGAGACGCCCGACGTCCAAATCGACCGCGTAGGCGTGGCGAAAAAAATGCCGGAATGACATCAGCTCGCGCAGGACGCGGACCGACTCCGGTGAGAACACGGCGGGTCGGACGCCTTCGATTGCGAGCCCCATGACGTGCAGCAGGGACTGATGCCAGTCCGCACCAGCGGGCAGGTCGCCGTCGAGCTGACGGGCCAGCCGCGTCATGATGGCCTCGATCGAGCCATAGGCGTGATGCAGCGCGACCGCGGCCTGGGCGTGCGGCGCGGGCCCGGACGCCGGACCAAGATCGACCGATCCCAGTTCGGCCACCCGTTTGGCAAAGGCATCGCGGTCGAATCGCAGCTCGGCCCGCAGGCGTTGCACAAGGGCGTTCACACCGCTTCACCCTCCGCGTCGATCCGCTCGCTCAGGGTCGGCGGGGCCTCTTCCATGCGGATCAGGTCCACCGGGGCGCCGAGGACCTCCATCAGGTCCGCCAGTGCCTCGAAATAGCGCGCCCGATCGAGACCGGTCACGGCCAGATCCACATCGCTGTCTGCCCGGCAGGTGCCGTTGGCCAGTGAACCGAACAGGCGAACGCCGGTGACACCGTAGAGGTCGCGCAGGCGGGCGGCGGCGCCGGGCAGCCGCGCGCGCAACTGTGCGGCACGGCAGGCGCCTTCAGACTGGGCGGCTTCGCGTCGTCGGCGCAGATGCCGGGCGGTATCGGCGGGTGTAACCGGGATGGACATGGCGACAGTGTAGCCCGGCGGGGGTCGGTGCCGGAAGGGCATCCGGGCGACGGAATAAACCGCGGGTCGTCCATTCTGCGCATCACCTCGATCCACAGGGCTTTGCCCGTCGCGGCGTCCGCGGGGCCCGGCTCGGGGTCGTCGCGCTGGGTTGCGGTCATGCTGAGGGTCGGCAATGCGCCCGCGCAAGCGCTACTTGGTGACGGCGACCGGCAGATAAGGGCTGGCCGGGTTGACCGTCAACGTCTGGCTACTCGGGTTGATGACCAGGTCCATCATCTCCAGCGGCACCGCCCCCAGCAGGGGTTCGTCGCCCAGGACCAAGGCGGACAGGTCACAATAACGGTCCCCGAAATGGACCCGCAGCGGCCCCACCATCGGCACCGGTTTGCGGGAACCGTCCGCGAGAACCACCTCGCGGGTGCCGACTTCCTCCAGGTCGAACCCGAGCTGGAGCGCGACGTGCCCGGGGATGATCATGAAGACGGCACCCGAATCGACGAGTGCCTTGACCGGCATCTTGCGCTGTCTGAAAGTGCTCTCGAGCACGATCTCGGCATAGGTGAGTCCCATCGATTGACCTCTCTGGATTTGTTTAAGCTATTAGTGAACCGTTTCTTAGATCAGTCATCGGTCTTGGGCACCAGCCCATAGCGCTCCAGCTTGTTGCGCAGGCCGACGCGGGACAGCCCCAGGGACTCGGCCGCGTGGCTCTTGTTCCAACCGTGGCGGTCCAGGGCGGCGCGCAGCAGCCGCTCTTCCAGGGCCTCCACCTGCTCCCTGAGCCCGCCGGGGACGGGCGGCGGTGCCAGCGTCGCGGCCAGTGCCTCAGTGCCCGTGCGGTCCTGGTCGCGCCGCACGGCGCCGCGCAGGAGCCGCGGGTCCAGCAATTCGATCCCGAGCAGGTCCCCCGGGGCCATGATGAGCATACGCTGGACCTCGTTGCGCAGTTCCCGGACGTTGCCCGGCCAGTCGTAGGCCTGGAGACCGGCCATGGCCTCGTCGGTGATACCGCGGCACCCCTTGCCCAGGGTCTCGACCAGTTCCCCCAGGATGGCGCGGGCGATGAGCGGGATGTCGACCCGCCGGTCGCGCAGCGGCGGCAGGTGCAGGCAGAGTCCGGCTAGGCGGTAGTAAAGGTCCTCCCGAAAGCGGCCGGCGCGGCGCTCCCGGTAGAGGTCCCGGTTGGTGGCGGCGACCACCCGCACATCGACGCGGCGGCGCCGGTTGCTGCCCACCGGTCGTACCTCGCCCTCCTGGAGGACGCGCAGGAGCTTGACCTGGAAGGCCGCCGAGACCTCGCCGATCTCATCTAAGAAGATGGTCCCGCCGTCGGCCTGCTCGAAGAGCCCGATGCGGGCGTTGACGGCGCCGGTGAAGGCGCCGCGTTCGTGGCCGAAGAGTTCGCTCTCCAGGATGTCGTCGGCCAGGGCCGCGCAATTCTCGGCCACGAAGGGTTTGTCCGCCCGCGGGCTGTTGTAGTGCAGGGCGCGGGCGAAGAGTTCCTTGCCGGTGCCCGACTCGCCGGTGAGCAGTACCGGCACGTCGTAGGGGGCGACCTGGGCGAGTTGGTCGCAGACCTGGTTGAGCGGGCTCGCCGCGGTGCGGCTGATGGTGTCGAGCCGGAAGTTGCGCTTGAGCTGGGCGCGGCGGCGCTCCATGCGTTGCTCCAGGGTCGGCGTCGTGATCCGCATCTCCAGCGCCAGGACCTCGTTTTCCCGCTGGAGCTGGTGCAGGCGGCAGGCGTTGCGCACGCTCAGCAGGAGTTGGTCCGGGTGCCAGGGTTTAGTGATGAACTGGTAGATGCCGGCGCGGTTGATGCCGTCGATCAGGTCGTCCGCGTCCGTGTAGCCGGAGACGATCAGGCGCACCACGTCCGGCCAGCGCTCGCGTACCTGGGCGAGGAATTCCACCCCGCTCATCTCGGGCATCCGCTGGTCGGAGATGACGGCCTGGATATAGTCGTGCTCCAGGCAGCGCAGTGCCTGCGCCGCGCTGGAGGCGGTGTGGACATCGAACTCCTCGTCCAGGATGCGCGCGAGAGTCTCGAGGGACAGGACCTCGTCATCCACCACCAGGATGCTCGGTCGCGGGGCGGTCATGGGGCGGCGGCACCCAGGACGGTGCGCAAGAGTCCGCGGCGGCTCAGGCCCGGCCGCGGGGCCGGGTCCGCTGCCGCGGGCTGGGCTGCGGGGTCGAAGAGGAGGGTCAGGATGGCCTGCGCCATGGCCAGGGCGGCCTCCTGGTCGGCGAAGGCGTCCATGGGGGAGAACAGTGAACAGGTCTCGTGGGGGCCCAGCTCCGGGTCCGCGGCGGCGCTGAATTCATAGCGGCCGGCGGGAAGGTCCAGGTCGCGCTTGGTGCCGAAGCCCCCCGGCGGGCTCCCGCAGCGCGGCCCCGGCACGGCGATGAGGTTCATGGTCCAGGGGGTGACCAGCACCCCGATCCACAGTCCCTGCCAGTCGCGCAGCCCCACTAGTTTGACCGCCAACCGGGGGTTGAGGATGGGCAGTCCCGCCATCCGCTCCTGGTGGACGCGCTCGAAGAAGCACTCGATGCGCTCGCTGACGGACGCCGGCTCGCGGTTGTCCACTAGCGCAGTGCCTCCAGGATCTCGGCTAGGCGCGCGGCGCTGTCGTCGAGATCCTCCTGGGCCGCCAGCACCGCCACCGGGGTCGGCGTGACCTCGATCGAATCCAGGATCAGTTGCTCCTGCGAGTTGTAGTGCCGCACCCGCCAGCAGTTGCGGACCCGGGTGGCGCCCACCCGGCAGTTCCCGTAGCCGCGCGAGAGCAGGGTGACCGGCCCGGTACCCAGGGTCGCCTCCAGACAGTCCAGGTCTTGCGGGGTCTGCGGCAACAGCGTCAGGTTGACGATGTGCGGCAGGTCGCCCGGCCGGCAGTCGGCGACCGCGGCGTTGACCTCGGCCAGGACCCCGGGGGCATTCATCACGCCGGGCGGGAGCGGGTCGGGCAGCGGCGCCTGGTCCGCCGCCCCCGCGAAGGCGGTGGCCCGCACCAGGCCGGGCAGATCCGCGACCTCCAGATGATCGCGCTCCAGGGCGCCATGCGGGCCCAGCGCGTGCACCCACCAGACCCCGGCGAGCCGGGTCTCCTGGATACGCCCGCTCTGGGGTCCGCTGAGCAGGGCACTGACCTCGCCGTCGCCCAGGGTCTGCTCCAGCAGTTCCCGGTTGGGCCGGTCCAGCGACGACAGGTCGAGCACGACCGGCGGGTCCGCGACCCGCTGCGCGGCCAGCGCCGCCTGGAGCCGTTCCAGCAGGGCCAGCGCCGGGCCCAGTGCGGACAGCGCCGCGGGTTCCGGCAGGCGGGGCGGTTCATAGGTCGCCATGGCCTTGGGCATGGGCAGATAGTCGAGGGCCGCCCCGTCTTGCTCCATCAGCCAGGTACCGGCAGCGGCTCGGCGGTGCTCAGGCTATCGGCCCAGGCCTGCACCGCCTGGTGGTCGATGACGCGCCCGGCGTCCACATCGGCCAAGGCTTCGCGGGTCAAACGGTCGCGCTCCTCTTCCTGGTCGATCCAGGCCGCCAACGCCTGCTTGACGATCCACCCGCGGGAGCGGTCGAGGCGGGCCGCCAACCGATCCACCCTGTCGGCCAACAGCAGCGGGACGTGCGCGGTCAGCACCTTGGTCTCTGTCTGCCCCATGGTCTTGAACCTCTTTGTTGATCATACTCAATCATAGAGATTAAGAACGATTTTGCAAAGGTCCGGGCGTTTCGATCCGCGTGTACCATGACGGGAGACGAGGGCAGGCGTCGGGGCGCCCCTTCAGGGCTTGCGCAGGAACTCCGGAAGTTGCGGCTCCCGCCCCACCAGGTCCGCAAATAGATGATCGAAGGGCTCGCCCGCCGCCGCGGCGCGCAGCGCCGCCAGGGCGTCCAGCACCAGGCGGGCGCGGTCCTCGCTCAAGACCTCCCGCGCCGCGCCCTGGAAGACCAGGAGCCAGGTGCCGGGGCGCTGCTCCCCAAGCAACCGGGTATCCACCTGGGTGGGATCGCCCGGCCCCTGGCACCAGGCCCAGTAGGGGCCGGCCTCGATGACCTGCATCGGTACCCCGATGCACATCAGGGGCGGGCCGCCGCAAAGCGCGGGTCACCCAGGCGCCAGGCCGCGGCCTCGCTGGGGCGGCCGGTCTCGTAGGCGTCCAGGCGCAGGGCCGCGTCGGGCAGGTCCAGGGGGCGCTCCCGGCCGCCCTCGTGAGGCTCCCAAGCGACCCCGAATCCGGCCAGGTACTCAAGTGCGAGCGCGATGGCCGGCGCGATGCACGCCTTCACCTCCGGCCGGAGACTCCCGCCGAAGTCGTCGAGTTCCACCGGCTGGACGCCGATCAGCAACAAATCCCCCGGGTATTCGCCCAGCAAGTCGGCCAGGGCCAGGACCTCCTGGAACCCGGTCTGGTGCAGGCTCATCTTCTTCGCCCCCATGAAGTGGGGCACCGCCGCCCCCTCCACGCGCTTGAGCGTCCCCGGCGCCAGCCCATAGTCGACCGCGTCGAAGACCACCAGCACATCGGCCCAGCGCACCTGGTCCACCAGATAGATCCCCTGGGTGCCGCCGTCGAGCAGCCGGCAATTGGGGCCGAAGCGGTAGCCTTCGGCCAATGCCTCCACCGCCCGCACACCGAATCCCTCGTCGGCCCAGAGGACGTTGCCGATGCCGAGGATCAATACGTTAGGCGCTGCGTGGCTCATGCGTTTCTCTCAAGAAGGACGTGAGTACGGGGAAACCGGATCAGCGTATTGCTGCGTGCGAACTGTGGGTCTCCCCCGGCATGATGGCGTCCTAAACGCTCGGGACGGGGTGAATACCCCGTCCCGCCCAGTGCGCAGCGAAACCCATCCTACGGCCGATCGTCCTTGAACATCCGCCACCCGCTGATCATGGTGCTGATCAGGCTCTGGCGGGACAGGATGTCCTCGCGGATGGCGGTATAGACGTGGAGCATGACGAAGATGGCGATGACCCACATCCCCCAGTGGTGCCACATCCGCACGTCCTGGCTCTGGCCGACGAAGGGGATGACCCAGCCGAACCAGCGGTCCTGCCAACTGCCCAGGCCCGTCTGCTCCGAATAGAGGGCGAAGCCGGTGAACATCATGACGATGCCGCCGACCGTGATGATGACGACCATGAACAGGTGGGCCAGGGGGTTATGGCCGATATATTTGCGCGGCTCCGGCTCCAGGAAGGCGTACCAGCGCACCTCGTGCCACAGTTCGCTCCAGAAGCGCCGCCGCCAGAAGGGCAGGGCGAAGAGCTGGCGCGACCAGCGGTTGCCGACCATCGCCCAGTAGAGCCGGAAGATGAAGCCGACGGCGAAGACATAGGCGGCGGCGAAGTGGGCGAAGCGCAGATAGCCCATCAGGTAGTGATCGCTCGCCGCCCCGGACAGGGTCGGCAAGGGGTTGGCGATCAGATACCCGGTGATGGCCAGGATGGTGATGGACAGGGCATTGGTCCAATGCCAGGCGCGCAGCGGGGCCTCGTAGACATAGACCGCGGTGCGTTTGACGGTGGGGACGGCGGTGCTCATGGGTGCAGATCTCCGCGGCTGAGGAAAGCTAAAGAGGATTTGTCCGCAAATGAACGCAAATGAACGCAAATCAAGAGGAAGGCTCTTAGGCGGTTCCGGCGCCGCGTGGCGGATGAGCCGGTCTTAAGTCTTCGATCTGTTTTTGAGCTCTCCACGTCTCTCTCTATAGCGGCTGATCTCTTGGGTGAGTGATGACCGCGGGGCCGACCGCGAACGCTACAAATTCTATTTGCGTTCATTTGCGTTTATTTGCGGACAATCCGTATTTCCCGGCCCCAGCCCCGCGATGGTTTACCGCACCTTGACCCGTGTCAGTTCCTCCCCCTCCGGGCTCATGACATGGGTCGAGCAGGCGAGACAGGGGTCGAAGCTGTGCAGGGTGCGCAAGATCTCCAGCGGCTGATCGGGCACCGCCACCGGCGTGTTGAGCAGGGCCGCCTCGAAGGCGCCGATGTTGCCCGCGGGGTCTCGTGGCGACCCGTTCCAGGTGGTGGGGACCACGGCCTGATAGTTCTCGATCCGCCCCTTCTTGATGACGATCCAGTGCCCGAGCGCCCCGCGCGGGGCCTCGGTGGTGCCCACGCCCTTGGCCTCGCGGGGCCAGGTGTCCGGGTCCCACTTGTCGGTATTGGCGGTGCTGCTGTCCCCGGCCTTGAGGTTGGCCACCAGCTTGTCCTGGAAGTAGCGCAGCTTGTGCACCGCCCAGGAGGCTTCAAGACCGCGGGCGGCGGTGCGGCCCAGGGTCGAGAACAGGGCCGTGACCGGGAGATCGAGGTCCTTCAGGACCTTCTCCACCGGCTCCTTGAACTCCGGAATGCCCTTGGCATAGCCGATCACCCAGCGTGCCAGGGGGCCGACCTCCATGGCGTGACCGCGCCAGCGCGGGGCCTTGATCCAGGAATACTTGGCGCCCTCGTCGATGGCCTGGATGTTGGTCTTGGTGCCGACCGTGTTCGGACCCAGGACGAAGTCGGGTTCGGTCACTCCGTCCCAGGGGTGCAGGCCCTTTTTCTCGTCCGGGTAACGGTACCAGGAATGGGCAACGAACTCCTGGACCTGCGCCGGATCGCGCAGGTCGAGGTCGTGGACCTCGTTGAGGTTGCCGTTGATGATGGCCCCGCGGGGCAGGAGCTGGTTGGCCGCCGTGTTGTCGTTGGCCCGCTCCGGGATGTCGCCGTAGGACATCACCGAGCGGCCGGAGAGTCCGCCGCCGTAGGTCCAGCCCTTATAGAAGGAGGCGATCGCCAGCAGGTCCGGGAGATAGACCTGGTCGATGAAGTCGATGGTGCGGTCGATGATGGAGGAGACCAGGTTCAGCCGCTCCATGTTGACCGCGCCCACGGCCCCCGTGTCGTCGAGGTTGATCGCGCAGGGCACTCCGCCCACCAGCCAGTTGGGGTGGGGGTTCTTGCCGCCGTAGACGGTATGGATCTTGACGATCTCGCGCTGGAAGTCGAGCGCCTCCAGATAGTGGGCGACCGCCATCAGGTTGGCCTCGGGCGGCAGTTGGTAAGCCGGATTGCCCCAGTAGCCGTTCATGAAAGGGCCCAGTTGGCCGGACTCCACGAAGCGCTTCAACCGATTCTGCACGTCCCGGAACCAGCCCGGGGACGACTGGGGCCAGTTGGAGATGGACTGGGCCAGGGTCGAGGTCGCCTTGGGGTCGGCCTTGAGCGCGGAGACCACGTCCACCCAGTCGAGCGCGTGCAGGTGGTAAAAGTGCACCAGGTGGTCGTGTGACTGGAGCGTCAACTGCATGATATTGCGGATGGTGTTGGCGTTCTCCGGGATCTGGATGCCGAGCGCGTCCTCCACCGCCCGCACACTCGTCAGGGCATGGGTGCCGGTGCAGACACCGCAGATCCGCTCGGTGAAGGCCCAGGCGTCGCGCGGGTCGCGGCCCTTTAAGATCACCTCCAGCCCGCGCCACATGGTGCCGGTGGACACCGCGTTGCGGATCACGTTGTTCGCGTCGAGATTGACCTCGCAGCGCATGTGACCCTCGATGCGGGTCACCGGGTCCACCACGACCCGGGTGCCGGCGTTGTCCAGGGTGAAGCCGTTGGGGGTCTCGATGCTCATGAACGCTCACCTGTCTGATCGGTGCCCGCGGCACCTTGGGTCTTCCCAGGGGTCTGGTCCGGCTGTGGGTCGCCGAATTCGCCCGGCTTACGGGCGCGCTTGATGGCGGAGGCGGCGGCATGGGCGACGACGGCCGCGCCCAGGGTTCCGGCGGCGGCCAGCCCCACCCGGTCCGCGTTGAGCTCGACGCCGAAGACCCGGGTGTCGGTCACATGGTCGTAGAAGCTGCCCTTGTCCCAGAAACCGTCCTCCGAGCAGCCGATGCACCCGTGGCCGGACTGGATGGGGAAGGAAACCCCGTTGTTCCAGCGGGTAGTGGAGCAGGCGTTGTAGGTGGTCGGCCCTTTGCAGCCCATCTTGTAGAGACAGTAGCCGCGGCGCGCGCCCTCGTCGTCCCAACTCTCCACGAACTGGCCGGCGTCGAAGTGGCCGCGACGGTAGCACTTGTCATGGATCCGCTGGCCGTAGAACATCTTGGGTCGGCCCTGGCGATCCAGTTCTGGGATGCGATCGAAGGTCAGCATGAAGGTGACGACCGCGGTCATGACCTCGGCGATCGGCGGACAGCCCGGGACCTTGATGATGGGCTTGTCATGGATGACCTGGTGGATCGGGACCGCGTGGGTCGGGTTGGGGTGGGCCGCCTGGACACAGCCCCAGGAGGCGCAGGAGCCCCAGGAGATGATCGCCTTGCAGTCCGCCGCCGCCTCTTTCAACTGCTCAAGAAAGGGCCGCCCGGCGATGATGCAGGACATGCCGTCCTGGTTGAGCGGCGGGTTGCCCTCCACCGCCAGGATGTAGTTGCCTTTGTATTTCTCGCGGATCTCCGTGACGATCGCCTCCGCCTGGTGCCCGGAGGCGGCCATGATGGTGTCGTCGTAGTCGAGCGAGATCATGGACAGCACCACGTCCTTGACCAGGGGGTGCGCGGAGCGGATGAAGGACTCCGAGCAACAGGTACACTCCAGCCCGTGCAGCCACAGCACCGGGATGCGCGGTTTGGTCTCCATGGCGTGCACCAACTGAGCCGTGTAGGCCGGCCCCAGCCCCAGGGCCGTGGCGGTGAGGCTGCAAAATTTGAGGAAGCTGCGGCGCGTGATCCCCTGGCGCCGCATGACCTCATAGAAGGTCTCGGTGGTCGGCATCGTCTACTCCCCTGGGGTGGGCGGCCCGGTTTGGGGGTCGCGTCTGGGTATGGGAAGAGTCAGGCAAGTGCCGGGCCAAGGCTGGTATCCAGTCGGATCAGTAGCTTGCGCTTCGGCTTGTGGTCTGCCAAGGGGTTGTGCCGTAAAGGACGTAACCAGTCGTTCGGGTTTGGCTGCAAAGGATCTTTGCGCTTCATGGTGCGCTTGGTGGATCCGGCGCGATCGGCGCCGGGTCGCGACGTCGCCTACCTTATCTGCCCTGTCGGCCTCGCGCGACCAGGCATCCGGCCCCGCTGTTGCGTCAAAAAAGCAACACATGTCTCCGGTGTCTCTTTTTTTTCTCGGCACTGTTGCAAGCGTCTCCCGGGTCGTCTATAGTTCAACCCGCAAAGCACGATTGCGTGAAAGTTTATGCAGTCCTTGTTGCTGAATCCACAACAGCGGAGATCATGATGAACAAGAACCTTCTCACCCTGGCGGTCGCCGCCGCCCTGGCCGTGCCGGCAGTCGCCTCGGCCGAGGCCATCCTGTACGGCAAGCTCAATGTCTCCCTCGACTACATCGACGTCGAACAGAACGCCACCTTCTTCCGCCCCGGCCAGCAAGCCCTGCGCCCGCAGTTCGACTTCGCCCGATTCAAGAACGGCACCGCGGCTAACTACGACACCGCGGCCGCCCTGGGGAGCTACCCCGCTCAGCGCTTCCCCACCTATGGTAACGTCCCATACCAGATGGGCTACAGCGGCGACTACTACAACCCGTTGAATTGGAACCAATGGCGTGGAATGCCGATCTATGGCTCCGCCGCCAGCACGGCCTTTATGCCGAACACCCGGCAGGGAACGCAGGTCACTCGATTCCTGGACCCGGCCGCTCAGGCTGCGTACTACAAGGCTGCGTCGATCTCCTTGCAGTCGGCCTACCCGCTCAATGCGCAGGGTTGGGCCCAGGCTGCCGGCGAGACGGCGCTGACGAACGGCTACAATGCTGACCCCGGCACGATCATCAATAAGGCCAACGCTGCCGGTCTGTCTACCTACAATACCTTGGTCGCCCAAGGCGCCACTGTCGCGCAGGCGACGATTGCGGCAGCCGAGGCCTATGACAAGATTGCCGGTGTCGCCTGGAACCAATATCAGGCTAATCTGGCCAAGGCCGAGAACCTGGCGGTCGCAAGCGTGGCGCCACAGGCCGGCGCCTACAGCATGAATACCTATTTCGCGGGTCAGCAGGCCAAGCTGACGAACGACCTGGCGATCGGCAACATCAACCAGACCTTCTACAACGCCCAGACGGCGCGTCTGAACCAGTTGCAGAACCTCGCCTACGCGGCGGCGGTCAGCGGTGCCTATAAGCGCGGCCAGTCCTATAAGGGCTGGGGCATGGACACCAGCAACCCCGCCGTCGTCGGTCCCGCCAACAAACTGGGTGTGAAGGGCTCCGAGGACCTGGGCAATGGCCTCAAGGCGGTCTACCAGATCGAGATCGGTGTCGATATCACCAATGCCAACCGCGATACGGTCCTGGCCAACGGCAACCGTGGGACCTTGGTCACCGACTCCGGCGTCAACATCCGCAACAGCTTCGTCGGGTTGGCGGGCGATTGGGGTACCTTCATGTTGGGCCGTTACGACAGCCCGCTGACGATGTCCACGGGTAAGCTGGACCTCTTCTATGACACCCTGGCCGACAACAACGCCACCATCGGCTTCGCCTACGCGCGGCTCGACAACGTGGTTGCCTATATGTCCCCGAACTGGAGCGGCTTCCAGTTTATCGCGGCCGTGACCCCCCAAAATGGTGGTACCCTGCTCGGCGCGCTTGACCAGAATGCCGATTCGATCTCCGGGGCCTACTCCCTGGCGGCCATCTACAAGAACGGCCCCTTCTACGGGTCCGTCGCCTACGAGTCCCTGGACAAGAGCAATTGGGAGACCCAGAACGCCGACTATGCCGTGCTGTACCAGGACCGTACCGCCAAGAGCGACACCAGGGTGCGCGTCGGCTTGGGGCTGCTGGACTGGAACGGCTTCAGCCTGACGGGTATCTACGAGCAGCGTCAGAACATCCTGGGTGCGCCCACGCAATCCAACGGCAACTTCTTCCAGGTGCAGGCCGGCTACGCCTTCGGCAACAACATGATCAAGGCCATGTGGGGCCGTGCCGATCTGGACAACTGCGCCGATCCGAACGCGGCGGGCTTCCGCTACACCTGCGAGGCGAGCGCGCTCGGGCAGTACTTCGCCGAGGAAATCCTGGTCAACAACAAGCAGAAGAGTTCGTTTGCCATCGGGTACGACTACAACTTCAGCAAGCGTACCGCAGCCTTCCTGCTCTATACCAAGGTCTCGGACAAGATCGAAAATGCCGACTGGAGCGGCTTCTCGATCGGCATGAACCACAGCTTCTGATAGGCTGAACACGCGCCTTAGGGCGCACAGGGATGTCGAAAAACGGGGCCAACAGGCCCCGTTTTTTTGTCCCGGCCTTATTGTGAATCCAAGCCACCGCCGTAGGATGGGTAGAGCGCAGCGAAACCCATCGCAAGAAATTATTTTGGCATCAGCGTCTTCGGACCCTGCGGAGTGCCCAGGATCAGGACATCGGCGGGCCTCAGGGCAAAGATGCCGACCGTGACCACGCCGGGGATGTTGTTGATCTGCTGCTCCAGACTGGCCGGCTCCAGGATCTCCAGGCCCTGGACGTCCAGGATCAGGTTGCCGTTGTCGGTAACGAAGCCCTCGCGCCACACCGGGGTGCCGCCGGCCCGGACCAGTTGCCGCGCGACGAAACTGCGGGCCATGGGGACGACCTCTACCGGCAGGGGGAAGCGGCCGAGCAGCTCGACCAACTTGGTCTCATCGGCAATGCAGACGAAGCGTGCGCTCGCCCCCGCGACGATCTTCTCCCGGGTCAGGGCCCCGCCACCGCCCTTGATCAACTGCAATTGGCGGTTGGACTCGTCCGCCCCGTCCACGTAGAGTGCCAGGTCCCCGACCGCGTTCAGGTCGTAGACCGGGATGCCGTGGGCCTTCAAGCGGGCGCTGGACGCCTCCGAACTGGACACCGCGCCCTCGATGCGGCCCTTGATGGTCGCGAGCGCGTCAATGAAGTGATTGACCGTGGAGCCGGTGCCCACGCCGATGATCCCGCCCTCGACATAGGCCAGGGCCGCGTTGGCGGCCTGTTTCTTCTGCTCGTCCTGGTTCATGGAGTGCCTCGCTGAATTGGTCTGTCAAGAGCGCGGTATCATAGCCGCCCTTGAGGGGCGAGGGTGAAGATCTCTTCCATTTCTCGATCCTGCAACGAGGGCCTGGCCCTCACCCCTGAGGTCCTAACATGCCCGACAGCTACATCGAGCGCATCCTGAAGGCCCGTGTCTACGAGGTTGCGCAGGAGACCCCCCTGACCCTGGCGGCAGCCCTCTCGGCCCGCCTGGGCAATCAGGTCCTGCTCAAGCGCGAGGACCTCCAGCCGGTCTTTTCATTCAAGCTGCGCGGCGCCTACAACAAGCTGGTGAGTCTGAGCCCGCAGGTGCGCGCCCGCGGGGTCATCGCGGCCAGCGCGGGCAATCACGCCCAGGGCGTCGCACTGGGGGCGGCGCGCCTGGGGGTGGCGGCCACCATCGTCATGCCGCGCACCACTCCGGGCATCAAGGTCCGGGCGGTGCGGGCCCTGGGCGGGACCGCGGTGCTGTGCGGCGACTCCTACGACGAGGCCTATGCCCATGCCATGGGACTGGTCGCGGAGTTGGGTCTGACCTTCGTGCACCCCTTCGACGACCCGCAGGTGATCGCCGGTCAGGGGACCATCGGCATGGAAATCCTGCGCCGGCACCCGGAGCCCCCCCATGCCATCTTTGTCCCCGTGGGGGGTGGCGGGCTCATCGCCGGCATCGCCGCCTATGTGAAGTGGCTGGCGCCCCAGGTGCGCATCATCGGCGTGGAGCCGGAGGACGCGCCGACCCTGCACGCGGCCCTGGCTGCGGGGCGCCCGGTGGAACTCGCGCAGGTCGGTCTGTTCGCCGACGGGGTGGCGGTGCGCCGCATCGGCACTGAAACCTTTCGGGTCGCCGCCCAGCGGGTGGACGAGGTGATACTGGTCGGTACCGACGAGATCTGTGCCGCCATCAAGGATATCTACGAAGATACCCGCGGCATCGCCGAACCCGCCGGGGCCCTGGCCGTGGCCGGCCTGAAGCGCTATGTGGCGCGCACCGGCTGCCGCGGTGAACACCTGGTGGCGATCGAGAGCGGGGCCAACATGAACTTCGACCGGCTGCGCCATGTGGCCGAGCGGGCCGAACTGGGTGAGCGGCGCGAGGCCCTGCTGGCGGTCGCGATCCCCGAACGGCCCGGGAGCTTCCTGGCCTTTTGCCGGGCGCTCGGCGAGCACCAGATCACCGAGTTCAACTACCGTTTCGCCGATCCCGAGCAGGCCCAGGTCTTCGTGGGGGTGGAGTTGGGCGGCGGCGACGCGCAACGCGCCCGGTTGATCGGGCAACTGCGCGACCAGGGGTTGGGGGTGCTCGACATGACGGACAACGAGACCGCGAAGTTGCATGTGCGCTACATGGTGGGGGGGCACGCCCCGGGGGCGGGCGCGACTCCCGGCGAGACCCCCGGCGAGACCGTGGTCCGGTTCGAGTTTCCGGAGCGCCCGGGGGCCCTGCTGGACCTGCTCAGCGGGCTCGGCAAGCGCTGGAACATCACCCTCTTCCACTACCGCAACCATGGGGCCGCCTATGGCCGGGTGCTGATGGGGGCGACGGTCCCGCCGACAGAGCGCGCCGACTTCCGCCGCTCCCTGGACGCCCTGGGTTACCCCCATTGGGATGAGACCGACAACCCGGCCTACCGCATCTTTGCCGGCGGGCTGGCTAACTAGCGCGTCGGCCTTGATCATAACTCCCGCCAAGCCGCACCGGTGAGCGCGCGCGCGTAAGTCCGCTCCGGCGATGGGAGCGCCGCACCCCAGTGCGGCGAGGCCTCGCAAGCGACCGCAGCGTTGCGTTCTGCGGATAGGCCGCGCCGCACTGGGGTGCGGCGCTCCCAGTGGCCGGAATGATGATCAAGGCTGGCGCGTCGCCCAAGGTTCGAGAGGAAGATAAATGCTTGTCGCATCGTTGTCGTTGTCGTTGTCGTAATCGGAGAAGCGATGCAATTTGGCGTGCGAGAGAATCCGGGGCGATACGATAACCTCGATTACGACAACGACAACGACAACGATGATCGAGGCTGGGTGCCAACCTATTTTCTTACGCGCCGATAGATCCGTCTCTCGGTCGCCACGGCGTCGAGCGGCACGTCCCAGGGGCGGGGCACCAGCCGCGTGACGCGCTGGCATTCGTGGGCGATGCCGATCAGGCGCGGACGCTGCCAGTGTCGGCGCTGCCGCAGGAAGGCCAGGGTGCGGTCGTAGTAGCCGCCGCCCATGCCGAGACGGTTGCAGTCCGCGTCGAATCCGACCAGGGGGACCAGGATCAGGTCGAGTGCCCAGGTTGGAGGCCGCCCCTGGCGACCGTGCCGGGGTTCTGGTATCCCGAAGCGATTGGTGGTCAGAGTGTCACCCGGTGCGTAGCGGACAAACCAGAGACGGCGCTGCCGCTCCGGACGCAGCACGGGCAGAAAGGTGCTTGCAGTGCCGCGGCGGGCCGCCGCCGCGAGCAGGGGTCGCGGGTCCAGTTCGCCGTTCGCCGGCCAGAAGGCCGCGATCCGGCGGGCGCATCGGAAAGGGCGCTCCCGGCCCAGCACCCGGGTCAATGCCGCCGCGTGAACTCGCTGATCGTTGAGGGAGAGCAGGCGCCGTGCCCCGCGCAGTCGGCGACGCAGCCCGCGGAGCGCCGGGCATCCGTTCGGCGCGTGCCGTCCCCACGGCACCTCAGGGTCAGCGCAAACAGCAGAAGTACCGAGTGGCGCGGTGGGGGCGAGGGGAGATTGCATTGGAAGCGAATCCACCACAGGGCCTCGGTACCCGCGGCCCTTGTGCAAGCGACGATAAAGGGGTGACACCCCCCGTCTGTGCCGTCGCTAACCTTTGTTCTTGAACCGTGAGGTTCAAGTGGGGTCAGTCGCGTCGGCTTCAGGCTTTCCGCTCGGGGGCGGACTTGCGCAACGGCCTCGTGGT
>Ga0247841_10002736_pt1 | contig 34282 bp, 15 predicted proteins | sample LaCruzMarch2015__2_FD_192410 | JGI IMG/M metagenome (GOLD analysis project Ga0247841, IMG submission 192410) | Freshwater microbial communities from meromictic Lake La Cruz, Castile-La Mancha, Spain - LaCruzMarch2015_18m | ecosystem: Environmental > Aquatic > Freshwater > Lake | place: Spain...
CGCGCTTGTGACGGGAATGGTGGGCAGCCTGTATGGCTACCGTCGGCATCTGGCGGATGTGAAGCCGTGGTTCACGACATTCATCCCCGTCAGCATTGCCGGCGGGTGGGTGGGGAGCGTTTTGCTCACTCGCGGGAGCGAGCAAATGTTCGTGGACCTTGTTCCGTATCTGATTCTTTTCGCAACCGTTCTTTTCATGCTGCAGGGCGTTGTGCAGATGCGATTGGTCAAAAATATGCCCGCCGGAGAGTTCGCAAAAATAAGCAAGGTGCAACTCCTCACCGCCTTATTTTTTCAATTTCTGGTGTCAGTTTATGGCGGGTATTTCGGTGCTGGGATCGGGATCCTCATGCTGGCGACGCTTGGTTTTATGGGCTTCCAAGACATTCATCAAATGAACACGCTCAAGAGTGTGCTGGGGTCGCTCATCAACCTGGTGGCCGCCGCGTGGTTCACGGCCAGCGGTTTGATCGACTGGCCGCGCATGGGCCTGATGACTGCAGGAGCCGTCGTGGGATACTACGCCGCCTCCACCTACTCGCAGCGCCTCCCCCAAAAAGCCGTTAAACATCTTATCTCCACCATCGGGTTGATCATCACTGCGGTGATGTTTTGGAAGCTGCGCTGAGGAGGGATGTATTTGCGAGAGCGTTGAAGATCAGGCCTCGCGAAGCTTTGGATCCCACGCCGCGTAGGGAAACTTGCTGAGGCAGGAATTATAGTAGCGAGCCTCATGGGAGACCTCGCGGCCGACCCACCCGGGGATTGCGACCGGTTGATCTTCATGCTCCAGCTCGATCTCGGCGACTTGGAGGCCTTCGTTTTCACCGTGAAAAATATCGACCTCCCATTTCATGCCGTCATGGCGGACGATAGAGCGGGTTTTGTCGATGAGGGGTTTTTCACAGAGGGCGAGCATCATTTCGGCGTGTGGCACAGGAATGTCGTATTGAAGCTCGAGACGGCTTATGCCCTCGCGGGCGCCCTTCACTGTGATCGTGGCCCTCTCGCCGGCGATCCGCACCCGCACACTCTTGCAGGTGTCCGAGCAGAGGTATCCTTGCGAGAGGCGCTTTGGCGCTCCCTCCACCAGGGACTGCCAGCCATCGCCGACGATGAGAAATTTCCGTTCGATCTCCAAGGGTTCGTCATGCGGGCTTTTCATAGGCATTGGATAGTCATTTTTCCGGAGTTTGGCGACAAGTTCAGCGCGCATTGCCAATCCTGCCCGGGGCTTTTTGTTTTGGGATTGCTCGGCATGGGCCATCCATTCAGGATTGAAGCATCAAAGACACAATGCCCATGATCATCCTTTTTCTCCTTTTTTTGGCTTTGGGAACATCCCAAGCCCAAGTCTCCACACCCGTTGCGGAGGAGTCCACCCAGAAAGCCGTCGAGTCTGTGCTGAAGGATTTCGACGAAAAGAAAAACGACGAAGCTCTTGCCAAACTTGAAGCCTTGGAAAAACAGACGCCAGGCGATCCCCTTGTGTTGAACCTCATCGGATCCGCCTACACCAAGAAAAAGGACTACCTGGCCGCCGAGACCTACTTCCGCAAATCGCTCAAAGAAAAAAACGGATTCTTTCCCGCTCTCTACAATCTGGGCGAACTCCTCTTTCTTCAAAAACAATATGCCGAGGCGCGTGAGCATTTTCAAGCCATGCGGGCCTCGGACACCCGCAACGAGCTTCTTCAATTCAAAGTTGTGCTCTGCGATTTGGAGCTGAATGAAACCGACCGCGCGAAGAAGTTGATGAAGGCCATCAAATATCCCGGCGACTCTCCAGCTTGGTATTACGCCCAGGCGGCCTACGAGAACAAAGTCGGCAACACGAAAAAGGCCCGCGAATACATCGCCGGCGCAAAATACATCTTTGGCGAGAAGACAGCCCTCTTCGACGAATCCCTGGCCACGCTGCAGGATTCCCATCAATCCACGAGCACCGGAAACAATTCCCCGAACACACCGAAACCATGAGAGACCAACGCCACCCCATTCGATCGCGGTTGAGCGGCGAAAAAAGAATCAACCCGCCGGATGTCCTCCTGCACGGGAAAAGCCGCGTGCTGGTGACCGGCGCGGGTGGATTCATCGGCAGCGCACTCGTGCACGCCCTCAACGAGCGCGGCATCACTCAAATTCTCCTCACCGACCGCCTCGGCGAGGACGAGAAGTGGAGGAATCTGCTTCCCCTCGCTTTCGAAGACTATGTGCCTGCGGATGAATTCCTGGAAGGTATCGAGGAGGATGCCGACCACTTTGGCCGGTTCTCAGCCGTCTTCCACCTCGGCGCATGCTCCGCCACAACGGTCACGGATTCCGATTTCGTGCTGAGAAACAACTACGCCTACACAAAGGCCCTCTGCCGCTGGGCACTCTTCTCGGGCGCCCGTTTCGTCTACGCATCCTCCGCGGCCACCTACGGAGATGGCTCCGCTGGGATGGATGACAAAACCGAAGACCTCACGCGCTTTCGCCCATTGAACCTCTACGGCTACTCCAAGCACCTCTTCGACCTGCATGCCCACCGCGAGGAAATCCTGCCGGACATCGTCGGCATCAAATATTTCAATGTTTTTGGACCCAATGAATATCACAAAGGCGACATGCGCAGCCTCGTCTGCAAGGCCTTTGAGGAAATCCAGAAAACCGGCGGCATCCGCCTTTTCAAGAGCCACAAAGCGGAATACCCCGATGGCGGTCAGATGCGCGACTTTGTGTATGTGAAGGACGCCGTGGAAATGACCCTCCACCTTGCGGAAAACGAGGAGGCCGGCGGGATCTACAACATCGGTTCCGGTGTCGCACGCACCTGGATCGACCTCGCAAAAGCCCTCTTCGCCGCCATGGGAAAAACTCCGAACATCGAGTTTTTCGACATGCCGGAAAACATCCGGGATCAGTATCAATACCACACCTGCGCGGACATCTCGAAACTCCGCTCGACAGGCTACACAAAGCCCACCACATCCCTCGAAGACGCCGTGCGCGACTATGCCGCCCACTACCTCCTGCCAGGAAAACGACTCGGCGAATAAACCGCACTACTCCTGCCAGCGCTGCACAAACTGCTGCCGCTGGCCCGGCTTTGTGAAACTCACCGACGCGGATATCACCGCGATATCACGGTTCCTCGGTCTCACGGATCTCGAATTCATCGAGCAATTCACCAGGCTCCGCCCGCGCCGCGACGGACTCGCGCTCACCGACCAACCCGATGGTGCCTGCATCTTCCTCGAGGGCCGCGACTGCCGCATTCAACCCGTGAAACCCATCCAGTGCGGCGGCTTCCCCAACACATGGAACTTCCCCGGTTGGCGCGAAGTCTGTGAAGCCATCGAGGTCAAGGCGGGCTGATCCCAAATCCAGCGAATCCCACCCAAGGCCCTCACTCCTGCAAGGTCGCGCGCAGGCGCAGGAATTTGCGGAAACCGTCAATCGGAACCTCATGAATGTGCCGGAAAAGACCGTTCCCGACCGGGGTGTCCGGCATTTTCTCGATGCCGATCGAGCTCCAATTCAAAAGGTCGGCGCTGACTTCCACCACATAGTTGACCGAGGAATCTTCACCGCGCGTTACAAAGCTCATTTGAAGCTTCCCGTCTTCGGATTTGCCAATCGGGAGGTTGGAGTTGTCCGGCGCTTCGAGCGCCGTGCCGCCAAAGAGGTAATCCAAGAGGGCGAATCTTCCACGAACGGTTTGGTCGGGTGCGATACCCGGATAAGCCTCAGAAAAGCCTTGGCCCATGAGCCTCACTGCATACTCAAGTGTGAGATCATTGAATTCGAAGCGATATGGGCCCGCAGAGTTTTGCGCGTAGGAAATATCGTTGTCGTTTTGCTGGTCGCAGATTCCATCACCATTTTTGTCTCCCCAATTTGATGCCGACCAGGAGTCCCCAGCGAGAAACTTAAAACGACGCGTTCCCGTGCCTTGGAATCCCGCGTAGTCCAACCGCCACAAGTGATCACCGACAAGCTGCATGAGCGTGGAATTGTCCGTCGTGCTCCAACCGCCATTTAAAAGTTTAAAATCGCCGACAACCCTCATTCGCGCAAAGTTTCTGAAATAGGAATCGACCACCAGAGGGTCAGATCCCCTGGCCAATTCCTGGGCGTTCACAAAAGGATCCCCGTCGGGATTGGCTGCCGCGCCGGATACACCATGGTAATCCGCCCAGACATCGGCCAACCCGTCCCCGTTCGTATCGGACGGCGACATGACACCTGCGGAATATTCGCCCGTGATTTCGTCGAACTGAAAATGAAAATACCCCGGCAATGAAGGGATCGTGTATCGGATACCGCCGCCGGTCGGCGCGTTCGCGTCGGCAATCCCATCCGCATTCGCGTCTCCCCAGTTGGGATTCGACCATGCCGGACCCGCCACAAACTTGGCCTCTTGGTTGGATGCCGGCGAGGTCGTTCGGATCAACAGCTCCCAAAAGCCATCAACGGCATTCCATCGCATCGGATGAGTTGAGAAATTCCACCCATTCAGGTCGCCGACCAAGTTCATCTGCTGAAAGTGATCAGGCAGTTTTGGAGACCCACCCCGCCGGAACTCTGTCAGATTCGCAACCCCATCCAAGTCCTCGTCCGACAGCGCTGAATTCAACTCGAAAACCCTCGCCCAGGAATCCGGCATCCCGTCGAGATTCAAGTCTGCGTCAGGCATTGTTTCGATGGCGTAGGTTCCGCCAAACTCCTCAAAGCTGATCAAATACCATCCGCGAGCAGGCCAAGCTACGAGCATATTTTTGCTGCCTTCTTTGACTGCAACGCCCTCGACTCCCGTTGCCTCCCACCCCCAAGATCCGTTGCTCCAGAAGCCTGATGCGAATCGAAATTCCAATGTCCCCGCACGCGGGGCGTAGAATGCGGCTTCCCAGCGGGCCGCATTCGCGTTCCAAAACATTTGGAATTTTGCCAACCCCGGATTCCACTCCGGTCCGAAAACAAACGACATGGCCGGGCTGCGGTCCGCGATGAGCGGGTTACTGCCCCGGGTCCATTCAAAGCGATCCCAAACACCGTCGGCATCCGCATCCGCAAAAACTCCCGCTTCATAGGCATCCAATCCAAACGCCCGTTCCCAATCGTCCGGCATCGAGTCGCCATCGCTGTCAACCACTCCCGGGGAAAGAACGGATGTCGCGGAGGTCTTTTCGTTGAATCGCACAATCCGCCAGCCCGAGACACCCAGGGGCCACTGGAAATCGAGATTCGACTTGTAACCATCCAAGGCGCTTGCGGTCGGCTGCCCCCAGTTGCTGTCGGTGCTCGCTGGTCCGACGCCAAATTTGTAGGCCTTGTCTGCCGGCTCTTTAGGAAAAAAGAGTGCCCCCGTCCACATCCCGTGTCCTGTGTAGCGCATGTTCCGCGCGTTCCAGTTCCACCCGCTGTATGCCCCTACGACGCCCATTGCAGGCTGGTCGAAGGCGGTGGGGTCGCTTCCACGCCCGAATTCCTGCAGGTTTGTGAAGCCGTCGCCATCCGGGTCCGCAGAGGGCGATGCCACGCTTGAGGGATAAAAATAAAAAGCCTCCCACGCGTCGGACAAGCCGTTGCCGTTCGCATCCGAGTTGACCGTCACAACGGTATAATTCCCACCTGCGGGGTTGTAGGTGATTTCCAATGTCCCCTCCTGCGCGACATCGAACCAAGTATCCTCGCCCGGCGCCCACCCGTCGTTTCCAATCGACCAACCGCCCGCCATGTAAGCCTTGCCATTGAACCACCCCCGCTCGGAGAACCTTGCCACATAACGCCAAACCGACCTGGTTGAATCCCACCGCATGGTTTTTGAAACGATATTCCAGTTGTTGAAAGCACCCGCCAGAGCGGCACGGTCGGGAACGCCCGGATCCGTCCCGTTCTCGAATTCGGCGAGATTATTGAATCCATCCGAGTCGATATCGGCTGTGGCATTGCCGGCCGCGAACAACATTTCCCAACCGTCTGCGATTCCGTTTGCATTCGAGTCTGCGGAAAGAACTGGTGCCACCGCCTTGCCGAGAACCACGGCACTGAGCGGGGCGATTGGAAAAAGGAGGATGTTGTTCTCGCCGCTTGTGGCCAAGCTCTCGCCCTGCGTGGGCCGAGATCCACCCAGTTCATTGCCGTAGGTCTTGGAATCGCTGTTCAGAAAAACCCTCCAATTCCCGGCGGCCGGGGCGGCCACGAATGCCGTGCGATTCACCGTGGAAAAATTGATCGCTACCAGGATGCTCTCCTCCGGGTTGCCCGTCTTGCGCTCGTAGACCATCCATCCCGCATCCTCGCTGCCATTCAACATCGAGACCACACCTCTCAAGTCATTCACATCCGGCAGGGAGGTGTAGGTGAGAGCCAGGGATTTTCCATCCGCATTCCGGCGCAAGCGGATCAGATCTCTGTGGAATCTCACCATCCCCTCAAAGTGCCCCGCGCGCAGCCAATCCATGGCTACAGCGTCATCGAACTGTCCTTGCGCCAGTTGCTCCTGTCCCATCCAAAGCATGGGTGTGCCGGCCGCAGTGAGCGTAAGGACCGCCGCAAGCATCGTCTTCCGGCGGGCGGCGAGACTGTCCGGATGGGCAGGATCGAAATCACTCGCCAAGCGCGCTCCGTCTGTCGCCGCATTGTGGTTGCCGCACTTGTCATGGTTTTCAGAAAAAACCACCCGGAATCCCGGGTTCTCCTTTGTTTCGAGCCGATATCCGATATTCGGCCCGCTTCGTGTATTCAGAAAGGGATAATCCAACCTGCCGGTAAAGGGCGCAGGCAATGTTCCGTTTTGAGTGAGCGCCAGCAAACGGGGAAAAATCACATTGTGGAAAGAAATTTCCCAATGCCCGGAATATCCTCCCGTGGAGTTGGCATCCTCGGCGATGCTGTAGTAGCGGATGTTCCTTGAGTGGATGCTGGAGTTGATCTGCTCCATCATGGTCACCGCCTCCGGAATCGTCGTATCGGCATCCCCGATCTGCGGTCCCGGCTCATGATCGTATCCTGTGATATTTCTGGGCGAATCCCAGCGCAGCGCCCAGACCTTATATTCGTCGAGATACATCCGGATGTTGTCGGCGATGAACTGTCTCACGTTCGGGTCGCTGTAGCGCGGGCGGGGGCCCCATTTTGTGCGACTGATGCCTGGCCGCGTCTGTTCGTCGGCCGCATTGTAGAAGTAAGGCTCGCCGCCGTCGAAATTCTCCAAATCGGAAGCGCCAGCTGCGGCAAGGTCTCCGTAGTGGTTGTGCACCACATCCACCTGCACCGCCATGCCCCGTTTATGGGCCTCGTTGACAAAATACTTCAGCGCATCCGGACCTCCATACGCCTCCTCGATGGCGAAAAGGGCGGTTGGATTGTAGCCCCAGCTGTGCCGCCCGTTGAACTCGCCCACCGGCATGAGCGCGATCATGTTCACTCCCAGATCGCGCAGGTAATCGAGCTTCAGCGCCGCGTGGTAAAGGGTCGCTGGATCACCGTCGGATGGTGTCGGATCGTAGAACGACCCCACATGCAGCTCATACATCACGATCTCATTGGGAAAGGGCGGCTCGTAGCCGTCGTCATCCCAAACAAATGCCGCAGAATCATAGATCACCGCCGCCTGCGTTCCATCGGCAAGCGTGCGCACCTGTCTCGCCCGTGGATCTTTTCGCCAGAGCTGCGTCCCGGCGGCTGTGGTGATCACATATTTATAAGCGTGCCCAGGCCGTGCGTCTGCGACCGTTCCGCTCCAGATACTCGTCGTCGCATTTTTACTCAACACATTGGCAAAGGAATTCCATCCGTTGAAGTCCCCGGCCACCGAGACCTGCAGGCCATTGGGCACCCAGACTCGAAACTCGACGCCCGTCGTGGCATTACCCGACTTGTTCACCGTGGCGCCCAGTTCTTGAGCGCCGACGGAATTCCCGAGGATGATCACCAAGAAAAGGCACCCCCATCCCGTCATGCCGAGAAGGTTTGAAAGCCCGCTCCGGGAGCGCCGCCTACGAGGAATGGTTGCCACGATACGAAGGTTCCGAGTTCCCCCGCCAGGAGTCAAACGCGCCAAGCCTTGTTTCCCGACATATGTCTGGAATAGTTCAAAAGTTTTCGCCATGCGTGCACTCTCCAAAAACCGCTCCCGGGTTGGATGCGCCTCTCACTGCCAACCGCGCGTCTTCAGCCTCCAGAATGCACGCCCATCCGCTACATCCTCGAAAATCTCGGTGTTCCAATAATCCAACGCCGGCGCCAACTCGAGGGATGTCCATGCCGAGGGCGCTGCAGGATTCGATGTTTTCTCGATATGGCTTTCCAAGCCGAACCTGCGCGACACCCGGAGCGAGGCGCGTTGGCTCGCGGGATGGAAATCGAATAACTCGACTGTGGGAGGGAAGACCTCAGCCGCGAGCGGCTGCGCCTCGCGCCAGGGATCAAGGGCGAATGCGAAAAAAGACGGCAGATTTCGCGACCAGGCCGCCTCGCTGTGGGTGCCTCCGGACGCACCATCGAATTTGAGTTCCCCGCCATAGGAGTGGCCACGCAGGAGGTAGGAGTCGTAGGCCCGGAGGGCACCACGCCAGTAAATTTCTGAACTCGCCTCGCCTGTGCTCGACTCCGCCGTGCCCATGGAAATGTAGCGCCGTGCTGGACTCCACACTCGCGCCTCCCTCGCACCCACATGGTTCGGGGCGGCCCAGTAGGCGGGTGAAAAAATGCCAACGACTCCAAACCGGTCGCTCCGCACTTCCCCTATGTAGTCGGATACCAACCCACCCATCGAAGACCCCGCAACCATCGTGTCTGCCGCACCGCCCAGGGTGCGGAAATTCCCGTCCAGTGTGGGAGCGACATTGTCCAAGAGGAATTTGAGATAAGCCGCCGCCCGCCCATCATACGCCGTGGTGCCGGCTCCATAATTTGTGAGGGTATCTCCATCTGGAAGATACTCGTTGAGCCTGTTGGATCCATAGGAGTTCCCATTGGGAATCGCCACTATGATGGCCTCCCGCATGCGGCCTTGCGCGGTTTCGTAGGTCGCAATGCGATCGGCGTCCCACACGCCAAATGTTCCACCCGGGAAAAAAACATTCTGTCCATCGTGGAAATACACCACCGGATATCGCTTGGTCGTGTTTTCTCCGTATCCACGGGGTAAATAAATTTGCACCGGTCGTCCCGGGATGTCGGCGACCGTGGAATTGATGAATCGTGTCTCGATGCGCGGCGAGCTCACACTCGCCGGCGGGCGATAATTATAAATCTGCTGATCCTGCACAAAGACGACATCCAAGCCCGTGCGGAAATTGAACGGGGGCGACAGGCTTTGATAAGGGGCGGGCACCGCGGGAGCTGCCCCGCTGGCTGCTGACGAAGGCGGGGCGGGCGCGTTGAGATAGGCATTGGACGCGTTGCGAAAGACAAACTCCATTTCCGCGCCGCTTGGTGCCAAACCGTCCGCGCGAAAGAGATTCTCCGAAGCCGACCGCCCGACGCCAACCCGCTTCATCGGCTCCTCGCTCCAGAGGCCATTATGCGTTGTGTCTCGGTAAAGGATATACGCCTCGCTCCACGCACTCTGTAGGAAGACCGATTTTTGCCTCCAAGGAGGATTCTCATGTGAGGGCACTTGAAGGGACAAATCTCCGGACAAGTCGGTTTTCAACGCCGCATTGCCCCATGTGGAAACTCCAAACGGCCGCGAGAGAATGCGGTAGGTCAACGACTCCCCCGCCTCCAGAGCTATCGAGCCCCTCCACACATTTCCCGGCGTCCAAGCAAGTTTCACCGCCCTCGCAGCATCTCCCCCACCCAAGAGGGGATGCGAACCGGAAACACACACCTCATTGCCAAGTCCCACATCCCGCGTGATTGAAAACTCAACAACCTTCCGGACGGCACTGGCTCCATAGGATGGGGAGACAAGCAAGGCCAAAAAAAGCGCAACACATTTCATCAGGTCGGGGGCTTGGGGAGTTCTTTTGCGGGAATCAGCGCCTTGGTCAAGCGGCGGCGACCGTTCGCCCGATGGATCAGTTCAATAAATTGCTGGGGCTTCGAGCCGCGCAGTCGGATCATCCCGGCGGGGAGCCTTTTTTTTGAACCACTGCAAAGCACACACGCCGAGGAGGAACAAAGCGGCCAAATAAGCCGAGGACTCGGGGACGGGGGTGATTTGCCGGTTGAAAGATCCGCCACTCAGCTGGAAGCCCGTCCCCACGAAACTGTTGGAGCCAATGCCACTGTAGAAGCTGATACGGCTGAGTTCGCCCGATCCGAGTTCCGTGTCGACATAGAATTGGTCGGTGTTGTTGCCCGTTCCCCCGTTCCAGAGTGTGGTTCCCGTCCAGTTATAGATGCCAAGGTTGTAGGCTCCCATGAGGAGGCTGCTGAAATGCACGATCACACTTCCCGTGCCGAGGTCGATGATGGAGTCCCGGCTGAGCGTGAGCGCTCCGACCGTGCCGTTGTAGGTGCCGCTGAAAGCCAGACTGGCGGCCGAGGCGTCGCCGGTGGCTGTGCTGTTGAGGGTGATATTTTTCCCATCGATGGCGTCATCGGCTGTAACCAAAAGGGAGCCGCCGGTGACCACGACAGAGGATGTCGTTCCGAGAGCATTGGCATGGGAGACTGCGAGTTGGCCGCCTGTGACTTGCACGGCACCACTGAGGGAGTTGCTGCCGCTGAGTGTGAGGTTGCCGGCACCTGATTTTGTGAAGCCGTTCGATCCCGTGAGCGTTGAAGCGATCGTGGCCGAGTTGCCCGAGGTGACTTCCAAGCCATTTGCTGTGGAGTTGCCGCCAGCGAGGTTCACTGTGCCACTTGTGATTGTGTAGGCGGCCTCCACGCGGATGCCATGGCGGGTCTCCACGGTCCCGCTCACTGTGACCGTGCCGGCATCCCCGCCAAAGTTGGCCGTGAGACCGGCGCCGGCGTAATAGTCGGTGCCGCTGGTGGTGCCCCAGGCGTAGGTGCCGTCTCCTGCAAGGCCGCCAGAGCTGGTTGTCCACTCGGTGTCGGCGATGCTGGAACTCCATGTGCCGCTGCCACCGGTGCCGGCGCTGGCGTTGCTATCCCAGTAGAGGAAATCGGCAGGCTTCGTGGCCGTGCGAATGGAATCGCTGCCACCCGCTCCTGAGAGACTTCCAAAAGTGGTAATATTGATCTCGCTGGTATCGATTTGAGTCACCCACGGACTGACGTTGGGAATGGTCCAATCCGAGGAGTTACTGGAGACAACACCGAAGGATGCCGCACTGCTGAGTGTCGCAGTGTCCGAGTAAACCAACCAGGCTTTTTGACCTTTGAGAGCGTCGCTGGTGTTGGTGAGGTTGGGCGACGGGTCGAAGGATCCCGCTTGGGAATTGACGGTCTCCGTGACATTACTTCCAAAGAGAGTGAACTGATTATTGACCCAGAGAAGATTGTATCCCAAGGCCTCGACCGTGGTCTGGTTGGCTCCGGTAAAAGCCCCCAAACGCACCGTCCAGCCATTCTGGGCCGTGCCTGCAGGATTTGCGAAAAACGGCGTAAAACCGCCGCCGCCAGTGATGTCAACCGTGACAGTTTCATTAGCGGCTTGCACCAGCCTCGGGCAAGTAAACAAGATGACAAGCGCGCAGAGTTGGGCGAAACGGAGCGCCTGCTGCAGGTGTGGGATGTTTTTCATGAGCTGATCGGTGGGTCGGGCTGTGCGGCTTACTCTTGGGGCATCGTCCAAGTCGAGAAGGTGGAGTCGGTGGATTTTTTGATGAAGAATCCTTGTCCGGAGGGAATCGCGGCACTCGGCACTTCGCGGAGGCCGTCATACCATTTGCTGTTTCCGGAGTGATACCAGTAGGAGGTCACCGGTTGGGTGGGGTCAGCGGGAGGCACGATCAAGCGGTCGGCGGATTTCGGTTGCGTCGCGGCTTTGAATTGGCCCGCTCCTGTTCCGGGATTCAGATTGAGATCAGCCAAGGGGGTGGTGCTTGTGCGTCCCGTCGTGACCAGGGTGAGTTTGCTACCCGAGTTGTTGATGCTAACCGTGGGCTGCACCGCGACATCGCGCGGGGTTCCGACCAGCAGGAAGTAATCGGTCGACCCGGAATGGTTTTGCAGGATGAAAGCCTTTCCGGCCCCGACATTCGTCGCGGCTGCGTCCGCCCCCCCCTCACGCCAGGCTGCGGCTATGGAATTGTAAAAAATCGTATTAGCGGTGCCGCCACTGCCATTGAGAAGCAGGACGACCGTGGAATTGCCTGCGGTAGTGCCAGAGGTCAAGCCCGCCTCGTTGGAGGATCCGAAAATGTCGGCAATCGTGTAATTTCCGGATGCCGTGGAGCCGGGCAGGCTCATGTATCGCGAAACACCGGATTCGACGGATTGAATCTGGTTGGATTGGGTATCGGACCATGTGCCATTGCCACCGGCGGAGACGCCACGGACGCGGACATAACAGGTGGTGCCGGGCGTGAGGCCCGAGATCGCGTAGGAAGTGGCGTTTGCGGAGATATTGGTGACCTCGTTGACGCTGGAGGCGAAGGTCGAATTCGTGGAGTAGTTCAAGTGATAACCCGTTTCATCGGCGACATCGGTCCATCTCACGGTAAAGCCGTCGGCGACCGGAGTGTCCGCGCGAGTGAGGGCGACTTTGGCGGGAACTTCGGCCTCAGTGGAGAAGCTGATCTGGCTGCCGTAACTGGTGCCGGCGGAGTTGGTGGCGTAGGCGCGGGCGTAGTAGGTGGTGCCACTGGTGAGGCCGCCGAGGGTGGCATCAAAGGAACCAGTTTCAGTGCCGTTGGAGGTGGTGGAATTGGCGATCGTCGGGGTGGCCGAGGTGCCGTAGGCGATGCCTCGGGCAGTGACGCTGGCGCCGCCGCCGCTGGTCACATTGGAACCGGTGATGGCAACCGAGTTGGTGGTCGGTGTGCCTGCGGAGCCGGTGGTGACGGTCGGAGTGATGGCTGTAACGGTAAGGGTGCCGACTGTGTAGGTGATCGCATAGTTGCTGGCGGTAAAGGTGCCGGCGGTGGCAACGGACGGGGTGATGTCGAAGGTCCCCGCCGAGTCAGTGGCGTTGTAGCCGCCCGAGTAGGTGAGGGTCACCGAGCCGATGGTCTCGCTATTTTGGAGTCCGCTGGAAGTGAAGGCGGTGGCGCCGGTGGTCGGGTTGGTGAGGGCATTGTTGTAAACCTTGGAGGTGCTATTGGCCGTGATGGTGAGAGCGGCTGTGGTGATATTGACAGTGACGCCGGTCGGCTGGGTGAGGCTGTAGTTTGACGCACCCGCTCCGCTGATGCTGTAGCCGGTGACGGTCACGGGCTTGGCGGTGCCTATCGCGGCGCTGGCGACCGTGCCGGCGGGGGTGCCTCCCAGCGTGACAACATCCGAGTTCACCACTCCGGAGAGCGAGCCACCGGAGACGGTGACGGCTGCGAGGCCGTTGTAGGAGCGGCTGGTAGCGGCGGAGGAGGTGATGGTGAGCGCCTTGGGAACCACATCACTGCCGGTGCCATCCGTCGAAATGGTGCGCGAAGTCGCGCTGGTGCTGCTCAGGGTAGCGGCAGTGGCGGAAAGGTAGCTTGTGGCAGCGGCGGCTGTGGAGGCGAGGCGGACGGAGAGGGTGCCGCTGGTCGATCCACTGGAGTTTGTGAAAGTGGCGGTGGCCCCGTAGGTGGTGCCATCGCTCGAAACTTCAAACCCGGTGCCGGCGGTGGCGGTGAGATTGGCGACGAGGCTGGAGCCTGCGATGGCGAAGGTTTGGGCTGTGGAGGCGGTGCCGTAGGTGGCGGTGAAGTCGGCGGAGGTGGCGCTGGCTGCGGATCCCGCGATCGAAAGGGAGGGGGCTGGGGCGACCTGTGATCCATTGAGAATCGCACCAGTGGAGAGAACCGTGGATCCCGCATCACTGTAGAAGGTCACCTTGGCAAGAGCCGGAGCGGTCCAACTTGTGTTTGATGTGAAGGTGAGCGAGTCGGTGGCATTTGTGTAGTTATGAACGGCGAGGCTCGTGGTGACACCTGTGAGGGAGGCGAAGGTGAGATCGGCATCGCCGGAGCCCATGTCGATGGTGCCTGTGGAGGTGACATTGAGGGCCCCCAGGGTTTCGGTAACGGTGCCGCTGGCGCGCAGCGTGCCAGAGGTGAGTGTCACACCGGCGCTGTCATTCACGGCATTCGATGCAGCGATGGTGAGATTGCCTCCGCTCACGGTGATGCCCGTAGTGGATTGGAGAGCGTTTGCGATGTTGAGCTGCAATGTGCCAGCGGTAATGCTGGTGGCGCCAGATTGTGTGTTAGCCTTGCCGAGAACGACCGTGCCGCCGGAAATGATCAAGCCACCGGTATTAGAGAAACCACCGGAGAAGGTGATGGTGCCGCCGTCACCTGTGAGAGTGGCGTTGCCGTCCAAGTAGTGGTCATTAAGGAACGAGGCCGACCCGGAACCGCTGAGACCGATCGTGCGGGTGGCACCGCTGGTATTGGGGGATACATAGATCGAGGCGTTGTTGGAGACGCCAGTGAGCAGGTAGATGGCGACATTGTTGCCCTGCGAGACATCGCCGACATTGAGGCCGAGGTCGATCGCGCGATTGAGAGTGCTGGTGTTTGTGCCGTGTGCAGTGGTGTTGGCGAGGAGGAGCGTGCCTTCGCCGATTTGGATTTGGCCTGCGTAGGTGCTGGCGGTGTTGAGACGGAGCGTGCCGGCACCGGATTTACCGAACTTGGTGCTGGCGTTGCCACCTGCGGTTTGCTGGACCGTTCCGGAGAGGGTGAAGGTTTGGCCCGAGGCGACATTGATGACACCAGCGGTGGAGGCGTTCTCGACAGAGATGTTGTTAGTGTGCGTGGATGAACTGCCTGTTATGGATAGAGTTGTGGTTGTTGCGGCATTACCGATTTGGAGGGTGCCGGCGGGCAGATTCGCGTTGGTGGCAACGCGAAGAGTGCCGCCGCGCAGGAGGACGAGACCGGTCAGAGTGGCGTTATTGGTGCCAGAAAGGGTGAGCACCCCACTTGGGTCGACAAAAAGCGCCCCATCGCCGGTCGTCTTGGTGGCCGTAATCGCTCCACTGATAGTGGCATCGCCTGCTCCACCGAGGTAGAGACTGTAGTTACCGACGCCGATGGCGCCTCCAAGAGTGAGAGTAGCGGCATCTGAATTGATGCGGGTATCTGCGCCCAGTGTGAGATTCGCAGACCAAGTATTGTTGCCCGATACATTTTTGAGTGCGCCGCCATCGCTTATCCCCAGGCCGCTGAGGGTGAGAGGTTCATTGGATACGGTGATTCCGCCGCTGAGTCGCAGAACGGCTCCGCTTGAGACAGTTGTGGCATTACCGGCGCCGCTGGCGCCGAGGGCGCTGGCGTTTGTGATTTCAATGCCACCAGTCGAAACCGTTGTGGCTCCTTGGTAAGTGCTGGCACCACCGAGAGTCAGTGTGCCGCCGCCGGCCTTCGTGAGTGCTGCGGAGCCGGAGTTTGTGATGGTGCCGTTGTATGTGTCGTTGTTGCCGTAGTCGTCGATCGTGGCATTCGTGCTGGTGAGGGTGATGCCGCGGGTCGAGCCGAGTGTGATGGCCCCATCGAGGGCGAGCGTGCCGGAACCAATGGTGATGCTGTTCGCACGAGCGGAACCGGGGGCGGCGCCAAGACCGCTATCGGCATTGATGCGAAGCGTGCCGGAGGTGATCGTGGTATTTCCCGTAAAGGTATTTGTATTTGTGAGAACAAGGTCTCCGGCACCGGATTTGGTGAGGTTGCCTCCACCGCTGAGAACGCTCGACTCAATGGTGGTTCCCGACGCGATGTTAAAGCTGAAATCACCGGTTGCTTGGGTGAGTGTCGATGAACTGCTACTGGTTCCAGATATGTTTTTAGCGCGGAGCCGGATGTAATAAGTCGCCTGTGAGGAGAGACCTGAAAGTGTTGTTGTTGTGACATTGCCAGTCGTCAGGTTGCCATAGCCACTCACGAAGGAAGAAAAGTTACTGGCCGTGGAGACATCGAGCTCGTAGTTGGTGGCATTGGCCACGGAGGTCCAGTTGACACCGATACTGTTGCCAGTGACCGAGCCGGAAGTGGGCGTGCTTGGAGTGCCGGGGGCGCTCGCAATGGCAAATGTGGCCGCGAAAGGTCCGCTGGATCTGGTTCCACCCGATCCTGTGCCCGCGATCCGGAACTGGATTTTAAGATTGTAAGTGCCGCTGGTAAGACCGCTGAGAATATTGATTGCGGAACCGAAAGAAGACCACTCTTGGAGGGTAGTGCCGCCTGAAACGCTTTCACTGACATAGCCTACATTGCGAGTGGTGAAGGAACCCGGCTCAGAATCGGTGTTTTTCCAAACTTTATAGTCGAAGTAGGCATTTGACACATCACCTCCGCTTACTTTGTAGATTTTTATGTTGGATCCATTAAATGTAAGCGTATCAGCCGCGCCCATAGTGGTCCCGTTGAAAGTGATGCCATTCCCTGTCGTGCTGGAGCCATTCAAGACATAGGTGACCGTTGGGAGATTTGTTCCTCCATCGTCGCGGAGACCGTAATTTGCGGCCGTTGTTGCGAAGGTTGCCTGAGACCCGTATGTGGTTCCTATCGCATTTGTGGCAAATGCTTTGAAGTAGTATGTGGTGCCAGCGTTGAGATCGGTGATGTCGTGCGTGTATGCGCCGATGGAAAAATTGCCCGAGGAGGTGACTGGAGTCCCTGTTCCGTTGGAGAAGTTGCCCGTGGTGCTGTATTCCACACCGCGAATCGTGGGATTCACCCCACCGGTGGCCGTGATGTTGCCGCCGAGGGTGACCGTGTTGCCAGCGACATTCGTGGCCGCGCTGGTGGTGACCGATGCGGCAGCCACGGGAGTGCCGGTGGAGTTTGCTGTGGCGGTTCCCGAGCCGGCACCATTCACCGCGCGGATTTGGACATTGTAGCTGGTTCCGTTTGTAAGACCTGTGACCACGAGCGGACTGGCGGTCGCCGAAGGGCTCCGGGCGGCAAAACTGGAACCGCCGTTTGTGGAGAATTCGTAGTTTGTGATGGCATCGCCACCGTTGCTGGCAGGCGCGCTGAAAGCGACGGAGAGCTGCTGGTTTCCTGCTGTGATGCCACTGATCGTGGGCGCACCGGGCGTGGTGCGGGGCGTAGCGGTGACATTTGAGGTGGCGGTGCCATCGCCGACGGAGTTCACTGCGAGGATACGGATGTTGTAGGCTTGCCCATTCGTGAGAGTGGTGCCACTATTTGGCACGGTGATGGGGGTGGTTGTGTCAGTGGGACTTAAGGCAACAAAGGCCGCGCCATCGATGGAGTATTTGTAGTTTGTGATGGCAGAGCCTCCATTATCCGCAGCAGTGAAGGCCACGGAGAGGTTTTGACTGCCTGGCGTAATCGTTACAGCAGTGGGCGCCGCCGGAGCGGTAGCGGAAGAAGTGGTTGTGACTGCCGCACTCCCACTGGACCAAGCTGAGTTTCCAGCCGCATTGACCGCACGGACGCGGAAGTAGTATGCCGTGCTTGCAGCCAATCCAGTGACAGATGTCGTGGTGGTGCCCGAAGCGATACTTGATTGCGTGAAGGCCGGTGAGGCGAAGGTGGAGTTATTTGTGGAAACATCTATAGAATAGGTGAATGACGCCGATCCTTGGCTGGCTGGAGCCGTCCAACTTGCAGTGAAACCGGCAGCACTGGCCGAAGATCCTGAGCCGACGGTGGGTGCGTTCGAGAGGGTGGTGAAACTTTGTTGCGTGCCGCGACCGGTGCCGATGGGGTTCGTGGATTGCGCCTTGAAGTAGTAGAGCGTGTTTGCGGTGAGGCCGGTGAGGCTCTTCGTGAAATCACCTGTAGATCCATATGTTCCGGAATCTGTTGTCGTTGTTCCTGCACCGTCGGCAAAGCTGTTTGTTGTGCTGTATTCGAAGCCTCTGGTGGTGGCGCTGGCATTTCCGGTAGCTGTCATGTTTCCGCCGAGGGTGGCGCTCGTCGTGGCTATGCTGCTGACCGTTGAATTTGTCGTAATGGTAGGTGCGGATGCTACGACCAGAGTGTAGCTGTAGTTGCTGCCGCTGTTGTTGTTACCTTTGAGAGTCCAAAGGTCGAAATCATCGTCTACGGTGGTGTCCCCCACAGTGGATGTGAGCACATAGAAAGTAACCGGCGTGGAATTAGAAGCAGTCCCAGGAATGACGGCGGTCCAAGAAGTGCCGCTGCCGGTAGCCAACACGAGGCTTGAATTTGTGAAGGCGTTTGTGGTGTGACGCACGAAAATTTTCTCCTCGGAGGATGGAGTGCCGCTGGTTGTAATGGTGACGGTGACATTTTGCGTGTTATAGCGGGTGGAATTGTTCAGGGTTACATTCGAGATGGTAACCGGAGAGTTGGTCGTCTCCATAACGACGAAATCACGATCCCAGTAGGTGTCATTCCCTTTGAGGCGTAAAGTATAATATTTTGCGTTTGTTGTTGTAACAGACAAATCACTATTTCCGCCTTGGTCAGCTCTGCGGGCAACACCCTTGGAGCTATTCACAACTGCATTGCTACCACCACCACCGTTCTTCCATGTTCTCCAACTGTCCCAACCTGTGTCGACAGTAAATTGCAACCAAGCCGAAGAACCTGCGTTTGCCTGCCTTGTAACGCTGAAGTGGCTAAAGTCACCAGAGGCCATTGCTCCATCGCCCAAATTATTACCACCACGCGAGTATTCCGCATGAGCGCTCGAAAGAAGAGCCAAAAAAAGAGCGAAGACGGCAAGAATGCGGTATCCTTTTGAAACGGCTCGTAAGTTGAAGAATTGAAACGGCTTTTTCATCTTGAGGCGGGGCTGGAGGTTGTGGGGCATGGGGATCAGGGAGTTTTAAGTTTTAAGAATTAAGTTTTAAGTTTTGCGCCTCTGTGATCTCTGTCCTCTTTGGTTTAGATGCTTTCGTGGCGGGTGGAGGGTAACTGGTGGCGGGTGGAGGCGGGGGAAGAAGAAAAAGCGGAAAGGACGGCGCTGGGGGCGTCTGAGATTTGGGCGCCGACGCAGCATCGCCCTCCAGTTTGGTTGATTCGGTTTAACATTTTTCCTCCGTGTTCTCTGTGTTCTCCGAGGTTAATTCTGAGTGGCCGGTTCGACGCGGATGCGGAAGAACGCTTTGGATTGGTCGGTGCCCTCGGGGAAGTTTGGGAAGGCTTGGACGGTTTCGGTGGTGGCGGTGGAGGAGACGATGTTTTCGGTGACGGGGAGGGTCCAGGAGGAGAGGGTGGTGCACGCTTGGGCGTGGGTGCTGAGGGCGGGGTCGATGGTGCGGGTGTATTCAATGCCGATGCGGCCGGCTGAGTCGGTGATGGTGGTGTAAGGGAGCCCGGTGGCCTGGGGTGTGGAGGCGAGGGCGTAGGTGGCGAGGGCGGTAAGGCCGGAGGGGCCTACGACGGAGTCGGCGTTGTGGCCGGAGTTTTCGCCGAAGGTGGCAGCGAGCCATTGATCGAAGGCCGACAAGGAGGGGCTCGAGGCGTAGGAGACCAATTGAAACAGACCGCTGGCGACATCAACCGTGCCGGCCACGGCGCTGGTGATTTGGGAGGTGTTCAAAGACGAGAGGTCGTTCGGAGGGAGATTGGATTCGGAGGGGGGAGACCGGAATGTCCAAGCGGCGGCGGTGCTGGAAAAAAGAGCGTAATCCACGACATTGGACCCATCCGCAGCGGGCTCGGCGTAGGCGGCACCGGTGCGGGTGAGGAGAATGTGGATTTTCTTTCCGGGGAAGGAGAATCCCTCCGCATTGGTGCCGTCGGATGAGGAGTGTTTGAGCCAGAACGAGCTGGGGTCGCCGTCGATCGTGGCCGTGGTGGTGAAAGCGAATTCGCGCCAGTGAAGAAGCAGGGCCGGCAAGTCGCCAGAATGGTCTTCCGGCACGAACCCATCGGCAAATGTGCCCACCGAGACCTTGTGCCCCGCCGGAAGGGGAAGTCCACTGGAATCCTGAGCGGTCGGATATCCGAAGCCGCCTTGCAAGGTGATGCTGGTCGCGGAGCATGGAAGAGTGAAACTGAGGAGGAAGGCAAAAGCTGAAAGGCTGAGACACCAAGAGGCACGGGCGTCGCGGTGGGGGCGTTGAGGGATAGGCGTCGCAGAAGGGATGGGTGTTGTCAGGCTCATGGAGAGTGGGGTGGATTCGAACTTAAATGTGGGAGTGGAGGTGCGAGTCGGTCAGGGGCAGAGGGGATGACGGCGCGTTGAAATCAACGCACTACAGCGCATTAATATCCGACACTGAGACAGGGAGATAGTTGGGGTGATAAACATGGGGATGCTTGTTGGGGTTTCTTAAAAGTAAGCGAGAGTGAGACAGTTCAAAGTTTTTATTACGTAAGAAGAAGATTTTCCTCACTTTTTTGCGCTCTGAAACTGGCATTAATGCTTGCCCTGAACTATTCAATGCTTTTAGCAAACAATGAGCTCGATTTCAGGAATTCGAAGGCAAGCAGGTTCTGGAGGGGGGCGGCTTTTATCAAGGCGCGGTCTCTGCTTTGACAAAGAAGGCGACTTGGCGAGGGGGGAGGGAGAAGCTGGCATTTCCCGAGCGGATGCGGAGCAACTCGCCATTGAGGGCATTGCGGTAGTTGCCATCGGGGATTTCATTGGCCACTTTCAGGTCATAGGATGCCGCCTCCGAGCCTTTGTTCCAGACGCACAGCACAGCGTCATCGAAATGGCGGCGCGCGAAGGCGTAGCGATTGCCATCCGCCAGAAGCGGGCGGCGAGTGCCATAGCGGAGTGCGGGGTGGCGGGAGCGGAGAGCCGTGAGTTTGGAAAAATGGGCCTTCACAGACTTCTGCTCGGGAGTGAGTTTTTCATCGAGGGGCATCATGCGACGGTTGTCAGGATCGCCCGCGCCGGTGAGACCGACCTCATCGCCGTAGTAAATCATAGGCACGCCGTCGAGCGAGAGGATGAACGCGAGTGCCATTTTGAGTTTTTCGTAAGAACTGGCGTGGTCGACCTCGATACTTTGCGTCCAACCGATTTCCTCCTCGTCCGTTTCACCGGGCTTGGGCAGGTCGCCATCGGCGAAGGCCATGAAGCGGGATTTGTCGTGGTTTCCAACCAGAGGCGACATGAGCGTTTCCTTGCCATAGATCGTCTCGGATTCCGAGAGGGACTTCTCCAATTCGGCAAAACCTTGCACATCCTTTGCAAAAACATCCATGATAGTGTCATAGAGGGGGAAGTCGAATTGACCGTCGAGCATGTTGGGGCCGACAAAGCCCATGATTCCCCGGCGATCCATGAATGTTTCGCCGACGAAGTAGCGCGGGGCGCCATCGGAGTCCATCGCCCGCATGGTGGAGCGGAAACTTGGCCAGAAGGAATAGCGGATATGCTTCACGGCATCCAAGCGGTAGCCATCAAGGCCGAATTCATTGATCCAGAATTTGGCGTTGTCCAAGAGAAAAGCCACGGCTTCGGGGTTGTCGAAATCAAAGCCCGGAAGCCATTCCTCGAACCAGGTAGTGAACTGCTGATCATCCCAAAGGCGGAGGTTTTTCCGTCCATCGGGAAGCTCCAAGGTGCCAAACCATTCGCGTTTGGAAGTCCAGAGCGGATGTTCGACATGGACATGTTTGAGAACGAGGTCGGCGATGACTTTTATGCCGTCCTTGTGGGCGGATTCGACGAGCGAGCGCAGGCCAGCATTTCCGCCAAAGCGGGGTTCGACCTCAGTGTGGGAGACCGGCCAGTAGCCATGGTAGCCCGAGTAGTTGCGGTAGGGCGGCAGGTATTCCTGCCAAGCGCCATCGGGGTTGCGATTTAGAGGGGCCAACCAGAGAACATTGACGCCGAGTTTCTGGAAATAGTCGTCCTCGATATGCTGGCGCACGCCTTCGAAATCACCACCTTGGTAATTCGCCTGCGGCAGCACCTTGTCACCGGGCACAGGGCGGTCGTTGGCCTTTTCGCCGTTGGCGAAGCGGTCGGTGAAGGCGTAGTAGATGACGCCATCCTGCCATTGGAAATCCTTCGTCTCGCTCACACGGGCGCGGGCGACGCGGCTGGACTGCCCGTCCTTGTCGGCGATCACAACGCGTATCCAAGCGTCCTGCGGCAAGTCCTTCGTTGAAACCGCCACTGTGCCCTTGGACTCCTCAAAGGCCAGAGGGCGGCTCGTTCCATCAGCCAATTGGAGGATTACGGAAATGCATTGGACGGGGGACTTCGACAAAATTTGAAAAAACAAAGACCCACCCTCGCGCCGCTGGGCGAAAATAGCGGGTTTTGCCGGGGTCGCCGGGATTCCGGGCTCCTCGAGGGCAAGGGTCAAAACACCCGAGCGACCGGTGGGCTTGCCGTCCTGCACAACCTGAATGGGAATGTCGGAAATCCCACTGGCCGTGGAAGGCGCATCCACACGAAGTTCCATCGCCGCGCGGTCGAAGGAGGTTTGCAGCCCCGATTCCTTAGGGTTGGAGAGCTGCAAATCCTCGCCCGGTGCGGGTTCCCAGAACCGGCGCATGTCGAGGACCAAGGACCCGCCGGGGGGCACATACTGGACAGGAATCCAGCCGAGGAAGGGCTCAGAGCCAATGACAGGGGCTGCGCAAATCGAGAGGAAGGCAAGGATGTGGTGGATTTGTTTTTTCATTTTTCGCGGATTTCAAAAAAGCAGGGAGTGAGTGGTGGAAGACGATCGACGGTGAAGCTGCCAGAGGGGTTGAAGAGTGCCTGGGCAGGCCCGTCCAGCCTTTCCTTGAGATCAAGATTGAGGGATTTTGACTTACCGAGAAAGTCCAGAGCCTGCTTGGAAAGCTCCACAGAGACATTCTCAAACGATTGGGTGGGATGCAGGTTCACGAGGACGAGAAACGCCTGACCCGAGGTGCTGTCGCGACGCAGGAAGGCGTAGACCCAGTGGCCGCTGGCGGTTTCCCCGGGCAGGCGCGCAAAGCGAGGGTTCGAGATGTTCGAGGGATTCAGAGGGAAAAAGTCGCCATGCTGGAAGGCCGGTTCGCCCAAGCAGCGGAGGAGCGAGCCGTAGAAGGCGCGCAGCGCCGATTGCGCGGGCGACAATCGCCCCCCATCGAATGCTCCGCCATTCACCCACTTGCAAATCTCCGGCATCGACCAGTAATCAAAGATCGAGGTGCGGCCATCATCGCCGCCGAACCCCTCCACGCCGGCAGCGGGCTCACCGACTTCTTGGCCGCTGTAGAGCATGGATGAGCCTCGCGAGAGGGCGAGAAGCAAGGCGGTGACGGGACGACCGACCTCCATCCCCGCATCGCCCCAGTGGCCTTTGGAAGCGAGGCGGACTTCATCGTGGTTTTCGGCGTAGCGAAGAGAATTGTCAAAAACGAGGGGATGTGCGCCGAGTTGGTCGAGGTCATTGGCCCAAGCGCCCTTTTCGTAAATGTCCTTCAACTTGTCATAGGTCGCATCATCATAAACCGCGTCGAACCCAGCGTTCAGCAACTCAAACATCACATTGCCGCCCCCGGCGTCGGCAACGAGGGGGTCGCCAGATGGCACCTTGGCGGGATCGGTGTCGTAGGCCTCGGCGGCAAAGAAGACCTCTTGCTGGCGGGTGCGGGCGCGTGCGATCGCCCAGTGCCAAAATTCCGGCGGAACCATATGGGCCATGTCCACGCGGAAGCCATCGACTCCCAGTGCCTGCCAGTAGGCCAGGACCGCATCCATTTTGATCCATGTGTCGGGAATCGGCTCGTTCGGCCTTTCTCCATGCGGGTAGGACCGGGTCATGCGGTCGGTGAAGTCGAAACCATAGTTCAGTTTAACGGTTTCATACCAGCTGCCGGCATCGGGTTCCCAGCTCGCGAGATTGTTTCCGGTCACACGGCCTTGTGTCTTCTCCGGCTCGAAGAGACCGTCGGCGGGTGTTGTCGCGACGCGGCAGGTGGGGCTCACGGGCTGCCCCTTGGCATCGACGGTGGGCAGACGGAGCGGAGGCCCCTTGCCGCTGGATGGAGGGCCCTTGCCCAGCCAGTAAAAGTTGTTCTTCGGATCAAAAAATTTCGAGCGGTCGTCGTCCTTGCCAAAATCGACATCCGGCCTCACGGACGACTTGTGACTCCGTGCGACATGGTTTGGCACGAAGTCGATGATGACTTTCAGACCGGCCTCGTGTGCGCGGGTGACCATGGCTTGAAACTCCTCGAGGCGGCGGGCGGGATCGCGCGCGTAGTCGGGGGAGACATCGAAATAATCGCGGATCGCGTAGGGGCTGCCGGCGAGACCCTTGAGAAGGTCGGGGTCGTCGGCTGGTTCGCCGATGGCGGAGTAATCGGTGGCCGTGGCCTGTTGGAGGACGCCGGTAGGCCAGACATGGGTGAAGCCCATGGCGCGCAGCGAGGACAGGACATTGGCATCGAGGTCGGCAAATTTCCCGCATCCGTTTTGCTCGAGCGTGCCATTCTCGCGTCGCGCTTCATTTTGGTTCCCGAAAATGCGGGGCAGAAATTGGTAGATGCGTGGCTTGGGACGGTCGAAGCGCGTGGTGGCTTCGAAGGCCGCGGTCTTGCTGTTCCAAGTGAAAAATCCACGCAGCACGCGATCGCCCTCGCCGAGTTGATCGCCTTGATAAGATGTCGCAACGAGATTTCCCCACCCATCATTGGAGCGGACATCTTTGGCATAGGCGGCGCATTTCAGGCCTTCGGCGACTGGAGCAAGCGCGGACGGAATGGTGACGCTCACCGCATGGGGCGAACGTTTCACTGTGAAAGCACCGCCAGCCGGCTTGTCCGGTCCCCAGCGGGTTCCCGCCCACTGGCGAAGAAAATCGCCGCGAGGACTCGAAACAAAGAGGGTGGCCGCTTTGAAAGGAAGAATAACGGTGGAACCCTCTCTCTCTTGGGCATAGGGAACAACGAGAGAGCCGGTAAAATCGGCACTTGAGAGGGCGACGAAAAGCGAAAAATCCTCTGCCCGTTCCCCGGCGAGGCGCACCGTAAGCTCATCCGCCGAGCGGGTGGCAGAAATGGACAATCCCGGGGACGCTGGGCCTTGGGCGTGGAGGGGAACGCCGGCGAAGGTCAAGAGAAGGAGGATCGGGGCAAGGAGGAGGCAGGATTTCACGCGTGGATTTTCAATTTGCTTTGAGTCGGAAGAATGCGGCGTTTTCGGGTGTGCTGAACTCGAATTCCAGCTTGCCGTCATTGGTGAGAAAAGTGCCGGACTCCTCGAAGGGCAGCGACTGGAAGCCTTGTCCGAGGTTGCTGGACTTTTCCAGCGAGAGGGTCAGCTTGAATTTTCCGGTGGTGTTGTTTTTGGAGATCAGCGGACGACCGACATTCAGGTCCCGGACTTGATCCTCGCCGTAGTATCCCGCCTTACCGACATTTTGCGAAAGCGAGCCGACGAGACCCGGTTGCGCGGAGCGCCAATCAAAGCCAAGTCCCGACAGGGAATACTCGGCGGCATCGTTGAGTCCGTCGCCATCGGAGTCGAGATTTGTGCCGATTCCGAAACCGGTGAGGTGGACGACGAAGGGGGAATCATCCGGGTCGTTGCTGGCGATGAGCAAATGCGCAGTGCGATTGCCGCCAGCGGTCGGGGCGAAGGAAATGGTCAGCGTGGCATTCGCACCTGGTGCCAGAGTGGCTGAGCCGAGGCCAGTGGGAGTGAACTCGGCGGAATGAGTCCCATTTTTTGAAACGGAGAGACTTCGCAAGAATCCCTTGCCGAGATTGCGAATCGAGATCGTTGTGGAAACGGGAGTCGCTCCGGCGGGCACATTGCCGAACGCAACCCCTGTGCTGCCGCTTGAAAGCGGTGTTCCGCTGGAATCCTCCACCGAAATTTCAGAAGCCGGGTCGGCGGCATTTGTCGGGTTGCTCCCGAGCGCATATTCTTGGGAGTGGGTAAGGCCGTCAGAATCCGCATCCGCTGAAGCGGAGGCACCGGCCGTCGATCCGAAATACTGGACCCACCAGCTGTCGGGAAGTCCGTCCGTGGTGTTCTCGGTCAGGCGGGTGACCGCGAAATTCTGTGTGGAGGAACTGGATTGCGAGAGCGTCATGGCTCCGAAATACAAATTGTATGGCAGGTCTTGGCCGGCGTTTTTATTTTCGATCAGAATGCGGGAGATGTCTCCGCCCGTCGCAAGATTACCGGTGAGGGTATTCGAGCCGAGTGTGAGCGAATACGAGGAATTTCCGGTGAGAGTGAAGATGGGTTGAAGACCGCCGGCCGTGTAGGATTGAGTCGTCTCGCGTGTGCCTGTGGCATCGGTCACGCGGTAGTTCGCCTGGCCACCGGTGAAGAAAAATCTCACGCGGACAGCGCCGGCAGCATCGCTCAGGGTAATCCCGACCTCGCTGCCATTGGCGACCGAATTGTTGTCGAAGAAAATCGAGAAGGAATCGCCCGATCGCAGCGGGGAATCAAAGGACCGGCTTGCCACTCCGGTGCCGCCACCATTTGCCCAGATGCCGAAGCCTGCATTGGATCCGACATTCATATTCGGGTGGGCGGCCGTATTGGAGGGAAAAAATCCAGCGGATCCAATGGCTGCGAGCGTCCAAGGGCCAAAGCCAGTGCCGCCTGTGCTGTTGGTGGTCCACGAGGTGTAATTCGAGGGCTCATCGGTGCGGACGACCGTGTGGTTCCCTGCGAAGGAAATCGTATTGTTGCCGGGAGCCAGCGGAATCGACGACGACCAATCCCAACCGTTCACCACGGACCCGCCGGGAAAAGCAATCACTCCAGTGGCATTGTTGGAGAGGTTGGTCCAAACGAGCCCGCCGACGAAGGCCGAGCCCGCGCGGCCTTTGAAGAGAAGGGTCGAGCCCGGAATCGTGGTGCCTGGAGCCGGATCGAGAAGGCTCACCTGCGTGGGCTGGAGCGGATCGAACAAGGTTTTCACACTCACCGCTGGGGAGGAATCCGACTGGCCTGCCGCGTTCACGGCCCGCACCGTGTAGGAGTAGGTGGTCTCGGGCAAGAGCCCGGTGTGGATGAAATTGCGATCCTGCGGTGTTCCGGTTTGGTTGCCGTTCCGGTAAACAATGTAGGAGGTGGCGGTAGCGGTGGCATTCCAGGATAGAGACACGCTGGTGCTCGACATGGCGGTGGCCGTGAGCCCTGCGGGTGCCGCTGGGGGAGTGGTGGGCACGCTGGCGTTGACCGAAAAATTCCAATTTCCGCCGCCGTTGTTATCCCAAGTGTTCGCGCCGTTGTTGAAGACGATCCCAATTGTGGTGGCCGTCGCAGGAACGATGTAAGTGTAAGTCCAGTTGCCGCCCGCCTTGGTCATCGAAGCTCCCGGGAGAGGTGTCCAATTGGCCCCGTTGAAACCGTGGTGGATATTCACGCTTGCGGCGGAAGCCAGAGCGCGCCCGGCGGGGTTGTAGGTGATTGTGACGGGTTGTCCGGCGAGCGGAGGATTCGGATTGGCAGAGGTCACGGTGGATGGAGTGGCTCCCCCACCCCCGCTGCCTCCGTTGGTTTGGCCGCTGTAGTTGGCGACCCAGACATGTTGAATTTCGGATTTTGAGACATTGCCTTTCGAGTCCGTGGCTTCGATGTAGTAGTCGAGGAGCTTGTCGCGGAAGGCCGGGAGGCTCATGTCGTCGAGGCGGGCGAAGTAGTAGTCCGCCACCTCGTTGGTTGGCAGGAAATAGTCGATCTGGCTATTCGCGGCGGCGGCATTGAGGGCCTCGCGGGTCTTGGGGAGTTCCCGCTTGGTCATGTTCATCGTGACCCACTGGCCGACCTCGCCACCGCCCGAGTAGGTTTCGTTCTGATTGCTGGCAAGTGGATTGGAACCATCGTTGTCCATGCGGATTTTGAGCTTCACATTGCCTGCGGGAATACCGTTGAGGTCGTAGGCGTGAGTCCACACATAGAACTCGGAGTTCATCCTTTTGAGAAAGGCGGTATTCACGCCGGGGACATTGTTGAACCAGCCGAAGGTATACCATCCGGGGTTGTAGGGAAACCGCTGGGGCTTGAGCACGGTCGGACCGGTTTTATCCTTGTCGCGGCGGGCCTGGGTCATCCAGGGAGACAGTTTTTCCACGGCGCGGCGGGTGGCGAGGCCGGGTTTGATTTCATCGTCGTTGCCGAGGCCGCCATAGTAGTTGAAACCCGAGTCGAGCCCGGCGAGATAGATGTGCCACGCTTGCTCGACCTCGTTGGGGCTGGTCCAAGTGCCATCCCAATCGTAGGGGGATGCGACTTTCCACGCCTGCACACTGCCACCCTCCTCGGAGAGGATTTGCTCGGCGGTTTCGCACCAGTTTGCCCCGGCCATGAGCGGCGCATAGCTGTAAAATTTCAGGGCAAAGCCGGGCGTCTCCATATCGATCTGGGTGCCTGGAACAGTCGTCACTCCCCGATTCACCACCGTGGCCACAGGCGGCTCGACCCATTTCAGGAAATTTGGCGAGCCGTAGCACATCTCGGGGAAAATCCACGCTCCGTCCTCGATGTGGGCGATCGGCGCATTGGTGCCGAACTGGTTTACAAAATCCTGCGGGGTTGATGCCTTGAATCCCCCATTGAAAAGCTGTGGGGTGGCTTCAAACCAGGAACTGGAACCGCCGCCCCAAGCGTTGTCGCCGTCGGTGGATGGCATGACCATGACCGGGCGCGAGGGATCCGTGGCGAACGGGGAGATGAAGGAACTGATCTTGCTGGTGCCCTCGCTGGCGTAGCCGTAGCGGTAGGAAAGAACATCATCCGAAGGCACGGCGACCATGGTTTTTTCCGCACCGGTTTCGGGGTTCACATATTTGACCTTGTGGAGTTGGTAGGCGTAGGGAGCCACATTCCATGCGGCGTTGCCGGGATTCGGCTCGCCATACCACCAACCGGTCGTGGGAGAGGGCCCGAGTTGATCAGCTTTGTTCGGTGGGCTGGAGTAAATGTTGTAGGAGCCTTCGGGATTGGCCTGCGTGTTGTAGGTCGGGCAGGTGCGGCTGATGTGGTGACTGGGGACGATGACCCATTGGTAGCCCTCGTCCACGAGGATATCGATGAGGTGGCGGGAGTAGGCCATTTCGGTTGGAAAAAAGCCTTTGGAATGATCGCTCAGGTCGCTCTTCCCTCCCCATGCCTTCCACCAGACTTGCTTGAAAATCTGAAGTTCCTTGCGAAATACGGATTTCGGCAAGAGCGGGGCGAGCGAATGGTGGTAGGTGAAGCCCACAAGGTCCATGCGTGTGGAGCCGGACGGGGTTTTCCATGCCCGGGATTCCTTGAATCCGTTGTTCCACCCTCCACCATAGCCGAGTTGGTTCACGGAGCCGAGCTGGCGGACATTGTCAATGAGAGAACCCGAGTAGCTGATGGCAAATCCACCGCTGTTAGGGATGTTGGCGAGTGAGTTGCGCGGCCCGGACTGGTAGGCGGTGACACGGTCGTTAATGCCGAAAATCTCGTTGAGGTTGTTTTCCGGGTGCTGTTTTGGGCTGAGGCCGCCGTAATTCTGACCCGCCTTGAGCACAATCGAGTCCCAGGCGTATTGAACGCGGATATTTTGATCGCCGTTCGCATTCCATTCCGGCCAATAGATTGGCTGGTGGTTGTGCCAAAAGCGGGAGATGTGGACATTGTCATTGGCCCCCGTCAGGGCAGGAATCAGAAGCGCAAGAAATGCTGGCAGGGCCAGCCTGACGGGGGAGTGATACATGAGAATGCTTACCGGGGCATGGAGGTGAGGCCGCGAGTCACTTGGAATCCATTGAAGCCCGCGTCGCCATCCTCTCCGTCGACATTGAAGACGGTAAAGCTCTCGATCGGCGCTCCAGGAGTTCCTCCGAGTTTCCGACCCGGGAAGCGATGGGTTTTCTTCGAGTCGAGGTCGGTGATTTCAAGGTCGTAGGAGTCCGGCCCGGTGAGCAGCACGGCGACGGAGACGCCCGATGGATTGACGAGAATTCCGCTGTCGCGGTCGGGGAGCCCATCGGAAATCTGGTAATTCTCTTCGCCCTGTTCGTTCGCCACGCGGAGGCGCTCGCCGGCGGTGAGTTCCGAGGTATTGGTGTTGGCCACGCCGCTCCGGAGGGAAAATCCGGTGGCGCCGGGCATTGGATCGTCGGATTCGAATTTACGGCGGAATGTTCCGCCTTGCATGAGCAGGGAAAACGCATCGCCGGTTTGGAGCGGGGCGTTGAAGGCACGGAAGGCCACACAGATTTCATGCCCCCTTCCATTTGCGAAAATTGAAAAGGTCTTCCCGGAAAGGGCCACAGCGCTGGTCTGTTGATTGTCGTCAGTGGCGATAAAGAAACCGCCATGACTGTCCTCGTCCAGCACGCCACTGGACCGCAGGAACCACGCCGCAAAGCCGGTGCCAACATTTTGTCCGGTGTTCCACCCTCCCCCATAGGCGCTGTGGGCGGCATCGTCTTCGGCGATTTTGACACGGTCGGCAGCCGGGAGGTTGGAGACGGCCAGCAAGAGGAGAGAGCAAAGGATTTTCATAAAGTGGAGAGGATATTCAGGGCGGAAACACCATTCAAAGGCAGAGTCTTTAAACAGATCAACACTTGGCGCATCAAGGGGGCGGTGACTGGACATGAAGGCGCATGAAGGCGCGAGTGGATGATGTGGCGTCGAAAGTGAAAATCCTACGGGTGAATCCCGTGGCGACTCCCGTCTGGTCGGATGCATCGGTGCCTTGAAGGCCGCCGGACCAGGAACCGGAGAGGCTGGTCGAGGATTGGGCCGTGATGAGGAGGGTCGGATCATTCGAACGCACGACTGCCGTGAGGCGAAGAGTGTTGCCGTCGCGAACGGCTTGCGGCAGCAGGGCTGCGTCGTTGGAGGATGAGGTGCCGCCGAGGACATACTCGATAAAGGCGGGGATGCCGTCGTTGTCGGTATCGCTGCTGGCGGACTGGTTTGGGAAGAGGCTCGCAAATGAGGATCCGGGCTTTATTTCGAGGGAGCGCAGGATATTTTCCGCCGTGGAGAAGTGGTCGTTCCCGGCTTGGCTGGCAGTGAGGGTGACATTACCTGCTGCCAGGCCAGTGAGGGTCGTGCCGTCGATTGTGGCCAAGGAGGAGTTCGACGAGGCAAAGGCGACGGGCAGTCCGGAGGTGGAGTTTGCCGAGAGCGTCAGTGTGTTGCCGGCGGCAAGTGTGGATGCCTCCAAGTTAAATGTGATGCTTTGACTGAGCTTCTGGAAGCTGATCGTTGCCTCGGCTTGGGCACCTCCGCGATCGGGGGTTTCTGCCACGGTGGCGCTGACGACGACGGCCCCGGTGCCGGAGTTGATCGTGAGAAGATTGCCGTTGAGGGTGACCTTGCCCGTGTCTCCGCTGACGAGGGAGTAGGTCACGGTGGCGTTGGCGCTGTTCGTCGCCTGCAGTGTGATGGTTGTGTCGTAGGTCGCGAATTGAGGAGGAATGAAGCTGAGCGAAGGAGCGGAGACATCCACCAACTGGAGGTATTGAGCCTGATAGCTTCCGGTGGCCGCAGCGGCATTTGGCAGGCCCACATAGAGACCATTGTCGAGGAGGTCGACGCCGGTGCGGTTGGTGGCCCAGACATAGGAGCTGGAGTTATCGGCCAAGAGGTCTTTGACATTATAGTTCCTGCTTCGTTCGATGCCGAAGTAGTTCAGGTCCGTGCCGGGGACCTTGGCGTTGAGGTCAAAAGTGGCCGACACCGTGGCATTGGTGCGCTTGTTGTTATTCACAAAAGCAAAGACGACGCTTTGACCGGCGGCGCTTGCGGTGGCTCCCAGATTTTTGACCTTGCCCACGGCAAAAAGGTTGTCATCCATCCCACCACCTGCCTGTTTTTTGCTGAGGTAGTAGACATTCTGACTCTGAAGCGCTGTGGCTGCGAGGCGTGCCTTGTTGACGCGACCGTAGAAGGTCTGGAGCTTCCACTCGTCGGCGGTGCGGTTGTTCCAGATCGACGCCATGTTGTTGTAGACTTTGAAATTCGGGATGTTTTTGCCGAAGTTGGCCTCGTATTTGGGAAAGGTATTGTTCGCCGAGATGGCTCCAAAATTCGTCTCACTCTGGGCATAGGCCGTCTTGCTGTTTTGCGCTCCGGCCTCTTGGCCATACATGAGCATCGGAATGCCATCGAGGGCGCCGACTTGGGCGTAGCCGTAGGCGATGCTCCACACATCGTTGTGAGGAAAGACCTCGTCGTGGCTGGTAAGGTTGTTCAACAGGGTGACATTGTCGAAGGCGTCGCGGCGATCGTCATAGGCCTTGAAAGTGTCGTAGGTTTTCGGATTTTTGACCGTGCCGTTTCCGCCATTTGCCGGATATCCAAAAAATGTGTCGCGCCAGTAGAAGACGATGTTTTCGTTGAGAACATCAAAGTGGCGGGCGGAGCGGTAGCCGACACCGTGGCGACGACTGCCGGCGACTTCGCGGGCCCCATCGAGCGATTCGGCCATGTAGATGAAATCCCACTTCCGGCTACGGGTTTTGTTGATCGTGTATTCCCAGAATTGCGAGGGCAGGCCTTGGGCGAAGTCGCAGCGGAGTCCATCGATACCGATGTGCGATTGGCTTTTCGGCGTGCTGGAAGTGTGGCCGGATTTTTCGAGCCAAAAGATCGGGTAGTGCGCGAAGTAGTTCCAGACTTGGCGGGTCGTATCCGTATGGCCAGCAAACTCATCGCGTTCAAGCAGGAAGGCGAGCTTGTAGGCGTTGTCGGGATAGGATTTGTCGAGGTTTTGCGTGCCCTTTTCTTTCACGAGGGCGTCGTAGTCGCCGAAGTAGAATTCACGCACATCGGTCCAGTTCCCGAAGTCGTTTCGATCCGGAGCGGTGGCGATCTCCGTAGCGTTGCCTGCAGGCAGAGCGGGGAAACCCTCCTTGGCATACCAACCGGGATTGAAGTCGGCGATTTTTTGGGTCCGGTTTCCAGAAGCGGCGATGCCCAAATCCACCGCTCCTTGGCCCAACACGACATCCGGGGCGCTGTGGTTGAAGGTGCCATCCATCATCACGCCCACTCCCCACTCGTCGAGACGAGTCACGAAGGTCTGGAATTCCACAAGTGCCTCCGACTCGGTATTGTTGCGGCTGAGCATGGGCGCGATCGACCAGTAGTCGCGCACGGCATAGGGGCTGCCGGGATCAAAAGGTTGACTGGTTTCGGGGTTCGTGTCGCGACCCTCGATGCCGATCGGATGGGCTGGTTGGAGCCAGAGCATATTGATACCCATCGCCTCGTAGTGGCCTTGGTTTAGGGCATCTGGCCGTCCATCGCGGTTGCCCGATTCGACCAGATCCAGGAAGGTGCTGCGGCCCTCGAAAGTAGTGTCTTTGGCCTCCACGATGAGGGGATTGACCTCATACATGTTCATCTGAAGGGCCTTTTTGGGCGAAACAACGACGGCGCAATCGCGGCGCTGGGCGTGATCGGTGAAGTAAGTGAAATTGCCGCCGTTCACGCCATCAATCTTGTAGCGCACCTGCAAGCGGTAGGCGCCGCAGAGTTCCACCGGGAGAGTGGCGGAGTAGTAACCATCGGCATCCGGACCGGTCATGGCGTAAGCGCGGAAGTAGGTGTTCGACGAGGTGGTGACTGTGGCGGGGTCTTCCTCAAGGACGGCGTAATCGCGACGGTTGAGGTTCGTGTAGAGTTGGACCTCGGATACGCTGGCGTTGCCCGCATTCGGCTTGAACTTGACCGCGAGTGAGGCCGTGTCGCCCGCCACTTCGTCGAGGTAGAAACGGCGGAGTCCGTAGTTGCCATCGGTCTCGTTGCTGTTCACAGAAACGATCATCTCGGGAATGCCAACATCGAAGCGGCCGTCGAGATTTTCATCCCGGATGGAATCCGTATTGATCGGTTGGTATTCAGGAATTTCGATGTCGTTGCCGGAGTTGCCGAACGAGGCAGGCGCTTGGGAGAGGAGGGTGCCGCCGAATCCACCTGAGTAGGCACCGACTGCGATAAAGAGGGTTTTCGGAACGGCACCGAAGGCTTCGACGAGGTCGAGTTCGGATTCAAGGGCCTGGCCACCATCGCCCATGTAGTTTTTCCCGGAGGTTTTGAAGCCATATTGGGAGGCCATGGCAGGCGTGCCGAAAACCCAAGGCTTGGAATTCGCCGTGCCATCGAGCGCGCCGTAGATTTGAGCAGCCTTCGCCGAGGTGCCACTGCGATAGATGCGCAGGTTGTTAAAATAGGGTTGGCGTTGAGCACCGTCTGCGAGGTTTTCGGCAAAGAATTCGATTTGGGTCGGCGCGGCAGCGGCGACCGTCAATTCGCGCGTGAACACGCCGCCATCTCGTCGGGTGGCTCTCACCGTGAGCTTGTCGCTGGCTGTGCGGGTGATCGACCAGTTCATTGCCTGCGTTCCATATGCCATACCGGAACTGGTGCCGCCTACGAC
>Ga0247841_10002737_pt1 | contig 34279 bp, 32 predicted proteins | sample LaCruzMarch2015__2_FD_192410 | JGI IMG/M metagenome (GOLD analysis project Ga0247841, IMG submission 192410) | Freshwater microbial communities from meromictic Lake La Cruz, Castile-La Mancha, Spain - LaCruzMarch2015_18m | ecosystem: Environmental > Aquatic > Freshwater > Lake | place: Spain...
ATAGTTCAAAGCCACTGAAGTTATGCCACTCAGAAGCCCATTTTGGATATTGGTCCACATTGTCTCTGGGTTCCAGCTTGAGCTCAATCCCGCTTGGATTGAGCTGCGGATTCCTATACCCGCCAAGTAGGATACTATCGAATCAATCCCTATCATCTCCCCTAGCTGGTTTATACCATAATAAGCAAACTCACTAGCTACGTTTGGCAAAACAGTTGTTCCTATGGTATAGGAAATAGCGTCTAAACCAGTTAATAAGTCAGACCTGATCTGAAGACCGTTTTCATATACCGGTCTGACAGCCCCACCAAGGCCTGCCGAGACTATTGTAGAGGCAGCCATGCCAATTATGCCGGTAATGGTCGAATCCAACCCCAGCTCTCTGCCCGCGTATCGGACGCCTTCCATCGTAAGAGATGTAAAGCCGCCGGTTAATGAAAATGTCGAATCTACTCCTGTAAAACCACCTGATAGAAATGCGCTCGTTATACCGGCAAGGTCGGAATTTAGACCGAATGTAGTAAGCGCCTTGTTATAGGACATGTTGAGACAAATTCCTGAGACAGCTTTTGACAGTATGGTCGCCATACCTGCCACAAATCCTTCCATGCCATGCTTAAACATCTCCCCAAGCCAAATCGTGGAGTTTTTCAGGCTTTCACCTACATTCTGAAGGCCCGTGGCAAAACTCTGTATTATGTTGCCGAAGTTTAAGGCTATGCTCAAAACTCCTGCCACCAGTGACACGATAGCGAATACCCTGGATAACATTTGGCATATCTCATTATCGATGAATGACAGCACTGTTGAGGTGATGGCGAAGATCACACTTATTATTCCTAAAATAAGGAAGATATCGCTCCCTCTTACAAGGCGCGCCTCAGCTGATGATAATACTTTGGAAATACTGTCCTGAAGAGGCGCTCTCTGGGTAATGGCGTAGCCGTCCCAGCTAGCTAGGAAGTCGCTTTTATTCATAGTCATTGCCTCACCCAGCTTGCCTCTTGAGACTTCCATATAACTTACGGTGCCGTCGGCTGCTATTGAAGCCACAACAATGAAATGGTCGCCGTTTGTTCTTACTATAGCCTCCTTGCCGCCTAATATAGCGTCCTTTAAGGCGTCGAGGGTATTACTATTTAGTTTTGTGTTATAGAAGGTGAGACCATATTTAACGGAAGCGTATTTCGAAAGAGCAAACATTGATATCTCAAGCTCGCCTGTAGTTATAGATGTTATTGAACCCGAGAATATATCAATGAGAATGCTTTTAATAGCCAACTCCTCAAAATCTGATGCGCTAAGAGTTTTACCATTATTCTTTAAAATCTCAGTCAGTGCCGCGAACGCGCTCTTGCCAAAATGCTTATTATTGGAAGAGAGCCATTTTATGATGGCTTCAAAGTCTGATCCGCTATAATTGATATCAGTGCCGGAAAGTCCCAAATATGAAGATAGCGCTGAGTTTTTATCCACTACTTGCGCAAAACCTCGTAGATAGCTAGCTACAGCCGCATTTACGTCGTTAATGAATGCATTATTTGCCGAGGTTTCGTCTATGTACTGCTGGTTTGTAGCAAGTTCTGTCTTCACCAAAGAGACATCAAAAACTTTCCTATTTACAGGGTCAAGACACCCTTCTGCCCAGGCTCTAGTAAGCCAGCTATTTGTCTCATTTGTGGACGCGCTTCTGCCAAGTACCTCTTTATAATAGGCATCTATTATTCCCACTACTTCTTGCCTTAGAGTCTCAGTAATAGCGGTATCTTCCTGAGTACTGATAGCGTGGAGGCTTGCGTCAAGCTGTATTTGAATATTAGCTTTTGCCGTGCCTATATTTGTGTCTATCTGAGCATACATCGCTGATGCCTCGGCAAGTAATGTCGAAATAGCTTGGTTAACCTGCCCCATAGCGGCTTCAAGCGAATGCATTACCGCTTTTTTCTCATCCTTCCCACTCCACTCCCACCAATGGAAACTCTTATTATTCCAGCTACTCCACTGAGCCTGAAGATTAGCCAAAGTCGCGTAGGCTGTATCCAGCGCGGGTTGTATCGTATCGTGGACATATTGAACCGCGTAGCCCTTAGCTTCGGCTATCTCTTTTATAGTATTGTCGGCTTGCTGCTGCGCCTGGATACGAGCATCGTCCATCGCTTTTCTTATAGTGTCCCGTGTCCCTGAATAATCGATCTCGGTGAGATCGCCGTTTAAATCATACTTATACTCAACGAGTGTCTCATCATTTTTATCGGTAATCTTTATGAGCTTGCCGGATGTGTTGTAATATTCAACCCTTGAGTTTCCTTTTAAGACACCCTTCACGCTTCCGTCGGGATAGTACTCCGTGACCATATTATAGCTATCATCTTTAAAGTATGTCGGCAAGCTCTGTTTAGCTAGTCTGATCTGCGGGCCTAGATTCTCTTCATAGGTAAGATTTATGCTGTGAGCGATGGCGTAATTTTTAAGGGCGTTTATATCCAGAAGATACACACCGGCGGTTTGATTCAATATATTTAGAGGCGTCGCGTTCTGAACGTAAAATTGGCCGTTGTAGGCGGAGATGCCGAATTTATTACAGGAGATCTTCACCCCTATATTCACTATCCGTGTCGGATCGAAATTGGGTGATGTGACAGAATTCCCCTCTTCTATTTCGCCTACTTGAGGAGTCAGTGTCACCGTGATCCATTGCCCTTCCTGTGTTATTTGTACATTCCTGCCGTACTGGAAGTCATAATTCTCATCTTTAACAAAGACCTGCGCCCACATCGGGTTATTGGCGCTATTTGATGCCTCCAAAAATCCTATCGGAGCTTTAACCTTAAAGGTAAGGGTTTTCCCTGTAAGATCTATGGGGCCGGTCCAGGTATAGCCGGGTATGTCGTAGCGAAGGTCTACGTACATTTCACCGTCGCTCTTTGACGTGCTGCCGGAAATGAGATTGAGACCTAGCGCCCACTGATTATTCACATCATCCCGCGTCACACTCTCTACCCCGGTGGAATATATATAATTCTGCGCGCGCCATGTACCTCTATCCATATCAAGCTGGCCATTATTTGTGGAATTGCTGCCGGGGAGAAACAGTTGTGGAATATCCGTCCAGCTTATATAATTTGGATTGCCTCCAACCGGCTGGTCATCGGGAATAGCCCCGACGTATGGTTTTATGGAATCTTTATTAACGAAGAATGGAAAATCTATAACGTTTTCACCGGGTGGAACAGACTGATGATTCGCGTCTTTTATATAAATCAGGCCATTATACGTGAAATTCGCGGACGGACTAAAAACACGTACGCCTACGGTAGCTATATGGAAAGGATCGAATCCAGAATCCATAAGCCCAAACATCGGTTTTTGTCCGGAAATATCCAGATTGATTTTATACCATTCCCCGTCTTGGGTTGCCGTGATCTCGGTAGAGTATTCCGAGCGCCAATTGCTGTCCTTTGCGAAAGCTTGGAATGTAAGCTTTCCTCCCTGTGGCAGCATGCCATCCTGCAGCTTCACATAGAAACTTAACTGCTTATTATTAAGGTCATACACTGTACCGTTAGAGCCCCAACCGGCAAAATACCTAAGATCAAGGAAAGTCTCCCCCTGCCATGTGTAGGCGCTCGCTCCGTTTATCGCGGCGCTGGCGATTATAGTGTCACCTTGCATCGAATAGGATGAAAGGCCTTGCGTATATGGAGCTTCCGCGGCTGTCGGGATCTTCCACATAGTGCTTCCCGATACTGTTGTCCTATCGACAATGGCATGCTCTATCACACCATACTGCACTAACAATCTTTGCCTCTCGTATTCGGTAAGGGCTCCGGCTGTAGCAGTCATGTGATTCAGCGCATCCGGATCATCAGTTATATCCACGGATATATATGAAGGAACTAGAAAGCTTTCATCAAACATAAACAGCCTATGATTTGAGTTTACTGCTACCAGATGGCCGTTACCGGTTATGGGATCATCTTTATAGATCAATTTAGCGTCGGAAGTATTTATCTCTGACCATCCGTTATCATAAACGGTGCATCTGCGGCTCTCGCCGGTAGGCAATATTACCGTGAAACTCTTAAGTTTTCCTGTAGAGTCGAAAACGGCATTTTTTAGAACGGTCTTCTTCCCATCAGAACCGATTGTTTCTACCCTATCGACATCACCATCCTTATAATAGACGGTAACGCCGTTACCCTTCACCCATTCGGTCATTTCCGATACGAGTGTATTTTGGTCCGTCATGTGATATTCATAAATATACCCTTCGGGAGTATACATAAACTTTATGTCGCCGCTCACACTATATACCCGTTTATTTCCGATCATATCGGTGACCGTTGTCTCATTAGATAAATACGCGTATGTGTAAGAACCAACCGTCACGCCGTTCTTAGTCTGAACTATGGTCAAAATCCTCTTGTTTCCGGTTGCCTCATATGTATATCCCGAAATAATACCGGAAGATAGATTTTGTTCGATCAGAAGACCATCCGCGTTATAGAATCTCATGGTAACATTGGCCGGATCGTCTTCTCTTACTATAGAGACCTTCAAAGTACTGCCGGAAAGAGTTTCGTAATAGTAATTAAAGACTGAGCCGTTGTCGTATGTAACCTTTGTTACTCGACCCTCGGAATTGGACTCATAATGGGCCCCTTCCTCATGATCATAAAGGTCGGTTATACGGCCCCCCGTGTAAAGAACCCTTGAACCGGATTCGGTGTCTATTTCGCTTATCTGGTCTCCGTCGAAATGTATACTTGTATTGTCGCCGGTGGTAATCCTGTCGAGAGAGCCGTTTGCGTTATAATATTTTTTGTACTCACCATCGTCGAAACTGAAGACTCCATCGGCAATAACTACACTATCATCGAGACCGTATATGCCGCGCAAAATGCCTCCGGTCGAATCGAGCGTAGTCCCGTCCGGCAAAGTAACGCTGATTATATTTTTCAAACCGTCAGAGCTGTACAGTACATTCGACGGGATAGAATCATTGCCGTTGGCGCTTGTTATTAAAACGGAGGACGGGCTATCTCCGGCAGTAATAGAGTACAGGTATTCACGACCGATCGGATCGACTATGCGTTTTAAATAGCCGTTTTCGTATTCGGTTATACTGCCATCGGATTTGTAGAATTTTACAGGAAGACCATTTGAGTTATATACGCAAGTCGCGTTCTTATTAACGGTAGTGATCGAATTAATATTATGATCCACATCTTCGGTATAACTGTAGCGTGTATATCCTGTTATATTCGAATAGTCGAACGCTTTGCGGTTATCCCGATAGTGGGCGATGGCACCCCCGGTAGATATCGTTTCAACCACCGAGTTGTTGTATATTATATCAAGCAAACCATCAGAATGCCTTATGTGCGCGTTCTTTAGGTTGCCGCTCGAGTCAAGTTCTATATTAGTTATGATTGAGCCATCGGCTTTTCGCTCGATTGACAGGATCTTGCCGTTTTCATATTTTATAATATCGCCGAGCGTGGTTGTAACGGACATGGCACTCTCGCCCGCGCTCGTTTGGGATTCCATATCGGCGATATTATATATATAGGTATAGACCTCACTCCCCCAACCATCAAATATCGTAAAACTTCCATTAGGTGAATATTCATACCTATATAAGAGGGCGCCTTCGGAATTATAATAATACTCCGAGGAGCGCCCATCGGGCCTTAGCATCCTTAGAGGGTTTCCATCCAAAGAATATTCTATAATTGTCTCTTCCGCTAATACCTTATCTAAAAGCTTATTTTGACCGTCAAAAATAGATATCACGCCGCCGGTCATTATGGCTTGCTCAATTATATTCCCTAATTGGTCGAAAATTCGATATGTACCATCAGAATTAGTTATCTTTCGTATCTGGCCATTATCATAATAGGCCATGATGGAGACAAGTGCGCCGGTCGCGTTATAGTCTTTTTCCATAATACGCGTGCCTGAAGCAGAAAAATTAATGACCTTCTTAGAAACAACAGGATCATCAAAATATTGATAAGCCACATAGGACGCGTCTATAAAGGTCTCTTTGATGAGACGGCCCATGCCGCTGGCATAGATAGCCACGTCTTCGAACTCACGTATAGTACCGTCAGTCCAGGTTTCGTTTTTGACCCTTCCGGAAGCATAATAGGAATAGGTGGCTTTCGAGCCTGAGAAGTAGCTTCGTATGGCGTTGTAAGACGTATCGGAAATTATGTATGCGGTATCCTGCCAAAATAGACCTCCGGCGTAACCACCCGTCTCTAAATTGGTTAGTTTCGACGTTACCGACGTTGGCTCAAGCTCACCCGCTATGACCGGTTTATCTAGACCGAGGCCGGATGCGGGAGAATTTATCGGAGTAATGGATTCGTGTTTATCGTAGTAGTGATATTGGTAAATATCCAACCCGACATTTGTCCAATACTGAACCAGCCAGTCCCGTCTCGCGCTTCCCACAGTAACAAGCGCTTCCGGTGATTTCGAGTGTATAAGATTGACAAAATCCGAAACAAACACCTGAGCATCAGAAATAGAAACCGCGGAGGCATATTCAGGTTCATTCATTATGTCCCACGCGTATATCGACGGATCATCCGCAAAAGTATCAAAAAAACCACTAAAAAGAGTTAGGAGAGTCTGCCTCTTAGCGGCGCTTGTTATCAGATCCGGATGTTCACCTAAATAGGTGCCGGATTTACCATCCGCTATCATGTAGTCGAATAATACCGGAATGAGCTTTATGTTGAAAGCCTTTGCCGCCGCAAGAAGAGCGCTCATGTCATTATAAGTGCTGGTCTTAAAACTTAAAGGATTTCCGGAAGCGTCAAAATTTATACCGCTACGGAGGTCGCAGAAAAGAAATATCCTTACACAGCTTCCTTTCCACTTCTCGAACTGGGTATAAAGCGTTGCCGGATTACTCGAAAATCCGCCATTCATATCATAGCCGTAATTTATCCATGGAAGGTTAACGCCTTTTATAAAGCTACCGTCAGGAATGTCCTGCTCAATCACCCTGCCATTGGAGTCGTAAATTTTAACCGTGGAATCAGTAAGTGTTTTTGTGTAACCCTGTAATACTCCGGAGCTGTTGTAACTCCAGCTTATCATCATGCCTTCCCAGACGACTGAATTTATCAGATAACTACCATTTATATACTTAAAGGTGGCAACCTCACCCGATACATCACTTCCGACACGGAGAGAGCTCGACTGATATTGCCAATTGGTATAGTAAGCTATAGAGGTGTAATTGATAACGCTGCCGGTATCGAGAGTTTTCTTAATCATTACTCCATCGATATCGTACTCGCGGCATACTATGTCGCCGCTCACGGACGGGTGACTGTCCGCTACCCACTCATAACGCCTGGTTTCACCGTCATCCCAATATTCGATCGTTTTGATCCACGTCCCAAACCCATCGTAAAACATCTTTCGTAATATTCCCGCCGAAGTACCGCGATAACTAATAACTATACTGCTTTCGTCATCCATTTTCCGCAAAATCTCGCGGCCTTGCGCGTCATATTCGTAATACACCACATCTCCAAATGTGTCAGGGTTTGGATCAACGGACCATTTTTTATCTACAGCAAAGCCATTGTCGCGATACGCGATGGAATATCTCCAAAACCGGTCTTTGTCGTAAAAAACCCTGCGCGATATAATTGTCGTGGAATCCAGATACTCTATATCTATGCCGCTACCATCATCCAGTACTTGTTGAACCACCCTGCCCTGTGTGTCATATTCCGAATATATTTCGTTTCCGGCAATGCCGGGGTTTGCGTCAGCCGACCACTTGTAATGTATTGTGCTGCCATTTTCGTAGTACTCCATGGAATACTGCCAGTCTCCGTTAGAGGCGAATGCTTCTGAACTTTGTAAAATAGCGGTATCATTGAGATATTCAAAAGAATAGGAAGTGCCATCATCTAGTCTTTTGCTAATAAGTCTACCCTGAGTGTCGTATTCGCAATATGCTTCATCACCAAATACCTCAGAATTAAGGTCCTTTGTCCACTTTTTATGCACGGAAGTACCATTCTCGTAATATTCTGTGTAATATTTCCAATCGGCTATGGCGGCAGAGTTAATGGTGCTGTACTCCGGCAAATCATCCATGCAACCTGCCGAGAAGAACTCCCTTAACATTTGGTTTGCGGTAATATCGGAATACGGAATGATAGAACCATCAGGTGTTACAATATTTTTTATCTTTCTGTTCGAGTTGTAATTTAAAACGTCAAAATATGGCACGCCTGAAAAATCATAAGCGGCATTGAAATGACCCGACGCGTTAAACATATCTCCCGGCATCGGGATCGGTCCGGTAATGCCGGTATCCGAGACGGTATTAATTGTGGGCTTTAGGCGCGGGCCCGCCGTGGCGTCGAGTGAGTCGCCAAGCGCCTGCGGTAGATATGCCCCTTTGTTGTAAGCGGGCGAGTTTACAGGGATTGAATAATTTCCGGCCGCGGGGTTCACAAATAAAGGATTGCTGATAAGGTTGCCCAAGGTCTGATTTATAACAGCGGGAGGAAGACATCGGCAGTAATAACCTCCCTGCTCCCTATTGCTGTACAGAACATTGCCTTCAACGATGGCGTAGCCGCTAGCCGGTTGGCCGGAGGAGTACGCGCCCCAGGAGAATTCATATATCGATTGGAATGTCGAACCGGTTATGATGTTATTACGGATAACAGTCGCGGGCCCGTTGAGAACGTTTATCGATATATTATTATTTACGAAAGTATTGTACTGGATGGTGGTGCCTGAATTGGGAAGCTGAACACCGAGGCCATTATCCTTAAAGAAGTTCTTTTCTATCAGTATATTGTCGCCGCTCCATATAAAGAGCGCGTAATCACGATTATCGGTGATCCTATTATTTCTTATCTTTATATTGCTACCCTCTATCCTTACCGCGCTTGAGGGTGCGCCGCTATACGGGCCGCTTCCCGATATGGTGATATTTTCGATACGGTTATTACCGAGGGCTCGTATGACATGGGAATTTGTCTGGTAATCGCCATGAATTATAGTGGTGGTGCTATCCTCGCCCACCAGATTTATGCCGCTTGAAAGAACGAGATGCTCGTGATATGTACCAACGTGCAGGTAGATCGTATCGCCGGATGCGGCGGAGTTTATCGCCTGTTGGACCGATTCTCCGGAATAGACGTAATAGGTAGCGGCGCCGATATCGGAAATGGTTTTTCGCACCCGTCCATTCACTATCACGGCGCTTGATCTATCAGCATATGTAACTGTGCCGTTTATTACGTTGCCGCTGGAGTCCAAATTAAAATTTGATAATGTAAAACCGTTTAATCCAATAGAAGTTATATTATTATTTTCTATTGAATAAACAATGTTGGAGGAGTCTATAATAGTCTGAAGGCTCGTCATGTATTCGGTGATGCCACCATCCTGAACTTCGGTCGTCCTATATATGTATTCATGATCATCGATATCACGTACACTTAAGAGTATACCGCTATCGTATACCGCCACCCTGCCATTATCGAACTCAACCCTTGTTAGCCTGCCAGAAGCGTTGTAATGCGCAGTTTTACCGTCGCCTGAAACTATGGTTTCGGTGATATTGCCGGGGATGCCTATATAGGTATATGTGACAACGGAATGGTCAGGATATTCCATAGATGATATTAAGCCGTTAACGACCATGAAGACCCTGCCGTCCTGATGTGTTATCTCCGCATCTAGAAGATTACCGTCAACACCAAAACGCAAGCTTCGCAGAATCGAGCCGTCCAGACGCTCGATATAGTCTATCACGCTTCCTATATAATGCACTACATCGCCTGCCTGGGTTGTTACCGATAGGATAGCACTTGGATCCGGGATAGCTGAACTCCCTCCAAGACCGTTTTCGGAAGGTTGAATGTAGGAAGCCGTACTTACAACGGCTTTACCGGATGAACCGCCCCTGGGCCCCTTAAGGTCCAGCGTCTCGATTTCCGGGGGCTTGATACTGCCTGATGTGGTAAGAGGAGCCTTATTGGCGCCGAATTCCTCGATAGCCTGTTTCTGGTCTATAATGTCTTTATGGAGAGTCTCTTGTTTCTGAAGATAATTCGGAGCGAATGTTTGGGCCTGACTGTCATTCAGATTGTCCAGAGTGTTAACAGCGATATCGCCCGCCCATGCAATCTGCTGCCATAAAAAAATCCCAGCTACTGCCGCTGAGATCGTTTTAAATACTATCCTCATTCCGTTTGGCCACATCATAATATCCTCCGGTTCTGAGTATTAGCTTAGCATTTATCATGGAAACTTTCAATACATTCATATATACTACTTTCTTTTATTTTTGTCAAGAAATATTTTTAATAACTAAAAGTATGTCATTTCTTCAGATCCCACATAACTTTGTCTTTCGAGAGAACAGCATCCGCATCGATAGAACCTAATTCATGGTCTTTAACTTTCTTCTCAAGATTTCCTTTGGTGAGAGCGGCGGAGATCGCCTCAGAATACCTACGTTTATTAATGAAATCTTTTATCTCCTTTATCAGGTCTTCTGTATGTAGCCTCACTAGGAGATTTTCTTTTGGGTTTTTCGCAAGTAGTATCAATAGTCTCATCGTCTCTTTACCTTCCCTTCCTATATATTGTGAAAGATGCCGGGACATGGCGGGATAGCCATTGTCCCGGCTTGAACATTACCCCTTTGCCAAGCACGGTATCAAGGATAACGTTCGATTTCGTCCTGACGGTTTCTTATAGTCGGATTGAATCACCTTATGCTTATTACTACCGCACTCTAAGCAATTTACCTGCTCCGGTGACGCCGTATAACCTACTGAACCACATTTAATACAGACGACTCGTTCCATGATAATCACCTTCTTATCGATTCCATGAGCGTTATAGGAATGTTATCACCCACTACTTCACCATCACTAAAAAAGATGGATGGGTTCCTCCTTATAGCTATAAACCCTACGAGAAGCGATAACAACGCTGGCATGTGATGCTGAGACTGACTAACAATATCGATTACTTGATTCATATTTTTCATGGCTAACTCCTTTCGTTATGCTCATTCATATTTTAATGACTGACAAATTCCGGCGTATATCCCAAAATGCCGTTGCCGTATCCAACATAATCACCGATCCATGCCTGCGATTCTCTGACAACTGCTTCCTCTTTCTCCCTCTGCCGATAAAGCACGTCGCCCCATTGCCGCTGTATCCGGTCAAGCTCCGGCGAATGATAAATTAATGTTCCGTCAACTGTAGTCTCTGTCCATTCTCTTTTTGTCTCTGTATATGTTTTCATGGCCGATTTCTTTCATTAAGCTACAATACAAGCGTATCACATATACGACAATTGTCAAGGGCTTGCATAATTTATTGTCGTATAATTTATAATTATATCATCATAACTGATTGTGTAGCAAAGTGTTATATATCTACGTTAAGATATAAAACAGCTATCTAACTACGACAGTTTTAAGTTTTTCTATTGACAATAGTCACAACATGTGCTATACTTTTTGTGTCATGAAAATCGGTGAAAATATTCTTAGGCTTCGAAAAGAAAAAGAACTAAAGCGATCCGCTTTACTCAAGAGGCTTCGTTTTATCTATGGTGATAACGCTATCGATTATAGAACTATTGAGAGAATCGAGCGGGGCGATATGGCTAAAGGGCGGCTCTCTTCCCTTCTACAGATAGCTAACGCTCTTGACGTAGATATAGCGGAGTTTTATAAGGGCACAGAATATGAGGATAAAACAGGTATTGAAGAGAGATTAGAGGGAGCCTATATAACAAGGGCTGAGGCACGAGGCGGAATATTCAAGTACAACGAAAAGGCCTCTATAGAGATTATATCGCCTGAGAAGAGTAATTACATAGTCTTTAATTTAAGATTAGAGCCTAATTCAAAGACTAAGCTCGAACAGGACCCGGAAAGCACCATCAAATTTTTGTTTGTTGCCAGTGGGGAGATTACGGTTTCGGTGGGAAGTATTGAACGCATTCTATATAAGGGTGATACTATCCAAATATCAAGCTCTAAACCGCATTATTTCGAGAATAAATCGAAGACCAAAGCCTCCGGTATCCTCTACCAGAGTCCGAAGAATTTCTAAGGTTTGTGATACAGCTTCTTATCTTTTAATTCCTTTATAATTCTATCGCCAATCACTTTAATCGAATCGCTCTTAGGGATATAGGCTTTTACACCTCGCTCTTTACACTGGTTGTATACTTGATCTGAATCCCAGCCTGTAAAGACAATCTTTGTTATCGGAAGTTCCTTCGCAACATCCAATACTTCTACGCCACTTCCACCCGGCATCCTGATATCGAGCACCATGATGTCGCAGGAGTTATTTTTAATAAACTTTATGGCTTCTTCGGCACTTCCGGCTTCAGCTACGACGCATTTCGCACGAGGCTCAATATAGCTTTTGATATTGTCACGCTGTCCCTCTTCATCATCTACCAATAATATTATGGGTATCTTCATTTGATTCCTTCCTCCCGGCATATATCGTTTATGATTTTACGAGAGATACTAATGACCTCTTCAAAGCTATAAGGCTTCGTGAGATAGCCTGACGCTCCTAAAGATGTAGCCATCTTCTTCATGCCTTCATCCTCTACAGCTGTAAGCATTATAACCCTTGTTTTAGGATGAGTCTTTTTTATCTGACGGAGCACTTCTATACCGTCCATTCCCGGCATTAGAATATCGAGTATCACAATGTTAGGATTTTCTTTTTTCATAATTAACAGGGCTTGTTCACCTGAAGTTGCGCTATAGACCCTATAGCTTCTCATCTCAAGGAGTTCTTTTAACTCGTCTACTACACCCTTTTCATCGTCTACAACAAGAAATTTAATCATATGCTATTCTTTCTTTAGTTTATTCTCGATATAGCCTATCACATCTTTAACGGTCTTGGCTTTCTCAGCGTCCTCATCAGGAATCTCTATACCAAACTCTTCTTCTAACGACATTATAAGCTCAACAGTGTCAAGTGAATCCGCTCCCAAGTCTTCCACAAACCTTGATTCGAGCTTTACCTCGTTCTCATTTACTCCAAGCTGTTCTGCTACGACTTTAATTACACTCTCTTCAGTAGACATATTTAATAGCCTCCTAATATTTCTTTACGTCTCTTTCCTTTAAAATTGTATCCACCGCATTAAAAAGAAGCTGTGATTCGAAAGGCTTTTTAAAATACGCTCTCGCTCCAAGCATAAACGCCTCTACTTCTAAATTGCTATCCCTTAAAGCGGTCATGACTATAACATCTGTGCGTAGCATGTCGACCTTCCTTAATTTTCTCAATACACCGATACCATCCATAGCCGGAGGGTCGCCAAGTTTTAAATCCAAGATTATAATATCAGGCTTCTCTTTATAAATAATCTCCACTGCCTCTTCACCTGTCTTTGCCTTAAATATGTCGATATTCGTGTATAGGTCAAAGAAGTCAGCCGCTTGGTCTAAGAGAACAGGCTCATCCTCAACTACGAGCATTTTTAGTCTCGTCATTTTAGCTCTCCTTCCAGATAGGTAATCTCACTATGAATTCCGGGCCGAAGCCCTCTATGTTTTTAACATGCATAGCGCCGTTATTTAGCTCCACCTGAATCCTTGCTATGTGTAAGCCAAGCCCGTGACCTTCTTTTTTAGTGGTAAAATCTCTCTCGAATATGCGCTCTAAATTTTCTTCGGGTATTAATGGGCCTTTATTTGAAAAATGTATCTCAAGGAAATTATCACTTTTCGGGTCGATATTTGCGCTTATCTTTATGAGTCTATCACGTGAACTTTTAAGCCCTGCATCGGTCATTGCCTGATAAGCGTTCATTATAAGATTCATAAACACTATTTGCAATCTTGAGAAGTAGCCTCTTATCTTTGGAAAATCAGTTGGGATATTTTTCTCCACAGGGGTATCCCCCAAGTTCTCCCAATAGGTTTGCTGTTTTGCGTATCCAAAAGCCGCTTCCATGAGCTTATTAACGTCTATTGAACTGAGCTCTTTGTCGAGCTCTTTAGGAAGGTCGTGCATTATCTGTGTCTGAGTCTCTATTCGTTGAGCGTTCTCTTTAGCCGTTTTTATGTTATGCCGAAAGAGATTTGCGGCGTCTTTTATCTTCAATACGTTCTTGGCAAGCGTTCCTGAAGAGTGAATTATACCGTTAATCGTATCTTTAATACTCTCATCCTTTATATTCTCACAAGCATTAGTAAGACATGTTTTATTCGTATCTACCATTGAGCATATATCATTTACTTCTTTGATAAATTCGGATTCAGCCGCTCCCCTTTTCTCCAAAATCGAGAATGTCTTGTTAAATAATATATTTAGCTCATCAAAACTACTCAATATCTCAGGCGTTAGGGTTTTATTATTGGCGAGAGTAGCAATCATGGTCTTCATGTTATTTACGGTCTCATCCAGATTATTTTTTATATTATGAAAGTTGGCTTCAAAATTATTTAAAGCTAACCCCATATTATCAAAGTTCCAGCATATCATTTGTAACGGATTATTTATCTCGTGCTTTGCGCTTGTGGCGAGCCTGCCTATAGTGGCGAACTTTTCGGACTGGATGCGTTCTGCTTCCATAATCTTCGCTTGTTCATAGAACTGAGCGTTTTCGATAGCGAGAGCGGCCTGATTGGCGAGGACTGATAATACAGCCAAATCATCATCAGTATATGTGTGCCCTGATAGCTTATTCCCAAGAACAAAGAAACCCAACATCTGATTATCAACGAAGGTCGGAATTACTATGCTCGCATTAATGCTCTGGACGAAATTTATAATTTGGTTTATGTCATAGTCTTCTATAGCTTGTGAACTGTTAGCGTTTTTCAAATCTTCTAAAAGAATAAGATTTTTTATCTGAGAAAGGTATTTGATAAACTCTGAGTCTTTTGGTATGGGCTTTATAGTATCAAATGATTTATCGGCGTTGTTTGCTTTTAAAATAAAAGCGTCTTTTCTTACGTCGAAGAGGTAAATAGCTACGTAGTTTATGCGTATAGTTTCAGTCAGCGTGTCCACCATAGTTTTCAACAGGCGCTTCAAATCTTTTATCAGCGTCATATCCTTTGATGCCTTGCGAAGCGCATCTTGATAACGACGCTGTTCTTTTAGCAATCTGTCTTCAGCACGACGCTGAAGATAAAGATAAATGAATGGCCCTGTAGTAGCAAGCCCAAGCAGAAGAAACATTGGTAACCAAAACCAATTTTGCCCCAAGAGCTTTATTGACAATGGTCTGAACCATCCTGCTAAACCAAAAGGGAGACCAAGGACTACCAGATATACAATAGTGAAGATACCTGCTCTCGTAAGAGCTACTTTGATATCCATCAAACGATATTTACTAATAGCATATGCCACGGTTAATACATATACAGCAACAAGTGCATTGCCGATAGGCAAAATTGGTATGTCATACCAAAGCGGATAATTTGTTGAACCACCTAAAAATCCTATCGCAGTTCCTAAGAAAACATACTTTATTTGGTTTCTCTCGAACCCAGAAAGCTTTCTATATGATTTATACATCAAGATATGTGCATAAATAGTAAGTCCTGCGAACATTGCAATAAATAATCCACATGTTAAGCCCGCTGTAGGCCAAAACGAAAAACCCAACCTTGGCCTAACATCCTTAACAAAAAGAGGCGTAAAATCCGATAGCAGAAATAGGAGGCTGACGGAATACCAAAAAATGATAGTTTTTAGATATTTCTTACGCTGTCCAATAAGAGTTATGCTAAAGTGAAGAAATGAGGAAGGAATGAAAATCGCTCCGGCCATTAAAATACGGCACCAAAGAAGAGCACTTTCGGCTGTGTTTGAAATTTGCCAAAGAAAATAAAAATACGACCAAAACGCAACGCTGAAAGCAAAATACGCAAAGGAACGATTAAGTTGCGATTTTGGATTCTTACTTATAGCGATAATACCAACTAAGGTGCTTGCTATTGCATTTAGGAGTGCACTTATAGGATAATAAATCATACTTCCTATCCTCTTTTATCCGATCCTACCACATATTGCATAACTCCCTGCTGTTCATACTGTGTTTTTAGCTCATCTTCTTTGAATCCAGCATCAAGAAAAGTTTTCATAAATTCTTCTTCGGTTCTATATATAAGATTCCAATCGCCTACCCATTCCATAAAATGAACTGATGGGTTACTGAATTTGTCCCTAACATTAGCAATGGCAAGAGAACCTTTTGCTTTTAGAAGTTTTTTCAAATTCTTAATCAATCGAGTAGATATTTTATAGTTAAAATAATCAAATAAGCCAGTTGAATATATGAAATCGTATTTTTTGTTTATCATGGAACGGACATCTTTAGTAGCCGCAAGCCTTAATGCGTTTTCTTTAATAAAATTTACATTCGAAACATTTCCTAACAAATTTTTCGCAAATTCTATGGCTTTATCTTCATTATCATAACAATCAAAAATCACATCCTCGTTAAGCAAGCTTTTTGTAATAAACAATTCCTTTAGTTCTCGACACGAACCAGAGGCAAGAACCATAACCCTTAGCGGGCGATTTCGTCTCTCATTAATAAAATCGCTAAGAAGTCTCTTAAAATCCTCTTTTCTATTTCTTACAGCGACACAAATAGTAGACATTTGATAATAATTATCAAAAAGACGGTCAAAACCAGTTGTTGTTGGATTGTTTTGGTATATATAATCTATAATTTTAAAGTCGCCAGCATACCCAAATGGTTTGCTAAGACTCCATCCTATATAAACACCTTTTAGAAATAAACCTCTGATTTTATTAATAAAAATCCGTTTGAGCTTTTGGACTTTTTCTTCACAGCCTTTACCAAGATTAACTTTTTCAAAATTCATAATATCGCGGAAAATCCCATTAATCTCTGCGTTAAATTCATTTTGGAATCTTCCCCAATCGTCCGGTTTTTTTAGTAAATAATGCTCTATCTCTTGTGCGCGTTTTTTATAAAGTTTTATGCGAGTGCGAAGCGATGCTTCTACGGAATTCATGCCTAAATTGAATGTCATAGCATCTTCTTCTCTCTTCTTTCTAATTGTATCAGTTATCATAATTCCCCTTTTATTTAGTAATCAGCATATAAGTTTATAGATTAGCTTTTATTACTTCACTCAGAACAGGTAATTGAACTGGTTTCTTCAAAACATCGATTATGCCCAATGTCCTTGCCCTATCAATCTCTTCGCCTTCTTCAAGGCCAGTCATAAGGATAATCTTGGCACTTATGCCGTCTTTTTTGAGCTCTTCTAAAACCTCTATGCCACTTATATCTGGCATTTTTACATCAAGAAATATAAGAGCTGGTTTCTTGTTCTTTATAAGGTCAATACCCGTACGGCCATTCAATGCTGTAAGAACAGTGTATTCCCTCTCCTCCAAGAAGGATTTGATGAAGTCGCAAGCATCTTCCTCATCGTCCACTATTAGTATTGCGCCTTTTTCACTATTACCCATGATACTCACCTTTCGTTATTGTGGAGCTATCTAACCACTATCTGCGTTTATGTCTTTTGGGGCTCTTCTTTTCGAGCTTTTTAACCCAATTATCGATACTTTCCCTGCTGAATCTGACTCGCCTACCTACCTTAAAGCATGGTATCGTTTTTTTCATCGTATATCTATATATCGTGCCTTTAGGTATTTGTAGATATTTACTAACTTCTTCAATGGTAAAATAATGTTCTATTTTGCTATTGTTTGGCATACTTTGCCTCCCCTTGTGAGTATTATCAAGTATACTGATTTATCGTCGGATGTCAAGTTCGGGCAGAGAAAAAAATTGCCACTGCTAATTTTGTGGCAAAAAGTCAAAGAATGGTAGAAAAATAGCAACAAACACTCTCACTGTTTCATAACGCCTAATCGGAGCTTATTCGTCTGATACAGCTCTTCTCCCTAGCTATTTGCGGAATGGGAGAGCTATTGACATTTTTCTGATTTTACGCATATTTCATTAATGAAAAACGAGTTTGACAAAAATAAAAATAAGATATATAATCCGTGTTAAATTACGGAGTTAGCTATGCATATCGGAACAGTAATAAAAAAATCAAGGAAAGAACGAAAGATGACGCTTCTGGAGCTGTCAGAAAAGTCAGGCGTTGCTCTCGGCTCATTAAGCAGAATTGAAAATGGAAAGATGCCTGGCACCGTCAAGTCTCACGAGAGCATATGTAAGGCGCTTAGCATAACGCTGTCCGAGCTTTACATGCAGCTTCCTTCTTCAAAACGAACCTTAGAGATTAAGGCAAAGACCGTCGAGCATGTCATAGGGATTCATGACAGGAGATTTTCGTCCGAATTACTCATAGCAAACGTAAAAAACAAAAAGGTAATACCGCTTCTCATTACTATTACTAAAGATGGCCGCACTGCTACCGAAGAATCAAAGCCAGGGGTAGATAAATTTGTATATGTATTAGACGGGGAAACCGAGATAAATATAGGAGGAGAAAAGTATAACTTAAAATCTGAAAGTACTATATATTTTGACTCGTCCGTGCCGCACTACTTCAAAAATATAGGCGAAGGTGAAGCCCGTCTTATCTGCGTAATCTGTCCGCCATTACTATAATAACCCTGTCTACCGCGAATCTGATATTACTGACATTCCCAAGTCGAGGCATTGCTCTTGTCCTTCCTTTTCAAATTCTTTCTTTAGGTAATCGATGATAAAACCGTCTATCCTTTTCCAGATATAGGAGCAGAATCGGACAGGTTTCGGGTTACCATATTTATACTTATATCTTAAATTGTAGGTTTTGATCTTATCATATAGGATAAATATGGCCTGAGAAAGGATTTCCTCTCCGAAGCGAGCACTATATGCCGGGAATGCTATTTTATTGATCCGGAATATCGCAAACCAGACATGGCGCTCTACAAGCTCATTTTTCTTAGCCTTGGAGCGTCCTTGCGCCTGCTTGATAAGGCGTCTTTCTTGGTACAGGGAGATTTTGGGATATTTGTGGATAAGATGGCGATAGATTTCGAACATGAAGAATGAAAATAATCCCTACCGGTAGTCTTATCATCCAGACTTTTTCTTGGTTCAATAAATCTATCCGGATCTTTCTCCAGAGATTCAACAGCTTTAATAATTATTGCCTCCTCCAACGAGGCATCTGTTACTATGGCCCAATATCCCATGCAAGGAGTAGCTTTTGAAGAATCTGTTTCATCTAAATATATGTATCTCGGCGTTGTATATCCAAGTTATGAAATACCTAGTTTAATAACCATGAGACTCGAGATGGTTAACCATTTTAAGGCTAATCCAAATCTACGTCGCTTTCTGTAATGAATTGTCCTCCATCTAATTTCTTTTTAGCCTTTATTTTAACTACTCCTTTTGCAAGAGATGTCTCTTTAAAATAATCGATGCGATGTCCTGCATCTTTGGAGATAGCCTGCAACAGAAAATTGACCAAACAAGAATGCACAATTCCTTCAAACCATTTTAAACCAGGGGTTCTTTTACTTTTGCCATCAATTTCATTTCTTACATATTTCCTATTTAATCTATCGGCCAAAAAAACAGCTTCTGGAACTTCTTTTCCTCCATGCGTAAAAGCAGATCTATGATTACGATAGACTTCTTTTAGGATTCCCGTCCAATCTCCATCTGTTGGATAATCTTGCTTGCTCGGTAAGTATGCCATTATAAAATCTATAAATTTAGCGCACTTTCCATCTTTTTTTGAAACAGCGCTAGCCATGCATTCTACAACGATGGTTAGCAAGAAAAAACTAATAGTATTATCTATTTGATCTGTGCCTATCAAATTAAGAGCAATACGATAAACTTCACATGCACGAATAAATTGGAGGGCAACTTTTTCATCAAGACACATTAATTTTGTTAGACAATTATCAAAATCGGCCACTGATTCTATCGTTCCTCTATATTGCACATAAATGTTATCTGCCTCATTGGATCTAACATCGTTTAACATAGCGGAACATATATCTAATTTAGCTCTCGATAAAAAAGAGAAAAAAGACAAAAAGGTTTTAGCCTCAGCAACTGGGTTACTTCTCTTCTCCCCATCCCTCATCTGATCATTAAAACGTAATAAAAATCTTATTGTAGAGTTAACTAAATCGCCGGAATCTGCTGGCAGGGACTCAATTGTATATTTGCCTATTTTAATAACCCCTAGAGCTGGAGCGATATCTTTCGATAATTTAAACAATACTTTTACTTCCATATATTAAAATCCTAAATCTTGTTTACTGTACATTAAATTTAGTTCATGTTGTTTTTTGAAAATCGGGGAGAATAAAGACCTCCCCATCTTTTAGTAGCTTAACGTTTTGGAATAAGCTAGGAAATTTATCAGCTTCGAAGGTATGTATTGGAATTATGGTTTTAGGACTAAGTGCTTCGGCAAACCTCTTGAGATCGGCTACGTGGGCGTGGCCGCTTGTGTGGACGTGAATAATAGGCACTTTATTCTCTTCCCAGAATAAGCGTAGCTTCTCATCATCCTCTATATAGCCGTCCCACATTGAATAAATCAGGGTTGTATCAGTAAGATTTTTATCTGCGGCAAATTTGTTTCTAACTGCATATATATCCTTAATAAGATATCTACCCTTGTCTTTAATAATATCCTCGTATTTAACTTCTGACTTCTTAAACTTTTCAAGGATACCATCCTTTTGCATTATTTTAGTATGCCGATTTTCAACAAATAATACTTTAATGTGCTCGCCCCAATCATGCTGCGGGATAGCAAATGAAACCGATTTTACCGCTTCGAGAATCAGCGCTGTGTATGGGTCGATAACGAAAACGCGGCCTGTCTCCTTACACGCTCTGTAGATAGATACTATACGGTCAATATTTTGGGATGAGGTGGCAATGAAATATAACCTGCCTTTATCCTTAAGCAGCTCAGCTAGGCGCACCTCAACATCATCTTCAGTATCACAATCGCCGTCCCGCTCTTCAATATGTGACCCTTCAAGTAACAAATAATCTATATTCTTAGGCGGATCTTTGATAATTTTATCAAACACTATATGCTTACGCCCGTGCCCGCGAAAGTCCCCTGAATAAAATACGCGCTTTCTTTCTGCATCTATCATAAACGCAAGCGCGTCAAACCCGGAATGATCGACCAGATACGGCATTATCGTATAATCCTTGATTGAAAAGGACTTCCAAGGCGCTACTAGTTCTATTTTAGTAAAATCAAACTTGGCTTCGTTGAAGTAATAAGATAGCTCTATTAACTTATGACAGCCTTTGCTCATATATAGAGGTATTGAAGGATTTACAAAATTCATGAACCCGAAGTGATCAAGATGCGGATGAGAAATCAGCAAAGCATCTATTGGTTTGGTATTTTTGTCAAATCTATATAGCCCTTTAACGTTTGGAAGAATTTTCTTTTCTATTAGCTCCGGACCGCTTAACTTTCGGTAGGGTCGAAAGTCAAACTGTTCTCCGCGCTCGTCTACAAGCGGCATGCCTATATCAAGTATGATTCGAGTATTTTTTGCTTCCAACTCGATGCAAGAGCCGCCTATCTCATGCGTGCCTCTATGAATTGTTAGCTTCATATGCTTAAATTATATTCTAACGGTTTTTTTCCTTCAGAATATTCCCAAATTTGTATATCTTTTAAAGCATTATTGGTTACCTTATTTGCTGCCCTAATGGTTTCCCTTAATCGATAGTCTACTTCGTCGCTCCAACCTCTCTTATCCACTGCAATAATCGGTTTTAAATCTAGCTTTATTCCACATATTAACTCTGGCGCATCTGGTGGCAGCAAACCTAATATCTTCTTCACTTTTATTAGCCTATTAATGCCTTTAAGTATGTCATCAGCATATTTGGACCCCATCGCACACTTCCATTCAAGCATATAATACAGGATTTGTAGCGGCGAATAATATATCTCTGCCGATGTTGCCGAATGATGCTTTACTTCTATTAAAACTATACTTCTCCCATTATTGCTAACTCCGATAAGATCGAGCTCGTTGGAATTTCGGCTTTTGCATCTCGCCCACTTTTTATTAGGAATGTCGTCAATAAATTTTCTCACTAAATTTATAGCTTTTATGAATTTATTCTGTAATTTCTTTTTTTCATCATCTGAGTCATATCCCAAAACGACTTCTCTGTCAATTATAACGAATGGGGCATTCGGGCTCCAATTTCGTCCGCACCGTTCTTCCCATCGAACTTGAACCTGTCCTTCTTTCTTCCAATATCTTGGATCCACTATAACCTGATCGAGGTACTTGAAGAAAACTTCTTTAAATATCTGATTTGACTCTTTGCCAATCTCCCATTTTTTCATCAGTTTGTTTGCGCTGGGCTGTTTTGAATATGCTCTTGCCGCAGTGATTTTGATGTAATTACTCGATAGCTTAAGCTTGGCAACTTCTGTTGTTCCGCAATATATTGAAATCGTATTCTTCTCTCGAAATTGCACATCGTAGACCGGAAGCCCCGCCTTATTTTTACAAGCCAGAACACTCGTGAGAGCATTAAGCATCTCCCCTTTTCCCATCAATTTTATTAAAGATTCGCTTGGAATGCGATTATATCTAATCATTTTACTATAATAGGCCTCTCTTACGCGCCAGCTTGCCGGGAAGACTCGGCTTCTTTATTGTTTTCATGACATGCTTCCAATCGCATCCATTAATTGCCCGATCATCTATATAGATGTGCGCGACAAATTTATCCATAATGAGATGATGGAATGGAAAGCCATGTTTTAGAAGCCATTTACGAGTCACTTCTCTGCTGCCATAATTACGCGAACTATGAAAAACTATAACATGGCCTTTATTAAATAGGCTTTTTACTGCCTTTAGGGCATCTTTTCTGGGCTTGGCTTTAAGTAACTCGGCAGGATCCTTATTTACCTTGCGGAAATCTATCTTGGAGCAATCTGCTACGGTACCGTCTATATCAATGGCTATGGTTAATTTCTTGCCCAATGGCACTGCATTGAGGCTCTTTAGTCGTTTCATATTTATATTATAACACTACAGAACGCTTATTGTTAAGTATGCTTTGAAGCCTTAAAGAATGTGGCAAAGGAAAGCGGCACGCTATCATTTGTAAAATACAGCTCTATTTCCTGATAACGATCCTGAAGATTGCACGCCCTAGCAAACTCTTTATGGGCTTCGGGGAAGCCTTCGGGGCCGTTTATCAAAATAAGCCTGGTTCTTCGGCGCGCATCGATTACATGCTTCGGGAAGAGCATAGCAAGCCCTCTCTTATGGTCCTCAACCCAGTTGCAATAATCGAGCCCCTGAAAAATCATGCTTTGCAAGCGAACATTCTGCAGCTTCTCATATTTAAGTTCTATTACAGTAAGCCATTTACGCTTGCGTTCAATGGCTAGGATATCAATCATCTCAGACTTTTTCGTTCCTTCCCCTGCAGGTACTTCACAATCCAAGACATCGTAGGTACGCCCTCCAAGCTCCCCACCGCTTTTTAGGTGCTCCACAACCGCTGACTGAAAATCCATCACCTCATTTTTTATCTTTTCGCCTTTGATTAGGCTTTTACCGTAATGGTCGCTTATTTTCTGCAAGCGAGTTTCAAGGGATCTGAAACGATCGACATTTATAAATTGGATTAAGCGAACTTCGGGAATGGCTATTTTGAGGAGTCGGATTTTTCTTAAGAATACCTCATCAAATGAATGGCCTAGGATAATAAGCGGGATACGGACATTACCTCCGGATATTGTATTCCAATGGTCAAATACGCGGGGTAATAGCTCTGTTTGTAGCGGTGTCGGCAAATCCCTTAAATCTGTGCCGCTTCCGCCAAAACCGACAATAGCGGTAGGTATTTGATTATTTTTATCGCGAATAGTGGCTTTGTAAAAGACAAGGTGGTTAGAGTATGCCGGAAGATCTACAGCTGCACCAATTTGGGTCTTTAAATACTCAATTATATAGTCAACAAACTCATATCTTTCGAGAACCTTAACATTAAAACGCTGTTTATTTTTCGATTCAACTAACCCTTCATATGAGCCCATAATGTCCATATTCCATTTTGGCATATCCTATTTCGTAATATACCATAAGGTTGGAGACATAGCAACGATATGGAAAAGACTATCTATTCAAAAGGACATAGGGCGCTTATAGCGAGGGTAATCAAAGCTCGCAAGGAGCCGGGCAATAAGATTCTCCGCCTAACCTGGGCCATATAAAGAGATGTTTCCTACCACATAAGCCACGGATCATACGTATACCCCGCTATCCCTTCACTAATGGGCTTGTCCAAAGACGGCAATTGCCTTACATCGTCTACGACAGATGATGTAAAAATCCGAACGTGCCTGCCACTATCAATCATCTCACAGGTGATTTTACTGATCTCATCATCCGTAGTATTACTGGTAATGATAAGCCCCGGATTATATGTCTTGCGATCACAGTCGACGTACCATAAAATGCAGCATTGAATACCGGTTCTCATGGTTAGTCTCCTATTGTTTTTTATAACGTCCTGCCCGGGCAAGCGCCGCGGGATCAAACCGCGGCGCTTTGTATACCACTACCGGGCAGCCAACTACCCGTGAAATCTTCGGCCGTATTGGCCAAGCCACACGAGCTCATCCGGATCTCGCGACGACTTCGGTCCTCCCGCAAACCAGAAGAAAAACTCATTTATAGGTTGGCTGCATACTTCCACCACCATCTGGAGCGCATCCGGACCGTCATCATATTTTCCCTTTGGAAAATATCTGAGCTGATCGAGAAGTGGTTGATGGAGCCGGTTGAAGATAATGGTGCCGTTTTTGATGAGCGGGTGCATAGACTGTATCCGCTCCCTCTTATTTAAGGTATTCTTGATCGGTATTATCTCCGTTTTATACAGGCCTTCCTGTTTTACGCGCTTCTCCAGATCCTGAACCATAAGACTCTGAAAGTAGTTCGCCTCAACGCCGAATTTCTTTACCTTGTATCGCTTACAATACGTGATTATAGCACTCACTGTATCGGCCGGAGTTCTGCGCGTGATATCGGATTCGATTATGTAGATCGATCCGTCCCTTCTATCCCGCGCCACTAAGGTAATCGCCGAATAGTCACCCCTATTGGTAAACTCCCCTGTAGCTGGATCACATGAGCCCATAATATCAGCGTAATCGCCCATCCATTGCAACAGTTCTTCCTTAGAGCGATATCCGTCATTATAGTATCGAAACTCCGCGGGATTATAGAGACTCCACTCGGCGCTGACCGGCTCGTTTTGTTTTTCGCTGTCGAAACTTCCTTCAAGCTCTGACTCGCGCATGACCATGAGCGAGTAGTAGTCCTCCTTCTCTTCCCATAGGACCTTCGTTCCTTCGAGCATAGCATCTTTGTTGGCGAGGTAGAAGGCAAGGGCGGCATCTTTACCCATCTTGCCATTATACGGCTCCCTGTTATTAAATATCAGCTTCCACTGCTGCCACAGTTCGGTTCTTGCCGCCCATTCGATGACTGACTTATATTTCCGCTTCTCCCAGCCTGGCATGGCATTTTCATCGATGAGTTTGGCCAGAAGCGAGTCGTAGTGCTGGATTGTTCCTATAACTACCACATTGGTCTTAGCGGAACCGGCCTTTAGTGGGACTTTCGTGAACCAGTCAAAAAGCTTCTGTCGTGGTTCCTCTGACTGCGTATTCTCGTCATTCTCGATATCGTCAACCACTATTATATCCGGTCGCATGGCTTTATTGCGACGTCCGCGGATCTTCTGGCCTGCGCCAAGAGCGGTAACCTTAACGCCGTTACGAGTCATGATCTCGCTTCTTGTCCAGCGCTCAGGTTTAGGCTTCTGCCCTATCTCGCAGACGCCTGGGAAGCCTGCTATCAGTCTCTCATTCGTCTCAAGCTCAGTCTTGATATGCGCGAGCATGGTATTTGCCTGTTCGGCTGTATCTGATAAGAGAAAGATGTAGCCACCCTTCCTATAACAGATACACCACAGCGGATAAAACACGCTGACTATAGAGCTTTTGGCGGCTCCCCTTGGCGCCGCAATCGCCAAACGCCCTCCACCTTTTATGGTGATATTATCGAGCATTTCATAAAGCTCATTATGAAATGAGCACGACTTCGTCTTTAGGTAATGCGGAAAATACAGTTCCGCGAATGCCTTAAGCGACTTCTCTCCCGCCTCCCGGCGGATACGCTCCTCATCATTAAACAAGTTATTACTGTTCATGGCCTTCCTCCTTATTGTTTTGATCGCCGTCCTTGCCTTTATTCAGATCGGCTACCTCTTCGACTATTTCAGCTTTCTCTATTCTTTTCTGCAAGAGTTTGATGCTCTCTTCTGTCTTAGGGTCTAACGTGCCGGTCTCCCTGGCCACCCTTTCTATATCTTGAATATCCTGTCTTAACTGCTCGTATGTTCTGCTATCACCCCCTTTGTTATGATGGTAGACATCGCCGACTATTGCCGTTGGTTGGCGCGGTAAAAATCCTAAAGTTTGTAACTTCTCGGCTAACCCTTCGATAATGCGCCATGCAGAAGCTCTAGCCTGAATTTTATCTGCCGGAGAAATGTCCCCGTTACTAAGGCGAACAAAATAGTCATGATGTACGAACGCCTTTTTAACCATATCTCCTGCAAACTCTTTCACAAACTCAATACTAGGTGATAAAGAATTCTTTTTCTTTACCCACTCAACATCACGCCGGATCTGTCGGTCAGTTACTTCAAAAATCTGAGCCATCTGCGACGTGGTGTAGCCTTCATCTCTCATAATTTCAACAAACTCTTTGCGTAGATCCGCGGATAGTGTTTTAGGATCTAAGGCGCCGTCTTTTATTTGTTGAAGGATCGAAAGGTGCGGCGATTCTTTCTGGTCGTTTATCTCTTCGTTATTATTCATGGTTTACCTCCGTGAAATATTTGTCCCGTAAGTTTTTTGGAACATTGGTAACGCCCTTATAAGCGATGTAGCGGCGCACGATAGCATCACAATACTTAGGGGAAATTTCCATGCCAAAACATCTGCGGCCAAGGCTTTCCGCAGCTATCAACACACCGCCGCCGCCGATACAGCAGTCCAAGACAATATCTCCTATTTTAGAACTGTTGCGTATTGCTGTGGCTGCCAGCTCCACCGGCTTTTGGGTTGGATGAATATACAGCTTCGTCGGATCGCGATGGACTTCAATAACGTTGCTGCACATGCCTGGTTTTCCCGCAAAGTAATGCGGCGCGCCTTCCAACCATCCATATAGCGCATGTTCCGTCCTGAATGAGTAGTCACCATATGAGATAGTTGCTGATTCCTTGAGCCAGCATATAATTGAAGAGATGTGAACTCCAAGATCGAGCAATATCTGATACGTGGGAGGTATCTGCCGGTGTCCTTGCCAGACATATACAGCAGCTCCTGGCCTAAGATGCTCTTTGACATTCCCAAACACTTTACGCATCCAAGCTTCATATTCCGGTTGAGGCATATCATCAGAATGTATTTTTTCCCATCGCCTAGACTTTTTCAGACGAGTATCCGGATTTGGACGATCTTCGCTCGTGTATGAAACATTATAGGGGACGTCCACATCGAGCATGTCCGCCGAATGGCCGTCCATTAATAGCTTCATATCATCCGGGTTAGAAGAGTCTCCACAGCCTAAGCGGTGATTTTCCAGCTCAATGATATCTCCTCTTTTAGTTATGGGCTCGATAATCGAATCGGCGACTTTTTCTACATCAAAATCATCCGCATCTTTTTGTTCTCCGTAGCGGTCAAAAATCTGACTGAGTTCCGGAGTGTCAAATCCGGTACTCCCAATATCGAAGTTCGGCATTTTTGACAACTCGCCCAGAAGACTGGCAAGCTTATCCATATCCCATGCGCCACTTACCTTATTTAAGGATATGTTGAGCGCCTTCTCCTGCTCTAGATCAAGATCCACAACTGAAACATCAACCTCCTTATAGCCTTTTTTGATTAAGATTTTGATTCTTTGATGACCTCCGACCAGATTCTTCGTGCGGCGATTCCAGACTAGCGGCTCTACAAGCCCGAAACCGTCAATACTCGTCTCGATCCGCTTATACGCCGGATCATTTGACTGCAGATCCTTGCGCGGATTGTACGGCGCCGGATTAATCTCGCTTACCTTAATCTTCATTATCTCCATGATTTCCTCCTCATGCTTTGACGAAAACGCGGCTACCCGCAAACTGTGTTCCGGCACAGCACTTACGAATAGCCGCTACCCTTTAACCACGACTACGACCGCATAGGTCTATCTACCTCAAGAATCTATTCGGTCTTACGGTATCTAATAACTTCCACAAAGAACGGTTTACGCGAAAATCATTCTTCTTTAGTTAACGCTTGCTCTGAAAATACCTAACCACAGCGTCTTCGGCGGTACCGAAGCGATAATTGACAACACCCATTATCCCTTTAAAGCCCCTTTTCAGAATAATGTAGTTCTCGCTCTCAATGAACGAATGTTCATAGCCGCCCAGCAAGCACCTTCGCCGAATATAATTCTCAGGTTCTTCTTTGTCAAAAACTGTATAACCACATTTACTACAGGTAAGAAGTTTGCCTTTTTCCAATGGCTTTATCTTCTCCCCTATGGAAACCCCACCTAGCCATTCTTCAAGCCGCTTACAACGGATTTTATTACCTTTAAATTCCATAACTGCCTCCTTTTGTGTTTTCTTATACTTAGCAACAACTAAGTATATAGTTAAAAAAATAGCCTTTCTCACCTCCCCTCTTTTTCCTCTAATACCTTTTCTTTCATACGGTATTTAAGACGCTGATAATATACGAATAATAGCTTCTCGAAGAGACTATCCAGCTTATCCTCGCTCGTGTTCTTCCCAAGGGCTTTAAGTGCCTGATTTAAAGTATCTTCCATGCCTTTATTTAGATAGCCGGGCATAGGCGTTTTTTTAAACTCCAGTGAAACATTACCAAAGGACTGCACTAATTCTTTTGTGGAACTTTCAATGGCTTTTTTATATTTTAAATAGACTTCGCATTTGTACCGGAAAATATCAGATTTTATTATATGTTCTTCTATCTTGGGACCCCATTCCTCTTGAATTTCTTTCAAGGTCTTGGTGCCACTGGAATATTCTCTCATAAGTTCATTCACATATTCTAAGGTATCATCTGTATAATAAGAGTTGGCGCCGGACTGGCCCCCCTTAGTCTTGATCCTTATGGGTTTCGGTATCATATCGCGGACATCTTTATAATAAGAGAACATCCTGAGATCTAATGTACCTATACCGAGCCTATGATTTATCTCGCTTATAAGTTCATTCCGGGTATGAAGTGGTTTTCCGAGTAAGTTCATATTATTGTCCTATTGCTAAGTATTAGTATACACTATAGTCTGTATTTTGTCAAATTCTTTTTCCTTGGCGAGTTCAGTTTGAATATAGTCTACAATAAAACCGTCGATTCTTTTCCATATATAAGAACTGAATCGGACGGGCTTGGGATTGCCGCTCTTATCTTTATACCTTAGGTCGTAGGTTTTGATCTTATCATAGAGGATCAATATGGCTTGAGAAAGAATGTCTTCTCCGAAACGGGCACGATAAGCCGGGAATGCTATTTTATTGATTCGAAATATGACAAACCATATGTGGCGTTCTACAAGTTCGTTCTTCTTTGCCTTAGAGCGTCCCTGCGCCTGCTTGATTAGGCGCCTCTCCTGATATAGGGAGATTTTGGGATATTTATGCTTAAGGTGTCGATAGGTTTTGAACATGGCGGTATATTATACAGTCCGCATATTCGAAACCGAGCCACAAAAAAAATATCCCAAGTAAAACATGCTTGGGATAAGGACTTAAAAATAGGCTAAAGGTCTATGCTAAAGTGTAAAACAACACTTCTTCGCACGCATTGACATCTTCCGTCTCTTCCCTTAATCGCGCATACGGAAACGAGCTGGTATCAATAGGAGCATATTTCCCATTCTTAGTGCGCATAAGAAATTGAAGAAGCGACAATTCGCGCTTATCACCTGTTTTACTTTTTAGGTTTTTTCCCATATCGGTGATAATAGTATACCCTACAAACCCTGATTAGTCCACAATAATTTTTTTGCCGGTGGTGGCTTCAAGGTTATTTTTAAGTGCGGTTAAATCTATCGAGGTACCACAGGCGCATTGAATAGAATTGTTTTTCGGAAAAGATGTGCGTCCTTTCTTAGCTTGGTCGTTATCAATATTAGAATTTTTTACAAACTTTGCGTAGATTTTATAGACCTTATTACACTTTGGGCACTGTTGGTCAATCTCCACAACCTCCGCTAACCCTAAAGCGGGTCCTCGCGCAGGAATACCAGCCTGAATGGCTTGCTTAAATATTTTCTCCTCTTGAGTAGCAAAAATCTTATACGCTGTGGTAGTTGAAAACAACATACGGCAAATGGTTTGGATCCTATAGACTATGTCGCTTAACTCTGTATCATCGTCTACCTTTGTAATTTTTAATTTTATTTTTTCGAGATCCTCTATCTTTATCGAACGGCCGTGCGAACGCCATTGAGCGTGGTTTATCAGCTCCGCGACAATCTCTTTTGCACGTCGCTCCTTCATCTCTACCGTTACAGGGTTTTTCTTAGTTTCTGTTTCGTTCCAATCTTTGAATTTATATTTCTTAAGCCATTCTACCACTAAATCCTCGGCAAATTTCAGGGAATGATAAACCCCCTTTAACTCGCCCGGACTTATTTGGGCCACCATAATTGCGTCAAAGGGATTAAGCTTTCCTTTAGACTCCGCCTCTTTTTGTTTTTCATCAACCCATTCCATATAATCAAAAGCGGAACTGACGCCTCGCCCTATTTTTATCTGGGCATCTATGGGGCCGAGGCTTCCTGTCTTGGTCATTAGTATTTCGTCACCTGACAAAACCATTATAGTGCCAGCACTCTTTGCTTCACCTGAAACCACGAATGCGACATTTTGTGAATGAGATCTCAGTAGATTTACGATTTCTTCGGCTGCCTCACCGCTTCCACCGGGGGTTTCTAGATAGACATCGATCTTTGGTATGCTTGGCTTTGTCCTTAGCATATCGGCTATGAAATAGTAATCTTCCTGACACAGCGCGACATCCGGGATTGGCTTATTAAGCGCGCCTGCAAATACGATAAGAAACGTGTTTCTTTTTTTATTATATAGCGAAATTAAAGACAGGAGCTCTTTTTCCAGATCTGCTGGACTTGGCCTTCGATTAATATGTTCACTCATCATTCCCATAATATATGCCTCACTTATTTTGAGATTATATCAAAGCCCGATGTATTTAGCAATATGAATCCCTATTTGCGGTCTATTTGTAACTTTTACCCCCTTTTAACACTCCAATAAATCTGCCTATACCGCCTTGACTTGTGGCAGTTAGTATGGCTTATGTATGATGAGGCTAGAGAGTGGCTCGGCGCGGCCTATTCACAAACGGTGGCCTTGCTCGCCACTATAAAAGGAGGCTTGAGAAACATGGAAAACTCGATACTAGTAAGAATATTGGGTCTTAAAACAGCTTCTTTACCTGAGCTGCAAAAGGAATATAGCGCCTTATATGACGGCAAAAAGGCGCCTTCTAATAACAAGACGTACCTGTGGCAAAGGATCGCTTATCGGATACAAGAGCTTGAATACGGCGGTCTTTCGGAAGAAGCGCATAATAAGGTAAAAGAACTGGCTTCTATATACGATCCTATTAACAATAAGGCACTACGTTCGGATACTACGCCAAAACACCATATGTCGCGCGATAGGCGGCTTCCTATTCCGGGTACTATCATCAGTAAAAACTATAAAGGCACTGACATCCGAGTCAAAATACTCGAAAAGGGCTTCGAATATAACGGCAAGGTCTATAGGACGCTTACCGCGATAGCTAAGGAAATAACCGGATCGCACTGGAATGGATATCTGTTCTTCAATTTATAGGTGAGTTATGACTACTACAACCATCAAAAAAAGATTATACTGCGCGATCTATACCCGCAAATCTACAAGTGAGGGATTGGATCAGGACTTCACGACTTTGGATAACCAGCGTGAGTCCGCGGAAAGCTATATCACGAGCCAAAAGAGCGAAGGATGGATAATCCTGCCGGACCGATATGACGACGGCGGCTATACCGGCGCAAATACTGAACGGCCTGCATTGCAGACGCTTATTGCCGATATTAAGGAAGGCAAGGTTAGCTGCGTTGTGGTCTATAAGGTCGATAGACTATCGAGATCGCTGCTGGATTTCGTGAAACTGCTTGAGCTATTCGAGAAATATAACGTCGTCTTTGTCTCGGTAACTCAAGCCTTTAACACCAACAACTCTATGGGACGCCTTACGCTCAATATCTTGCTCTCCTTCGCCCAATTCGAACGTGAAATCATCAGTGAGCGCGTTAAAGATAAGATGGGAGCCGCGCGCAAGAGGGGTAAATTCATCGGAGGAATGCCGATATTAGGATATGATATCGATAAGGTAAACCATAAGCTCATAATAAATGAGAAGGAGGCCGCGCTAGTCCGAGAGGTCTTCGACTTATACCTTAAAGAGAAGTCTCTTTTATCGGTAGCCATGATATTGAATGAAAAGGGCTGCAAAACCAAACAATTCACAAGTAAAACCGGCAGAGCCTTCGGCGGTACTAAATTCAAGAATACCGGTATTCAGCTTATGCTGAAGAATATCATCTATGTCGGCAAGGTCCGATATAACGGCGAATTATACCCTGGCCTGCATGAACCCGTCATATCTGAAGAGATCTTCGATAAAGTCCGGGCTATTATCGCTAATAATCGCGTAAGGCGCGATAATCCCAAGAATACGCACAATACCGGCCTCCTCAACCACATCTTGCGTTGTAAGGCCTGTAACAGCATTATGTTTCACACATACACCAGTAAAAAAGGACAGTATAAATACCGATACTATGTGTGCATAAACGCGCAAAAACGCGGCTATAAAAACTGCCCTACGAGATCTGTGAACGCCCAGCAGATTGAAGAAGCGGTTGTTGCCTCACTTAAGAATATAGCGGATAAGCCGGAGGCAGAGTCCTTAATTCATCAAAAGCTTGTAACTAAAAATGAGCTTGAAGAGACAATAATAGTAAATTCTCCTATTTGGGATTCACTCTTCCCGCAGGAAAAGCATAAGGCTTTAAAACTGATGCTTAAGGAAGCGGCTTATAGCGCTCCTGACGGCAAGCTTGACCTTACGTTAAATCATGGCGGCATAAAGTTCTTATATCTGCTGCTGCATCCCGAAGATCAAAAGAACTTAAAACCCTTCGACAAAAGCTCAGGGTTTTATCCTGAGTCTGCCGAAGGATAAAATAGGTGAGGATTGTATGAGCACCGATCTGAAATTTGAATTTAAGGTAGATCTAAAGCCGGTAAGCCGCAAATCTTACAGATATTATATGGCTAAGATCGTTAATGAGCCGAGGTTACGCCAATATATGGTACTGGCTTATCAAATCCAGGAAACGCTTGACCGTGATAGCACCACAACCGCTAAGCAAATAGCCGCATGGCTTAATATGACGCCTCCCAGGATTAGCCAAATACTAAATTTGCTATTTTTGAGCCCTTCCATTCAGAAGGAGATCCTTCTATCAAACGATGAGAAAATCCGCGCCCTAACCGAACATAAAATCCTGGCCATCACAAAAGAAATCGACTGGGAAAAGCAGCAGGCGGCCTGGAACGACATCATAAAATAACCTGCCTTTAATTATTAAAACCTCTCTGATTAGTAGCCAGAGAGGTTTTTGCTGTTAGCGGCATAAAAGCATTTAATCGAGTTATTGGCAAATCAGTACTGCTCTCTAAAGCCAAATATATCGCATAAAATCGATTAAATGCCAATGCATTAAATGGGAGATAAAGAGAGGTGTTGGAAGGCATTTTTGGCTATATATTGGCTGTGCCAAAACAATGTGGCGAGTTGCCTTGGCCTCAACAGAATGGCTCAAACTACCGCAATACCTTGACTTTCCTCGACGACAAATCAAAGCAAAGTAGCCAACGTTTAAACGTCGGCTACTTTGCTTTATTCTCTGCCTCTCTGGTTCGAGGTGAAACAAATGGTGAGCCGCGTTGGACTCCGGCCTTCGGCCTAGAACCTGTCGCTACGGCCTCACTGCGACCAATTATCAATAGAACCGGTTAGTCTTGTTCGGCCTTCGCTCCT
>Ga0247841_10002738_pt1 | contig 34279 bp, 43 predicted proteins | sample LaCruzMarch2015__2_FD_192410 | JGI IMG/M metagenome (GOLD analysis project Ga0247841, IMG submission 192410) | Freshwater microbial communities from meromictic Lake La Cruz, Castile-La Mancha, Spain - LaCruzMarch2015_18m | ecosystem: Environmental > Aquatic > Freshwater > Lake | place: Spain...
GATATTTTTGTAGAAGCATTGGTTCAACAACAAATGAAGCTGTTGAATTCTACATCAATGAATCTCAACAGAAGCATTGGAATTAATTACACGCCATACCCTTTAGGGTATGGTTCTTGACAAATCTTCAACTTCATGAGCAACATTAAATTGCTCGCCTTCTGTTAATGGCAAATTTATTTGGGAATATCCTTTTGCCCTATAATTCTCAACCCAAACTTGAAGTTTTGTTTTCATTTCTCTTGTTGCTTGTTCTCCAAGACCGCGAAAATAAGCTGGTTGAAGGACATTCCATAATGCCTCACAAGCCCCAAGATAGATAAATGCTTTTTTATTATCTTTTTTCGCATCTGCCTCAACTAAACCATTTACGCAAGAATTAAATTGAGTAACTAAATCAGAAAACATTGCTTTATCTGCAAGCATGTTTTCTTCGAGTGTTAAATCTTTAAGTCTTTTTGCCATTTTATTTGTCTCCCTTGGATTTTTCTTTTTCCTGCTCATTCTTCTGTTGTTCTCTTTTCTGCTGTTCATTTGTATAATTACAAAATGCAGCCAATTCTTCTCTTGTAGTTGGTCTAATTGAGCCGTGTAATGATTTTCCTATTGAAAATGGCACTTCTGTTTCAGCAATAACTGCCTCTGGAGAACCCTTTGTATAACTAGTTGTTACATATGGATTTAAAACAAGATGTTCATGAGTAATATCTCTTAAAAATCCACTCTCGCTTCTTCCCGAATTATTTAGGGTTATAACTACCCATTTTCCCAAATATTGCTCTAATCCTTCTTTTTCATCTGAAATTTGGCCACGTCTAAATCCGATTTTTGCCATTTTAATATATCAACGCAATAGTCAAATATTTAACATCTTTGAAATAGACTTTTCCATCTGTTTCTTGGTTATTATCTCCTTTAGTTACAAAGAAAACTCCCTTACTATCTGCTCCTTTGCTTACAACTCTATGAACTATAACCTTGTCTCCTGATTGAAAACTTATAATATCTCCTACCTTTATATCTTCTGCAGATTTAGGAACTATTTTAATCCCATTTGCATTTTCTCCAAAAGTTGGAAGCATGCTTCCTGTATCTGCATATCTGCTTAAAACAGCATTATCCACATGAATTATAACCTTATCAGGCAAAACTTCAATCTTATCGTCTGCAATAAAATCACTTGGTTGTGCTTTTGCTCCTGCTAATCCTATTAAAAAAGGACTTTCCTTGTCAATATAAACAGAATTAAGAGCATAGCTGGCTAAAATGCCTGTAATAAATGCAAGCATTATCGTGCATACCATCAATAGTTTTTTATAGGTTTCCATCTTATGATATATAATACTACTTTAAAGTAACTACTATTTAAACCTTTTGTTTGTATTAATTTCTTAGTAACAACAATAGAAAGATTTATAAACCCCTTTTTTCTATAGCCTAAGTAGTAAAAAACTACCAAGGAAAAACAAAATGAATTTCAAACCAGAACTAGTGAAGAAAATTAAAGATTATTTTGGCTTAAACATTTACGAAACTAAAGTTTGGCTAGCATTAATCTCAAAAGGAGTAGCATCTGCAGGAGAAATAGCAGAGATGTCAGAAGTTCCAAGATCAAGAACCTATGATGTTCTTGAGTCACTTGAAAAAATGGGTTTCGCAATAGTTAAAATTGGCAAGCCTGTAAAATACATGGCAGTAAAGCCAACACTCGTTGTTGAGAAGTTAAAATCAAATACAATGAATGAAGCAAAGGAAAAGGTTGAGCAACTTTCTAATCTTAAATCAACACAAGAATATTCAGAACTTGAAACTTTACACAGAGATGGTATAGCTCCTGTTAATCAAAATGAATTATCCGGCGCAATAAGGGGAAAGAACAATATCTTCTCACATGTTAGGGAAATACTTGAAAATGCTTCAAAGTCAGTAATAATCTGCACATCTGCTTCTGATTTAGAAGACAAATCAAGAATATTCCTTCCTTTAATAGAAAGATTAAACAAATCAAATGTTTCTTTAAAAATAGCATTATCAGGAGAAGACGCAGATGTTGCTAAGGTTTCTAAGAAATTTAATATTAAGGCAAAAAAAATCAATGTTACAGGAAGATTTTTTATTGCAGATGCATCTCAAGTTTTATTCATGCTTTCTAACGGAGTTGTAAATACTGCAAATCAAAATTCAGATGAAGAAGACATTGGCATCTGGATAAATTCAGAATTCTTCGGAAATGCAATGGCTTCTATGTTTGACTTAGCTTACAAAGGTGCTAAGTAGGAGCTAAAATGAAACTAACTACTAAACTTGGTATCATTGGTGTTGTTACTGCTACATTGGGAGCTTTCTACTGGAATTTCTCAGCCCCAGAAAAAAGAGCACCTCCAACATTAAAAGATTTTGTTGCAAACGGACAAGCTCAGATTATGTCTTTTTATCAAAGGGACCCAAAAACAAAGATGAATGGATTGGAGTCATTCAACCTCGTAGATCTTGATGGAGATAGTCAAGTAGATTGTATAAGAACTGAATGGAAACCATATGCCTCTTTTGTTGCAGAGGGATATCAAGACAAAGCCCCATATGACCCAAAATTTTCTCAAATAATGACTCCTGAGATGAGGAAAGATGCTTCAGAAGCTTTAAGATTATCACAAAGACTTGGATTTCAAATTTCAGAAAATAGAGAAAACTACTCAAAAGATAAAAAGGGTGCTAAGTAAGGAGACAAAATGGCACATTATCTACCGGTTGATAGACTCTTAGAAATAAACGATCATGATAAAATGAGCCTAACTGCAAAAGTTTTACTTGGATTTGGATGTTTGGGTATTGCTACAGGAGTTGCCTTTTTAACACAATTATTTCTTAGAGATTCTGAAAAACCTAAAATAATTATACCTGATGATAAAATGATAATTGAAAAAGTAATTCCTTACCATCCAAGTAGAACTCACAAATCAAGAACTTTTTATGCTGAAAATAATTTAAACAATCAAAATTATATGGAAAGGAGCTGCTAAAATGAACAGAAAACAAATACTCTATGTTGCAAGAAGAGAAGCACCAGATACAAAAGATATTTTAAATATTTTATCGGACAATTTTGATGTCTGTGTAGTTTATTCTCAAAGAGAAGTAGAAGAAAGAATGGGGGCAAGAAAATTTGAAGGAGTTTTTATGTCTCATGTTATAATGCCTAATGGAAAAATAATACAAGAAGGAAGTTATTATGAAACAGCATTATCTATTGCAAGAACAGTAAGAGAAAAATCAATTCCATTAGTGGTTATGGTTGATACACCTCAGCAAAATACTGATTTTACAGCTCTCGGAGCAAAGGTAATAGAAAAACCTAGTTTTCCAGATGAATATCTTAAATTAGCAGACGAAGTTTTTAAGAGATAAAAATGATAAAACAAAGAACATACCACTGTAATAACTGCGACAAAGGAATTTATGGATTTTTTCATGAATATATGGCTCATAGAAGGCTTTGTCCTAATTTTCCAAAAAATATTGTAGTAGAACCAACAGTTATAGGAAAAGCAAGTGGTGAAGATTTAGCTGGAAAGTTAGCGGGATATAACCTCGAACCTCTAAGAGAAGTTCCAATACATATGAAAAGAACTTATTTTCCATCTCAATCTCATGTAGAAAATATAGGCAGAACAATGGCGAGACTAATAATTTTTTCTTTACCTCAAGGTGGTAGAGGTGGTTCAAGTTCAAGTGGGGTAAAAGAGGGCGGTATTCAACATACTTCACCTGGTGGAGGATTCTAAAAATGATAAATAAAATATCTAACTATTTTGCAGGATTAAAACACAAAACTCAAGAAAGATCTATAAGTTATGATGGAGAAAGCAAACCAAGAAAATATGAATGTCCTGGATGTAAATTAGGAATAACAGGCATACTAAAAACATTAGAACACACCTCTGAATGCCCTAATATGGAAGGCAAAAATTTTAGATTGTCTGAACTTTGCCCAGAACCAGAAACTCATAGTGCTGCTCAATCATAATTATTTGGATTAATCGAAAACTATAAAAACCCCAAATTCTAAAAAATTTATACTGAGTCAAAATGGTAGAAGATAAAATTAGAAGATTTTCAAGAGAATTTCGAAACAGAAGAGAGGTTGGGTATGAATCAAACCCCCAAGTTCCTGAAACACCTCAAAACAGAACAGTAACTTCATCTCCTGAAAATGCCATGTATTTTTATCGCAAATTAGTAACTCCAAGAACTAACGAAATTCCCCCATACAGACCTATATAATCTCAACTTTTGTCATACCCATACTTTCTATTACTTTCTTATTCTTATCTTTAAAGCTTTTAAAAAAGTCTTTAAACCCAAATTTAATCTTTTCCCTTGCAAAAGCCCTGTTCTCTTTTATAAAAACATCATTATGGGCTTTTTTAAACTTCAAAAGGTTTTCAACATTATTTATTGGCGGTCCACTCAAAATTATCTCTTTCTTTTTATTTAAAATAAAATAAATCTCTGATTCCTGTGCATCACTATAAATAAACTCAGAATTCTTTATTTCAAAATATTTTTCAATATTTGAAGATATATATTTAGAGAATTTAAGCATTTTTGAGCCAGCAATATCTCCTGCCTGCTTGTCTGTTTTTACTAATAATTTAAAAAATTCCCCTTTTGCTTTCTTAAACTTGCTTAAGTCAAACTCTTTTTTCTCAAAATAATCCAAGCTTGGCTTATTCAAAAATCTCCTGCAGATTTCTCTAAATTTCTCAAAAGTTTCAGGAGAAAGAGCAGCAAGTGCATTTCTTTCCTTAAATGTAGGGTCTACAAAGATTATTGGAGAAGACATCTTTGCCTCATTTAAATTATTTAATACCTCTTGCTTGTTTTTATAAAACTTTTCCATATCAACAACAATCTTGTCCTTTGCTTTGACAATCTCGCTAATAAATTTCTCAAAACTCTTATAGTAAACAATCAAAAGTTCAAGAGCATAGCCTGAAAATCCCTTAATATAAGATTCAGCTCCATAAACGCCCTGGCAAAAAGTAAAAACCTTTCCAAGCTTAATTTCATCTCTAAGTTTTGGATTTTGTTTTATCTTGTTTTTGATATAATTTACATGGAAAAAACTTAAATCAGTCACATTATTAGCATCTTTTGGATTTTTAACTTTTACAGTTGGGATTATTTCAAACATTATATTTTTATTAAACATCCTGAAATAATCCCTAGAACCATGGACTCTTTCTGCATTTCCAACGATTTTTTCAAGCTTTTTTGTCTCTTCTTCGCTTGTAAATTTAACATAAATATCAACATCATACTTATCTTTCTTAATTAAAGTTCCTTTTGCAAAACTTCCACCGATAAAAACCTCTGCCTTAATTTTCTTTTTAGAAATTTCTTTTTTCAACCTGGAAACAACTTCTTCTGCTAGTTTCTCCATTTTTTCATAACTCTCTTTATCAATCTCTAATTTTTTCCTTTCTTCATCAAGCACTTTTTTTATATTCATATTTGTTCCTCTTTTTATTTCAACTCTTTTTATAAATCTCTAATCTTTTCCAAACTTTTGAAATGTAGACGCTAAGTCAATAATATACTTGCCTTCTTCAAGTTTATAAATCAATGGCCTGTCTTTGTTAAATAAATTAACCACATCAATCACAAACTTTCCAGGCCCAATAACTTTAACAGATTCTAAGTCAAGAATAACTGGAACTTCTTCATCTTTTACCCCTATCATCTCTCTAACATCTTCTTCAATCTTTTTCTTATCCACATCAGTCATCTCAGGACTTGTTAATTCCACACCATTTTCCTTAAGTTTGTCAAGATGTTCTTTCCTGACAAAAAAGAAAAACCTGCTGCCACAGCTACATCCTTCTAGCAATTCCTTAGAAGCATCTTCAATAATTCGTCCGCAGTGAACACATTGATTTGGCATTTTGCAATCTACCCTATTTTTTTATCTAATTTAATATTTATCTTAAACTAAAAAGAAATCAAAGGTATAAATAACTTGCTATTTCTTCTTTGGCTTTTTTATTACTTTTATAGGCAAACTCTCTTTTGCCTTGCTCTCATTTTTCTTTCTTCTAAGCCATAAAAGCAATCCCAATAAAACAAGAAGAACCACAAGCCAGACAGCAATTCCTATCTCACCAATCTTAGAAGCACTATTAGACGTAGCAACTGCAAAGCCTGTTGAAGTTCTAAACCCATACATAAATACAGCAATCGCTGCAATTGCCAAAATCCCAAAAATTGCTTTGTCAATTAATTTCATTTTAAACTGAGCCTCAAGTTTGAATTAATTAGAAATCTTATATATTTAAGCTTTACTTTTTAAACATCAACTCAATCTTCTTAGGATCTCGTTTAATTTCCTTAATTATAGAAGCAGGACCTATAATTGTTAAAGAGTCTTGATTTTTAACAAGCAGATTTGCAATACCATGCCTTATTTTGCTTGTTAATGGTGCTGGTTCATTATTCGGTTCAACAACAACTAGCTCAACACCTTTAAACCCCTTAACTCTTCCAACCATAACCATTGTATCTTCAATAAGTCTTGCTTCTTCCTCACTCTTTAGTTTTCCCTGTAAGACAATGATTTTGTCGTCAAGAATAATATCTAGTAATTTCTTAATCCTTCTTCCTGAATCTAATCTTTCCAAATCTATAAACGGAATAAACTGAATGCTAAATCCCATTAATTTCTTACTCATTTTTTATTTCCTCCTTTTATCTTTCCAACTATCCAGCCGATAATTGAACCTAATATAAAATAAAATATTGAACTAAATACAAATATTTGAAAAGTTGTTGAAAGAGCCTTTTCTCCCAAACTAAAATTAAAAAAGATATTAATTAATAACCCGGGCACAAGTACAAGAATAATCCAAATTATAAAATTAAACAAGCCATCAACTCCACCAAATAGTCTAAACTCATGTATTGACAGGAACACAAGTGAAAGGGTTAGAGCAAAAACTAAGCCAATTATCCCACCCTTCAACCAATAAGGTAAATCTTTCCAGCCCATTATACCTTCTTAGCAAGCCTAAACAAAGACTCGTAAAATTCCTCCATATTTGTTCCGTTTTTAGCAGAAATTCCAATAACTTCATATTCAGGGAAAGCAGCTTCAATCTTTTTTAAATCAGATTTTTTCAAATCAATTTTATTTCCAACAATTAATACTGGAATCTTCCTTGCAACTAAATTTCCAATAATAGTAATATTTACTTGAGAATATGGGTTTTCAGAAGAGTCAATAACAACAACCACGGCATCCATATCTTCAAGCCACTTAATTGCCTCAATAACTCCTTGTGTAGCTTCTTTTGCCCTTCCCTGTGCATCTTTTTTCTTCATGCCAAATTTCATAAAATCTTCATAATCAATCTGAGTTGCAATTCCAGGAGTATCCACAAGTTTAAATGTCAATTTTTTCCCTTTATAATCAATCTCAACTTTTTCTTTAAACTGAACATTCCTTGTTTCATGAGGAATCTTGCTGACAGTTCCAATTTCCTCTCCTGTCCAATCTTTGCAAATTTTATTAGCAAGAGAAGTCTTTCCTGCATTAGGCGGACCATAAAACCCTACAGCCAGATTTTTCTTAATTCCAAATATACTTCTAAAAATTCTTGTTGCATAATCCTTCAGTATTCTTATAACCATCTTTTTAAATTGAGCCTCTGTGAATTTTAAAATTCTCAAGCTTTATAATCTTTACTAATCTGTCTTAAACGGCTTAAACCCAGACCTAAATCCTCCCTGTGGCTGGTTTCCTTGATTTTTATCTTGCCTTTCTTCTTGTTCCTCAATAGGCTTAAATTCTCGAGCAGGCATAGTTGGAAATTGAGGCAATGGAATTGGTTTTGGGATTCGAGATTCTTGTCTTTCATTGCTTTCTTGTTTTCTTTCCCAGAATTTTAATGCTTCTGGAATAGGTATTTCCCACATTCCTGTTCTTTCACCTTTAAACTTTTTAATACTATATGCTATTTGTTCAATATTCCATCCTGCTTTATGAAGCTCTCTTGCAATTTCTTTTTCACTTTTAGTATTTATATTTAATCCTATATAATTAAATAAATTATTTAACTCCCTGCTGTCTGTAAATAAATTATCTTCATATCTTCTTTTATACCATTCTTGTAAAAATATGTAAATCCCAAGTCCTGCAAAGAAAACTAAGATGGCTAAAAATATTGCAAGAGTATAACTCTTGCAGTCAGATTTGCAATTGCCTTTATTTTCCCCTAATTCTGACTCACATACCTTATTAAAATTGCAAGGAGTAGTTGAGACTACTTTTAATTCAGAAAATTTAGGGGATAAATATGCTTCAAGACTTTGAACTTGAACAAGCCCATTAGAGGAAAACTCAACATCAGAAATAGAAGGCAAAGCAATTCCTTTTGAATTTACAAAAGTCTTTGCTCCTGAATTCTTAAAACTAACATCTTTATTTACAACAAAATAAGTCTCTCCTACTGTTTTCTTTGTCCTTAATATCGCTTTAAAGAAAGTTGTAATTGCCTCACTTTCTGCACCATAATTGAATAATATTGTCTCTGACGCAACACTTCCATCTAAATTTTCCAAGAACCAGCTTTTTATAGAGTCATCATAACTTCCAGGAGAAGGGTTTCCTGCTCCAAGTTGTTTTAGTTTGTCAGAATCAATATTTTTAAAGAGGATTATTAATGGCGCACTTGCAACATTGCTTGTTTCAATGCGAACAGGTATTTTTAAATCATTAAGCCTTGACATTATATTAACATAGTCTGAATCAGAGCTTGCCTGCAAATAATCTTTTTCAATATTTCTCAATCCCTCATCAAGATTGCTGAAATTAATTTTATTTTTTATAACTCCTGATTTCCATGAATCCATCTTGTTTAAATCAGAAGTTAAATTATCTAATAATAATTTTTTAGTCTTCAGGCTTGAATTTATAATGTCTTTAGGGCTTTGAACATTTATATCAATAGTTTTAAAAGAGGTTTCTCCTAAAGAATCTCTAATAGTTAATTTTAAGCTATAATTCCCAATATTGCCGTATTTATGCACAGCATAATTAACATTAGTATCTGCCTGCCCGCTATCTCCAAATTCCCATTTATAGCTTGTTATATTTTTTTCAGAAGAAACAACAGCATAAAATTTCGTATTTAATTGCGCTGCTGTTGTTTTAGGATAAACATCTTCAATAACTGCCTTTGATATAATATTAATCATATCGCTTTTTATTTTTTGATCTCCAACATAAAACTCAATAGTCTGATTTCCAATAGTTTGAGGAACCTTAAACCCTAAATTGTCTAAGTTAACTATTCCTGAGAATGAAATCTTGCCAGGTATTTTTTGAATGTCGGCTATCTTGTTTAATGTTAATCCTCCTGAAGAAGTTATATAATCTAATTTTATATTCCATATATCTAAATTCTGATCAGTTCCAGAGATAAACTTTATAGGAATTACACACCCATTTGTGCACTGTTTATTATATCTTAGAGTAATATAATCTGTTAAATAATTTGAAATAGAAGTTCCTTTTGGCAAAAACACATTTTTATTAAAGTCAACACTACCTATGCTTGCAAACCTTGCGCCTCTTGCAAATATATCATAATCTCTTGTATAATTTACTGAAGACTGCCCTGTATTATAAAATCCACACGGATTTTTATTTTCTGTTCTTATTTTATATTCATCTATATTATTATTTCCAGTCCCAACAATACAAACATGATAATATCCTCCTTGTTCTGCACTAAAGTCTATAGGGCATGAAATTTCTCCACCAGAAGAACTTGGCTCAGGAAGATTACACGAGCCCTTTGATATGCTTTGTGTATCTGAAATCGAATATATCTGCATTTTTAACAGCCCATTTGACCAGGCTGTTGTTCCTTTTTTAACCCAGGCGCCAACCATAAATTTTGGTTTTTGCTCTAAGAATATTTTTTCACAATACGGGCTTTTTCCAATATTATATTCTGTTAATACTTCTTGAGAATCAAAACATCCGTGCTCCTGAGAGCATGAAAAATCATTTGTGCTGTTTGAAAAAATCCAGTTTGTCTCGTTATTATCTAATAAATCTATTTTAAGTGGGTTAAAACAAGACTCCTGAGCAGAACTATTTATCTTCAAACTTAAATCTCCAATAGAGCTAATCTCTCCTTCTAATTTAAATCCAAGTATTTTGCTATTTGAGGTATTTAAAGAAAAACTCTTTATTACATCCTCTCCTTGTGCATTATAATTAGAATTGCAGTCAGTAGGGGTACAAGAATATTCTATTCCAATCATTCTGACTAAATCAAGCAGGTTTAGTTTATCATTAAAATTAGTCCTTAAAAGAGCATCTGTATTTTCATTTACAATAGTTAGATTTATTCTTCCTGAAATATTCTGCCCAGGAGCATATCTAGTTGAGATAGTAGAATCATTAAGACTAACCGAAACAGAGGCACTTGCAAAGCTAATAAAAATTAAACTAAATAAAACCATTACAATGCCTATTATCTCTTTTTTCATTATGCCTACAAATTAATTTATTTTCTTTTAATCAATATATAATAGATAACTCCTAAGATTAATATTGAAACAATAATATTAATAAATGAAAAGAAAGGCATTGTAGCAACACAAATTTCATCTTCCCCTCCTTTGCAAGAACTTGAATCTCCTTCTCCTCCAACCCATACTGCTGACCAGACAAGTTTTGTGCATCCTTCCTGTGCTCCTGCTTCTTTGCTTACATCAGAATATACACAATTTCCTAAATTAGTTGTATAATTCTCTCCTGTTTGAGGATTGTAACATCTTTTAACATCTTGATATGTTGATTTACAAGTTGCATTTCCAGCATCCCAATAGCATGAGCAAGATGTTGAGTTTTGGCAAGTCAGCGCTCCTGATGTATATATGCTACTTCCTCTAGAGCAAAAACCTGCTCCTGCCCTTACTTCAACATCATAGCTTGCTGTTGCAGGATTAAAAGAATTACAATCTCCTTGTGTTTTATAATCATTACAAATACTTTTATTGCTATTTACGCATCTTCCATCATCAGGAGTTCCCTGACATGAATAACCATTAGGACAGCATCTCCCATCTCCAAAAAGCTTGCAATTAAAATCACCAATAGTTGACTTTTGCCCAGAACCATCATCAAAATACTGTCCATCTGAACCGCATCCAAAAATCTTGTATTTTACTTCTATCATATTAGTGTCCCATGTATTTCCTACTCCTAATTTTAATTTAACTGTTTTTTCTCCTAATCCTGTAATTCTCTTTTTAAAATAAGCATACTCACTCCAATTTCCTTCTGTAGTTTCTCCATTAAAATCCCAGAAAACTTTTACATTTTCCTTTGCAAGATTAGGACAGTATAAATCTCCTATTAAAGGCCCGCCATTATTTACAGAAGAACAATTTAGCACTTCGCTTTTAGTTGCATTAAAACTAACATCTCCTATTGCATAGCCATATCCGTATTTTGGCTGGCTTATATAAGGAAAATAAACAAAACCCTCCTGAGCAATAAGAATAGTTACCTGTGCGCTATTTTCAGCACCTCTTGCATCTCTAATATTAAGTCTTACATTTTTAACACCAGGGGTTGCAAATGTATTGTTTGTATGTCCTGGATAATCATCATTTGCACTTGTGCCATCTCCAAAATCCCAGGTTGCCGTAAATGTATCATCTTCATCATAGCTTGATTGATTGAAAAAAACAGGAGTTCCAACTTTAAACTGGCTTCCCTCTGCAGGAGCTGTTATTATTGGGATTGGTTTTTTATTGCTTTCAGATTCATTAACAATTAAATTTCCTGACTGCAATTGTTCTTTTATTCTTGCAATATTAGCTTTAAAATAAAATGTTCCAGGTTCATTTGCAAACCAAGTTGTATATCCTAACTGATTACTGGCAGAAACCTTTTTGTTAAACCACCACGGAACATCTTTATATATTGAATAATTAATTTCTTCATCTTGCATTCCTTCTCCTGTTACTTTTAAAATAACAGTGCTGTTTCTATAAACCATATTTACCGGCTTTCCAACTAGGTCTGTCCAGAATGCTCCTGTTAATCCAAAACATTTATATGCGCCATCACAAATCAATCCAGCCCCACACTCTGTTCCATATGTCTTAGGATCATATCTGCAATTTCCATTATCTTCTCTTACACAAACCCCTATTTGAGAGCAGATATTAGCAGGAGCAGCACATTGTTTAGGACTGCTGTCTGCATTTAAGCAAGGATCACAATCAGGATTTCCAGTGCAAGTTGATGTTCCAGTACTCAATCTTTCAACACAAGCATAATTTTCGCATTCAGAATGTCTGCAATCTGTATCTGATGAACATCCTGCAGCACCATCACATCCAGGATGAGAAACACAAGTTCCTGCAGAACAATCTCTGGCTGCGCTATGGCAATCATCATCATCGTCTGACCAACCAGCATAGGCAAAATTAGTAAATAATATTGCCATAAAAACTATTAAAAATACAATTATTAAACTCCTCTTTTTTATCATATTTAACTTAGATTTATTTGATATTTAAATATTGCTACAATTGGCTTCTAATCTTACATATGTATTTCTTTCAGGTTTGGGAACAAAGATTATCCCACCCAATATATTGTCTTTATAGACATCTTTTATGGTTGAATTTAAAACTTTTTCAAGAGAAAATACGCTAATGTTGCATTTCCCTTCTTTTACATCTCTTAAATTATATTTTATATAAATACCGTGCATATTCGAATTAGCACCATTACAAAAGATATTTTCATTATTGTTCTTGCAATAATAATGATTTATATTTGAATATTTAATAGAACCAAGAAAAATAGCTATAACCATTAAAATAAAAAACAAACATATAGAGATTTTTAATATTCTCATATATCTTCTATTTTTATAACATTTATTAAACAATTTATATAAAAAAGGTCCTATGACAAACCCACAAAGAATTATAAGAATTATAAGGTAGGGGTAAAAATATTTTAATCCTGTAAAATCTCTACCGACGGATAAACATGTTCTTATAGAACAATTTAAATTTTCATTAAAAGAAGTTAAAAAATAAGAAACATGCCCAAGTATTAACAATATGCTTGATGTCAAAATCCAGTGATATTTTTTTAGTTTTCCAAAATAAATTATCCCTAAAAGAATAAAGGGTATTGAAAAGACATGCCTAAGTCCATCGATAAATTCAATAGGGGTGCATCCTGCACCAAATAAATCAATCTTATCTGTAATTATAAATTTGGATTTAAAAATATAATAAAAAAAATCAAAGTTCCATAATAAATGAAAAATAAGCAGAATCGATAAAGTTGACAAAAGTAATGTAGAACTTTTAATAAAAAAAGCAATAGCCACAAGTAGCAGTGAAATAGAACAAAACCACAAATATTCATGACTACCAATATCTCTTAGTTTAATTGATAAATCAACAACCCACCAAATAAAGAAAATTGCCCCAATAATATAATTCCAATTTTCTTTAAACCAATTATTCACTATCTCTCTTTTTTTCATAATTTGATTCATTTTTATTTATTTTTTAGCCATCTTCCACAATAATTCAAAATAATTTTTATAAGACTGTGACAATTTCTCACCTATAACTAAAATAGCCAAGGGTTCTTCTCCCCATACAACATTAAGTACTTTATCTTCATAAACTGCAATAGTAGAAGGCATAATATTATTTTCAGGTAAATATCTTTCTATAAATGGTTTTAGAAAACTGCCTTTTTTATTTTCAGGCAACAGAATTCTGCATTTCACTTTATTTAATCTAAGTTTTAGGTGCCATTGTTCATAATATTCTCCAAGTGTTTCTTTCATACCCCATCCTGTTCCAAAAACTAGAAGTTCTGACTTAATTTTTGTTATCTCTTCAAGAACATTTTTCAGCCCTCTTTTTCCCTTGAATATTGTGGCTTCTTGCTTTATTTCTCTTGAATTCCGTATATTCTCAATTTTAGGAATCACTTGTTTCAATATTTTTTCCTGATTTAAAGCCTCTTCTTTCTTTTTATTTACATATTCTTTAAGTTCTATTGCAGAAGTTGCTTCAAAACGTTTTATATTCTTTATTAAGACATAAGAGACAAGTCCTTTTTCAATCAACTTACCCAGATTGTCATAAACAATATTTCTATGAAGCTTTGTTTTTTTTATAATCTCTCCTGCGTTTATACTTCCAAGCCCCAGCAAAGCAGAATACACCTTAGCTTCATTTTCAGTCAGCCCCAACTCCATTAATTCCTCATTCATGTCATCACATACATGACAACACTAGTTTAAATATCTTGTGGCTACATAAAAGAAAGAGTTATAATGGCAAAACAACATATATACAGAATAAACTATATCGAATTTGATGGTTTAGATAGAAAAAGAAGATATTTTGATTCTGATTTTAGCGGAGAGTATGGGGCTTTCAGTAAATTTGTTCCTTCTGGATGGGCATTTAAAAAATGCAAGTTCGGAGACAAAGCCTTGCAAGGCGTGAGAAGAGTAAACTTCCAAGAGTGTACATTTGGCGATAACAATCTCTATTCGGCAGAAAGAGTTAATCTTCTAGACTGTCTATTTTATGGTGGTGAGTTAAATTCTTCAAAGATGGTTACCTTAAAGGGTTGTAGTCTAAAAGACAAGGGTTATCAGAACCGTCCCCAATTTGGGAACTCTTGTAGGGGCGTTTTTATTGAATTTTGTGATTTTTCTTCTCCAGACATAGTTGCTTTTGAAGATTCTGAAAGTATTTTTGCAAGAGACTGCAAGTTTAATGGTTTTTGGGCATTAAAGAATGCAAAACACCTAGATATTGAAGATTGTGACTTCACTGGCGAACGTCCATTAGGCTATATTAAAGATGCAACTTTTACGGGGGGTAGTTTTTCTGGTGAAGATAGCTTCTGTGCAGCATCAAATGTTATTATTAAGTATGCGAAGAGTATCGGAGATAGAGCTTTTTGGAATTCAGGAGATATTTTTGTATATGCCCCAAATGCAGTAGTTAAAGGGTTATTTCCTCCAGTAAGGGGGATAATTGTTGTTGAAGGAATAGAAAATATTAGATATGATGGTGGAAGCCTCAATTATAAAAATCCCCACATTTATGTTTTATCAGAGCCAAAACCAACAGATGTGGCCAGGCATGTTAAAAAAATTAATGGAGATATACTCATGAGGCTCCAAGAGATAGTACTAAGAGGTTCTGACTTAAAATGGTCATTAGAAGATGCAGTAAGACAAGGAATTCTCCCAAGCCGAACTAAGAAGAATTAGTTAATAATATCTTATCCCTTCATAACCGCAAGCGGTTTCAATCTAACTACAAGTTTCCCAATTCCTACTGCATCAGAAACTCTTGCAACTTCATCAATGTCTTTGTAAACTTGAGGAGCTTCTTCTGCTAAACCTCTAACAGAGCCAGCTTCAACATCAATTCCTTTATCATTTAGTTGTTTTTTAATATCTTCACCTCTTAAGTCCCTAAGAGCAGCACTTCTTGATGAAACTCTTCCTGCTCCGTGAGGAGTAGAAGCAAATGTTTTTTCTTCGGCTGTTTTTGTTCCAACTAAGATATAGCTTGCTGTTCCCATGCTTCCTGGTAGAATTATTGGTTGTCCAGTTTCTCTACAAAAATTAGGTAATTCAACCCTTCCAGGTCCAAAACTTCTAGTAGCCCCTTTTCTATTTATACATAACTTCGTCTTCTTTCCGTCCACAACATGTTCTTCAATCTTAGCAATATTATGGCAGACATCATAGATTACATCTGCTTTAAAATTAGGGAAGTAGTGTTTCAGATTTTCTCTTATTCTATAAGTTATAAGCTGTTTGTTGCAAAATGCAAAATTTGCAGCACAATTCATTGCTGAAAAATATTTCTTTCCTAATTCAGAATTTAAAGGCGCATTAATTAACTCTCTATCTGGAAGATTTTCAAAACCATATTTATCTTCCATTAGTTTTATGTAATCAGAAGCGACTTGGTGTCCTAAACCCCTGCTTCCGCAATGAATCATAATGGTGATTTGTCCTTTTTCTAATCCCCATTTTTTAGCAATCTCTTTATCAAAAACCTCTTCAACCTCTTGAATTTCTAAAAAATGATTTCCACTTCCAAGACTTCCAAGTTGTTTAAATCCCCTAGCTTTTGCTCTATCAGAAACATCTTCAATATTAGCAGGACTCAATTTTCCATAATCTTCAGTATGCTCATAATCTTCCTTTTCTCCATATCCTTTTTTAACAGCCCATTGTGCTCCTTCTTTTAATATTTCATTTAGTTCTTGTTTGCTAATTTTTATTATACTTCCCTCTCCAACCCCTGATGGAACAGATCTAAATATTGAATGAAGCAATTCTTTTTTCCTTTCAAGAATATCTTTTTTTATTAAATTTGTTTTTAATACCCTCACCGAGCAATTAATATCGTACCCAATTTCGCCCGGTGAAATAACTCCTTTTTCAGTATCATATGCTACTACTCCACCAATGCAGGCCCCATATCCCTGGTGAGCGTCTGGGCACACAACTATATTTTTGACAACCCCTGGCAACATTGCCATATTTTGAGCTTGCTGAAAAGTTATATCCTCTTTCATCTTCTCAAGGAGCTTCTCACTAGCAAATATCTTCACAGGAACATTCATCTTTTCTGTTTTAGGAATTTCCCACTCGTTCTCATTTATTTTATTTATTTTTATTTCAACCATATTATTATTCAGAATTCTTAGTTTTTATTCTTATCTATTTTAAATTAAATTATCTCTCACCAGGTCTTCTTCCACCCATTTTAACATCAGATTTTGGAGCTCTAAAAACATCTTTCACAAAATTTCTATGATTTCTCCTTTCTGCTTCTGTCTGAAATGTGAGAGTCATTCCTGTGCCTTTTCCTGATTTTCTTTTATTTAATAATTTTGAAACTTCTCTTTCAGCTTCTTCTCTTTCAACAAGATGATAGTCTTCAGATTCATCTAATTGTATTTTGCCTTTTTCCCCTGTTATAGGATTGTATCCAACACAATAAGGTATTCCTTCTGTTGGGCATATTAATCCTTCAGAAAAGAAATATTCAATTCCTTTTTTTGTTTTTTTAGAAAAATAAACTTGTGATACAGAGTTATCGAGCAAATCATACATTGTTGGCATATTTATCTTATTTTTCTTGACTTTTTAAGTATTATTGTGATATACTATACAAGATAATCATCAAGTTTAAATACGCACATAATAAGGATAAATTATGGAAGCAACAGAACAGAATAAAGTGCAGACAGAAAGAAAGAGTATATACTCTAAAATAGGTAGAAAAGGCCTGTGGTATGTAACTCTAAGAGGCTATCTCTCTCTTGAAGATGGGTCTATCTTTAGGCTTCCTCATTTTTTTTATGGAAAAGCCAGATTAGAAGAAATGTTTAGAAATACATATACTCTTGAAGAATTTAAAGAAAAACATCTTTCTAAAAGAGATAACGATAGAGAATATAGAGACAAAAGGTCACTTGGGATAATAGTGCTTAGATTATTAGAAATAGAATATGGTATACCTGGTGGATTTAAACAAATCAAACATCCAACACAACCTGAGCAACCCAAGTTCCAGATGTTTGTTTAACAAACATCTGATTATAAGTTACAGCCTTCACATCAAGTGAAGGAGAATAATTTTTAACACTATCTCCTAAAAGTTCAGCACTTAATTCAAATTTGTCTTTATTAATCTTAACTTTACAAGAAGCCAAGAAGAAATTCTCACTATCTAACAAAAATAAAAGTTCCTCAAGAAAATTATACAATAAAGATTCATAATCCTTGCCCTTAACTTCAATCTTTTTTTTCTTCACTTCTTTTATTTTACCTTCAAACATAGCTTTAGTCATAGCCAAGGCAGAATTCTCAAAAGCCTCTTCTAAGTTTTTTCCAAATGCCTGAAACTTAATATCTGCTGTATGTTCTAGGAATTTATATTTTTCTTTCATGATTATAATTAGTCATAGAAACCTGTATTTTTATATTTATACATATTATATACTCTAAGACATAAATCTTTAAAAAGAAGTTCTAACTCTGAAAAAAGAGGCGATGAAACCTCTAAGGTTTCTTAGAGAATTGAAAAATGATACATAAAAGACTTAAACTTTGCGCAGACACAGATACCACCCCTGTATATAGAAATAGAGAAAGAGGGCATCTAGGATGTATGATTACTATGGGGGCTATTGTTGGTGCTATTGGTACTGGTGCAATTTCAGGTTTTGCTTGGGGACACGGAAATAAAGATTTGAGTTATGTTATTAGAGCTACACTTCCTCTTACGGTTACTTGTGTTGCTATAGGGGCAGCCAGCACATACTGTGATCATGTTTCTTTTTCAAAAAGTAATATGGGAGATAGTGCAATATATGGGGGGATTGTATTGGGATTGGAGGCACTTGCTTTTGGAGCAGGCTGTGGAGTAGGTTATCTCACAAAGTAAGCAATCTTTTTTCATACCTAGAAACCTCTATTTTTAATACTTGCTAAACAACATTTATAAACCTAAATCTCCTCTATAAATAAAAGGAGGGTGTTAAAAATGAAAAAATCAGTTATTGACTGGATAGCAATGGTTTTGCTTATCATCGGCGGTCTAAACTGGGGATTGGCTGTGTTTGACTTCAACCTTGTTTCAGCAATTGTTGGAACAGGAACAATAGCAAAAATAGTTTATGCTCTGGTAGGACTATCTGCTTTGTGGATGATTTACATGGCTACAAAGGACTAAGCAAATTTTACTTATCTCGAGCTTACCTCTTAAGCGAGAGAGACAGGAAATTTTTATTTTCTGTATTTTAATTTTTTATCTTTTTATTATTTTTATATACCAAAACTCTTAAATATATTAGTTTCATAGTTTATTAAAAGGAGGTAAACATGTTAAGTAAAAATAAGTTTGGTTTAGCAATTGGTTTGTTTTTAGCAATTGTTCATGCAATATGGGCTATCGCAGTCGCAATAATGCCTGCGCAATTACAAGCATTTCTCAATTGGATTTTTGCAATACATTTTCTACAGCCAGTTTGGATTTTAACAACCTTTAATTTAGTCAGTGCAATATTCCTAATTATAATGACTTTTATTTGCGGTTATATATTTGGATGGGTTGTTGCTGCTTTGTGGAATTGGGTAAATTGTGATTGTAAGACTTCAAAAAAGAAATAGTTATATTTTAATTTTTTTCTTTTTATTATTTTTTTATACCTTCATCCCTGTTAAAATATCCCTAAGTAAAGTGGGCTGGCTTTTTCCTCTTTTCATTGTTTTTTCTCTTTTATTATCCCAGTATTTTTTTGCTTGTGTGTCTTCTCTTTGAAGTTTGCTAGATAATCTTGAATCATTATTTAATCTAATTCTTTTCCTCTTTTCTCTTTCTTGTTGTAATTCTTCATTTTCAATTTCTTTTCTTGTTCTCTCTTCAAACTCTTCTTTTGAAAGATATGTTGATTCTTCTGCAAAGGATATTTCTTCATACAACACCATATAGGTTGCAAATAATCCCTCTCCGTGTTCTAACCAATCCTCTTCAACCATATACCCCAAATTAACTCCTTCTGCTATTTCTCTTGCCATTTCAATAGTGCATCCTCTTTCAGCAATTCCTGCAAGATTTAAATAATATTTCCTTTTATCTTCAAAATCTTGAAACCTGTCTCTTTCAAATTTATCCAATCGTCTTCTTTCTTCTTCAAAATCAATTTTTGCTTTCTCTCCAAATATAAGTTTTGCCATGATAATTCTTCTTTTATAAGTTTAAAAAGAACACTATAAATCGAAATATCTAAAGCATCACACAAATATTTATAAACCTAAGTTATAAACTAGATTTATACAAAAATGGAACAAAAAAAGTATGTGTATTTTTTCGACGAAGTAGAAAAGCCAGACAAGCAGTTACTTGGAGGAAAAGGAGCTAATTTATGTGACATGACAAGAATACATCTTCCTGTCCCGCCTGGATTTACAATAACAACAGAAGTCTGTGATTATTTTAACAAAAACAAGAATTCTTATCCTACTCAATTACAAGCTGAAATAGATGTAAACATAAAGAAAATGGAAGAAAAAACAGGTATGAAATTTGGCTCTATTCAAAATCCTCTTTTAGTCTCAGTCAGAAGCGGAGCAGCTGTTTCAATGCCAGGAATGATGGATACAATTCTAAATTTAGGATTAAATGATGAAACAGTTAAAGGTTTAATTAGTGAAACTCAAAATGAAAGATTTGCTTTAGATTGTTACAGAAGATTTATTCAAATGTTTTCAGATGTTGTAATGAATGTTGAGTTTAAATCATTTGAAGAAGCATTAGAAAGAAAAAAGAAAACAAAAGGTGTAGAATTAGATACTCAATTAACAGCTGTTGATTTAAAAGAGCTAATTCAAGAATATAAAGAAATTGTTCAGAAATCAAAAGGAAAATCATTCCCACAAGATGTAAAAGAACAACTAAAACTATCAATTAATGCTGTTTTCGGAAGCTGGAATTCTGATAGGGCAATAAAATATAGAGAGATTAATGAGATTAAGGGATTATTAGGAACAGCTGTAAATGTTCAATGCATGGTTTTTGGAAATATGGGTAATGATTCAGGAACAGGTGTTGCATTTACAAGAAATCCTTCAACAGGAGAAAACAAATTCTATGGGGAATATTTAATTAATGCACAAGGAGAAGATGTTGTTGCAGGAATTAGAACTCCTGAACCAGTTGCAAGATTAGAACAAGAAATGCCTTTAATCTATAAGCAACTTCTTGAAATCAGGCAAACTTTAGAAAAAAATTACAAAGATATGCAGGATATTGAATTTACAGTTCAAAAAGGAAAGCTTTACATGTTACAAACAAGAAATGGAAAGCGAACAGGAGCAGCTGCTGTGAAAGCTGCAGTTGATATGGTTAAAGAAGGACTAATTACAAAAGAACAAGCATTACTAAGAGTTTCAGGAGAACAAGTAGAACAATTACTTCATAAAAGAATAGACCCTATTGCAAAACAAAAATCAGAAGTAATTGCAAGAGGATTGCCTGCTTCACCAGGAGCAGCAGTAGGAAAAATAGTTTTCACAGCAGAAGAAGCAGCATTTTTAACAAAAGAAAAAGCAGAGAAAGTTATCTTAGTTAGACTAGAAACCTCTCCAGAAGACATAGAAGGAATGCATGTTTCTCAGGGAATTTTAACAGCTCGAGGTGGAATGACATCTCACGCAGCTGTTGTAGCAAGAGGTATGGGAAAATGCTGTGTTGCAGGTTGTTCTGAATTACAAATTAACGAACATGAGAAAACTCTAAAAATAAAAGATAGAGTTTTCAAACAAGGAGATGTTTTAACTCTGGACGGAACAACAGGAGAGGTTTATTCAGGCGCTTTAGCAGTAATAGATCCTCTAATTGCAGGAGAATTTGCAGAATTAATGTCCTGGGCAAAAGAAATTAAAAGATTAGGAATAAGAACAAATGCAGACACTCCAAAAGATGCTAAAGTTGCAAAAGATTTTGGAGCAGAAGGTATAGGATTAACAAGAACAGAGCATATGTTTTTTGAAGGCGATAGAATTAATGCAATGCGAGAAATGATTTTAGCAGATACAGATGAAGATAGAATTATTGCTCTGAATAAATTACTTCCATATCAAGTTGAGGATTTTGCAGGAATTTTTAGAGTTATGAATAATCTTCCTGTAATCATAAGATTTTTAGATCCTCCTCTTCACGAATTCCTGCCAAAAGAAGCAAATGAAATAAATGCTTTATCAAAACTAATTTGTGTTCCAGAAGAAAAAATTAAAAATAGAGTTATTGAATTACACGAGTTTAATCCAATGCTCGGATTTAGAGGCTGTAGACTTGGAGTAGTCTATCCTGAAATTTCAGAAATGCAGGCAAAAGCTGTTTTCTTAGCAGCTCTAAAAGTAAAAAAAGAAGGTATAGTTCCAAAGCCTGAAATAGAAATTCCAAATGTTATTCATCTTAGAGAATTCCAACTAATTAAAGAGATAATCAAAAAAGCAGCAAAAGCAACAGGAGCAGAAGGAGTTATTGATTATAAAGTTGGAACAATGATTGAATTTCCAAGAGCAGCTCTTAATGCAGATGAATTAGCAAAAGAAGCAGAATTCATGTCTTTTGGAACAAATGACTTAACACAAACAACACTCGGATTTTCAAGAGATGATGCAGGAAGATTTATTCCAGCATATCTTGCAAAAGGGGTTTTTGAAAAAGACCCTTTCCAAACAATAGACCAAGAAGGAGTTGGGAAATTAATGAAAATCACAGTTGAAAAAGCCCGCTCTGTCAAGCCAGATATAGATATAGGAATTTGTGGAGAACATGGTGGAGATCCAGCTTCTGTAAAATTCTGTCACAAAATTGGTTTGAGCAATGTTTCCTGCTCCCCATATCGAGTTCCTATCGCAATTTTAGCTGCTGCTCAGGCTGTTTTGGAAGAGAAGAAGTAATTCTATAAAAAAGCAACAGTTGCCCAAGATGTTAAAAATCGTGGTAATATTACTAGTCTAAAACAAAAATAGAAATAGCTAATTTCTCTCACCCATAATTGCCATTAAAAGAAGTCTAAAACTTTCATTTAATCTATCTTCCAAAGCAAACTTTTTTTCATCAGAACTTTCATTTTTCAATTTGTCTGCAATTTCCACAATAACTTGTTTTGCAGCAAGATTGTCTGCCTTTGTCATTGCTTTAATATTTTTTCTTAGAAAATTAGAATAAAAATCAATTGTTTGTAATAATAATGGATATTGTCTTAATTCAGAGCCCTGTTCAACAGTTTTCAAACAATATAAAGGTCCGCCATAAATCCCAAGAACATTTAAATCAGGATTTTCAGCAATCACTCTATTAACAAGCCTGCTTTCAGCAGCAGCTCTTGTTTTTACATTAAAATTATAGTTTAATTCATCTAATTTAGTTACATCTGATGGCACATAGCTCTTTCCAACTTTAAGAGAATCAACACTCAACTCAATTTCAGCAGTTTGGTCTGGAAATTCTGCATACATAGAAACAAATCCCAAATCCTCTTTTTTCCCATCAAGTTTCACAATCTCCCCAAACAACATAACTTTGTTACTTGGAAAACTTGGTGCAAGATGCAACGGAACTATCTGGCTTTCCATAATATTTTATATTTTCATGGTTTAAAAACAAATATGTTCTGGAATATATATAATTATAAAGATAAAAATTTAATCGTCATCATCAGGAGTATACTTAACTTTCCACTGATTATCCCATGCTTTTTTCCTTTCTGCACTGCACTTTTTGCAATACTTTCGAGGGTATCTTGCATGAGTATCAAAATCAAATTTTTTACCACAATCTTTGCACGCTTTTTGTTTTATCATTTTATATTTGTTACGCCTATTATGTTTATTATAGTAATTTGTATCTTTTAAATATTACCTAAAGATTATAAAAATCATAAGGAGCATAATCTCTTAATAATTCATCCCCCTTCCCCTTATATCTTATTTACTGATATCTTATTGATAAGCTGCACAAGTTCACTTATCTATAAATTTATTATTAATGTGCTAGTTTATAATTGGTATGGGGTAGAGAGAATTTGGTTTATAGGAATTAGAAAATCTTCAGTTTGACCATAGATTTGACAATAAAATCCAAATTCCGAAGCCTTTAAAAATCCATTATATCTATTGATTTTAGGTCAATCTTATAGGGAGATTTGACTCATTAGAGCAGAAGTCCAGCCTAGAAATAGGGTGTTCTGTTTCTAATTTGCCTACATGGTCTAGCGGCTATGACTCATCCCTGTCACGGATGCGATCCGGGTTCGACTCCCGGTGTGGGCGTACGACTTTTTGTCTGATTTGATGGGACGCGAAAAAAACATCCCAATATTTAAGACAAAACTTCTGCCCGCCGGTGTGGGCGTACGACTTTTTGTCTGATTTGATGGGACGGCAACCTAAGCAGACAAAAGTTTCTTCTTAGGATTTATTGATGTGTCCGAAATATATGCCGAGAGGCTAAAAAGAAAAGGAGCATATATTTAACATGAAAATAGACCCATATAAGCATAAAGAAAGATTCTTAGCATGGAAAGAAAAGGTAAAGGAAGGCATACCAAATATTACTAAAGAAAATTCTGACTTAATTTTGCAGTATCTAAATGATATGGAAAGAGGGGTTAATATTTCTTCTTGCAATATTAAAGGTTCAAGAAGTTATATCCGCTTGAATACCTTAAGAGAGAAGCTTCTCTTTTTCTCAATGAAATTTAAAGAGTTATTTCAAATAGATAAATTAGTAGATGTAAAAGAAGAGCAATTAGTAGGTTTTTTCTCTGATATGAAAAATGGGATAATAAAAAGGAAAGATGGAAAGTCTTATCTATCAGTAGATAGCTATTCTCGAGTTTTCAAAGCATTTTGGCATTGGTATCAAAAGATAAACAAGAAGAAAGGCATAGAAATTCTAGAAATAACTTCTGATTTAGATACTAAACAAGAAAAGCCAAAATGGGTTTACTTGACAGAAGAACAAGTAAAACAACTATGCGAAAATGCAAAATTTGAATATAGAGTCTTGTTTATGTTTTTATTTGATTCTGGAATAAGAAGCCCTACTGAATTGGTAAATGTAAAAGTTTCAGATTTATATAACAATTGTAAAGAGCTAAATATACGAGAAGAGACTTCCAAGACTTTCGGTAGAAGAATGAAACTAATGATTTGCCCTGAACTTCTTAGGGAATATATTAAATTTAATAATTTAGGAAAAGAGGACTATTTGTTTAAAATAAAAGCAGATACTTGTTCTAAATATCTTAAGAAACTTGCTGTAAGATTATTTGGAAGTGGAGAAACAGAAGCAGGAGGAAAATATTCAGAAATAAGCCTTTATGATTTTAGGCATATTTCTTGCTGTTATTGGTTGCCTAGATACAAAAGTGAGAGTGCCTTAAAATATAGATTTGGTTGGAAAAGTTCAGATAAAATTCACTATTATTCTGAACTCTTGGGAATGAAAGACACTATTCAGGAAGAAGATTTGTTAATAGATGTTACTAAGACTGAAATTGAGCAAAGATTGATGAAATCAGAAAACGATAAAACAATATTGCAGGATAAAATGGCTCAGATGGAAGGGCAGATGAAACAAATCTTAGAACTAATGAAACTAAGTAATTCGAGAGTAGAGGCAATCAAGTGTTATAATGAAAACTAAAGAAATCGAGGAACTAAAAAAAGAGGTAGAAAAACTAAAAAAGAAAGCTAAATGGCAAAAGTGGATGAATTTATTTTTGTTGTTTAAGGATGATTAACTATAGAGTTAAAGTCTCTTTATACAAGAATACTAAAAAAGGCAGAACCATTTCGCTCTTTTTCTTTAATTCTTTAACTGCTTTTTCTAATTCTTCATAATTTCTATAATAAACCATGTGATAAGAAAATTTGGCTCGTTTTTCTTTAAGTTGATAAAACTCGTTTAATACTTCTTTTTTTAATCTTATAAGATTCCATGCTTGGTCTCCTTCACTATAAATTATCTTTCCGTTTATGTCTATGCAGTTTCTAGGACAAAGAGGTTTTTTGCTTTCCATAATCAAGAAAATCCTTTTAACTACTTAAGTTTTGTATTGCAGTTGTCACACATTTTCAAGTCAAGCCTTATAAGATTAAAGAGCTTCTTGATATTATTATCAACAAAAATAGTATCTTCTTCTGCTACTTTTCTTATTAATTCTGATATCTCTAAACCCAAATCTCTTGCTTTTTGCTTAAACTTCTTCTTTGTTTCACTATCTAAGCGACAAGACAGAAAGGCAGTTTTATTTGCCATTAAAACCAGCCTCCTGCTCTTCTAGGAGCCAATAAAGTTAAAAGCGATAGAACATAGCGGGAAAAGTTATTGTCTCCTTTTCGGAGAATCATAAAAACACCCCAATTCTTATAATCTCCCAACACAAATGAGATAGTACTAAATAAGAAGTCTTATCTGATAGTCGTTTTAATTTGGCTGTCATATAAACCTGCTATCACAGAACTCTTTCTACCAGCGGGTTTGTTCATATAAGAAGTAAAGCAAAGTATTTAAACCCTGTTTATCAATCTGTTTAAAATAATTTGGACTTGTAAAATGGATTGTTTAAACTATAAGGTGCTTGATGAGAAAGATTTTGAGCTTAAAGTTCTCCCAGATATTAAGAAATCTCAAATTAATATCTTCTGCTCTGTTGCATTTACAGCTCCAAACTATTCAATTATCTTTACACTTAATGAACTAAAGAAGTTTGTTAAGGATATGCCTAATTATAAGATTCATCTTGTTTTGTGGGATATGAGTACTTTAGCTAATCCTTATTTTAAGAAATATGTTGAAGATAAGGTTAATTCTCAAGAGTTTATAGAGCAAAAGATGAAAGAGTTAATTGGAATTGCAGAGTCAGTAGGCTTTGATAAACAAAACATAATGATTTACAAATCTTCTGAACTTTGGAAGAGACTAATTTCATTTAAAGAAGAAGATATCTTTCAAGAGTTTTATTTTACAATAGCACAGATGGAGATTAAGAATTTTGTTCATAATGAAAAAGTCTCTCACTTGCTAAGAATTCCTATGGATATTTTCTTTTGCAAGCATTTTCATCAATTATATCCTGAAGATATAGAAAAGCCAATTGATATTGCTTTTTTTAGTGCTGATAAAGAAAGGCTTTATCTTTCTACAAGGCAGATATTATATGAAGAAGGCTTAATATTAGATAAAACTCCTGTTTTTGTTAAGATGGATTATTTTCCTTATCTTATGCATAATCATAAAGTTCCTGATTGGAATATGTCTTTAAGAGAAATTAAAGGAGTTATTTCTAATTTTCCATTAAGCAAACAAGAAGTTTCTATTTTATTTAGATTTTTAAATTCAAAGGGAAATAAAGAGGAATTAGCAGAAGTTTTGCACAATTACTTACAAGAGCATAAGAAAAAGTTTGATTCTGAAAAATTTCAAGAAGATTTCATAAATCTTTCTGGCAAAGCAGAAACTAGAAGATTTGGCAAGATACTAAAAAGTCAAATTGCCTTAGATATTTTATTGTTAGCAGATGGCACTAAAAATACAACTGAAATTTCAAAGAAATTAGGCAAGTCTATTGCAACAATAAGCACTTATACAAATAGACTGAAGAAGTTAGGTTTTATCAAGTTAGTTAATGGCAAAATTAAGCGAACTCTTCGGGGCATAAAGATTAATTTTGAGTTGGGAGTATGGAAGGAGTAGAGGTATTTGGAGAAGAATTATTTATTTAATGCACATTCTATTTTTTTAGAGATGTTTTTTATGTAGGCTTCCATATGCGCCCAATTTGGCTGATTGTTTTTAATTGGTAGAAAGAATTCCACTTCTTCTATTGTACTATCCGAAATTTCTTTATTAAACATAAATTTACTTTTGTTTTGTTCTATTGCAACAATTAAAAATAATGCGATTTCTCTTTTTAATTTACCATCTTTTAACCAAAGTACATGAACATGGTCACTAGCAACAAATTTATAGTTATGATAAAAACAAGTTCCAACAGAACCACTATTTGCAAGAGTTATACAATTTTCATAAACAGCCATATAATTTGGTGGGCTGACAAAATTATCTATTCCATTCTCTTTTGCTGATGAAGAAATGTAAGCAATGCTCCCTTTTTTATGATCACTTTTTTTATATCTTTTTCCTCGTTTATAATTAAATAAATCTGTAAGTTTAAACTTTTTCCAAGAAGAAAGATTTATCCTTGTTTCATTCTTTATCTTTTGGGGTAGCTCTTCTAATTTACTTAAATTAGGGCTTTGGCAAGAGAGAGAGAGAGAGCTTTAATATATTCTTCCATATATTCCCAATCAGGTTCGCCTTTTTTATTTATTGGTAATTTATGGACTTCATCCCTTATTCTTTCCAATATTCTAGCATTATTATAAGAGTATTTTTGAACAATAGAATTTAAAACAGAACAAATAAATAAACCGTTATATTTATTTAATCTTTTATGTCTTAATACATAAATCTTGTTTCCAGCCATAAATGGTTTTTCTTGATAAAAAGCAAAAAATCCTTCCGCACCAATAGTTAAGCAATTTCCCTCATTTATTTTAGTATCTACTTTCTTAACAAATCTCGTTAATCCATTGTTGAAACCACTTCGAGTGATGTATGGAAAATCGCCATCATCAACTTTTAAAATTTGTTTAGCAGTATCACACTCAAAAAGTCCGTCTTTTCCACCTATTTTAAATTCCCCCCACTTACTGATATTAATTATTCTTGTTAGTTTTACTTCTTTGACAAAATTATCTATTTTAGAGAGACTCATTTTTATCCCCCTTATCGGATTTTCCCCTTATTGCCCATAATAACCAATCTTTCTCTTTAATCTCAGATACTTTCTCTTTAATCTCAGGATTTTCAAATAATATTCTGTCTAAAACCACTTTTTGAAAATCTTCTTCTGTTAAAACAATTTCTTTTTGAGGAACAAGATATTCTAAATCTTTCCCTATTTGTTTTGTTTCATGTTCTCGGGTATTATTGATTATATCCTCCCAATATTTTAATAAATTATCTGAGCCATCATCTACCCACTTATTATTAATATCTTGTCGTCCACCATTCTTTACAGTTACAAGTTCGTCTTCTTTTATCCAATATTTAACTATTTCTTTATCTGCATGAGATTTCCCAGTCCTAAAAATAAAAATAGAAGTTGTAACTCCAGCAATTCCAGCCCAGACTTTATCAGGCATTTTAATTATTTTTTCTAAAGTATGCCTTGATAAAATACCATTTACAATTTTACTGGATTTTGTATAAAGTGTTCTGTCAGGTAAAATAAAAGCACATAAAGAATTTTCCTTAACATTATCTAATACATTTTTAACAATTTTTATTCCGGTTTGCCCTTCAAATGGAGGATTCATTAAAACTTTATTTATTTCCTGTTTTTCTATCCATTCTCCGGTTTCTTCTTTTGTAGAATCTTGTTGAATAATATTTGATTTTCCATCTTTGTGCATAAGCATATTTACACATGCCAAAACATAGAGCTCTTTTGCCCATTCAATTCCAAATAAATTATTTTCCTTGATGCTTTTCTCGTTTGTTCTTTTCTCTTTAATCATCTTACTCATAGCTTTAGTTAAAAATGTTCCAGAACCACAAGCCGCGTCTAAAACTCTTGAAGTATAATTAACTCCAATGAGTTTATACATTAAATCTGTCCAAATTTCAGGAGTAAATACTTGACCATGTTCACTTTTTTTTGCATATCTTCTAAATTCATTAAAGAAAATAGCCATAGCATCTTTTCCTTCCCATGAATATGAATTAATCCACTCACTTATCTTGTCTATATCCTCATATATCTCTTGAACATCTTTTTCGTTACTTTCATTAAGGGAAATTTTTGAGAATTCATCAGAAAGAAGAGTCAATTTTACATCTTTATGTTTTGAAGTTGTAGGAATTTTATTTTTTATTATGTTAGAAAGAGAATTTTTCATATCATCAAAAGAAGTAGTCGGAACATTAATTTTTTCTTCTTTTGCAATTCGAAGCCCAACTAAAGCCAAACCTGTAAACATCATACGACTAACTAAATTTGAAAGACCCAATTTATGAAGTTTATTATTTATTGACTGAACAGTTACGTAAACATCCTCTTTTTTTACTTTAATTTCAAATAAACTTTCATAATACCCCATACTCTGAAATGAGGTTTCTTTTGGATGAGTTAAACAAATAAACTCTCCCGTTTCAACATCAAAAAGTATACCCACAATATTTTTAGTGCCCATAGCTTTCTCTAGTTTAATATAGTTCTCAAGCTGTTCTTTGTATTTTGTTATGTTCTGCCCTTGTTTTTTTTCAACAAGAACAGCAACTCCTTTGTTGAAAAATCTTCTATCTAAGTTTTTATTGAGTTTATCTTGTTTTTGTTTCCCTAAGATTTTTGCAATTTCATCACGAGAAAACTTTTTATTATTTTTGAAACTTTTTTGATAAGAATATTCATTATTTTCAATATTGCTTGTTAAAAATTCTTCACCGATTATTTTTTCAAAATTTCTCATTTATGTCCCCGATTCTTATATTCTATGTTGTCCTGATTATTTAAATCTTCATTTTTTGATAAACCAAAAATTCTCATTTCCCAACTCATTTTATTCTAACTCCTTAACATATTTTTTAGTTGCTTGTTCTAATCGAATCATTGCATCAATCATCTTTTCCTGCATTTCTTGCCATTTTCCTTTATCAAAAAGTCCATAGTCAAATTTACAGGAGATTCTAGAAGCTCTTTTCTCATCTAATCTCTCCCAAATTAATTTTTCTCCAAAAGCCTTTTCTATTTCTTCTTTATATTTAATTAATTGATCAAATCTAATTTTATTAATATTTGGCTCTATAAACTTCTTACCCTTGTCTAAATAAATTTCACAACCAACATAAGAATTTAAGACTACAAGATTATATGAAATGCCAGATTTTCCGCCACCCGAACCTATCCAATGATATTTACTAGGACTAACATCTATAAACATCTTAGTCTTTGCTTTCGCCCTTTCAAGTAACTGTTCCCAAAACTCAAATCGAAGTTTTTCTTTTTCACTTTCTCCTTCTTCATTACTATTTTCCAGCTCGCCACTTTCATTATATCTTTTTGAATATTTAATTAGAGGTAAATATTTTTTTATGTCTTCTTTATTATACATCTTGATAGTAAGTTCTTTTTTATCTTTATCTAGTTCCATATTCTCGTCATACTCTATATTTTCTTTATCAAAGTCCAAAATATTAAAATAAAGATAATCCTGTCTCCAATTTAAAGTTGCAAAATAATATCTATAATTTTTAAAGCCCAAGAAAAATTTATTAATTTTCTCTTTGAATGGGGTTATTTCTTTCAATTGTCTCCTTAGTTCACTTAGCAAATTGTAAGCCTCCTCTCGCACTTTATCCTTTATATACTCTTCCGAATATTCTATATCCTCTTCTTCCCAATTTTTGCTTTCTTTAGGGATGCTTATTCTTTCAACAGCATTTCTCTCGTCTTCTAGATTTTTTTCAAAATCGATTTCAAAAACTCTCTCAATCTCATCTAAAATAAACTCTTTTCTTTTTTTTATAGTACTTTCATTCCATTCGGATAATTGTGAGATTCTTTTAGTTAATTCAAATGGAGTAATCCCATCTTTTCCTTTTCCTTTGTAAATTTCCACCTTTTTTAAAAAAGAATCGTTGCTTGCTTCTATATTCCTCTTTCCTGAAAGCAAAGTTAAATTTCCTAGACTATTAACTAATTTTTCTGCAAATTCCGGTTTTATGTTCCATTCAGAATTTGAAGCATACGCTTGAGGCAAAACATGTTCTAAGTGTATATTTTTATCTTCTTCTATGAAATTCATATGCGGACTTTCCAATTGCTCATATTCTAATAATATTAAAAGTGGTTTAGTCCAAGCATATTGATAAACATTATCTGAATCTATTTTCTCCTTAAAGAAACCAACAACTTTGTCCTTCTTTGTCTTTTCGTTTAATTTTTCTTTAATGTAGTTTGTATCCTTGCCCTCTTTAATCCATTGAATAATATTAAATGAGGTTTGTTTGGTTGCAGATGTTGTAAATCCTGCAATCCAGTAAAAGTAGTAGAATCGCTTAAGAATTCTTGCCAGTTCAGATATCTTTTCATTGTCCCAATTATTCAAAAGCGAAGTTAGAAGAATTGATTTCCAATAAATGTCGTGTCTTAAATAATAAAGAGGGTATATTTGTTTTGGTGCATGACTATCTACATCAAAAAACAAATCTATGGCTAATTTGAAATCATTTATAACTTTTAGAGGAACTTTATTTCTGAATTGAGTTTCTAATTCTTCATAAAGCGATTTTTCAGGATTTTTAGCTAAAAGGTAATACTCATAATAGGTAAATAAATTGGTCAACTCTTCTTCAAATTCCTTAGCCTTATTTTCAATATAAATCCAATCTTGCTCAAAAGTTTTTTGGTCATTTTCGTCATTTAACTTACTCATTAAAAAACTTTTTATTAAATCTGCGGCGGTTAAATTTAATCCTCGATTATTTAATACTTGAAATAACTTCATTGCAAAACTTCTATTTGAGCAAGTTATTGCAATAATCCTCACTCTCTCAAGAATATAATCTGCGAATCCCTCAATTTCCGAAGGGTTATTTATAATACTGGTAATTTTTTCTTTAAATCTAAATGCGGTGTTTAAAAACTTATTTTCATCTAATTGTTTAGAAGATAGATTCTGAGAAAAATCTATGCCATTTATAATATTTTGTTGAAAAGTATTCTGATTCTGGGGTTGTGTTCTTAAATTTAATCTATCTTTATTACTCTCGCTATTCTTTATTCTTCCTAAAATTCTTTTTCTTTTGCTTTCATCAGATATCTTTGAAAAATATAAGTCTCGCAATGCACAGAATAAAATTACAAGGGTTGTTAATCTTTGTTGTCCATCAACAATATCTAAAGTTTTGGTATCTTCTTTCTTTGTTAAAATTATTGAGCCTAAGAAATATTCTTCATCTCCTTTTTTGTAAGCCTCATAGATATCTTCCCACAACTCATCTACATGTTGGCTTTCCCAACTATATGGTCTTTGATATGCAGGAATTTCATAATAGACATTTCCGTCAAAAATTTCTTCTATTGTTTTACTTTGAGGATTAAAAACATCGGGCATCGTTACAACCTCGCAATCTTGCCAGCATCGGTAAGCTCAAAAACTCCATTGTCTGCTGAGACAAGATCCATATTTTTTAAATCATCGAGATGTCTGTAAGCCATTGCGGTAGATAAATTTATTTTTTCAGCTAAATCTGCAATCGAAGCATATTTTTTCTTTTCAATTTCTTCTAAAATCTTTTTTTGTGCTTCATTTAAATTAAAACTTAATCTTGGGAGATAAACAATTGCCCCCTTATCTTCTTCAGGATTATAAGCTATTTTCTTGACTTTTTCATGCCTTGCATAAGAAGCTAGTAATAAGCCTATTGCTTGTGTTTTTCTTCCAGAAGTAATATTAACATAAAGCTCGTCTTCTGCAGGCTGTACATCAATAATATCTACAACTTTCTTTGCAATCTCAACAATATCATACATATCTATCTTCATAACTTTAATGTCAATTACTTTTCCTAAAGAATCTTGAATTAACTTAACAGAATCTTCTTGCTCTTTGCAGGTTTCCTTGCTTACTAATAAGATAATTCTTTCTGGTCCCAGCCTTGTAGATGCTAAAAGAACAGGGTCTGGCTTATAAACCGTAGCTATTAATACTTTCTTTCCCATTTTTGTCTCTATTATTAATGGGGGATTTTCGTTTATAAGGGTTTCCATAAGAAGTATAACTCTAACCCATTTATATACTTTTCCACTTATTACTATATAATTATACAAATATGTAGAAAGATTTAAATAGTTACAATTTCTGAAAATGTAATGAATATCAAAAAAATAGTTCTGCAAGGGTTTAAGAGTTTTGCAGATAGAACTGAAATTGAATTTGATAAAGGAATCACTGCTTTTGTGGGTCCAAATGGGTCGGGAAAAACAAGCATAATGTCTGCATTATGTTTTGCATTGGGAACTGAAAAAGAAAATCCAGAAAATATGATTTTTTCAGGGAATAAAAGCGTAAAAGAAGCTTCTGTAGAGGTTATTTATGAAAATAAAATCAGCCTAAAAAGAATAATAAAGAAAAATGGAGAAAGTAGATATTATGTGAATAATAAAGAAGAACCGAAAGAGGAGTATAAAAAATATATTAAAATTTCCTGCAAGTTTGATTTAATCTCCCAAAATAGATTATTTTCGCTTTTAAACATGAATTCAGAATACTTATTTAAATATATTGAAGAAGCTTCTAACTTTAAAAAAGGAAAAGAGTTTTTAAACGATTTTAATAAAATAAATCAAATATTTAAGAAAAATGCTCGGATTATCTTTAAAAATAAAGTCTTTCTAGAGCTAGAAAATAAAAATTATTTTGGGGTATGTGCTATTATAAAAAGAAAAGATAAATACTTTGATGTTTCCTCGTTATCCCGGGGGGAGCAAAGTTTAATATTGCTTGCATTAATTTTTGCAATTCAG
>Ga0247841_10002739_pt1 | contig 34278 bp, 28 predicted proteins | sample LaCruzMarch2015__2_FD_192410 | JGI IMG/M metagenome (GOLD analysis project Ga0247841, IMG submission 192410) | Freshwater microbial communities from meromictic Lake La Cruz, Castile-La Mancha, Spain - LaCruzMarch2015_18m | ecosystem: Environmental > Aquatic > Freshwater > Lake | place: Spain...
ATCCCCATCAATTATGGAGCAGTTTTCAAGCCCGAAAATATCAGCGTTTGTCTCAATCCCAAAGAAAATCCTTTTTGGGATAGCTGAATCAATGTTTGTTAAGTCTGCAAGAGCATAATTTTTGTTAAATCCGAATCCATACAATCTGCCATCGGTTGTTGTTACAAAATATACGGTTCCCTCCGAAGAAGAGTTCCTTCCGAAAAGGCCGATTATTTTTTCTGCATTTCCAATCTTGTCTACCTGCATCGCGGTGTTAGAAGAATAAACTAACCCATTTTCAATATAGTAGCGAGAAGGAAGTATTTTTTCTTCCGTATTAACTTTTGTGCAATAGGAATTGTATGATGTTAAGTTTGTATAAAGATTTACTTCAAGACCCTTTTCAACAAAAACTTCGTTATGATTTGTAGTATGTCGATAAATATCAGTTACATCCGAAGTAATAAAACGTGGCTCGAGATCACCATTTCCACAACCATACAAATTTCCGAGATTGTCCAAAAACATGGAATAGTTTGATCCTTGAGCGATGTTTACAATATTTATTATCGGGACTTGTACAGGTGTATTTTTATTGATGGTTGTTCCATCACCAAGTTGGCCCACAGCATTTTCGCCCCAACCCCAAACCGTACCGTCTTCCAACAAAGTAAATCTTGTTTCTCCCGAATTAAATAAAGACTTAACGTTTTGCAACATGCTAAATACTTGGTTTACAATTGAGCAATCGCCTGAGGTTTGGTATATTTTTCCGTCCAAAGACAGCAAATAAATACCGTTATTATCATACCAAGTATAATAACTACGGGTGCAAATATCCTTAATATTTGAAAGTGCAGTTTTTACTGGCGTCTTGATTTCGTCTCCCCAATACCAAACAGAGCCATCCTCCATAAGAGCATAATAGTAATTATATGGAGTATAAATAATCTTTACAACTTTTAGATTGGCCAAATTTACTTGTGAAATGGAAACGACGATTTCATTAAATAAACTGGTGTTTTCCACCGTTGCCCGCAAAGTCGTCATTCCTGGCTTCAATTTTACCAAAACTCCAAGATCGTTTACGAAAGCAACTTCTGGGTTGGAAGTTTCCCAGATGATTGTTGAATTGGTACAATTATTTGGGTAAACAGTCGGATAGAAATAATATCCATCTTCAGTTGCCATTGTCGTAACGTAGATTCCTTCATCAAATTCAATGTTTGTTGCGGGAACAACAACCGAGATGGTGATTTCATCGAATATTTCTTGGTTTCCACTTTGAACCCGCATTGTACAAATTCCCTCACTAAGTCCAGTGACAATTCCAAAGCGGTTTACTGTTGCAACCAACTCATTACTGCTTGAATAAACCAATGAACGCTTTGTAGTCTCACTAGGACTGAAAGAAACTTGCAATTTGGAAGAAGTATTTACCGCAAGTTGAGTATTTGCCACACTTGCTTGGATGTCATTCAAAGGAACAGCATCCAAAACGTTAATTTCAAATGTTGCATATTGTTGGAAATCAGGCGAATACACATAAATATTTGTACTTCCTTTTCCCGCAGGAATTACTAATCCATTTGTGTCAACAGTTGCGATTAAAGGATCTTCGCTAACATAAATTAAGCTATTTAAATCCGCGGTTTCCGGTATTAAAAGAGGATTAATTTGGAAGGTTTCTTCGGTGTCAATATTTGCGGAGCATTCCTCCAAAGAAATATTATCCAAGAAGATGCTTCCCGGAACTTCAATTAAAAAATACGAACTACCCGAGCGATCAAAACTAAATGAGTTTGAAGTCAGTTGCGCATACCTAGCATAATCATTGTTATCTTCAATTGGAACAAAATCATCAACTTGAGCTCCGCTGTTCCACATGTACCCGTTTTCAAGGTTTTCAAGACCAGTATAATAATGATAATACGTCAGATTTTGATCTGAACGAACAAAATCAAATTCCCCTTGAGTTTCTAAGCTTACTAAATAGCCACCCATGGATTGAGCAAACTTCTCAACTATTTGGAACATAGCAACATTTGTGTTTGATATTTCTGCATCAGTTCGTACTAAAATGTACGATGTCCCGGTTGACTTATTTCGAGAAATCTTCTCAATAGCGTAAACAATGGAATCATTTGATACTTTATAAGTTGTGGTCGAAGTTCCGCCATGACGCAATGTATTATTGGTCAAAAAAACGCAATCAACAAATGAAGATAAAGAACCATAAGAATAATGGTCAATGGTTAATGAACTTTCAGCAAAAATGCAACTTTCAAAGTTTCCTGATAATTCGTAATTTTGCCAATAATTATCGCCATTTAAGCTACCAACGGAGTAAAACACGCAGTTTTTTGCTTTTAAAATATTCGTGGAAAGTCCATAACCGTAGCTGGTTAGAACTTTACCGCTTTCCAAATAACGGTAATAAACACTACCAAGATAATTTTGGGTAAATTTGCAATTCTCAGCAAACCCAATCTGCAGTTGGCCGTTTACAACATTGGTGTATCTTAAATCAACATATCCGCTCGTGCCAGATTGGTAAATCTCAACTCGGTATTGACTCCTTAGTTCACTTGGGAAAAGTTCAACCGGCTCATCAATAGTCCCTTGGCAAAGGAAACTACCTTCGACTTTCAAATAAGTAATGGCCGTATCCGCATATGCGTCATTAGGATCGTCGGTCCAAAATTGAATCTTGGTCCCGGGTTCAACGGTAACAGTCACTCCGCTTTGAATTATGGTGGCATTCGGGATAATATAATAATTATCTTTTGTTAAGGTCATATTTTCGGAAATGATGTTTGGAAGAATAAATCCGCTTCTAACCACAAGTTCCAAAGAGTCATTTAATGCGTAAACCGTTAAATCAGTTGGGTCAAGGGCATTGGTATAGGTCCCAGTGATATTTACTTTGATAATATAATCGTTTGGACAATTTTCAGAAATTTTGATGATATGCGGAGTTTCCACTCCAGTAACAATGCTTCCGTCTCGGCTGAGCATATCTTTGGTGGAATAAGTCCCGACGCTGCCATAATTGATATTGTTATTGACAAACTCTGCGTAAGGGCAAGCCACTCCGCCAATGGAAATCGAATCAAAATTGACGATGGTATCGCCGCTCATTCCCCAACGGTTTCGCAGAACCAGTCCTAAATTCAGAGTTTCCCCGGCGTCGACAATCCCATCGCCGTTATTGGTACTGCTAATTGTGGTACTGTCATAGACAAAATATTTATAAAGGGAGATATCAGGTTTTGGCAATTTCGTCATGGCGTTGTATAAATCCGCAATCGGAGGAATATTGTGCTGACCATGGCCCTCTGGATCTAGGCATGTTGCATAGTTTTCTGATGTTGAGGATATTTGTCCCATGATAAATTTGTTCGGATACATATCTCGATCGGAATAATGAGCCCTTAGCAAGGCTGCTATTCCGGAAACGATCGGAGCGGCCATTGATGTTCCGCTCCAAGATGCGTATTTATCATTTGGAAGGGTACTCATGATTTCTTCACCTGGGGCATAGATTTCGTATTCCGTTGAATTGAAAGCATAGGCATCCCAATTGGAAAAAGCCGATTCGGTGCCATATTGGTTGACACTCATGACCCCAATGACATAACTTAGGGCCGCGGGATAGTTCGGAAGCGGAATGTTGAACCCGATCTTTTCGTTTGGCATTCCGTTATTTCCCGCGGATGCGACCAAAATGCAACGAGTATAGGCCGTGGACAAAGCATCTTGGACCGCAATGGAACATGCGGAGCCACCAAAACTCATGTTTATGACATCCGCACCCATATCGTAAGCGTATAAAATTCCTTCCGCGATATCGGCTTGAGTAAAGTATCCGCTGGCTTGACCAGCCTTGACTGCCATTATTTTTGAGTTATAAGCTACCCCAACTATTCCTTCTTTATTATTTGAAGCGGCAATGATTCCCGCGACATGGGTCCCGTGACCATGATCATCCATCGGGTCACCGCTATGATAACGATCATCGCTGACAACATTCGCGCCATAAATGTCATCTATGTAATTATTGCCATCATCATCAATGTTATTTCCGGGGATTTCTCCAGTATTGATCCACATGTTGGATTTCAAATCAATATGATTGTAATCAACCCCGGTATCAATTACTGCAACGACGACACTGCCTGAACCACCGGCTGCTTGACCGTTCTGCTCAAGCCATTTCCAAGTCGATTCAATTCCGCAGCTCTTCAGATACCATTGGTCAGAAACTTTTGCATTTCCCCAAACGGGAGCGAAATCGACAGTTTCTTCGCTTTCGTAAATGTAGTTATAATCCGCAACGATTACCTCGCTTAGTGCCCTAACGTCCTTCATTACCAGGTTTACGTCCAAAGTGTCTTCAATTTCGGCTTGATACCAAACGGATTCATCGCTTTTCATTATTTGGGTTAATGACGAAATACCGGCACTTTCCAGGCCCGTATTCAAAGTCCCATCAAAACTGAGGTTAAATTTTATAAGTATGGTTTTTTCGTCATATTTTACATCACCGTTTTGGAATTCGTCATGATAAGCAACATCAAAAGGAACGATTAGATTGCCTTCACTGTCAAAAAAGTTGTCAGTATCGGTATAATCAACGCTCTTTTGGTCCTTTATTTCGGTGGTGTTTTCATCAATCGGAGAATCTTGTTTGGGGGAAATTCCCTCACAGGCAAAAAGAAAAAAAACAAAAAAGATAATTAAAATAAAAGAAAAAAGTTTACTCTTACCGGAACACATATTAATACCTCCCCATAACAAACTTATTTTACCACATTTTGAAAGGGTTTTCAATAATTTTCCCCAAATCAAAAAACCACATAAGTTTTATTATGCGGTTTTCATAAATATTGAAAATGGTAAGATTTTAAAAATTTATTCGTTGTAGATGACTGCAACTTTGAGATACAAGCTCTCGTCCGCCCCAATCAAGGTGGCATGATCCTTGCCCTGAAGGCGCAATTCAACAATCTTAGCATCAACTTTGGCGTTCTGGACGCTTTCCTTGATCATGTTCAAAAACAATTCCATGGTCAGGTGCTGCGAGCAGCTGCAAGTGACCAAAAAGCCGCCATGGTTAAGAATCTTCAAAGCTTGAGTGTTGATGTCAACATATCCGCGGTATCCCTCTTTGACCGTGTCGGCACTTTTGGTAAAGGCCGGCGGGTCCAAGACAATGACATCGAATTTCCGGTTTTCGGACCTGAAAAGCCGCAGTTGTTCAAAAACATCAGCTTTCAGCGTGGAGATGTTCGTAAAGCCGTTCATTTCCGCGTGTTTTTTAACCATCTCGATCGCGGATTCGCTGATGTCAACCGCCATTACCGATTTGGCTCCGTATTTGGACGCGCAAAGAGAAAATCCCCCAACATTGCAAAAACAATCCAGGACTTCTTTGCCTTTGACGTAGAATTTCAGATTGTCGCGGTTCTCTTTTTGATCAAGAAAGTAGCCGGTTTTTTGCCCATGTTCCAAATCAACCAGCATTCGAAGCCCGTTTTCTTCAATTTCGACGGTTTCCGGAACCGATCCGTAAATGGTTCCTTTGAATTCGGGGAGGCCTTCTTTTTCCCGAACTGAGACATCATCGCGCTCATAAATGCCTTTGGGCTGGAATATCTCGGTCAGGATCTCCACGATCATGTCTTTTCGAATTTCCATTCCCAAAGCCAAAAACTGCGTTGACAGATAATCGCCGTATTTGTCTACGATCAACCCGGGCAGAAAATCGGATTCCCCGAAAACGACCCGGTAATTATCCGCGTAACCCAGATTGACTCGGTAGTCATTGGCAGCTTTGATCCGTTTGAAAAAGAATTCTCGGTCAACCGGGGTTTCATCGCGGGAGATGATTCGGATAATAATCTTGGAATGATGATTGATCATTCCGTAACCGATGAATTTTCCCTCAAACGACTCGACTCGGGCGATGCTGCCCTGGACATCTTTTCCTTCGATTTTCAATACTTCGTTGGCATAGATCCAGGGGTGTCCGCCCATGATCCTTTTTTCTTCGTTTTTCTTAAGTTTTACTGTATACATGTTTTACCTCAGGCAAGATATTCATCTCGCTTTCATTGGTATATTATATACCTATTTATAGTTGTTCACAAATAGATTTGCCTTGCATGTGCAAAACCAAATAATCCGGTCCGCCGGCTTTGGAATCGGTGCCGCTCATGTTGAACCCGCCAAACGGTTGGTAACCGACATAAGCCCCGGTGCATTTGCGATTCAGGTACAAATTTCCAACATGAAAATCCGCTTTGGCGATCTCCAGATGCTCGCGGTTTTTGGAAATGAGCGATCCGGTCAGCCCGTATTCGGTATTGTTGGCGACTTCCATGGCTTCGGAAAAATCTTTGACTTTACAAACGGACAGGAATGGTCCAAAGATCTCTTCTTGCATGATCCGGGATTTTGGATCAGCGTCAATGACCACCGTCGGTTCAACAAACCAGCCGACGGATCGGTTGGTTTTTCCTCCAGCGACGATTTTACCCTCGGTTTTTGCGATCTCGATGTAAGCATTCAACCGTTGAAAGGCAGATTCATCAATGACCGGGCCAACATTGTTTCCGAAATCAGCCGGGTCTCCGACTTTTAAGTTTTGGGTCTTCTTCACCAATAACGCAACCATCTCTTCATAAACATTTTGATGGATGATGGCCCGCGAGCAGGCACTGCACTTTTGGCCGCTGAAACCGAAGGCGGACTTGATGATCTCATCAGCCGCGAAATTCGTATCCACGTTGTCGTCAACGATGATGGCGTCTTTTCCGCCCATTTCCGCGATGACGCGTTTCAGCCAAATCTGGCCTTTCTGGACTTTGGCCGCTTTTTCATAGATGGCGGCTCCGACTTCTTTTGATCCGGTGAAGGAAATGAAGCGGGTTTTCGGATGATTGACGATGAATTCGCCGGTTTCCGAACCCCGTCCCGGAATGAAGTTGACGACTCCGGCCGGAAGTCCGGCTTCTTCTAAGGCTTCCACGAACTTGTAAGCAATGACTTGGGTGGTTGAAGCGGGTTTCAAAAGTACGGTATTTCCCGATACGACCGCCGCGGAAGTCATTCCGGAAAGGATCGCCAAAGGAAAATTCCATGGGGTGATGACTGCTCCCACTCCCAGAGGAATGTAGCGGTAAACATTTCGTTCAATCAAAGGATGGCTTTTGACTTTGTCATCAATATGTTCGAGTTCCAAAATCTGCCGTCCGTAATATTCCAAAAAGTCGATGGCTTCGGCGGTATCCGCATCGGCTTCAACCCATGGTTTTCCGGCTTCTTTGGTCATCAAAGCGCTAAATTCGAATTTCTTTCGACGCAAAATGGCCGCGGTTTTGAACAGGATATCGGCTCGAACCGAGGAACTGACTTTGCTCCAAGTTTTAAAAGTTTCCAAAGCCGTATCCATGGCCAACTGGGCTTCCTTGATCGAAGCTTGATAGATGGTGCCAATTCCTTCCTGGTGGTCAGCGGGATTCAAAGAATCCAAAGTTCGATCCGATTTGATCCGCTTTCCGCCGATGATCAGCGGGTAAACTTTTCCCAGATCCTTTTTGACTTTTTTCAAAGCCTCAAGGTATTTCTCTTGGTTGGCCGAATTCGTAAAATCGGTCAATGGTTCGGATTTGAATTCATACATTGCCATGCTATTTTTCTCCTTTATACTACAGATTTTTCATAAGCGATCGTTTTGGCTTCTTTGAAACGGGAAATGTTCAAATCAGCGATGTCAATGGTCGGCTTTTGACCAAGGATGATTTCTGAAAGCAGCAATCCCGTCATCGGCGAAAACATGAATCCGTGCCCGGAAAAGCCGCAAGCCAGGTAAAATCCCGGCAGTTCTTTGACATCCCCGATGATCGGTTGGCGGTCCGGCGACATGTTGTATGACCCGGCCCATTGGCGCAAGATCCGGAGTTTGGAAATCACCGGCAAGAACTCGGTGACCGTTTTGGCCATTTCATCCAGAAATTTCCATGAGCTTTCAATCGAATGACTGGGAACGGCATCGGGATTGCTCCTCCCCATCAAGAAGTTCCCGTTGGGAACTTGTTGACAGTAAAGGTTTTTCGCAAACGACATGACCATTGGCCCTTGAATCTTTTCAACGGGTTCGGTAACCAAGATTTCATGGTTCTCCGGGTAGACCGGGATGTCAATCCCAGCCATCAATCCAACTTCTTTGGAAAAACCTCCGGCCGCATTGATAACGTTTTTGGTTTCAATCGTTCTTTTATCGGTTATGACTTGTTCGATTTTATGATCTTTGACCACAATTTCCTTAACTTCTTCATGAAACAAGAACTGAACGCCAAGGTTTTTCGCCGCTTGATAAAAAGCATCGTTCATCTTGAAAGGATTCAGGTGACCGTCCGTCGGACAGAAAGTGGCGCTTTTTATCGCATCCGTGTTCAGGTGCGGGACAATTTGTTTGGCTTCGGCACGAGTTACTTTCCGAGAAGGAATGCCCAGGCGGTTTTGTAATTTCACATTCTCCGCGAATTGACGGTCTTCTTCGTCATTGACCGCCACGATCAAATATCCCTCCTGTTTGAATTCGATGTCCCCGGGATATTTGAGGATCTCTTTGGCTTTTTCAAAGAATTCAATGCTGGCTTTGGCCAGTTTGCAGTTCATTACCGTTCCCCATTGTTGGCGGATTCCCGCCCCGCAGCGTCCGGTGGCGCCGCTGGTCAAATAGGATTTTTCGATGACAACGATATCCTTGACGCCTTTTTGGGCCAAATGGAAAGCAATGCTGGTGCCGCTGATGCCGGCGCCGACGATGACATAATTAGCTTTCATGTTTGGTTTCCTCCACGATGGCGCCGATTTTGACCCCGGTCGTTACCGGCCGGATCCGGGCGGTCGGAATGTCTTCCAGCCGTTTATTCAAAAATTTGCTTAATTCTCTTTGGACCAACTGGCCGCAGGTGTTGCCCTGACAAGGCCCCATTCCTACTCGTAGCAATCTTTTCAGTTCTTCAAAGTCAGTATAACCTTTTTCCATCAGATCGTAAAGATCCTGGAGGGTCACATCTTCGCATCTACAAATGATTACGTCTTTTTTATTCATATCCGACTCCGAATCGTGATGAAATCATACAGGTGCTTCTTGTCGGTCAAGACTTGAACCAAAGCGGTTTTATCCTGAGCCTTGCCCAGGGTGACCTTCTCAATTTTGGCCTGGCCGATGATTTCTCCGCCGCGGTTGACCGCCGTCCAAATTTCTCCAGACGCCGGAAGCGGCAGCATTTCATAGGAAATCTTGAAACGAACTTGATCGCCGATGATCTGGGCCACGCTGATGGCCAGTCCCGGACAGCTGAACACACAGATTCCGCAGCCGGTGCAAAGCGAAAAGTCGACTTTTGGTCGATTGTTGATGTTCTCGCCGATGGTGATGGCGGAAAACGGGCAACTGGTGCTGCACGGATTGCAAGGGATCTCTTCATAGCATTCAACGATGGCTTTGGGCCTCAGGAGGATGGTTTCCTCCGGAAAACAGGACTTTATTTGTTCCTGGGTCGGAATTCCGTCTTTATAAAGCATGGACGTTGCCTCCCAATTTCTTGATCCCGGCCCGAATTTTCTCTCCGAACGGACCATTTCGCAGGGTTTCCAGTTGCTGGTGATATGCTGTCAATAATTCTTGATGACGCGGGTGGGTTTTTCCCAAGTGTTCGCTGGCGGCCAAACCGGCGATCCCGCCTTCCACGATGGCGCTGCTGGCTTCCTCGATCCCCGAGGCGTCGCCGCAGACAAATATGTTAGTTAGGCTGGTTTCGCGGTTCTCATCAACCACCGGAACCAATCCGCCCAATTCGCCGATGTATTTCAGGTTGACGCCAACCATCGCCAAAAGGTTGATCAAAGGGGTCAAACCGACGGCGATGCAGACCGCATCAACTTCATAAACTTTCTCGCTTTCGGGAATCTCTTCCCATTGGTCATTCAATTTAACCGTAACAATCTTTTCGACGGAATCTTTTCCTTCCGCGCGTTTGATGGTGCAGGAAGTGACGATGTCGACTCCCAGCCGCCGGATCTTCGAAGCATGGACTTTATAACCGCCGATTTTCGGAGCCGCTTCAATGATGGCTGAGACGGTTACGCCGGCTTGCATCAATTGATAGCTGACGATCAAACCGATGTTTCCGCTTCCGACCATGACGACTTTATGTCCCGGGCGGACCCCGTACACATTCATGAGCGTCTGGACGGCCCCGGCTCCGTAAATCCCGGGAAGATCATTGTTTTCAAAGGCCAATACTTTCTCGCTGGCGCCGGTGGCCACAATGATGACTTTCGCTTGGATCTTGAAATAACGATCATCTTGCAAGACACTCAAAACCCGGTCGGAATAAAGGCCGACGACGGTGGCATTGACTATGATCTCGACCAGATCTGGGAAAGCCCCAAGATCATCAATCAATTTTTGAGCAATGTTGAAACCACGGGTTTTCGCGTATTGTTCTTCGGACCCGAAAAACATATGCGTTTGTTTGATCAGCTGACCGCCCAAACGAGGGTTTCGGTCAATGATCAACACTTTTTGGCCCGCTTCCGCGGCCATTTTGGCGGCGCAAAGCCCGGCTGGGCCCCCGCCGATGATGACTAAATCGCGATTAATCATGGATCTCACCTTTGTTAGTCTGAGAAACCACGATCATGCCGGGTTTCAAAAGCGTAATGCAAGTTTTTACATTGGGAACGCCGTTGACGATCATGTTGCAGGATGAACAATTGCCGATGGCACAGTAGAATCCGCGGGGCCGATGCAAACGGGAGCTTTCACTGAGTTTTTTAATACCGAGGGCGTGAAGGGCCGAAGCAATGGTGTCGCCTTCATATCCATAGACGGACTGACCGTTAAAAGTAAAAGGACATTGGGCCTTTTGCTCGAAACAGAGAATGGGATGCTGGTTGATTCTCAAGATGCTTTCACCTCATATAATTCATCGTTATTATAACACAAACGCTTTCATTAATAAAGGTAATTCCTGCTATTTGGAGGTAAAAAAAGTCCCCGTTCGGGGACCTAAATTTTGGTTTATTTTTGACAAGACGGGCAATAATAAACGCTTCCGCCCATATAAGCTTCTTTCACAATGGCCGTTCCGCATTTCGGGCACCCGCTTTCGGCTTTTTTGCTGCAGAGGATGACGTCATATCCTCCCGGATGGCCAAACAAGTCGGTTTCCGTATTGCGGCCGCCATGATCACTCATTTTCTTGAGTGTCGATTTTACGGCCGTGAAGAGAATTTTCTTTTCTTCTCCGCTCAGCGTGTTGAGTTTCCGTTTGGGACTTAAGCCGGCGTTAAAAAGAATGTCTTGAAGCGTTCCGTTTCCGAGCCCGGGGATTCTTTGCTCCGTGGTCAGAAAGGCTTTGACGGACAGTTTTTCGGCCGGACTCTTCAAAAGCAAATTTTGGAAATATTTTTCGTTGAATTCGTCGGTCAGAGGCGATGGTTTTTCAACCGATCTCAAATAATACGGATCATCGGTTTTTCCATTGATCAATAAAAATAATCCGCCATACATTTGCACCGAAGCCGACAAAAAAGCTCCGTTCGCAAACTCCAAAAGCAATTGATGTTTTGGGGGAAGATCGGCTTTAGTCGCGGAATAACGCAAGGAAACGCCGTCGGAAAATACCAACTTGTCCGGCCCGATGATCACCTCGACCATTCCTCCGCGCGCAAAAGCATTGTCAATCTGCTTTCCGCTCAGTCTGAGAACATAATCATTCAGATTTTTGTTCAGCCAGGCGAATTTGTGAGGCGAGGAATTGACCGTAACTTTGACGATCGTTTTTCCGACCAAATGGGAATTGATTTGTTCGGCCAGATTGCAACTCTCCGGAATTTCCAACATACTTGGTTCTCCTCTCTGACAGGCCATGTCATGAAAATGTTTGGGGTTGGAAAAGAAGAAAAAAAAGCCCCCTTGAAAAGGAAGCGTGGTATTCTAGCCTTAGTTTTTCTTCTTTTCTTTGTTTCCGATTCTCTTTTCCTGACTTTATTCTACTATAATAAAATTACTATGTAAATAAAATAAAATAAAAGGATCATCTTTTGATGATCCTTCAGTTCATTTCTTGGTTATTTGATGAATCTTCGCCACGATGAAGATTGAGATGTTTCGAAATATCCGCCGGTTGTGGAGACTTCGTTGGTGACAATCATCGCATGTTCGTCCATGGCTTTGATTTTTTGAATGATCTTTTCCTTCCCTTTTCGGTTGGCATAAATCATGATGACGCTCTTTTCCGCGTCTTTTCCGTAGCCTTTGACGGTGGTGACTCCCAGTCCTTCTGCTCTCATGGCATCGGCGATGGTGCTGCCAATTCCAAAATCAGAAATGACTTGAATCAAAACCTTTCCGAAAGCCAAGTAATTTTCCAGCCGCGATCCCATGTACACCCCGGTCGCAAATCCTAAACTATAAACGATCGCTTTGATCGGTTGTTCGTTGATTCCGGAGATGACTTGCGAAGCGACGAAAATCCACATCAAAACTTCGAAAAACGCCAAAACCACTCCCGGTTTTCGATACCCCTTGTTGATCAAAATGATTCTCAGCGTTCCCATGGATACTTCGATGATTCTCGCGAAGAAAATCAGCGCACATTCCAGCGCCAGCTTTAAAGCCGGAGTGTCGTTCAAAGAACTAAAAATACTATCCCACATTGTTTGCACCTACGTAATGTTTCAATATGGATATTATAACATAAACACTTTTTATTACAACAAAAATCGCTTCAAAATTTAGTTGAAAACATTATCCTATTTTTCGAATTCAACCGTGGTTTCAATGGTGGCGACTTTGCTGATGGTTTCATGAATCGAGCAGTATTGCGTCCCTAATTCCACGCATCTTCGGAACTGTTTTTCGTCGCTGGCGCCCCGAATGATCATCTTGATCCAGACATGTTCCAGGGTGGTGATCTGGGCTTCCCGATGAACGCCGCTGATCTCAACCGATGCCCCGGTAAAATTCAAACGCTTCTTTTCCACGATCGATAGGAAGGTTGAATAGAAGCAGGAAGCCAGAGCTCCGAAAAGCAAATTGTAAGGTCGGAATCCGCCTTCTTGTTTTCCGATCAGAATGGTTCCTTTCGGGGCGGTCATAACCCCGTTGAATTCGTTGGTAAATTCTACTTTTACAATATCCGATGCCATATTTTTCTCCTTTAAATTAATTTCAATCGTATTATACCATAGAACCAAAGCGTTTTGAAAGAAGAGTTTTCCTAAAAAAAGAGGATGTTTCCTTGCAAAACCATGAAAACGAAATGTTACTTTCTTGTTTCCTTGAAAACGCTTTTATGGTATAATGGGAAAGTAAAGAAAATACAAATCAAGAAAGGAAATCGGCTATGAAACCATTGAATGTAAAATCGGAAATTGGCAAGTTAAAACGCGTTTTGTTGCACCGCCCAGGCGGAGAATTGGAAAATTTGACCCCGAAGGTTCTGGACCAACTGCTTTTTGACGACATACCCTGGTTGGATCTGGCCATCAAAGAACACAATGCTTTCGCCGATCTTCTTAAAAAGAAAGGTGTGGAGGTCCTCTATCTTTCCGAACTGGCCGCCGAAGCCATCGACACCAGTTTAGAAGTCAAAGACCAGTTCATCAAGCAATTCATCACTGAAGCCAATGTGACTAGCGAAACTTTGGCCAATGTCCTCACCGACTATTTGCATACCTTTTCATCAACCAAAGCAATGATCGAAAAGACCATGGCCGGGATTCGGAAATCCGAAGTTCCCAACTTCGAAAAACGGACTCTTTCCGATTACATCAAAGATTATCCGTTTGTAACCGATCCGATGCCAAACCTTTATTTCACCCGGGATCCTTTCTCCATCATTGGCAACGGCGTATCCATCAGCAAGATGTATACGCTGACCCGCAGTCGGGAGACTATTTACGGAGAATTCATTTTTAAATACCATCCGCGTTACGGACGAAATACCATCGATAAGTATTACGGACGAAATTATCTGCCGACGATCGAAGGCGGGGACATCATGATCCTAAGTGATAAACTGATCGCCATCGGCGTCAGTCAAAGGACCCATCCGGCCGCCATCGAACGTCTGGCCAAGAACCTCTTCTATAATTTTACGACCGGGTTCGAAACCATTCTGGCTTTCGACATCCCGAAAAGCCGGTCCTTCATGCATTTGGATACGGCCTTGACGCAAGTCGATTATGGAAAGTTCACCATTCACCATGAACTAAGAAGCACCGTCAAAGCTTTTGAATTGACCAAGGATCCGACCAAACATAACAAACTGTTGGTTCGGCCGCTGGAGAAGAAACTTGATGCTTTGCTTGAACATTATTTGCAACGCGAAGTCACACTGATCCCTTGCGGCGGGGAGGACGTCGTTTCCTCGGACCGCGAACAATGGAATGACGCCGCCAACACGCTTTGCATTACTCCCGGAGAAGTCATCGTTTATGAGCGAAACCACATCACCAATTCGATCCTTGCTCACCATGGGATTAAAGTCAACACCATCCCATCCAGTGAACTGTCGCGAGGGCGCGGCGGTCCGCGCTGCATGAGCATGCCATTTGTTAGAGAAAATTTAAAATAAAGGAGATATAAATATGGAAATCAATTTAAAAGGTCGCAACTTTTTGAAATTATTGGATTATTCCCCGGAAGAGATCGGCTATTTGTTACAATTGTCGATCAAACTGAAAGCCCTTAAAAAGAAAGGCGAACTGTTTCAACCGTTAAGAGGAAAGAACATAGCCCTCATTTTTGAAAAGGACTCGACCCGAACCCGGTGTGCTTTTGAAGTCGCGGGTTACGATTTGGGAATGGGGGTCACCTATTTAGGACCGACCGGCACCCAAATGGGCAAAAAGGAAAGCATTAAAGATACCGCCCGGGTTTTGGGGCGGATGTATGAAGGCATCGAGTTCCGCGGATACAGCCAGGATACCGTTGAAACTTTAGCCAAATATTCGGGAGTTCCAATTTGGAACGGTCTGACCGATTATTCCCATCCGACTCAGGTTTTGGCGGATTTACTGACCATCATGGAACAAAAAGGAAAATTAGGCGGCATCAAACTGGCCTTTTTAGGCGATGCGCGCTATAACATGGGCAATTCGCTTTTGATCGGCTGTGCCAAAATGGGTATGGACTTCCGTGCCGTGGCGCCGAAGGCCCTTTGGCCATCCAATGATTTGGTTGAAAAGGCCCGCGAGATCGCTAAATCCACCGGGGCCAAGATCACAATCACCGAAGACGTTTCCTCCGGAACCAAAGGCGTTGACGTCATTTATACCGACGTTTGGGTTTCCATGGGCGAATCGGACTCGGTTTGGGAAGAAAGAATCAAGATGCTCACCCCTTATCAAGTCAATCAAGTAATGATGAAAAACGCCGGACCAAAGGCCATTTTCATGCATTGCCTGCCTTCTTTTCACAATCTGGAAACCAGCATCGGAAAAGAAGTCAACATCAAACACGGTTTGGACGGAATCGAAGTAACCGAGGATGTCTTTGAAGGATCACAATCGGTGGTTTTCGATCAAGCCGAAAACCGTCTTCACACCATCAAAGCCGTCATCCTTGCCACTTTGGGAGCCGATAAATGAGCCGGATCGTGATCGCTTTGGGCGGAAATGCCCTGGGCAACACTCCTTTGGAACAGCTGGAATTGGTCAAGCAAACCGCGAAACCAATCGCGAAAATCATTGCCATGGGGCATGAAGTCATCGTCGCTCACGGCAATGGTCCTCAAGTCGGAATGATCAATCTGGCTTTTGAAGTCGCTTCGAAATCCAACAAAAACGTCCCGGAAATGCCGTTCCCGGAATGCGGAGCCATGAGTCAGGGATACATCGGGTACCACCTGCAGAATGCTTTGCAAGCGGAAATAGCGCTTTTGGGACTAAAAAAACAAATAGCCACCGTTGTCACCCAAGTCGAAGTTAGCCCCGATGATCCGGCCTTTTCGGCGCCATCCAAACCAATCGGCTCGTTTTACAGCCAGGATGAAGCTCAGACTCTGGCCATCGAAAAAGGTTACGAGATGAAGGAAGACTCGGGCCGGGGTTACCGCCGGGTCGTTCCCAGTCCAAAACCGATCGGGATCGTGGAAATTGACGTCATCCGTACTTTGGTGGGGGCCAAACATCCGGTCATCACCGTCGGCGGCGGGGGGATCCCGGTTGTTAAAGACAATGGATTTTACCGAGGCGTCGCGGCCGTCATAGACAAAGATTTCGCCAGCGCGGTTTTGGCCAGCGAACTGAATGCGGATCTTTTGGTCATTCTGACCGCCGTGGACAAAGTATCTCTCAATTACGGGAAACCAACCCAAACCGATCTTTCCGAGATCACGGTCCCGGAACTTGAAAAACACATTAAGGACGGACATTTCGCGAAAGGGAGCATGCTTCCGAAAGTGGAAGCGGCCATCAGTTTCGTGAAAGCTAACCCAAGCCGAAAAGCCATCATCGCCTCGTTATCAAAAGCGGCTTTGGCTTTGGAAGGAAAAAGCGGAACCACCATCACTAGATCATAATAAGCCAAAAGCAATAGGGGAAGAACATGCGCAAAGAAAAAATAAAAGTCGTCATCTGGGGATTCGGAGCCATGGGCTCGGGAATGGCCCGGATGATTCTTAAAAAACAAGGATTCGAAATCGTTGGAGTCTGTGATCGCAACCCGAATTACATCGGTAAAAGCATCTTCCAAATTCTGAATGTGAAGAAAACCCAAAAGCAAGACGTCAGCGTGACCCCAAACATTGAAGATGTCGTCGGTTCTTCTTCTTGTGACATCGTCATGTTGGCTACCGACTCCTTCACCGCCAAGGCCTTTCCGAAAATCAAATGGCTGGTGGAGAAGAAAGTCAACGTTATTTCCACGGCTGAACAAATGGCTTACCCGAAGGCCAATGAACCGGAGATCGCCAAAGCCATCAATGAACTAGCCATTAAAAATCAAGTGACGGTCCTTGGGACCGGCATCAACCCGGGCATGATGATGGATCTTTTAGTCATCGCCATGACCGGAGTCATGGAAAACGTTGACGAAGTATCGGTCAGCCGGGTCAACAGCCTTTCGCCGTTTGGGGAAACCGTCATGGAAGAACAAGGCGTTGGCTTGAGTGTTCCTTCTTTCTTGGATAAAGTAAAAAACGGACATTTGGCCGGACATGTTGGATTTAAAGAATCGGTTTCGATGATCGCGGATGCGGTCGGATGGAAACTGACGAATTTTTCCCAATCCATGACGCCAATCATAACTTCGGTCGACCGGAAGAGTTCTTTTGGTTTGGCAAAAAGGGGCGATGTGGCGGGAGTGGATATGGTCGGTGAAGGCGAAGTTGATGGCAAAAACATCATTCACATGCGCCATCCGCAACAAATCGAACCTCAACTCGGAGGAGTCAGCACCGGTGATTACATAACCATCAAGGGCAGCCCCGAAGTCAATCTGCGCATCAATCCGGAAATTGACGGCGGCAAGGGAACCATTGCCATTTGCGTAAACATGATTCCCCATGTCATCAACGCCCGCCCGGGTTTGAAAACGATGATTGACTTGCCGGTCCCGCGCGCCATCATGGGCGATGTCCGGACCATGATCGAAGAGGAGGGATGATTTTGATAAAGAACAATACTTGGGTTCAAATCGAGAAAATCGTTTTGAAACCAGAAGAACGAACCGGGAATATCCCGGAAGATACCAAAAAAGTTCCGCTGCGGATGTGGGTCAAGGGTTGGCTCCAAGCCGACGCGGAGATGGGACAAAATGTCATCATTACCACTGTTACGGGCCGTCTCGAAGGCGGTCTTTTAGTCGCTGTCAACCCCAGTTTTACCCATAATTATGGGGATTTCGTCCCTGAGATCCAAGAAATTGACAAAATTGTGAAGAAAGCCCTCTACGGTGAACGTCATGGATAAAGACAATTCTTACCAAAGCTTGATGGATCGCAAAAACAGCATCATGAAGACCTCGGTCGGAATCGATTATTCCCTTTACGAAACTGGGAAGATCAGTTTTGATTATGAAGCGCTGATGACCGAAAATGGTTATCCGATCCCGGTCATCAAAAGCATTCAATCAACGCATGGAGTCGGAAGCACGCCGCTAAAGGAAATGCGCAATCTGACGGCTTTGGCTAGGAAGTACAGTGCCCCCGGTTTTGGCGCCCGGATCTTCATCAAAGACGAAGCCCTGAACGATTCCGGAAGTTTCAAAGCCCGGCGGGCTTCGATTTCCGTTTATCAAGCCAAAAAAATGGGTTACAAAGGCGTCATTACCGCGACCAGCGGAAATTATGGCGCGGCCGTGGCTTCTCAAGCCGCCAAATACGGTTTGAAATGCATCGTCGTTCAGGAATGCTATGACAGTCAAAAAATCGGGCAGCCGGAGATCATTGAAAAAGCCCGGGCTTGCGAAGCCTACGGAGCCGAAGTCATTCAGCTCAGCGTCGGGCCTGAACTTTTCTATACCTTCCTAAAACTGCTTGAGGAAACCGGATATTTCAATGCTTCGCTTTATACCCCGTTTGGGATATCGGGAATCGAAACTTTGGGCAATGAACTGATCGAAGACTGTTTAAGACTGACAAACCGGCTCCCAAGCGCCATCGTCGTCACCAACGCCGGTGGGGGAAATCTGACCGGAACCGCACGAGGAATCCGGAAAACCACGACCAAGAAGATCCCGATCATCGGCGCCAGCGTCAATCTCAAAGGATTGCACATGGCCAGTGATCGTGATTTCAACAAGAAATCCTTTACGACCGGCCATACCGGTTTCGGAATGCCATACATGACCAATCCGGATCGAAGCGATGTTCCGCGTTCAGCCGCTCGTCCGCTTCGGTACATTGACCGTTATGTGACCGTCAATCAAGGCGAGGTCTTCTTCATGACCGAAGCCTTGGTGGCTTTGGAAGGAATCGAAAGAGGCCCGGCCGGAAATATCAGTCTGGCGGCCGCCTTTAGTTTGGCCCAAACCATGAATGAAAATGAAGTCATAATTGTTCAGGAAACCGAATATACCGGAGCCGGGAAACATCATCAGGCCCAACTTTCGTTCGCCCGAGCCAATGGCATTGAAATCCGCTTCGGAAATCCTCGCGAGGAGATCCCAGGCCGCAGCATCATTCTGCCAAGCAACCCCGGCCTGATCAAAGCCATGGACGTCGATTTGGACGTCATTCGAAAATCGTTGATCCGCAACGCCGTCAAAGACCAAACCAAACTGGACCCGATCGATTTGGAATTTTTGGCCCAGGAGACCAACCGCGATTTGCCATGGGTAAAAGCGGAATTGAAGAATCTAGGCGTTGGGTGGGAGGAATAAAATGGAAAAATTGAAAGTCCGCGCTGATGATTTCGAAACCAGGCGAAACCATCTTCGCGATCTGTCCGATCAAGAATTATATGATTTGTTTTGGAAATATGCCAATGACACCGTCAAACCTTTGATCAAATTAGCTTACAATCACACCACACCGGCCATTGAAAGGTCGGTTCTTCTGCGTATGGGGTTCTCCAGTTTGGAAGCCAAAGTCCTCGTAGACAAAACCATTGACCATCAACTGATGGGAAAAGGGGCTGGTCACGTGGTCTATCGCTATTCCAAATTGGCCGATCTTCCTCTGCGCGAAGCCGGTTTGCAGCTAATGAAAGACCTGGGTTGGGATAAAGTTTTAACCAGTTTCGGGGTGAAACCATGTTAAAACCAAATGAAAAACTAGACCTTCGCAGCCTTCTTAAGGATTTGGACCAATACGAACCGCGGCGCCGCGGCTGGGCTTGGCGCGATCATCAAAACGAATTGGTCCTGAATGGCTATCATTATTCCGATGCTTCGGCTCCTTTGAAACAGGGAGTACCGCTTCCCGCCGCCAAGTATTTCAACAACATCGATCCGCAGCCGATGCAATCCATTACCACCGAAATTGCTTCGGGACGTTTTGAAGATGACATTCGCCGGATGCGCATGGCGGCCTGGCACGGAGCCGATCACATCATGGTCATCCGGACCGCCGGTCAATCGCACATGGACGGGCTGATTGAAGGGACTCCGCAGGGAGTCGGGGGCGTTCCCATCAGCCGAAAACAGGTTCGGGCCCAAAGAAAAGCTTTGGATCTGATTGAAGATGAAGTCGGCCGGCCGATCAACTACCATTCCTATGTCTCGGGAGTAGCCGGGCCGGACATCGCCGTCATGTTCTCCGAAGAGGGAATCAACGGCGCCCATCAGGACCCGCAATACAATGTTTTGTACCGGAACATCAACATGATCCGTTCGTTCGTCGATGCGGCCGAATCCAAGAAAATCATGGCTTGGGGCAAATTGCTTCAGATCGACGGAGCTCATAACGCCAATGCGACTGCCAAAGAAGCTTGGAAAGTCATGCCTGAACTGTTTGTTCAACATGCCATCAATTGCCAATTCTCGGTCCTGTCCGGAATGGAAAAACAAAACATTGCCCTTTCGACCGTTCCTCCAACCACGGCTCCGGCTCCGGACCTAAAAATCAATCTGCCTTATGCGGTCGCGCTTCGGGATTTCTTCAAAGAATACCGGATGCGGGCGCAAATGAATACCAAATACATGGAAACTTCAACCCGCGAAGCCACCGTTACTCATGTTCTTAACATGATGATCTCGAAACTGACCAGCGCGGACATCCAATCGACCATTACTCCCGATGAGGGCCGCAACGTGCCATGGCACATGTACAACGTTGAAGCCTGCGACACCGCCAAACAAGCCCTCATCGGCATGGACGGCCTTTTGGAAATGGTCAGCGTTCGCAAAGACGGTTACATGAAGACCAAAGTCCGCGAACTGAAAGAACGCGCCGTTTTGTTCTTTGAAGAACTGTTGGGGGCCGGCGGGTATTTCGAAGCCGTCGAAAAAGGCTTTTTCATCGATTCCGGTTGTTATCCGGAAAGAAACGGCGACGGCATCAGCCGGAAGATCCAAGGCGGAATCGGCTTAAATACCGTTTATGAACGCGACAGCGATTATTTTGCTCCGGTCACGGCTCATTTTGGCTACAATAACGTTGGCCAGTACAATGAATCTTTAAAGAATTCCCCGGCCAAGCTCATCAACGGTTGCACTTTTGAAGACCGAAGCAAGATCCAATACATTGATGAACTCGATCCGGAAGACAACGTCAACGTCCGCATGCAAGAAAACGAAAAGTACCGTTCTTCTTCTTTGGTTAAACCGGAAGTCGAATGGCTTGGAGACGGCACGGTCGTCGTTGATCTGATGCTTCCGACCTCCATGCGTCTGGCGGAATTCGCGGCCATCGAGATCGGTAAAAAAATGAATCTGACGGATGTTGTGGTCATACACAAAGAAAATCTTCATCCGAGCGAAGGAACGCGGATCCAAATCAAGGGTAAAGTCGCCTTTGACATTGACCTTAACAAACTGGTTCTTCCACCCGAGCCGGAGGCCTTATCCGATGAAGAGATCACCGCTTATGTGAAAGCCCATCCGCTGGTCATCGTCGCGGGAACGGTCGGCGAAGATGAACATTCGGTCGGGTTAAGGGAAATCATTGACATCAAACACGGAGGAATCGAAAAATACGGCATCACCTGCGAATATCTGGGCACTTCCGTCCCGATTCAAAAACTTGTGGATGCAGCCATCGAACTGAAGGCCGATGCCATCCTGATGTCGACCATCATCTCCCATGACGAAATCCATTACAAAAACATGAAAAAAGTTCACGAATACGCCATTGAAAAGGGTGTTCGAAGCAAACTGATCATCATCGCCGGCGGCACCCAAGTCGTTCCGGAATTAGCTCAAAAACAAGGCGTTGATGCCGGTTTCGGCCGCGGGACTCATGGCTCGCAAGTAGCAACTTTTTTGATCCGCAAGAAATTGGAAGCGGCCCGACATGAGAATTGACGCGATCGTTTACGAAATCGGCAGTACCACCACGGTTGTCAGTGCTTTTGACGGTTTGGAAACCGATGACCCGAAGTTCCTGGGCCAAGGTTTTTCCAAGACCACGGTACTGGAGGGCGATGTCAACATCGGCATTCAGCTCGCCCTGGCCGAGTTAAAGAAAAGTCTCGGCACCGAAACCTTGGAAGTAGCAGCCAGTTTCGCTTGTTCCTCAGCGGCCGGAGGCCTCAAAATGAGCGTTCACGGCTTAGTTTTGGACATGACGGTCCGGGCGGCCAAGGAAGCAGCTCTGGGAGCAGGAGCCAACCTTCATTTCGTCACTTCCGGATTTTTGTCTGATTACGATCTAAAAAAAATCCAGAAACTGAATCTGAACATCATCATGATCGCCGGCGGAGTCGATTTCGGAGAATCCGCCACGGCTCTATACAATGCCTCGCAGATCGCCAACCTGAAGTTGAACCTCCCGGTCATTTATTCCGGAAACATCGTCAATCACGACGCCGTCAAAGCCATTTTTGAAGACTGGGGCCAAGCCGACTATCTGTTTTTGACCGAGAATGTCTACCCGAAAATCGATGTCTTGCAAGTTGACGAAGTTCGCAAAGTCATTCAGAAAGTCTTCGAAAAACACATTACCAAAGCCCCGGGGATGCGAAAACTTCGCGACTCCATCAATTCGACCGTCATTCCGACGCCGGGAGCGGTCATGGAAGCCGCCATTTTGCTTCAAAAAGACCTGGGGGATCTGGTTTGCGTGGATGTTGGGGGCGCGACCACCGATGTTCATTCGGTCAGCGAAGACAGCCCGGAGATCTCCAAAATCCTGGTCAATCCGGAACCGTTCGCCAAACGAACGGTTGAAGGAGATCTTGGTCTCTATATAAACAAAGACAATGTCATTGAATTGATCGGGAAAACGAAGTTGCTTAAGGACCTAAAAATCACCGAATCGGAACTTGAGGAAATCGTCGCCCATTATCAGCCGATCCCGGATCAAAACCAGATCCCGCTGACCGAGAGATTGGCCAAAGAAGCTTTGGCGGTCAGTTTGGAACGCCACGCGGGAAAATACCAAAGCCTTTACGGAACCATGGGAAAAAGCCTGGTAGCGGAAGGTAAAGATTTGACGAACGTCAAATACTTCATCGCCACCGGCGGAGCCTTGACTAGGCTTCCGCATCGCCAGGAAATCATCCGCGAAGTCCTTTCCCGGAAAAATGCTATCAGTCTGCTTCCGAAAACCGAAGTAATCGTCGCCATCGACAACGATTACATCATGGCGGCTTTGGGAGTCCTTTCCAAAAAGCATCCGATCGCGGCCCTAAAGCTGCTTAAAAAATCATTGGGAATCAGGTGACCTCATGTATCCACGTTTATTGATCGATTTTCAAAAACTGCGAACCAACGCCGAAACCATAGTAAAACTGGCCAAGGAAAACGGGGTCACCAGTAGTTTTTTAGTCACCAAGGTCCTGGCCGGATATGTCCCGGCCGTGGAAATGTTGGCAAAATGCGGCTTCACTCATCTCGCTGATTCGCGGATCCAAAACTTAAAGAAGTTTGCTCACCTTCCGCTTCCAAAAGTAATGCTAAGACTCCCGATGATCTCCGAAGCCGCGCAAGTGGTCCGTTATTCAGACATTTCCCTGAATTCAGAGCTGCTCACCATCGCCGCATTGAACGATCAAGCCTTAAGACAGAACAAAGTACACCAAATCATCCTGATGTTTGATTTGGGAGATCTTCGGGAAGGTCTTTTTTACAAGGATGCTTATCTGGAGACCGTTGACATCATCTCCAAAATGGCGGGAATCAAACTGCTTGGCATCGGAACCAATTTGACCTGTTACGGGGGGATCATTCCAACGCCGGACAATCTCCAGATTCTTCTAGAACTCAAAAATAATCTTCAAAAGAAACTGAGCATCAGCCTCGAGTTGGTTTCCGGCGGCAACTCCTCTACCATTCCCCTGCTTCAAAATCACAACCTTCCGAAAGGCATCAATAACCTTCGCATCGGCGAAGCGATCATGTTGGGCCGGGAAACAGCCTTTGGAAAACCAATCCCCGGAACCTTTAATGACGCTTTCGTTTTGGAAGCGGAGCTGATCGAAACCAAGACCAAACCAAGTTATCCGATCGGAACCATGGGAATGAACTCGTTCGGAGAGATCCCGAACATCGAGGATCTTGGTTTGATGAGGCGCGGGATCCTGGCCATCGGAAAACAAGACGTCGCCATCGAGAACCTGTTCCCGATTGATGAAAACGTGAAAATCCTCGGAGGCAGCAGCGATCATTTGCTTGTTAACATTGAAAAAAGTCCGGCCTTATTGGGAAACCGGTTGCGTTTCTTGGTAAATTACCCGGGTTTGTTACAACTGATGACCTCGGAGTATGTGAAAAAGAAAATAAAAAAGTAACACCGCAAGGTGTTACTCGTAAAAAACAGCCAGCGGCTGTTTTTTTGTTGTTCAAATTAGGGTTTCATTTAAAATTGTACTATTCCGGTTTGGAGGTCATAAAGAGCCGGCAAGACCAATAGATGGTTTTTGAAAATCAATGGCTTAAGCAATTCGTTTTCACTAATTCGCTTTATGCTGTTTCTGACATTAAGCATTATGGCTTCATCTTCGGAGGTCGCGTCTTTGATGGCTCCGCTTATTTCTTCAACAATTTTCCCAATAAAGCCCTCAGCGTGGCCTTCCATCGCCGCTTTGACCGCTCCGCAATGGCTGTGCCCCATGACCACGATCACCTGACATCCCAAATGTTCGACCGCGTATTCGATGCTGCCTTGTTCAAAGTCGCCAATGACGCTTCCCGCGGTGCGGATGACAAACAGGTCCCCCAAACCCACATTAAAAATGTATTCCGGCGGGACTCGGGAATCAGAACAAGTTACTACGATTGCCAATGGTTTTTGTCCATTTTTGAAGGTTTCCTCACGTCTTAATTGTGAAATGGGCTTATGAGCCTTTTCCATCACAAATTGTTTGTTTCCTTCAATCAGTCTTTGAATGATGAAATTGGTTTTTTTAGCCATGATCTTCTTTTTCCCCCCTTTTAAATTATCAGTTTCTTGCTTGAATTTCATTATACGTCATCAATCCGTCTTTGTATAGCGAAAAATTCAACCTTCTTGTCTTACAAAAAACAGCCATGAAATGTTCATGGCTGTTTTGATTGGTCAGTGTTAATCTTTTTTGCGGTTCGGATGAAAGAACTTGGTAAATTCCGCGGTCAGAAGCGGAACGAATCCCAACAGAACCGAATAAAGCAGTTCCATCCCGGACAGGGCTTCCAGACTGAAAACGTTGGCCAATGGTTGGATGTAAACCAAAAGCAGAATCAAAGCGGCTGAGAATCCCACCGTCATGTTGATGTACTTATTCGAGAAGGGATTCATGCGGGTCAAGAATTTAGTTTCCGAACGAGCGGAATAGGAGCGGAACAATTCTCCGAAAACGACGGTAACAAAGATCATCGTTCGGGCCTGGGTAAGCGAAGCTCCGTTTAGTTGCAAGCCAATATAGAAACTTAACAAGGCGGCCAGAGCCAAACCAAAACCTTGGATGAATATTTTGGTCAGCGTGTGCTTGTCCAACAGTTTTTCTTTCGCGTTGCGCGGTTTCTGATCCATGATCCCCGGTTCCTGAGCTTCCATTCCCAAGGCAAAAGCCGGGAAGGAGTCGGTCATCAGGTTGATCCAGAGCAAATGGATGGCCAATAAGGGAATGTAATTTTGGAACAAAAATCCGAAGATCATCGCTAGGAGGATGATCAGGATCTCGCCGATGTTGCACGAAACCAAATAGATGGTGAATTTACGGATGTTGCTGTAAATGACCCGGCCTTCTTCGACCGCGGAAACGATCGAGGAAAAATTGTCATCGGTCAGGATCATGTTGCTGGCTTCTTTGGAAACTTCGGTTCCGGTGATCCCCATGGCTACGCCAATGTCCGCTTGTTTCAAGGCTGGCGAATCATTGACTCCGTCCCCGGTCATGGCCACGATCTCGCCGTGTTTTTGCAAGACACCAACAATGCGGATTTTATCTTTCGGGGTGCTGCGCGCGAAAACGTCGCATTTCATGATGGCTTCTTCGTATTCCTCATCGGACATGTTTTCCGTGTCTTCGCCCGATAAAGCCAGATGGCCCGGTTTTAAAATTCCCAGTTCGGTCGCAATGGCTTTCGCGGTGGTCAAGTGGTCACCGGTGATCATCATGACGCGAATTCCCGCTTGATGACAAAGTTTGATGGCATCGCCGGCTTCATCGCGCGGCGGATCGATCATCGCGGTCAATCCCACGAAGATCAAATTTTGTTCCAAGTCGTTTCGAAGCGGTTCAGCGGTTGTTTGGTAAGCATAGCCCAAAACCCGGAAGGCTTGCTTCGAAAAAGCTTCGTTTTGGTTGAGGATGTTTTTCTTATCCTCGGCGGTTATTGGACGAACAATGCCGTCAATGCTGACAAAGTCGCATTTTTTGATCAATTGATCGCAAGCGCCTTTGGTCAAAACATAGTATTCCTCGCCGATCTGGTTGATGGAAGTCATCAGTTTTCGATCGGAATCAAACGAATATTCATTGAACTGCGGATAGGCTTCTTCCCTAGTTGCCAAGTCCAATCCGCTTTTGGCAGCTAAAACCAGCAGGGCGCCTTCGGTCGGGTCTCCCAAGACCTTGTCTTGGCTTTCCAGTTTGGCATCATTGCACAATAGGCAAATCTTCATCATGATTTCGGTATTTTTATTCGGAACCAGCGGCTCATTGTTAAAAGTGATCTTGCCTTCGAGGTTGTACCCGGTTCCCGATACTTGATATTCTTTGGATAAGTCATAGATCCTTTTGACGGTCATCTTGTTTTGGGTCAAAGTTCCGGTTTTATCGGAGCAAATGACCGTGGCTTGTCCCAAGGTTTCCACCGTGGACAAATTCTTGATGATTGCATGACGTTTGACCATTCTCTGCATTCCCAAGGCCAGAACCACGGTAATGACCGCGGTCAATCCTTCCGGAATGGCGGCGACCGCCAAAGCGATCGAAGTTAAGAAAATGGTAAAAATATCCATCTTTTGGAGCAATCCCAACAGGAAGACAACGACGGAAACGATGATGCAAATGATTCCCAGAACCCGAGCAAATTCATCGATGGTTTTCTGAAGCGGAGTCTTGCCTTCTTCAACCGTGTCAAGCATGGTGGCGATCTTCCCGATCTCGGTGTTCATCCCGATGTCCGAAACAATGCCTTTGCCTTTTCCATAAGTAACCAAGGTTGACATGAAAGCCATGTTCTGGCGTTCAGCCAACTGTTTGGTCTCGGAATATGTTATTTTTCCGTCTTTTTCGACCGGTTGCGATTCGCCGGTCAAAGCGGCTTCTTCGATCTGCAGGTTGGTGGTATCAAACAAACGAAGGTCGGCAGGAACCAAATCTCCGGTTTCCAGAAGCACAATGTCGCCGCGGACGATCTGCGAAGTCGCGATCTCCACGGTTTTTCCGTTGCGAAGAACTTTCGCATGCGGAGAACTCATTTTTTTCAGAGCGGCCAAAGCATTAGTGGCTTTTTGTTCCTGGGATACTCCCAAAACCGCATTCAGGATGACGATGGCCAAAATGATGATCCCGTCCACGATTCCTTCATCGCTTAAAATTCCGGTGATGATGGAAATGGCGGCCGCAATCAAAAGAATGATAACCAAAAAATCCTTGAATTGTTCAAGGAACATGACAAATAAGCCCTTTTTCTTCTTTTCCGCGAGTTCATTCAGTCCTTCAGCACGTTGCCTTTCCAAAACCTCCTCGGTTGACAATCCGGTTTTCGGATTGACATTACTGGTTTGGAACAGCTCTTTCGGCTCAATTTGATATTTTTCCATTTTTTTCCTTTCAAACCATCCCGTTTGACGGTTTCCAATTTCTATTTCGTGTTTTCCCCGATGTCTTGGAGAATCCTTTTCAAAACAAGCGCGAAGACCGTTGTGAAAAGAGTCTGAAATTTCTTGTCTATTTTACAACAAATCAACTAATAAGTCAACGTGCCTAGGCTTTTAAAAAGGGGGGAAATAGTAAAAAAGAGAAAATAAAAAACTTCGTCAGAAGTTTTTTATGATTTTCACTGGAATTTGTAAATTTCCGAAAGACTTGGCAGGCTTGAAATTGCTCCTTTGGAAAGAGTGGTCAAACCGCCGGCGATGTTTCCAAAACGGAATATTTCCCGAAGTTTCTCTTTGGTTAACGCGGTAAGGTCCATCTTTTCCAATTTGGAAAGAATCCCTCCGAAAAAAGCATCTCCCGCTCCGGTGGTGTCAACTGGTTTTACATCGATTCCCGGAACCAATTCGGTGATGCCGTTCCAATAAAAGACACTCCCACGGCCACCTAAAGTCAGACATACCAGTTGGTCTTTTTCCGAAAGTTTGAATAGGGTAGAGGAATAATCGCTCGTTCCCGTGAAGGCAACCAGCTCTTCTTCCGAATATTTGATGATGTCTGCCAAAGGAATGTAGTTTTGATAAATCAGAAAAGCTTCCTCAACCGATCGAAAAATGCTTTTTCGGTAATTGATGTCAAAACTAAATTTCTTTCCCCGATTTTTGATCTCGTAAATGGCCCGGTCGAAGAAATCCCGGCCGGCTTTTTCGCTCAGCATCAATGATCCGAGATGAATGATGTCGGCTTGATCAAAGATGGAAAAGTCAAACGTTTTGGGATCAAAACAGAAATCGGCCCCGTTTCTTCTTTGAAAACGGAATTTCCTTTCCCCATCTTTTTTTATTTCAACCATGGCCCAGGAAGTATCTCGCTGGCTTTTTACGTCTAATTTTAGATATTTAAGATTTTGGTTATCGGCTTCTTGACGAAGGAAACTGCCTAATTGGTCGTTTCCGATGTTCCCGATGAATCCGGCTTCCCCTCCAAATTTCGTTATGGCACAAGCGACGTTAAAGGGCGCGCCGCCCAAAAACCGGCTAAAATGATTCCGGTCCGTTTTCTCGTTAATGACATCTACCAGGATTTCCCCAATGCACAAAATCATGACTGCCTCCACAACAAATCTTCTACTTTTCTTCTTCAATACGGTTGTTTTGCTTCCGAATGGGAAATGAGGGTTTTCAAAATCAGCGAATTCCCTGGCCATCCGGCCTTTGGCGATTTGGGCCATTCTGACGATCTGATGGGTGTTTCCGCTCAAACTGCAAACGAAAAGCAAATCATCTTCGTTCATTGATTCGGCGACCAAATAGGCAATGTGCGTGTCAACATAATGGAAATTGGCTCGATTGCCGGTCAGTAGCGCTTTGGAAGCATACTCGGCAATGGTCGCGGTCAGTCCTTTTCCGAAGAAATGGATCCTAGCGGTTGGACGAAGCATGAATTCCACGATTTCCGATACTTTTTTTCTTCCAACATGGCAGCGGTATCAACGATCGATTTGACGTTTTGATTAACGATGTCCGTAAAAGTGGCGGTTTTTTTGAACGTATCCAAAGCGCTGATTTCTTCCTTCAGCCGATATTTCAGCTCGGAGAAACCGGAATACCCCAACTTCTAGCATAATCGCATGATGGTGGCGGTGGACACGAACGTGTTTTTGGAGAGGGTTTGGATGCTTTAGTCCAATATTTGTTTTTTGTTATTGTCAACGAACCTTAGAACATCCAGTTCGGAGATCGTCAAGGAATTGATGATGTCAATATTGATTTTTGAAAGCATGATCTACCTCAGCCATTAGTATTATAACATTTCAAGATCCTTTTTGAAAGACTTCCCGATAAATTAAAAATTGATGGAATCACAAAGTTTTCGGAAGCATTCGGCGGGGTGATTCATTGATTCCTCAACCGATGCGATCGAATCAACAATGGAATACAATTTGTGAATGTTTTTGGCTTTAAGTTCTGCTTCAGAGACTTCGCAAAGCGCGCACACCAAGACAATTTTCTTGTTTTGGGCTCTTTGGCTGATCCCGAACACCACTTTTCCGTCAAAGCTCTGCTGATCGATCTTGCCTTCACCGGTAATGATGACGTCATAATTTTTGATCAGCGTCTCAAAATGAACTAGATCGAGGATGTATTCGATTCCGGAACGAAACGACGCGTTAAACATTGATTTAAAAGCAAAACCAACTCCTCCGGCCGCTCCGGCTCCCGGAAATGTCCGGAAATCCTTCTTAATCATTTGTTCGATGACCGTTGCGTAATTTTCCATCTTGCTTTCCAAAAGGCTCAGTTCTTCGGCTTTCGCTCCTTTTTGCTTAGAAAAAATGTAGGTTGCGCCCTTTCTCCCAAGCAAAGGATTGGTCACATCGCTGGCAATCAAAAATTCGACTCCTGCGATCTTCTTTCGAAAATTTGAATCATCGATTTTACAAAGGCGATCCAGTTTCCCGCCCGAAAGCGGAGAAAGCAAATGGTCCTCAGCATCAAAAAATCGGTAGCCCAAAGCCTCAAGCATCCCGGATCCGCCGTCATTGGTGGCGCTTCCGCCGATGCCAACGACCATTTTTTTGGCTCCGTGGATCAAGGCTTGGTCAATCGTTTCCCCAAGACCAAAAGTGGACGTTAAAAAAGGATTCAGTTCGCTTTTGGAAAGCAAATTAATGCCGCTGCTTTTTGCTAGTTCCAAATACGCCGTCCGAGTAATTTCATCAAATAAAAAATAAGTCTTTATCTTCCGCCCCAAAGGATCGGAGACCATTACTTCGACTCGTTTTGTTTTTACAACCATCTCGATTACGTCCAAAAACCCGTCTCCGCCGTCAGAAATGGGGATGTAATCGGCTTCGATTCCCTTTTTGTTAAGTTCTTCAGACATGATCTGTCCCAGTTGTAAAGAAGTAAGAGTTCCTTTGAAAGAATCAATGATCGATAACACTCGCATAATTTCACCAAATAATGTTCTTATGAATATCATTATACCCAAATTATCCGGTTTGTAAATAACAAAATGGGTTACAAATAACCGTTAAAAAAAGGGAATAAATTCCCATTTGGAAGTTTTTCCCTTTTAAGTTCTTTTGATCAGCTCGGAAAAGGTTGACGGACGAAAAGCCTTCAAAACTACCAGCATCCGATAAGTGTTGATCCGGCTTTTGGAGCGTCCGGATTCCAATTTGAAAAACACCAAATTGGGATGGGCTTTTTCGACGGGCATTCTCCCGTTCTCATCCATTCTTTCAATGAGGGTGTTCAAAGCTTCTTCCATTCGCGGATCAAAGGCATGCCCTGATTTCGCAAAGTATTCCAAAGCCCTCAAGATGTCATATTGCCACCTCGATGGATAGGGACAAATCAAAAACCCCGGATAGATGATTTCTCCGGAATGAACGGACCGAAACAGCTGTTTTCGGAGAATGAATTCTTCGCCCTCGGGAATGGCCCGATGAATGTCCTCCAACCGGTAAGTATATCCGCTTCGTTCAAATTCCAAGAAAGCCTCCAGAACCGACAAAGTGGTATGAAGCGATCCCTTAAGGGAGGTCCGGTCGCAGTTCCAACCTCCATCTTCTTTTTGATTCTTCAAAATGTAATCAACGATTTCCGATAGCTTTTCAGAAATAAGTTTTCCATACGCGCAGATATTCAGAATCATGGCGCCAACGCACATGTCCTGATAGCGGCCTTTGCGTACCAAACCCTGGTTTTGCCACATGCAATCAAGCAAAAGCTGAGCGCTTTGTTCAAATTCCCGGTTGGGGATCAAACCTAAGTTTTTTAGTTCCAATAGCGTATAATGGGTGGAAATCCATTTCGGGCTATATATGCCATTTCCCCACTTCATTGTTTCCGGGTCGCGAAGGGCAAGATAAGCTTGGCCCCAACCTTCAGTCGCGATCTTTTCACGGAATTGCTTGGCTAATTTTAGATCACTAAGCAAATCGCGGGATACCCAATACTTGATTGCCACATCGCCTTCATTCATCCATTCAATCAAATTCATTTTCAAACTCCAAAAATCAGTTCTTTCCGGGAGCAGGAGCTTTGACCACAATCAATTCAAGGACGGCATCGTGGGTGTTTCGGGCGTTCATGGTCATCTTGCTGGGGATGTTAATGACGGTTCCGGTTTCATATTCCATAACCGCTTGATCGTTAAGTCCCAGATTCAGGGTCCCTCGAATTACGGTCATGTAAAGATTGGCATTGGTCTGATGAATCGGCAGTCCTTCGCCTTTAGGAAGGATCATGTGAAGATAATTGACATTTTCGTCAATTATCACCTTTTCAATCACTTTTTCATTGGTTTGGGTCAATTTAAATTCTTTTTGAATCATATTTTCCTCCTTGAATTTTTCATTTGGCGACCGTAGCTGGTTAGTCGCAAGGGTTCAGCCTTTTTCTCAAGTGGCATAGAATAAAAATGAAATGGAAAAAAGCCTTTTGGACTTAACCATTAAGGATATTTTACCATAATATCCTTATTTTCCCAAACTATCTTTCTCAAAAAATCCATTATTTTTTCTCAGCCCCGATTCTTGTTCTCCCAGCTAAAGCCAAAGTTTCTTGGTCGGTTCCTCGGATTTTTTTTGAGCGTTGCATGCTGCTTTACAAACCAAGTCCCTAATATTATAATCAAGGCAGGTACTAAGTTAAAACTTTCCTGTTTTTTTAAGGAGGATAATAATGAGTCAAATAAGAACAATCAAAAAGGTAGTGACCGGACAAAGAGCGGTTGATGGCGCCGGAGTAAAATTAGTCCGAGTCTTTGGAAATTATGATACGAAGGATTTCGATCCGTTCCTCATGTTGGATGCTTTCGATTCAACTAACCCAAGCGATTACACCAAGGGGTTCCCATGGCATCCTCATCGCGGGATCGAGACCATTACCTATCTGATCAAGGGTGACATCGAACATGGCGACAATTTGGGAAATCGCGGGAGTATTCTTGACGGGGATTGCCAATGGATGACCGCCGGATCCGGGATCATTCATCAAGAACTGCCAAAAGCCAGCGAACGCCTGCTGGGGGCGCAATTGTGGCTGAATTTGCCAGCGAAAGACAAGATGACTGATCCGATTTATGGGGACATAAAACAAAAAGACATTCCGGTCATTGAAGAAAATGGCATCAAGATCCGCGTCATCGGGGGAGACTACCTCAGCACCAAAGGCGCTTTTGAAAGGAAGTTTGTGAAAGCCACATATTTGGATGTTGAAATCCCAAAAGAAAAAGAATGGTCTTTTCATAGCGAAAAGGACAACACGCTATTCATTTACATCTTTTCCGGAAAAGCCGTATTTGACCCTTCAAAAAACATTGAAAACGCCAAGGATTTAATTGATGAAAAACAAGCCGTTTTGTTTAATAGCGGCGATGAGTTTTGGGTTAAAGCTTCTGATCAAGGCCTTCGTTTTATCCTCTTGACCGCTAAGCCTTTAAAAGAGCCCATTGCTTGGGGCGGGCCGATTGTCATGAATACTCGCGAAGAGTTGAACAAGGCTTTTAAAGAACTTGATTCCAACACCTTTATAAAAAAGCGTTGATCGAAGAAAAAGATAAATCAAAAAAGAATAACAACAAATAAAAAAAAGGCCGTCAGTTTGCATAAAACTGGCAGCCTTTGTTTTATAAAAGGGAAGCTTACTGATTATTTTGGCTCAAAAGACATTTGGATACCAATCCTACTCAGTTGATTGACCATTTCTTTTAACCTCACCAATCTAGTTGAATGGTCTTATTTTTCTCGGTTTGGTAAGAAAACCATCGCAATATATTCAGGGCCTTCTGGGTTATAAACCGGCTGGGGCCTTTTAATTCCTCCATTTGAAAATGAACGTTTCCCGGATGGATTAGCTCAAGATTCCACAATCCATCCGGCTTTTGTTTGTGAAGTAACCAATCAAACGCCGGTTTCATTCGTTCATCGAACGGTATTTCGTTGTTGGCGAAGTACTCCAAAATGCGAAGCAAATCATAACGATAACGATAAGGAAAGGCTAGTTTTCGAAATCGCTCATCAGGGCTGTTAATAAATAATCCATTTGAAAGAAAGAACTCAAGGGCTTTATTCCTTGCGGCCTTTATTTCATCCGATCGGTAAGCGATATTCGCTTCGCCGCATTGAGCAAGTCCTTCCAATATACAAATAGTTGTGTGAGGATCGCTTTTGTCTACACGAATATCCCATGTAAAACCACCATCGGTTTTTTGAACCCCAAGAAGATGATCGATCAAGTGTGAAATTCTCGGTTCATCAGAACAAAAATACGCACTGTAATCCAATATCATCCCATCCACACAGATGTCCGAAGGAATATCCGATTTTGATAAGTTTAACCCGCCGTA
>Ga0247841_10002740_pt1 | contig 34273 bp, 21 predicted proteins | sample LaCruzMarch2015__2_FD_192410 | JGI IMG/M metagenome (GOLD analysis project Ga0247841, IMG submission 192410) | Freshwater microbial communities from meromictic Lake La Cruz, Castile-La Mancha, Spain - LaCruzMarch2015_18m | ecosystem: Environmental > Aquatic > Freshwater > Lake | place: Spain...
TATAAATAAGTTGAATTTCGTAGTTGATGAAACATTTATAATACTGAGAAAAATATATTAAATAGTAATAAAAGAGTCTGTCCATAATTCACTGTCAATTCCCGGTGTTTATAATATTTTAAGTATATAGACAATAGACAGATTTTGACTCTTAATAAGATAAGTAACAATCATGATTATGAAATGTGATTATGCTCCAATATTAATTACAACTTTATGCAGATTTGAACACTTTAAACGATGTATTGATTCGTTGTCTCGAAATGCTAGTGCCGACAAAACAAATATATATATAGCACTTGATTATCCGTTTGATGATTCACATTGGGATGGGTACAAGAAAATATTGGAATATCTGACAAATGAATTTGACAGTTCTCTCTTTGCTTCTATGAAAATTATAAAAAGAAAGAGAAATGTCGGATCTTTTTGTAATGCAATAATGGGGAGGGAAGAGCTTTTTGAACAGTATGATAAATACATTTTTACAGAAGATGATAATGAATTTTCGGAAAATTTTATTGAGTATACAAATAAATGTTTGGATAAATATAAGGAAGATCAAAAAATAGTTGCAGTATGTGGTTTTAGTCCTTTCATGGAAAAACCAAATAATTTTGAAAATAATTATTTTCTGTCATATCGTTACGATGCCTGGGGAGTCGGTATTTGGAGAGATAAAAGAATTGTTTCGACTGTAACAGGTGAAAAAATTCGACAGTTCATAAAGAAAAGCGAAAATTTGAATAAGCTTAAAAAATATTGCATTCCAAAAACATTTTTTTATTCTACAGTTATTTGGAAGGTGATAAGAGATGGTGATATAAGTCATGATCAAGGCATGTTTATTTCTAATATAATAAATGACACATTTTCTATTTATCCTACAGATTCAAAATCTAAAAACCACGGTCTTGATGGGAGCGGTATGGGAAAAAAAAGCAATATCAATTATAAATCGAAAAATAGAAATTTAGGAAAAATTATTGATGATACTGACAGTTTTGAGTTTATTGGTAATGAAATTACAGATAAAGATATTAATTATTACTATTTGAATAATCAAAGAATAGACATAAAAGTAGTAATAAAATATATTGTAATTCAAATATATTTCTTAATTCACTATAGACGATTTATTTAAATTAAACTTAAGATAATTAATACACATGAAAGTGTTAATTATAACAAATCATTTCTTGGAAAGAAATGAAGGTGGGTGTTTGGCATCCAGAGCATTTATTAATGCCTTTTCCACATTGTTTACTGATTGTACCTTGATTTATCCTGAAAGCGAAATTGATATCAGACCTTTTGTTTCATCACAATTGAAGTTAGTGTCCTGTAAAGATCGCAGGCCATTATTAATGAAAGGGGTAGGAGTTTACTTTGGGAAATTACATAGATTTCATAATACAGTTAAAAAGTATCTTAGGAAAAATGCGGTCGATCTAATTGTTTTTGATACCAGCATTGTATCACAAGGATTACATTCATTTGCAAAAAAAAGAGATTTACAAATAATTACGATTAATCATAATGTTGAAGCGGAATATCTAAAAGATAATAAACCGCCTCCATTGATCAGGATTCCTTTTTTGTATTTTATGAAAAAAACAGAAAGAAGAGCTGTCCAATGTAGTGACTTGGGGTTGACTCTTACAAAGTTCGATGAATCTAAATTGAAAACCATTTATGCTTATGATAATAAAATCAACTTAAATAATCTGGGCATCTTTGAAGCACCCAATGCAAATATTATTTGCATTGGGAATGATAACATTACTAAATCAGCAATGAATAGGTTTGTTATTACAGGAAGTTTATCATATTCTCAAAGTGAAATCTCAATTATTGAATTCATTAACAAGTATTTTCCTATCTTACAAAACACGATCAATAAATGTGAACTTATTATTGCAGGAAGAAACCCTTCTGAGCGATTAAAAACAATTTGTAATCATCATAATCAGATTAGATTGATTTCAAATCCCGATAACATGTCGGAAATTATTTTTTGGGGAGATATTTATTTATGTCCGATTAGCATGGGTGGGGGCTTTAAGCTGCGAATTATGGACGCTTTAAAGTTTGGGCTGCCGATTTTGACGCACGAGATCTCATCAAGAGGGTATGAATCATTTGTACAAGCAAAAATGATGTATGTCTATAATTCTAAGGAAACATTTGCTGAAGCATTGATCCAAATGAAGTCAAAAATTTTTATAAAAGGAGACATAACAAAGCTATATGAAAAAGAATTTTCCTTTTTAAATGGAGTTAACAAGTTAGATAGTATTTTAAAATCAGGGTTGCCAGGAAGAATTTGTAACCAGTTAAATATTTGAATTCCAATATGTGATAAAATCGCAGAATTAATAATCAGTCAAAGTAGAATCAGGTATTGAAAATCTTATTATGATTACACTAGTGTTGCGTTGTTTTTAACATAAGTTCTTTGAAAAGCTTGATATATCTTCGTTTGCTGAGATTTTTATCGAGCAACGATTTGAAAAGAGTTTTATCGTCCTTTGTGCAAAATACCTGGTATGAACCAAGGCAAGATGGTTTTTGCACAACTGATGGAGGTGGCTAACTTTCACGTTTTCAAGTATTGTGTCAAAAGATATAATGGAGACTACAAATCGAAAGAGTTCACTTGTTGGAGGCAGTTCCTTTGTATGTCTTTCGGACAACTTACTCACCGTGAAAGCCTCAGCGATACGGCAATGGGTATTCGAAACAATGTCGATAAACTCTATCATCTCGGTATTGGTAAACCATTTAACAAATCAACAATCTCAAGGGCAAATGAAAGCAGGGATTGGCGGATTTTTCGTGATTTTGCACTTAAATTGATCGAAGAAGCCAAAATATTGTATGTTGAAGATAACCAGCTCGATATTAAACTCAAAGGCAGAATATTTGCGCTCGATTCAACGGTGGTTGATCTTTGTCTCACAGTATTCTGTTGGGCAAAGTTCCGAACAACCAAGGCGGCTGTTAAGTTGCACACCTTACTGGATCTTAAAACGGTTATACCGGAATACATACTCATTACAGATGGTTCAGTTCATGATGTCAACATGCTGGACCTTGTTTCATTACCTGGAGGAAGCTATCTGATAATGGACAAAGCCTATATCGATTTTAAAAGATTGTGGCGGCTTGCCCAAGATAACATCAACTTCGTAATAAGAGCAAAGGATAACATGACTGATCTTCTACAGTTGTTAATAACGTGCAAAGTTAACGGTTTTGATATTCAGTGTGTTACGATTTAACAAGCAGATATTTTGCAGTAAAGTGGTGCCATTAACAAAAATTATAAAGTTATTAACAGATTGAATAACAGACATATTATGTTGTATATTAGGGGTGTCCTAAATATATTCATTATGTTTGTTCGTATAAAGAAATCCGGAATCAACGAGTACCTTCAGATCGTTCAGAACTTTCGTGAGGGTGGCAAAACGAAACAACATGTTATAGGCACCCTGGGAAGAATTGACGAGATTGCAGGCAGTAAAGACATCGACGTTTTGATTTCCAAACTTTCCAAATATTCCAATGAAGTGCTGATGGTCATAACCGGACAAAGTAAGATCGATGCACATAGCGTTTCCATCGGGCCAGCCCTGGTGTTTGAACGCATATGGAATGAACTCGGAATGCCTGGTATTATTCATAAAATGACGAATGGTCGAAAATTTTCTTTCGATGTTGAACGGGCCATTTTTCTTACGGTTATGCATCGGTTGTTTGCAAGTGGGAGCGATCGCTCGTGTGAGAAATGGAAAGAGGATTACCATATTGAAAAAACCAGCACCATTGCCCTTCACCAGCTTTATCGCGCCATGGGCTTTTTGGGAGAAGAGATCGAAGATCAGAAAGATAAAACTCCATTTTCGCCGCGATGTAATAAAGATATCATCGAAGAGCGATTGTTTGACCGGCGAGCTGATTTGTTCAGCGGACTGGATCTTGTTTTCTTCGACACCACCTCGATTTACTTCGAGGGGCTTGGTGGCGATGAACTGGGCTGTTTGGGTCATAGCAAGGATCATCGTCCGGATTTAAACCAAATGGTGGTAGGGGCCATCCTGGATGGTAATGGAGACCCCATATGCTGTGAACTATGGCCTGGCAATACATCCGATGCCAAAACATTGTTACCGATTACCGACCGCATTAAAAACCGTTTTGGAGTAAGCAAGTTTTGTGTAGTAGCCGACCGTGGAATGATCAGTGATGAGACCATTGACGGCCTTGAAAAACGAGAGATATCATATATCCTGGGCGTAAGAATGCGCAACCAGAAGCTGGTCAGGGAAGAGGTGTTATCCAGGGCAGGAAGGTTCGAAGAGGTAAGGCAGGAAAGTGATATCGTGAATGATCCCCATCCGCTGAAAGTAAAAGAGGTAATGGCCCATGGCAGCCGGTACATTGTATGTTTCAATGAACGGCAGGCCCGTAAAGATGCAGCCGACAGGCAGGCCATCATTGAATCGCTTGAAGAGAAGATAGCCAACAGTCCGAAATCACTGATTGGGAACAAAGGATACAGCAAGTATCTGAAAGTAACCCGGAACACCTTCAGGATTGATAAGAAAAAAGTTGATGACGACCGCCGTTTTGATGGCAAGTGGGTGCTGGAAACCAATACCGATCTTCCTTCAGCGGAAGTAGCATTAAAATACAAAGAGCTTTGGCAGGTTGAACTAGTGTTCCGTGATGTAAAAAGCATCCTCACCACCCGGCCCATTTTCCACAAAATGGATGAAACCATCCGTGGCCATGTTTTTTGCAGCTTCCTTGCACTGGTGCTCAGAAAAGAACTTGACAAACGGTTGGAGCTACTGGACATGGATTATGAATGGAATGATATTAAACAAGACTTGACAGCCCTTAGGGAAGTAACCCTGGAGGAAGATCTGTCAAAGCTTGCGGTAAGAACAGCCTGCCGGGGCATATGTGCCGATGTGTTCAGGGCAGTGGGCGTTGCAATGCCACCTACCATAAGATCAGTAGCGTGAAGAAAAAACAGCGGTGAATATTGTTCATATGATAATTTTGTCATATGTGGTGCCAACAAGTTTTTTATTATCGATATTTGTTTGTTTATGAATAGGTTGCAAAATGCAACTGTTGAAGATCAGCATGAAGTTTAAAGTGATTAATAGAGGCATTCCTGATAAGAAAACTGGTGTCATCTGCGATCAAGCCATCGTATTGACAAACCCGGTAAGTGCTGAAAAATATCCTGGTCCATTGAGACGAATTCGATATTTTGACTCTGAAACCGGTAACACATTGGTATTTATCACAAACAACTTCAAATTATCAGCCCTCAATGTAGCAGCATTGTATAGATATCGCTGGGGTATTGAGACGTTTTTCAAATGGATAAAGCAGCATCTTAAGATTCAAACATTTTGGGGCCATAGTGAAAATGCAGTAAAAACTCAGATTTGGATTGCAATTGCCAGCTATGTTATAGTTGCAATCGCTAAAAAAAAGCTAAACCTGTCTCATTCATTGTACGAAATCCTGCAGCAGATAAGCCTTTCAGCATTTGAACGTACTCCATTAAAAAATCTCATCGCAATTAAGAAAATTCAAGATGTCAAAGAACAATTTTGTAATCAGTTGATATTGTTTTAACTAAGACGCAACGCTAGTGTTATGATTACAAGAAGTAAAGCTCCATTAAGACTTGGTTTAGCAGGTGGTGGAAGTGATGTTTCTCCTTATAGCAACCTGCATGGAGGATTAATTTTAAATGCTACAATAAACCTTTATGCCTATTGCACTATACAGTCAAACGATGATGGGCTAATTCACATTAGTGCTCCTGATATTTTATCAGATCAGGTACATCAGTCTTCATATTCTTTACCAATTGATGGAAAACTGGATTTGCATAAAGGAGTTTATAACCGTATAATAAGAGATTTTAAGTTGGACCCTCTATCTTTTTCTATTACGACATTTTCTGATGCTCCTCCAGGAAGTGGTTTGGGATCATCTTCAACTATGGTTGTCGCGATAATTAAAGCATTTGTTGAATGGTTAAATCTTCCTTTGGGCGAATATGAAATAGCCAGGTTAGCTTACTCAATTGAACGAGAAGACCTTCAATTAAGTGGTGGTAAACAAGATCAGTATGCTGCAACGTTTGGGGGGTTTAATTTCATGGAATTTTTTGGAGATGATAATGTAATAGTTAATCCATTGCGTGTTAAACGATGGATAATTGATGAATTAGAAATGTCAATGGTTTTATATTATACCGGAAGTTCAAGGTTTTCGGCTCATATTATTGATGAACAGAAAAAAAATACATTATCAGGAAACGTTATTGCAATTGAAGCAATGCATGAAATAAAAAAGAGCTCTCTACAGATGAAAGAAGCTCTCTTAAAAGGTGATATCGTTAGAATTGCAACTATTTTAGGAATAGCTTGGGAAAATAAGAAAAAAATGGCAAACTCAATTTCAAACTTAAAAATTGACCAGATTTTTAATGTTGCATTGAAGTCAGGTGCTATTGCTGGCAAGATATCTGGAGCTGGTGGTGGTGGCTTCATTATGTTCATGGTTGATCCTGCCCATCGTATTTCATTGATAAATGCGCTAAAAGAATTAGATGGCCGTGTTGTTGATTTCAAATTCAGTGAAGGGGGTTGTCATGGATGGAAAATTTTCAATTAGTGTTTTGACACAAGTTCTGATCATTTTCATATGATTTCTATACTTGCAATAGTTTTTGATAGATGATGGTATGGTTAATTATCATACAAATTTCTTTAATTGCACTATTGGCGATTAATAAGTCTATAAAGCTTGATAGACAACTCGGAATAATATTATTTACTATACTGTGTTTTTTTAGTATTTTCAGAATCAATGTTGGATCCGATTTCAATAATTATTGGAACGTTAAAGAATATCTTCAGCGAATTCCTGCCACGAATGTGTTTACTGATATAATATTTAACAATCTCGTAAAATTTGTATTCAATTACGATATCTCACCCAGATGGATATTTGTATTATCCTCGACAATTACATTCATAAATATAGGCTATTTTTTGAATAAGACTTCAAAAAATATTATCCTGTCATTTATGATTTTCACTTTTTTCCCATTATTTTATGCTACATCGTTGTCAATTATTCGTCAATACATTGCTATTTCCTTTTTTCTTATTGCTATAATTTTTATTTATGAGCGAAATTGGAGAAAATATTTATTAGCAATCCTTTTGGGATTTGGTTTTCATTCATCGATAATCTTATTGTTACCGTTTTATTTTATTAATCGGATAAAATTCAATATCCCAATTGTTGTCCTACTAATAATCTTTTCTGTTTTTTTAAAGTTCTATGGTCTTGAATTGTTAAAAGCAATACCAATATTTGATAGATATATGATTTATATTATAAACAAATGGGGTCCCGGTTATATTAATTATTTCATATTATTCAATGCGTTATTGATGCTTTTAACATTTCTATTTATATATTTCGAAAAGAATAATAATATTGATGGATTTGAAAGAACACTTTACAAAATCTATTTGTTTGGTGCGTTGTTATATGGTCCTCTGATGTTCTCTGAACCCGCAACGAGAATTTGTTTGTACATGATAATTACTTTAATCGTGCTTATCCCTAATATTGTTTCAAAATTTCGCAACCAAGCATTGATATGTTATTTTATAAGTATTTTATTAATGTGTTATTTTTCGTATATACTTTATAAGGATTATTATAATGGCCCTGTAGGCTTTAATGTTATACCATTTGAAATCGGCTTATAATAAATATTGAAGCATTAGTGTCCTGTTAAACTAAATTGATTTTCAACTGTATATCGTTTTGTTCTTTGAAATCTTGATTGTTTTGGTTTGCTAATAATACTTTTAATGGCGTTTTATCGAGAAGAGATGCGCTTAATATCTGTAGAATTTCGTAGGTTGTAAGCGTACTTTTCATTTTGGCCTTTATGATTGCAACCAAAGAATAGGTGATGATTGCAATGTAGATTTGCGTTTTTACTGCATTCGGGGAAGTTCCCCAGAATGATTTCACCTTCAGATGCTGCTTTATCCATTTGAAGAATAACTCGACTTTCCACCTGTATTTATAAAGTAACGCAATGTCAACAGCCGGTAGATCAAAATTGTTGGTTAAAAACACCATCCTTCTTCCGGTCTCAATATCGGTAAACCGTATGCGTCTTATACCTTCGGGATAATGCTTGCTTGTATAAAAGCCTTTAGGTTTAACGCATTGATCACAGGTTACTCCTGCTTTCTTGTCAGGAACACCGGCGTTTAACCGGGTAAATTTAAAGTTGTCTTTTGCCCTGGTAACAAAGAAGGCCTTTTGCTGGTTGATGTTGTATAATCTTTGAAAGTCAACATAACCCCGGTCCAGAATATAAAACCCGTTTGCCTCATACGTAAGCACATCCAATCCATGAACGTCGTGTGTTGCTCCATCGGTAATATGGATAAAGCAAGGGATCGAAGTTCTGATATCATACAACGTATGGATCTTTACCGCAGCCTTGGCCTTGCGAAATTCGGCCCACCAGAAAACGCTTAGACATAGATCGATCAATGTTGAATCAAACGCGTACACTGGATTATCAATGGAAAGCTCAAAATCTGCATCTTGTTGGCAACAGTTGCGAGCCTCTGCGATCATCTCATAGGCCAGTTCCTCGAAAATTCGATAGTCTCGTAGTTCATTTGCAGTTGCCAGGTTTGATCGAGAAACGTTTTTACCAAAGCCTAAATGGTAATACTTGGGACGGTGAGCGCTTATGGTGGTCAACAGATCTCGCAAGCTTTCCCTGCCACTGAGTTGGCCAAACATCATGCAGAGTAATTGATTCCAGCATTTAAAATGTTTGACATAATGGTTGCCAGAGTAATGATCAACACATCGATCGAATACCCGGGATGGCAGAAAGTCAGCAATCTGAGCGAAGACGTACTTTCCTTGATTCATGTCTTGGGATTTGATCCCAAGGTAAAATCAAATCGTCACCGTTGCAAAATCTTCTGCAAACCTTATCAAATCATAATTTCAAAGAACATTTAGTAATTTTAACCGGACACTACTGATATTGAAGCATGAAAAAAATGCTGTTAATTACTGCCTTTGAACCCTCTTTTTCGACCGGAGGACAAATGTTTACCTACCATTTAATTGAATCTTTGAAGGATAAATATATTATTGATTTAATCTATTTTACAAATGAAAAAAAATATTTAAAAATAAAATATGATGTCAGGCAATCTACAGGAGTTCATGTTTCTAAAATAAATAAATTGGTTAATTGGGCCTTATGTCCGTATTTCCATCCAATTTTCTCTGGACGATTTTCCTGGAGGCGCCTATTTATGATTAAAGCAATGAATCGTAAAGAAAAGTATGACATTCTTTTTTTTGACTTCAGTCAAACTCATTTGTACTCACATTATTTTAAAAAAAGTAACACTTTAGTAACATGTCATGATGTATTGTACCAAAAATTTAAACGAGAAAATTTATTGAAAAGATTTCAATTGCGGTATATTTATAGTTCTGAAAAAGAATTATTAAAGAATAATAAAATATTTACTTTTAGTAAGAAAGACACGAAAATCATTAGTAAAGTTTATTCATTAAAATCTGAATATACTTCACCATTTATAAATTCAAAGATCAGCGAAGCTACAGTACTTGAGGCTATTCAGAAAGAAAACTATTTTTTATTTTTCGGATCATGGCGACGACCCGAGAATTTGGATGGATTATTATGGTTTTTGAAAGAGGTAAACCCATATATTCAAAATATTAAAATATTGATAATCGGAACAGGTCTTGAAAAATCTATGATTTCAAATAGTAAGAATATAAAATATATGGGATTTGTTGATAATCCTTATTCTGTTATTATGAGTTGTAAAGCTCTTTTAGCTCCTGTTTTTTATGGTGCTGGAATAAAAGTAAAAGTTTTCGAAGCACTGGCATGTGGCATACCTGTGGTGGGAACCGATATTGCCTTTGAGGGTTTTGGTTCGGATTTAAAAAAATTCCTATACTTGAGCAATTCGAGAGAAGAATTTATTAAGAATATTAAAACTATATACGAATACTCAAATGAATTTCGAGATGAGATATTAAAAACTTTTTACGCGCATTATAATGTACCAAAAATTGTCAAATATTTATATCAGGACTGAACCCTTTGACTTACTTTCAAATTTAGAACTTCAGACAGCTGACGCAAGCTAAAATGAATCTACAACGGATTACAATAACGTGTACAACCACCTGTTCACATTGATGAATTGTACGCCGAGAACGAATTTATAAAAACCCACATTCAAAAACCCTGAATCAAAGAATAACGTGAATTGATTATGATCGACTTTTTAGGCAATATATTACAACGTATATGTTTTAAAAATTGCTTTCAATCGAGTCGGATAAAATTCGGAATCATCTATTTTTGTGCATAAATATTTGCAAGTTTGACGCATGAGATTTTACAAAGGTATGGGCAAAGCCACACTAAATATTTCAATCGTAACATACAAAGAAGATATTGAAGTACTAGAAAAAGTACTGGGAAGTTGTATCAATTTTTCAGGAAAGTCTAAAATTACAATCATAGATCATTCTCCTTTTAATACATTGAAACCAGTAGTAGAGGGATATCAGAATACCCAATATATCTTTAATCCATCAAATCCCGGATACGGTGCTGGTCATAATATGGCCCTGAAACACACCATTGAGGAGGATGTAAAGTATCATATTGTGATGAATCCTGATATTTACTTTGAAAATGGAGTGCTGGAATCCATTATTAATTTTTTAGATGAAAATGAGCATATAGGAATGCTAATGCCAAAAATATTATTTCCCAACAATGAAGTACAATACTTATGTAAGCTTTTACCCACTCCGTGGGATCTGATTTTTCGCAGGTTTATCCCATTTAAGCAGTTGACAGATAAGCGAAACAATATTTATGAATTAAGATTTACAGGTTATAACAGGATGATTAATGTACCCTGCATATCAGGATGTTTTATGGTACTCCGTACTTCGGTTGTTAAAAAAGTTGGCATATTTGATGAAAACTTTTTTATGTATCTTGAAGACGTTGATTTGAGCAGAAGAATGGGAGTGCAAAGTACAAATATTTTTTTTCCTGAAGCCAATGTATTTCATCACTATAAAAAAGGGTCTTATAAAAATATAGCTCTGTTAAAAAATCATATTTTAAGTGCAATTAGGTATTTCAACAAATATGGTTGGGTTTTCGATCGTGAGCGAAAACAAATTAATAAACGCACATTGGAAGAGCTTCAATATCATCAGAAATTTTAAATATGAAACCTTATTCGAAAAGTAAAAGAGGCAAAGCAGAAAACATAAAACATAAATATTCAAAGGACTCTGCGGGAAACAAGGTAACTGCAAAACCGATTGAACTCCGGCTGAATTTCATTTATGCCTTGATTTTATTGAGCTATTCTTTTGTAACGGTATTAACCCCGAACTTAAATACACTCGACTCAAATGGACCAAAATTTTACGCTTTAGCCATTTTGAACCTTGTTGCTTACATGATCATCTTGATTGGCAATCAGGTGAAACCCAGTAAGGATTTTCATTGGTCGTTCTTTCGCACATGGATAGGATTTATTTACACCCTGTTTCTCTTTGTTTCACTCCTCTCTTTTTTCAAAGCCTTCAATATTTATGAATCCATCATCAACTTTTCGAAATTAGTCACCATTTTTTCTGCTGCCTATATCATCTCAATCATTCTTAATAAAGACAATCGTTACCTGTATGTAATTTCAATTTTATTGACCCTGTTGCTAATCATCGACTGTTTTACGGTTTTTTATCATATAGGAAATAATTTTATATCAGGCAAGGAACAAAATATAGAATCTATCAAATCGATCTATTCAAATAAAAATATTTTATCTGCTGCTATTTTTGTAAAAACTGCTTTTGTGCTCTGGCTTTTAACATTTGGCAAAGGATGGATGAAAGTACTGGGGGGTATAGCACTTTTTATTGCGTTCATTGCAACGCTTTTTATGAGTACCCGTTCATTTTATCTGGGTACCATATTCCTGGTAATTTCATATGGAACCTTTATGTTCGTCAGATATTACAGGAATAATGAAAAACGAAAGATATTAAAAATGACTGTTTTTATATCTGCCGCAATTATTTTAGGTTTTTTCTTGTTTTCAGTATCATTAAAATACATTTATCGCCCATCATCCAAGGATCGCTATGCGGTAGATTTCCTAACCAGGTTGAAAAGTTTATCAGGAGAATTGGAGGGGCGCAGGGCCCAGGCATGGAAGAATTCGTTTGAAATGATCAAATTAAATCCATGGCTTGGCATTGGGACGGGAAATTGGAAGGTGGAGGTGCTGAAATATGAAACCCCTACAACGGGGGCATATATTTATGAGTATAAAAACCACAACGACTTCATTGAGACAGCAGCCGATACAGGAATATTCGGGGGATTGTTGTTCCTGGGAATATTTGTTCTGATTTTCGCCAACTTTATCAGGGCATTCTTTAAAACTAAAAAAGAGGAGGAGGAATCCTATAAATGGTTGTTTCTTCCGGCATTCGGACTCTTTTGCTATTTCTTCGATGCATTTTTCAACTTTCCCTCCGACCGGCCTGAGATCATCTCATTCTTTGCCATCTTCGTCGGCGCCGGAATGGCCTATTCACCCCAATCTACATTTATCACCCGGCTTTCATCATTGGTCATTGGTCATTGGTCATTGGTCATTCGTAAGGCGTCACGTATCACGATTGTCACCACCCTCCTCCTCCTTATGATCGGCTCCATCTACATTTTTCACCTGAACTTTGTCTCCCTGAAGCTTCAGCGTATCGCCAAAGAGGAACTTAACGCGGGTGTGCTGAGAAGTCCGTCGGATCTGTTTATGAACGGATTCCCGGCCCTGCCCGATATCAACATTGAGGGAGAGCCCATTGCCGTGACCAAAGCACGCTACCTTATTACGGAGGAAAAATATCAGCAAGCCATTGACCTCCTGAAAAAGGACAATTCCAGTCCCTACGATACCCGGCAGGAGTTCTTTATCGCCATGGCCTACCTGAAGATGAATCAATTTGACAGTTCATTGATGTATACACAAAAGGTATACAAGCTAAAACCCTATTTCTCCGGGAATGTCAGCCTGATGAGCAGTGCGTTCGAAGCGAAAGGAGATATAATTCAGGCTTTGAAGGTGCTGGATGATCATGTAAAACTCAACACAAAGAACAATCAGCCCATATCCGATATTATCTATAAACAGCAGGCTGATCTTACGAATAGGACCAGAATTCAACAGTTCAAACCGGTATTCGACAACGCGATCGCGTCATTTAATGCTAAGGATTATAACAATGCCCTAAGATATTTTTCTGAGTTCATCGCCAGGGAACCCGGGGTTGCCCAGGCATTTGAATACCGTGCCTTTTGCTATTTCTATCTCAATAAATTCCAGTTGAGCAATACCGATATTGAACGGGCCATCGCCCTTGATCCGTCAAAACCGGGATATCTTAATTTGCATGGAGTGAACCTTCAAATGCTGGGCAATTCTCCGGCCGCCTGTGCCGATTTTCAGAAGGCCATTGAGATGGGGGATAAGGACGCCGTTAATAATTACGAGAAGTTTTGTAAAAAGGTGACAAGGTGACAAGGTGACAAGGTAACAGGGTGACAAGGTAACAAGTTAAAAAAGTTTTTATGATTTCACAAAAGGTTGCGCTTATTACGGGGATTACGGGGCAGGATGGGGCGTATCTGGCTGAATTTTTGCTGAAGAAAGGGTATATTGTGCATGGATTGAAGCGGCGGTCGTCGCTGTTCAATACCGACCGTATCGATCATCTTTACCAGGATCCGCATACCAAAAACCAAAACTTGTTTTTGCATTATGGCGACATGACCGATTCGATGAATATCACGCGGATCATCCAGGAGACGCAGCCGGATGAAATTTACAACCTGGCGGCCATGAGCCATGTTCAGGTGAGTTTCGATACGCCTGAATATACGGCCAATGCCGATGGTACCGGAACCCTTCGGGTGCTCGAGGCGATCAGGTTACTGGGACTGGTTGAGAAAACAAGGATCTACCAGGCCTCCACCTCCGAACTCTATGGCAACTCGCTTATATCAAGGAATAACATACCAGGGGCACTACCACCATCCACGGCATTGAATGAACAGTCCCCCTTTTATCCACGGAGCCCCTATGCCGTGGCCAAACTCTATGCTTACTGGATCACGGTGAACTACCGTGAAGCTTATAACCTGTTTGCCTGCAACGGCATCCTCTTTAACCACGAATCGCCCATCCGCGGGGAGACCTTTGTGACCCGGAAAATAACAAGGGCCGTGGCTAAAATTGCCCTTGGACTGCAGGACAAACTCTACATGGGAAATTTATCGGCCCGGCGCGACTGGGGCCATGCCAAGGATTACATCAGGGCGATGTGGCTGGTATTGCAGCACGATACACCCGATGATTATGTGATTGCCACGGGGACCACTACGACGGTAAGGGAATTCATCACCAAAGCCTTCGGGGAGTTGGGACTGATCATCGAATTTTCGGAAGACGGGGTAGATGAAAAGGGTATCATTAAAGCCAGTGAACAAGCGCAGTACAATTATTTGATCCAAAGAGAAGTGGTATTAATAGATCCCCGTTATTTCAGGCCCACCGAGGTGGAGTTGCTCCTGGGCGATGCAACCAAAGCCAGGAGCGTTCTGAATTGGATCCCGGAATATGACCTGGATGGTTTGGTGAAAGATATGGTAAAATCGGACTTCAGGCTGATGCAAAAGGAGAAATTCCTCAAGGAGAACGGATTTAACACCCTCAACTATTTTGAATAAAAATTTGAAGATCTATATTGCCGGCCACACCGGGATGGTGGGGTCAGCCATTCACAGGCGATTGATGGACCAGGGATACACCAACTTTGTTTTCCAAAAGGTTGAAGAACTTGATCTTACCCGGCAGCAAGATGTAGAGCAATTCTTTGAATCGGAGCGTCCTGAATACGTGATCCTGGCCGCTGCCAAGGTGGGAGGCATTATGGCGAATAATACCTTTCGTGCACAATTCATTTACGAAAACCTGCAGATCCAGAACAACATCATTCACCAGAGTTTTGTTACCGGGGTTAAAAAACTTCTCTTCCTGGGGAGCTCCTGCATCTATCCTAAAGATTGCGCACAGCCTATAAAGGAGGAGTACCTGCTTACCGGACTCTTGGAGCAAACCAACGAGCCCTACGCCATTGCCAAGATTGCCGGCATCAAGATGTGTGAAAGTTATTACCGGCAGTATGGCTGCAATTTCATCTCGGTCATGCCCACCAACCTCTATGGTCCCAACGACAACTATAACCTCGAAACCTCCCATGTCCTCCCGGCCCTGATCCGGAAAATCCATCTTGGGACATGCCTTGAAAACGGAGACTGGCAAGCGATCCGGAACGACCTGACCAAAAGACCCATTGAAGAAATCAATGGAATTTCATCCGAAGAGGAAATTGTAAATATCCTATCAAAACACGGAATATCAATTGATCATTCTGTCACGCGTCACGCGTCACTCGTCACGCCTTCAGCGTCACGCGTCACGCTCTGGGGAACCGGCCAAGTTTTCCGCGAATTCATGCACGTCGACGACATGGCCTCCGCCTGTGTAAAAATCATGGAAGAATTGGATATTGAAGACCTTGTCACGCGTCACGCGTCACGCGTCACGTTCTTAAACATCGGTACCGGCCTCGACCAAACCATCCATGACCTGGCTTCCCTCATCAAAAAAGTAATCGGCTTCCAGGGCGAGATCTCTTTTGATCCCTCCAAGGCCGACGGAACCTATAAAAAACTATTGGATGTATCGCGCCTGGAGGAGCTCGGGGTCACCCCAAAATATACCCTGGAGGAGGGAATAGGGCAGGTGTATATCCAATATATTGAGTCCTGATCACGATGATCAATAAACAAAAGAATCAAACCATACAGGGATTGTTGTCATGGTTTTTAGCACTGTTCAACCCGCTGATCCTTGTGGGGTATGGCTTTATCACGGTGCTCACCCCCCGTTTGGGGGCCTTTGACTCGGCGGGTACCAAATTCCTGGCATTGGCCATCCTCAACCTGGTGGCCTTTTTCTTTTTAATGCTGCGCAAAGAGCAGCGGCCTCCCAATAAAATCTTCTCTGCTTTCTTCGGCAACCGCATCGGATTTCTTTATGGCCTCTTCCTCGCTGTAAGCCTGCTCTCCTTCCTCAAGGCCCTCAATCCGGCCGAATCGCTTATCACCTTTACCAAGCTCTTTACCGTTTTTACCGCGGCCCTGATCATCGCGGCCATCCTCCGGGATAATAAAAAACAGGCGACCCCGCTGGCCATCGGCATGAGCCTGCTGCTTCTGGCCGATGCTGCAAATGTGTTTAATCAGCTATGGCAGATGGCGGAAAAACATCCGAATATCGCAGATTTATTTTCTACATTGCAAAGCGAAATCAAACATGGTTATTCGAATAAGAACATACTTTCGTCGGCCCTGTTTGTGAAACTCCCCTTCGCCCTCTGGTTGTGGACCTTTAAAAAAGGGCTGGTAAAAATACTCGGACTGGTCGCCACCTTTGCAGGCATCATGGCCCTGATCCCCTTGAGTTCCCGTGCTTTTTATCTTGGATTGGCGCTGCTTACCTTAGCCTATCTGTTGTTCCTTCTTCTCAGGATTTTTATTGACCGAAACCGATTGAAGATGGCCATGGTCAGTGTCATTATTGTTGCACTGATCCCTTTGTTCATCTACCTTGGATGGCTCGGGTTAAGTCATTATATCCCCTCAATAAAGACTTTTAACCTTAAGGACGATATAACGGCCAGATTGTCGACCATCAAAAGTGATGAAGCAGCCGGAATTCGTACGGTAAGCTGGCGCAGATCATTCAAACTGATCAGGGAGGAGCCGCTGCTTGGCGTGGGCGCCGGAAACTGGAAGATCAATGTGTTGAAATTCGAAAACCAAACGGCGCCAGATTATACCTACTACTATTACAACCACAATGACTTCATTCAAACAACCGCCGAGACAGGGCTTGTGGGGGGTCTGCTGTTCCTTTCACTCTTTGTTTTGGTTGGCTGGGCTTTCCTGGTTTCGCTGTTCAAGGGAGCTGCCTCCGGCACATCCTATGAATACCTTTTTCTACCGGCATTCGGGATGCTATGCTACAGTGTGGACGCCTTTTTTAACTTCCCCTTCGACCGGCCCGAAATACAGTCCTTGTTTGCAATCTTCCTGGGCAGCGGCATTGCATTCAGCTCAATGCGGGCTCCTGTGAAAAAGTTGCGGGAAATTTGGGAAAAAGTCTTAAAGGAGATTCAGTTTCCAACCGATGCTGTTGTTTTTAATCCCTGGTTTAAACGTATTATAGCCTATCTTTTACCAGGCATGTTTATTTTGCTGATCCTGGGTTCGATTTATCTTCTTTATGAGAATTTCAGGTCTTTGCGGTTACAGGCAGTGGCCAAGTACGAGGTGGAAAAGGGTGAGCTGACGGTACCATCTTACGTCTTTATGTCAGGCTTTCCATCCATACCAAGCATTTCAGTTGAGGGCGTCCCCATTATGATACTGAAGACACGGTATCTTTTCAATGAAGGGGATTATGCCAGAGCCATCAGGGTCTTAAAGGCGGAGAATCCGAGTCCATGGGAATCACGCAGGGAATTGTTTTTAAGCTTTGCTTATGAAATGACGGGTAATTCCGACAGCTCCATCTGTTACAGCATCCAGGTTTTTAATCTGAAGCCATTTTATATGGCGAATCTCGACCGGCTGTGTAAGATGCTTGAGGAGAGGGAGCAGTTTAAAAAGGAGGATAGTATCCTGATGGAATTTAACCGGATTTCAGGAAATGCTTCTCAACCCTACATTGATATGCAGCGGGAGGTGCACCGCAAGGCAACCATCCAAAAGGTGGAGCAATTTTACTATCCGGCCATGAACCAGTTTAAACTAAAAAATTACCGGGAGGCGGCTGCAAACTTTTCAAAGATCATCGAAACGGAACCTGAGCTTCTGGAGGCATGGGAAAAGCGCGCCTGGTGCTATTTTTATCTCAATGAACCAAAGCTGTGCGTGGCCGATATTGACCACCTTGCCGGCAGTGGGGTGAAGAATGGGGAGTTGGAGGATCTTAGGAAAAAGGTAACAAGGTAATACGTGACACGTGACGCGTGACGCGTGACGAAAATCGTGACACGTGACGCGTGACGCGTGACGGAAATTATTTACAGTTTTGTTTTGCTTTGGCTTCGGCTTCTTTGTTGCCCAGGGCGGTGGCTTTTAGCCAGTCGAGGCAGGCTTTGTCGCTGGCTCCCATAAACTGGTGACAGTTGCCGCGGTTAAAGAATGCAAGTCCGTTCTTTGGATTTTTTTCGATGGCCATGTTGTAATCGGCCAGGGCCTGGGCATATTTTTTCAGGTTGAAGTAGGCAAATCCCCGGTTGTTGTAAGCATATCCATAGGATGGATTGATGCGGATGGCCTGGTCGAAATCAGGAATTGCTTTTTCATACTTTCCCAACATGCAATTGTTGTATCCCCGGTTGTTGTATGCTTCGGCAAATTTGATGTTGATGGTTATGGCCACTGAAAAATCGGATATGGCAGCATAGTATTGCTTCAAATTGGCATAAGCTATTCCACGGTTATTATAGGCTTCAGCAAATCCCGGGCTGATCTTTATGGCGGTGGAATAATCTGCTACCGACTGTTTGTAATCAGCAAGGCGGTCGTAAACAATGGCCCGGTTATAATATGCATCTGTATATTGGGGGTTTAGTACGATCAGGCTATCATATTCTGCAATGGCTTTTTTATAGTCCCCTGCCTCAAGGAGCTTTTTCCCGTTTTCAAAGTGTGCTTTGATGGTTTTGATTTGCTCTTCTGACTGGCCTGAGGCCAGAATGGCCATTAAAAAGCAGAAAAGAACCAATAGCCCGGTTTTTCTATTTTCCATTCGTTAAATATTTATTTTTACCACCTGTTTTTAACTACTCCGGCAAGGGATTTCTCCTTAAAAATGAGGATTGCTTTCCCGGGTCAAAAATACGAAAGTTTATACGGGCGTGACAGGTGACGCGTGACGCGTGACAAAAAAACATTCAGCTAACGATAATTCCTTTTGTAATTGCAACCTTGACGAGCTGAGCCGTGTTGCGAAGCTTCAATTTCTTAAGAATATTCGTCTTGTGGCGCTCCACAGTTTTATCGCTGATAAACAATTTTTCGGCGATCTCTTTGGTGTACAATCCGTCGGCCAGCAACTGGATGATCTCGATTTCGCGGGATGTCAGAGAGGTGTAATCTGCATTATCGTCTGAATCGGTGGCATTGGAGTATTCACGCAACAGGATCCGCGATATTTCCTCAGAAATATAGATGTCCCCGTTATAAACCATCTCAATGGCTTTGCCCAACTCCATCTTGGTAGCATTCTTGGATACAAATCCCTTGGCGCCACTCTTGAACATCTTCTTGATATAGACCGGGTGGTCGTACATGGAGAGGGCGATCACCTTCACCCAGGGCATTTTCGCATCAATGATTTTTGTAGCTTCGATCCCGTTCATTTTGGGCATGTTGATGTCCATCAGGATCACATCGGGCTTATCCTTTTCAAGCAGGGTCAATAAATCGGCCCCATTAAGCGCCGTTCCGATGACCTCAATATCTTGCAGCGAATTGAGCAGAATCATCAGCGAATGCAGGATAATGGCCTGATCTTCGGCAAGCATAATTTTTATCGTTTTAACAGGAGTGTTCATAAAATCAACCTTACATTATATTATTGTTAATTTCTTTGGAAAACGATAATTTTGTTTTACTTTTGCAAAAAACCTGACAATTCTTTTTGTAAATGTAACGTATATGTTTACAAAACGATCTGGCGGGATATTTTATATTATATAAATACGAGAAAGCCGTCATTCAGATGGGGCCTCTCTCAAAAACATGAAAAATAGTCAATTTTTATGCATGATAACCCCAATGTTTACAATATATTCGCCTTCATTTTAAGTGTAAAAAAATGACTGAATGCTTAACTCATTGCATGTTAGATATTTATGTGTTGCGACTGAAAACTCAATATATATTCCCTATACAAAATGAAATTTTTAACCAAATAACAAATCTATGAAAGCAATTTACGACCTACAGAAGATCAAATTTAAACTGAAGGGATTGTTGCTGGTATTGATGTTATTGTTTCTTGGTGCCCAGGTTATGGCGCAACAAACAGCATCAACAACAACCGATCCCTTAATTATCTGTCAAGGCGCCTCAATAACCTTGAGAGGTAACTTAACGTATTCGCCCGTATTAACGGCAGGAACCTCCATTACATGGACATGGTCATCCTCGGATGGAGAGACTGTGTCTACCACGACTCTTGCGACAGGATTACTTAGTAATTCAATTAATTGGCCTTACATACCTACCATTCCTGGAACTAAAAACTACAGTTTAGTAGTTAGTGGTGCTACTTGGTCAGTTGTAGCACCAACCCCAACTGCAGATGTCCTGGTTAATGTATTACCAACGGCAACGATATCGGGAACTACCGCTGTATGCCAAAATGATCCTTCACCCAATGTGACTTTTACAGGAACTGCCGGAACTGCCCCATTCGTTTTCTCATATAACATCAATGGAGTAGGAACAACATTCACGGTGACTACAACTTCCGGAAATTCAGTGACAGTTGCAGCACCCACCGCAACGGTAGGCACCTTTGCATATAATTTACTATTGGTTCAGGATGCCAATGGTTGTTCACAAGCACAAACCGGATCAGCCACGATTACTGTAAATACTGTTCCAACCATCACAGGTCACACTGACAATTCCCGTTGTGGAACAGGTGACGTAACTTTAAGTGCAACTGCATCTGCAGGAACGATGAACTGGTACGCTAATCCGTCCGGTGGAACTTCGCTGGGAACCGGAGGTACTTTTACGGCTACCTCAATTTCAGGCACTACCAATTATTATGTTGATGCAACTTCTTCGGGATGTACATCAGGCAGAACAACAGTAACTGCAACGGTAAATACAATCCCAACCATCTCGGGAACTACACCGAGTGCACGTTGTGGACCAGGTACAGTGACATTGGGAGCTACAGCATCGGCGGGAACCATCAATTGGTATGCCGCCCCCACTGGAGGATCCTCACTTGGAACCGGAGGCACCTATACAACCACATCGATTTCAACGACGACTAACTATTATGTTGATGCAACAGATGGATCATGTACAACAGCGGGCAGAACAACAGTTACTGCAACGGTTAACACGGTCCCATCGATTTCTGGTACTACACCTGGTTCAAATTGCGGACCTGGTACTGTGACATTGGGTGCAACTGCATCTGATGGCGGAACTGTTAACTGGTATACCAGTGCTACAGCCACTTCAACCGTTCAGACTGGAAATTCTTATACCACCCCGTCTATTTCAACGACCACCACATATTATGTAGACGCGACACTTGGTTCATGTACAACGGCAACAAGAACAGCTGTTGTGGCAACAATCAACACCATACCTACGATTACATCTACCACCCCGGCTTCACGTTGCGGAACAGGGACAGTAACTCTGGGTGCAACAGCATCTGCAGGATCTGTACAATGGTACACAGTTTCTACAGGTGGTTCTGCAACATATACAGGAACATCATACACAACACCATCGATTTCAACAACGACCAACTATTTTGTTGATGCAACTTCTTCAGGATGTACAACAGCAGGCAGAACAACAGTAACTGCAACTGTTAATTCAGCGCCGACAGCTTCGGTTCTCTCACTGGTAGGTTCTGCTACAATTTGTTCAGGATTGACTTCCAGTATTAAAGTAGACATCACCGGAGGTACGGCTACCTGTACAGTTGTATATAGTAATGGTGTTTCGAGCACAACAGTTACAGATTATGTTAGCGGAGCGACTATTTCAGTAAGTCCGGCGACCACAACAACCTACAGTCTGGTCAGTGTGACCTCATCCAATGGTTGTGCAGGAACAGGAAACAGCGGTACTGCTACCGTCACGGTGAATCCAAGCCCAACAGCATCATTTACTGCATCGCCGCAGCCACTTTGTGTTGGAACCCCGCTTACATTGACAGCTACTTCTTCGCTCGTCGCAGGTATGAGATACAACTGGGTAGGACCAGCCGGAATTAACTTAACGGTTGAATATCCCACCTATTGGGTTACTACGGGTGAAGTTACATCAGCCAATTCAGGAACATATACCTTAACGGTAACCAACATTGCCACAGGATGTACGGGTATCTATACCTTAGCAGTTACCGTAAATGACCGGCCAACTGTGAATGTAACGGGCGGCGGTACAGTATGTGCCGGTAGTCCGTCAACGGTTACCTTTACATTTACACCTGCTGGTACTCAAACCAGGACGCTGACCTATTCAGCCAGCGGCACGCCGGTAACAGTAAGTACTTCGGCAAACCCATATGTTGTTACATTAACCCCGGCAACAACGACTACTTACACCGCCACGGCTTTGACCGATCAGTACTGTACTGCACTTGCAGGAGGCATGACCGGATCGGCAACCATCACAGTGAATCCTTTACCAACGGTTTATAACGTAACCGGTGGTGGAAGTCTCTGTGCAGGCAGTACAGGCGTTTCGATCGGAGTTTCCGGTTCACAAACAGGTGTTACCTATCAGCTGTATCGTTCCGGAAGCGGAAGTCCAGTTCAAACGAAAGCTGGTACCGGAAGTGCGATTACCTTCGCTACTCTGGAGACCACAGCAGGCACCTATACAGTGACAGCAACCAACAATACTTCACTCTGTATAAGTTTAATGACAGGCACAGCCACCGTCGTGGTAAATCCTGTCCCGTCAGTATTTACTGTTACCGGTGGTGGAAGCTACTGTGCAGGCGGTACGGGCGTTGCGATCGGCCTTGCCGGTTCAGAGTCGGGTATAAATTATACACTACTGCGTAGTGGAACTACCGTTACCACAGTTGCCGGAACCGGCAGTGCGATTACCTTTGGTCTGCAAACCGTTGCCGGTACCTATACCGTTACGGCAACCAATGCCACGACCGCTTGTATCAGCAGCATGTCGGGCTCAGCCACGATCACGGTGAACCCATTACCAACGGTTACGATCACTGCCAGCGGACCTACAGATTTCTGTCCGGGTGGTTCAGTAACCTTAACTGCAACAGCAGGATCATCCTATTTATGGTCTACTGGCGCTTCAACGCAGTCAATCACTGTTACTACTGCCGGTACCTTTACCGTTACTGTATCGAATGGTACCTGTTCAGGAACCAGTGCGCCGACCACAGTAACGTTGAAAGCCGTTCCGGTTGTTACGGCTGACTATTCGCCGAAACCGCTTTGCGTAGGTGCCACCATGGCATTGATCGCTACACCTGATCTCCAGACCTCTTATTCCTGGTCAGGACCAAACGGATTCACGAATGTCGGTCCCAACTCAATCATTACGCTGAACAATGTATCCGCGACCAATGCAGGCCTTTATACTGTTACAGTGCTGGCATTGAACGGATGTTCGGGTACAGCCTCTACGACGGTTGTGATAACTCCGATTGTAGGGACACCTTCAGCTCCTTCAGGCACAACAACACTTTGCCAGGGAGCTACTCCGACTACGTATACATCATCGGCAAGCGATGCAACCACCTATACCTGGGCTGTAACCGGAACCGGCAATACCATTACTACAGGAACCGCTTCGGCAACTGTAACATGGAGTCCTGGTTTCACAGGTACAGCCACCGTTTCGGTTTATGCGACCGGTTGTGGTACCTCTTCTGTGACCTCAACAACCGTAACTGTAAATCCGACCGTGGGGACACCTTCAGCACCTGCCGGCTTAACAACTGTCTGCCAGGGAGCAATTCCAACGGCTTACACGACATCGGCGACCAATGCAACCAGCTATACTTGGTCTGTAACCGGAGCTGGTAATTCCGTTACTACGGGTACCGCAACAGGAACCGTAACATGGGGTGCAAGCTTCGTTGGTACTGCCATTGTTTCGGTGACAGCCACCGGTGGATGTGGTACCTCTACAAGCACATCTACAACAGTAACAGTAGCTCCAACGGTAGGAACTCCTTCAGCTCCTGCCGGCACAACAACACTGTGCCAGGGATCTAGCCCAACGGTCTATACTACATCAGCGACCAATGCAACCAGCTATACCTGGTCTGTAACCGGAACCGGTAATTCTATTACTACGGGAACGGCTACAGGAACGGTAACATGGGGTGCAGGCTTCAGTGGTTCAGCTACAATTTCAGTATATGCCACCGGTTGTGGTACATCATCCACTGCAACCAGAACAGTTACTGTAACGCCAACGGTTGGTCCTCCTTCAGCACCTGCCGGCACCACAAGTCTCTGTCAGGGATCAGTTCCAACAGCCTATACCACCTCGGCAACCAATGCAACCAGCTATACCTGGTCGTTGACCCCGGGAACAGCAGGTACAGTTTCAGGAACCTCAACGACAGGAACCATCACATGGAATCCGAGCTTTGCCGGTGCAGCCAGTGTGTCTGTTGTTGCTAACGGTTGTGGTACATCCGCAACAGCATCAACCACCATCACGGTGGCCCCTGTTCCGGTTATCTCTGCTACCAGCAACTCACAGGTTTGTGAAGGCGGTGTACTTATACTCACTGGTTCATCCTCGGCGCCTAATTCGAATTATGCATGGACCGGCCCGGCTGGCTTTGCAGTTTCAGGTCCGAACACCGAGATTACCTTCTCACCGATGTCTGCTGCCAACGTAGGAACCTATATCCTTACGGTAACCGCTACGGGTTATTGTTCAACCCAGACAAGTACGGTGGTTGCCATGGCTTCTGCTACGGTAGCCGGTACGGTATCGTCAACTCAAACGATATGCTACAACACGACTCCGGCATCGCTTACCCTGAACGGCAGCAACGGCAGTGTGGTGGAATGGCAGAAATCAAGCAATGCCGCCTTTACCTCACCAGAGCATATTGCAGTAACAACTACCACGTTGCCTGGTGCTACCATTGGTCCATTGATGTCGAGCTTCTATTTCAGGGCTGTGGTACAAAGTGGTACCTGTACAGCGCTGAATTCAACTTCGGTGCTGATTACGGTGCTTCCGCTTCCGACTGTTACCCTGACTTCGGGTTCTGCTTCACAGACTGTATGTCAGAACGTAGCGATCGCTCCTGTTGTATACACGGTGGGTAATGGCGCAACCAGCGCCGGCGTAACCGGATTACCGGCAGGTGTAAGCGGTACATTTACCGGAACAACCCTGACCATTGCAGGAACACCTACTGTATCAGGTGCACTTGTATATACGGTAACAACAACCGGCGGATCCTGCGGCGCAGCAACTGCCACAGGGACCATTACGGTTACTGCACTTCCGACCATTGCCCTCACCTCCGGTGCAGGAACCAATGTTCAAACGAGGTGTGCAGGCGTGGCCATCAGCAACATTACCTATACCATAGGCGGTTCAGCAACCAGTGCCGATGTGATGGGCTTACCAGCCGGCATCAGTGCCAGTTTGACCGGAACAACCCTCACCCTCAGCGGCGCGCCGACAGCAGCAGGTACATTTAATTATACGGTAACAACGGTTGGCGGATGTTCTCCGGCGGCTACTGCGACCGGTACCATTACTGTAACAGCCCTCCCAACCATTGTTCTGGCTACCGGCTCGACTTCACAGACTGTTTGTAAAAATGTGGCGATCACAACCATCGGATTTACCGTTGGTGGATCAGCAACAGGCGCCGGTGTATCCGGATTGCCGACAGGCGTGAGTGGAACCTTCACCGGAACGACGATGACCATCAGCGGAACCCCGTCGGTATCAGGTACATTTAATTATACTGTGACTACCACCGGCGGTTCCTGCACTGCAGCAACGGCTACGGGTACGATTACAGTGAATGCACTCCCGACTGTAGTGCTGAGTTCAGCATCGGGCACCGACAACCAAACGGTTATTGTTAACAACTCCATCACGAACATTACCTACACGGTAGGTGGTGTGGCTACGGGTGGTGTTGTCACAGGATTGCCAACCGGCGTTGCAGGTACATTTACCGGTACCACTGTCACGATCAGCGGAACTCCGTCGGTATCAGGTACATTTAATTATACTGTGACTACCACCGGCGGTTCCTGCACTGCAGCAACAACTACGGGTACCATTACGGTTAACCCTGTAACAGGTACAGTTTCCGGATATGTAACCTACCTTAACACCTATCTTACCGGAATGAACGGCATCACCGTGAAGTTGAGGAATAATACAGGTGTCGTTGCAACCACTGCCACAGTATTTGACGGTACAGGCAACAAGGGATACTACCTCTTCACAGGCATTGCTGCCGGTACCTATACGGTAACAGCCGAATACACCGGAGCATGGCTTGGTAACAATGCCACCGACGCTCTGATCGTCAATCTCAACACCGTTGGTTCATGGCCGTTAGCAGGTTTGTATGCGACTGTAGCTGATGTGAATGCGGATGGTCTCATCACAGGTCTCGATGCCTTGATGATCAAGGATCGCACGGTTGGATATACCACTACCTATCCTGCCGGCGACTGGAAATTCACCAGTGCAACGGTTGTTCTCGTTACAAATGCAACGGCCGATCTCAATGGTCTGTGCGTGGGTGACGTAAACGGTTCAAATGTTCCTTCATTCAAGAGCGCATCCTATCTCAATGCTGTTGAAGATGAATTGATGACAATTTCTGTCAGCAAAACATTCACATACAACATCAAGAGCGATGTAATGGCCGACCTCGGCGCTATGACCCTCTTCATGAACTACGATCCTACCCTGTTCTCCGTTGATAAGGTGAACAGCAACATCGAAGGATTGAGGTTCAGAATCGGTGACGGCGTGGTTGCCCTTGCATGGTCAAATACCAAACCGCTCTCGGTGAACGCAGATGATGTGATCCTGTCACTGAACATTACAGCGAAAGATGTTATATCACAGGCTACCCAGATCTTCACGATCAACAGTGGCAGTGAATTCGCTGATCCTATGGCACGTCGTATCAACGACTTCAACCTGAAGCTGTCGCCCGTAACAACGGCTGCCGGTAACCTTGAATTCAGCATGGTTAACTACCCGAACCCGTTCAAAACATCGACAGAGATCGTGTATACCATACCGGAAAACTCAAAGGTAAAACTGGTGATCACCAATATGTTTGGCCAGCAGATCCGCACCCTTGTAAACGAACAGCAAGCCGCTGGAATGTACAAGGTGAAGGTTGATGCTGCTGACGGATATCTGCAGACAGGTCTCTACCTGTACAGCATTGAAGTTGAAGGGGCAAATGCCACCTATCAGAAGACCAACAAGATGCTGTTTACCCGGTAATAGGGAAAGATGACACGGAGGCAACTATTTTGTTGCCTTCGTGTCTTTATTTAAAAACAATTGAATAAGTTGAATAATTTTAAACACTAGGATGAACAGATATTTACTCTTTTTTGTTGTTCTGTTCTTTTTAAACACTTCCTCGTTTGCGCAAACTCCATCCGTTGCGATCAGTACCGGAAAGAGTTGCGCAGGCAGGGAAGTGTTGCTTAGTGTTACTGCCACAGATTTATTGAACATCGGATCGATTACATTGTATGTACAGATTGACACAAACAGGCTGACCTTTCTCTCACTGGAGAATGTCGATCCCCGGATGAATGAATATTATTTTAATTTCATCAAGGGTGAATCGAAGGTGGCCTTTGTTTGGAACAACACTGTTTCGTTAAATTTTTCTCAAACGAAGTTTTTTGATTTAAGATTTTTGGTTAAGGAATCAACAGTGTCTGTTTCGTTTGCCTCGGGTTGCGAAATAGCCACTTCGTCCTATAAGGTTTTAAGTGTAAACTGGTTAAACGGGGGCGTTCTTTCGGGAAGCCCGGTCATATCTTCGCAACCAAAAAATGTAACTGTTGGTTCAGAAAGAAATACCTCGATTGAAGTTTTATCATCCGATGCCGAACGTTATCAATGGGAGGTGAATCAGGATGGAACCACCTGGCAGGTATTGCAGGATGATATTCATTTCAGCGGAACAAAGTCCGGTTTACTGTTGCTCAGCAATGTACCCCTGGCCATGAATAAGTACAAGTTTCGTTGCTTTCTTACAACCGGCGATTGCACGACAATTTCGGATATAGCAGCCCTGACAGTTGAATCTTCGTCCTCCATTGACGAAGGAGATAACCTGAATTTTCAGATGAGGGTGCATCCAAATCCATTTTCAGAGCATGCTCAAATTGATTATTCCATACCCGGCGAAGGAAAAGTTCATATCCGGGTTTATTCATTGATGGGTATCCAGTTATTGGATATTCAGAATTCATTTCAAACTAAGGGTCAATATAGTGTCCCGATTTCAAGAAACAACCTTCCAAGAGGGATCTATTTATGTAAAATGGACTTTAATGACGGGTTGAAAATACGGTCGATTGGGGAAAAGATCATCACTAACTAAGAGCTAAAAGATATAACAAGGAATTAATTAAAATCAATCATATATAATTTTATAACTGTGAACTATGAAAAATAAATTTACATTACTGATGCTTTTAATGGTAATGTTCGGATCGAGCCTCTTTAGCCAGACAGCTTCGCTTCCGACAGGTACCGCGAGTCCGGGTGAACAGATCTCGGTTCCTTTATCGGTGACCGGTTTCACAAAAATCGGATCGATCATGTTCAAGATTCAGATTGATCCGACCATTCTTACCTATGCTGGTCTTACAGGCGAACCTGCAGGGATGGTTGGGGGCGTGAGCGGAACTACCCTCACCCTTACCTGGAATGCCTCGCCGCCGGTTGATTTTCCCGATGGCGTGTTGCTGCACATCGATTTTGATTACACCGGCCCGGGAACCAGCACCATGAATTTCCTTCCCACTTCGGAAATCATACGCAACAATCCCCCGGGGAACTATACCGTTTTAACCGTTGGCTACACCAACGGGCTGGTGACTCCCTATTTACTGAATACAACCAAAGCAACGATTTTAGGTCAGACCTGCGTTTCTACCGGCGCAGCGGTATCTTTTCCAATAAAATATGAGGGATTCGGAAGTAATGTTGGTTCAATTACACAAAAAATCCAATATGATGCCACGAAATTAACCTTCACTGGTTTTTCCGGAACCGGTACTTTAAGCTCTGCTTTGGCAGGGGCAAGTGGTGGAATCGTTACCATTGCCTGGGAGAATTTACTTGGAGCCAACATCAATTATCCAGCCAACCAAATCATCCTGAATTTTACCTACACCGGAGCCGCAGGCTCAACCCTGTCATTTTACCCCGGATGTATTATTACGACCAATGGCGTGGTCAATATTCCTGTCTCCTATTTTGATGGTACGGCAGTCATGAATCCGATACCCACCCCCGTTATTACGCCCAGCGGACCAACGACTTTCTGCACCGGAGGATCGGTTGTCTTGACAGCCCCGGCCGGATATACCTATTTATGGTCTACAGCCGCCACAACACGGTCGATCACCGTAACGACAAGTGGCACCTTTACCGTGACCGTTTCTGATGGTACCTGTTCTGCCGTGAGTGCACCTACGACCGTTGCAGTTGTTGCCCAACCCTCTGCAACGATTACCCCTGGCGGACCCATCACATTATGTACAGGCGGATCGGTCGTACTGACCGCACCTGCCGGAGCTGGATACACCTATTTATGGTCAACGGCAGCTACAACGCAGTCGATCACTGCATCTACAGCCGGAACCTATACCGTCACCGTATCCAACGGGTATTGTTCGGTGACCAGCGCCCCGACAACGGTAACCATTGTTGCTCCTCCAACCGCTACGATTACAGCTGGCGGACCAACTACCTTCTGCGCGGGCGGATCTGTCGTTTTGACGGCCAATGCCGGAGCAGGATTGTCCTATCTCTGGTCGAATGCTGCTACCACGCAATCCATTACCGTTACAACCGGTGGTTCCTATAGCGTCGTTGTTTCCAATGCCGGCTGTTCGGCGACAAGCACGCCTACGGTTGTTACCGTGAATGCCCTGCCAACGGCCACCATTACCCCAAGTGGCCCAACCACCTTCTGTACCGGCGGATCGGTTGTTTTAACCGCATCAGCCGCGACAAACTATTTGTGGTCAACGGGTGCAACAACACAAACAATCACCGTAACTACCAGTGGTAACTTTACAGTTACCCTGTCGAATGGTACCTGTTCAAACACCAGTACCGTAACCACCGTGTTGGTGAAAACGATCCCGGTTGCCACAATTACAGCAAGCGGACCGACCACCTTCTGTGCCGGAGGCTCTGTTGTACTGACAGCTCCTGCTGGAACGGGCGTGACCTATTTATGGTCGACGGCTGCTACAACACAATCAATTACCGTGACCACCAGCGGAACCTTTACCGTGACCGTTTCGAATGGCACCTGTGCATCAACCAGCACACCAACCACTGTAACGGTGAATGCCCTGCCCGTTGTGACCATCACAGCAGGCGGACCTACCACCTTCTGTGCCGGCGGATCAGTCGTTCTGACAGCCTCAGCAGGAACAAGTTACCTCTGGTCAACTTCAGCCACAACGCAATCCATTACAGTATCAACGGGTGGTAACTATACCGTTACCGTATCGAATGGAACCTGTTCAGGTACCAGCACCCCAACCACTGTTACAGTGACTACCGTTACCGCAACCATAACAGCCAGCGGACCCACTACATTCTGTACAGGCAACGCCGTGGTTCTGACCGCATCACTGGGTACAAGCTACCTGTGGTCGACGGCAGCAACAACGCGTTCCATTACTGTAACAACAAGTGGTTCCTATACGGTAACCGTGTTCAATGGTACCTGTTCAGCCACCAGTACACCAACCGTCGTAACCGTGAATCCGTTACCGGGTGTAACTGCAACCAACAATGGCCCCTTGTGTGCCACCGCTACTTTGAACCTGACAGGCGGACCTGCCGGCATGACCACCTATGCATGGACCGGCCCCAACGGATTTACCTCAGCCGTTCAGAGCCCCTCCATTGCCAACGTAACGGTTGCCGCAGCCGGGACCTATACCCTGATAGTAACCAACTCTTCAGGTTGTACAGGTACTGCCACTACAACGGTTGTTGTCAATGCCAAGCCTATAGCCACGGCTATCAACAACGGACCACTCTGTGCGGGTGCCACCCTGAACTTAACAGGAGGCCCTGCCGGAATGACAACCTATGCCTGGACCGGACCGAACGGATTTATCTCTGCCGTTCAGAGCCCCTCCATCACCAACGTTACAGCTGCTGCTGCCGGTGTATACTCCCTGATCGTAACCAATTCATCGGGTTGTACCTCTGTAGCCGCCACAACTACTGTAGTGATCAATGCCCTGCCGGTTGCCATTGCAACGAACAACGGACCGGTTTGTGTGGGCGCTACCCTGAACTTAACAGGAGGCCCTGCCGGTATGACCACCTACGCATGGAGCGGACCGAACGGATTCATCTCTGCCCTTCAGAGCCCATCCATTGCCAACGTTACGGCTGCTGCCGCAGGCGTATATTCCCTGATCGTGACCAATTCATCGGGATGTACCTCAGTGGCTGCTTCAACCACAGTTGTGGTCAATGCCCTGCCGGTTGCCACTGCATCGAACAACGGACCCATGTGTGAAGGTTTGACCCTGAACCTGATTGGCGGACCTGCCGGAATGACCTCCTATGCATGGACCGGACCGAACGGATTCACATCCAACGTTCAGAACCCGACCATAAACAACGTAACTGCCGCAGCAGCGGGTGTTTATTCACTCGTTGTGACCAACGCCGGAGGCTGTACTTCAGTGGCCGCTACCACCACCGTGATCATCTATGCCGTGCCGGTTGCTTCAGCAGCCAACAACGGACCAATGTGCGAAGGCGGAACGCTGAACCTCTACGGATTGCCAGCAGGCGCTACCAGCTACCTGTGGACAGGTCCGAACGGATTCACCTCTGCCGTTCAGAACCCGGTTATTGCCAACGTAACAGCTGCCGCTACCGGTGATTATGTACTGGTTGTGAGCAATGCTTACGGCTGTCAGGATTATGCCGTAACTTCGGTGACCATCTATGCAAAACCTGCAACGACTGCATCGAACAACGGACCACTCTGCGTCGGAACTACCCTGAACCTGGTTGGCGGACCTGCCGGAATGGCCTCATACGCCTGGACCGGACCAAACGGATTCACCTCAGCCGTACAGAACCCGACCATCGCCAACGTAACGGCTGCCAATGCAGGTGTTTATACCCTGCTCACAGTCAATGCCAACGGATGCTCCGCCTCAGCGAATACCACGGTGGTCGTGAACGTGATTCCGGAAACTCCGGTAGTAACTCAGAATGGCATGGTTCTGACCAGCAGCGCACCTGCAGGCAACCAGTGGTACTACAATGGTACGCTCATTCCTGGTGCAACGGGACAGACCTACACAGTAACACACAATACCGGTTGGTACTGGGTGATGGTTACCTTAAATGGTTGTTCATCCCCGATTTCGAACAAGGTGTGGGTTGAAGTGGTGGGCGTTCCTGAAATGCCGGCATCTGCCTCTTTCACCATCTATCCTGTACCAAGCAACGGTGCCTTTACAGCCGCTATCAACTACCCGGTTGACGATATCTTTACTATTACGATTTACAACCAGCTGGGCGAGCAGATTTACATCCTCCGCGATGTGGCTACCACCGGTGGTAAACTGGATACACAGATCGACCTCCGTCCGATTGCCAATGGAATGTACACCGTCGTGTTCACCAACAGCAGTTACAAGGTTGTGAAGAGGGTGATCGTGAATAACAAATAGGAGCGTTAGTAACGCGCTTACGGATTCTTACAGAAGGAGCCGCCTCACAAGGGCGGCTTTTTCTATTACGTTACCACATAAGCCACTGCGCCTGTCACTTGATTGGGATGAAGTGAATAACAGGTACCCACTCGCAACTGCGCCTGTCACTCGATTGGGGAGAAGGAATACCAGGTACACACTCGCAACTGCGCCTGTCACTTGATTGTATTTATAGGCTATACCATTAATTTATCACCGTTCCAGCCTGAGGTTGCTCATGTGGTACCTGTTATTCCTTCTATTTAAACTTTCTTTCCGTTCCAGGCTAAGGTTGCTCATGTGGTACCTATTATTCCTTCTATTTAAACTTTCTTCTATTCCAGCCTAAGGTGGCTCATGTGGTAACCTAATATTCCTTCGGTTTAAATTTCCTTTTCCGCTCCAGACTGAGGCTGCTCATGTGGTAACTCATGATTCCTTTATATACAATCTACTCCTTTTCCGTTCCAGCCTAAGACTGCTCATGTGGTAACTCCTTATTCCTTTATATAAACTTCCGTCACGCGTCACGTGTCACGCGTCACGATTTTTTCCGTCAATTGCGTGGCTACTGTTAAACATGATTAAAAGAAAAGCAGAAGAAGCCTAAAGAAGTCTTGCCGCACAATTCAAGGCAGGGGCAGTTATGGGGCCCAGGTAATCAAGGGAATGGAACAGTTAGTAAATTATGCGCTACAAAAACGCATGTAGGAATAAGAGTTAGCACTCCGCAGCGGTTTGTTGCCTGATGATGGGAATATTAGGTTACCACATGAGCCACCTTAGGCTGGAACGGGAAAGAAAAATAAATGGAAGGGATAACAGTAACCAAATGAGCAGCCTTGGCTGTTGTGGTGCGAATTTACAGGGAACCGATAAAAATATTATCGAGCAACAGGCGTAGATGCGAATTGGTTACTGCTATCCTGAAAAAACAGTGGCATTGTGGTAACTAATATTCCTTTATAAAAACTTCCGTCACGCGTTGTATATTCCGGAGCATAGTGACCCCCTATTCCGGAGCAAGGTGACCCCCCATTCCGGCCATAGTGACCCCCCTCTTTTTTGAGTTTTGCCCATTCTCTCTCTCTGTTTTATAAGAGATAGAATATGAGCGTATTAATCATGTGTCGTACTACGATTCTCAGACGCACACAGGTGATGCCATTCCGGCATAGTG
>Ga0247841_10002741_pt1 | contig 34268 bp, 43 predicted proteins | sample LaCruzMarch2015__2_FD_192410 | JGI IMG/M metagenome (GOLD analysis project Ga0247841, IMG submission 192410) | Freshwater microbial communities from meromictic Lake La Cruz, Castile-La Mancha, Spain - LaCruzMarch2015_18m | ecosystem: Environmental > Aquatic > Freshwater > Lake | place: Spain...
GATATTGGTATCAAAGATTTTATGGTTTGTTCAGATGGTCAGGTATTCAATAACCTGAAATTAAGAAAAAACAATGAAAAGACATTGGTTAAACTGCAACGACAATTATCAAAGAAAGTTGTTGGAAGTCATAACAGATATAAAGTCAAGATAAAACTTGCAAGAAAATATGAAGAATTAAATAATATTAAAATAAATTACATACATAACATTACAACTCAATTAGTTCGTGAGAACCAAACGATAGTCATTGAGGATTTGAATGTTAGTGGTATGATGAAAAATCATAATTTATCAAAATCAATTCAGGATTTATCAATTAACGAAACATTTAGACAACTAAAATATAAATGTGAATGGTACAGAAGAGATTTGGTGGTGATAGATAGATGGTTTCCTTCAAGTAAACTATGTTCAAAGTGTGGTTATAAGTATAAAAACTTATCATTGAAAGAAAGAGATTGGGCGTGTCCTGATTGTGGTACACATCATTCAAGAGATTTCAACGCAGCCACGAATATAGTTAACGAAGGGAAGAGATTGATAGGGATACGTTATCCCGAATTTACGCTTGTGGAGTATCCGCTTATGGACGAACATTCAGAAATGAATCTAAGAAGTAATGATACGATGAAACAAGAAGAAAAAGTTACACAGGTGTAGATTTGTGTAAGATTTTTTTAACGGTTTGTAAAATCATGAATTTGACAATTTGATTTTGGTTTAGCATAAATAATTCTATGACCATCTTCGGTCATATCTTTATAATACTTTAACATTTTTGGGTATTTGGTTAAAGAGAAATATATCCCATCACCGGATTCACCCGTTGCGACTGTTAGTTGAAATTCGTTTTTTTCTACTCTAACAAACGGATAATTATTTTGATTTTCTGATAAAAATTCGAAAAACGTTTTCATGGAAACGTATATATAAAAAAAAAAGGACTGAAAATATTCAGTCCTTTTTTCAATGAAAAATAATTTAATTACTTTTCAGCTTCACCATCACCGAAATTGAAAAATTCATCCAAATCAGCGTCTGCAGTTACAGTCTGTTGTGTTGGTTGTTTAGTTCCACCAGTTGGAGCTGTATTACGTACTTCTCTTGCTGAAGATTCAGCAAACATTACATCATTTCCACTAATGATCTTTAAGATACGAGTAACTTTATCTCTATCTTCATCTGACCATTCCTTGTTTGGAATGTGGTCTTCAAGATTCACCTTTTCATCACGAGCTAAAAGGACTTCCTTGATTTTAGCTTGCCATTTACTGTCTCTTACTTCACCGTTTTCATCTACTTGAACAGTCACAAATTTTTGTGCCTTTTCGTTATAGATTTTTAAAGGTGATACTTCCAAGAAAGTACTGTTGTCATAATCTGGGAAAGTACCAACAGAAGTTTTTCTTTCCTTAATAATCAACATGAAGTCTTTACCCTTTCCGAAATCAAAAATGTTACATTTTGTTCCGGTAACTTCACCTGTATTTTCAAGATTGATCTTTTCTTTGATTTTGTACCCGTAAGGGAAAACCAAAATTTTACCAACTAATTCCGGGTGTTGAACATCTTCCAAAACCATGATGTAACTATAATATTTAGTATTTCTACTTAAATATTCAGATTTTTCAACATCAGCTTGATTTTTTGATTTCTTCAACTTCCAGTACTGTGTACAAAGATCACACTTTTCTTTGAAGTTTCTTTCACAATCATAATAACCTACTAAATCAGAATGATTGTCAAATGGTCCGTGTGCGATATAATGCACATGTTTTTCAACAGATGCTGGACCTAATTTTCCACCACGAGTTAAATTACGAAGAAAACGAATTTTTGCTTTGTAACCTACTTTTGGGTCTTGGGCTTCTTCCAGAGTTGGACGAAAAATCCCGTCTTGGTTTTTGGTTTTCTTGTTAAGAAAACTCATTTCTTCTTTTTGTTGTTCTGCGTCAGACTCGAACAAAAATTTGTCATCAAATTCCTTGTATTCCATACATGCTTTGATTGTTTTTTAGAAAGCCTTAAATAATTTTAAATCTTTCGTTTAAGCCAATTAATCTAATAAACTTTAAATTGCCTTTAAACCTTTTATAACCCCAAAACAAAAAAGTTTTAAAAATTATAAACGGCTCTATTATATATAAAATTTATCCGGTCCTATTTGGTATTTTTGTCATTTATTTTCGATTATTTTCAAAAATAATTCAATTCTTTTTTTATGATTAAAAGCTAAATCATAATTCTGTATATCTTTTATATTAACATAAAGAATTTCTGTAATTTCATCACTTATTTTAGTTTCTTCAAATGTAAATTTTGAATCAAACACAACACCATATCCCAATGCTACATTTTGTCTTTCACTATCTGGTTTTGTGTTAATATAAAATGGATCTTCATTATTATTGAATATAATTTTATGTGTATAATCAGGTATGTATAAACCTGTTTCTTCATAAACTTCCCTTATCATACATTCCCATCCATTTTCATCCCAATCTAAATAACCACAAGGGCAACACCATCTTCCGGGTTGTTCCATTTTATCTGATCTTTTTTCCAATAAAACAAAATATTCATTATCTTCTTTGAAAATTAAAACAGATACAATAGCGATAGATCTTGAAATCCAATATTCTTTTCCATCGACTTTAATACAATCATTTGGCCTACTCTTGAACTTCATCATATTCTTTGTTTTTTAATATTTTATAAATAATTCTTGATTCAGTTTCCAACCCTCTTTTTTCCAATTCTTCTATACTAATTTCTACCATACAATCCAAGAAAAGTTTTTTTAATTGATCAGGAACAAATTTTTCACTTATCTTTTTCTTCTTCAAATTATTTATAAATCGAACACAAAATTCATCATAAGTCCATTCAATGCCTTTTCCATCATAACGTTCAACAATTTTAGATACATCTTCTTTCATCTCTTTAAAATGTTTCCTATCTTCAACTAAACTATTAGTCAACATTTCCAACATTTCCTGCTTCATTTCCATTTTTCGGATATTTAATTTTTAATTTTAAAAAAATCTCACCCAAAATTATATTTGTATAAAAAGATACCATATTCATATCCATGTAATCTACTTCTGGGTGTCTTTGAAAAAATGATACAAAAACTTCTAAATAATCAGCACAAAAAGTATCATATGTGTATTGAAAATCTAATTTCATACTATCCTTAATAGTTTTATTTACTTCAAGTATCATCTTCTTGAAGATGTCTCTTTTTTCAACAAATATTTCTGTTAGAAATTCAGTAATCTCGTCGGTTCTATCATTAATCATTAACGGGGAGATAATTATTTTTTTTAATATATTGATTATAACCTAAAAAGTTTTAATTTAACAAACCTTGTTTTAATATATACAAATAAAAATGTCAATCATTTAATGGCGACAGCAACAAATACGGCGACACAACAAGGTATTATTTCAACAAAATTATATCTTGATAGTAGAAAATATTCTAATCAAAAGTATGGTGAAGTATTAAACATGAATAATAATACAAATTATTCAATATCACCAAATTCCGTTAAATTATTACCAGTTGTTTCAAATGATGGGAATTATATTAAATTATTTACGGAAACAAATATGTCTATTAATGTTGGTGATCACGTTTTTATAATGTACGATGAAAACATGAACAGAGATCTTGACGATATAAATTTGGGAACGGGAAGAACTGTTTTGGATAGTTATTACGAATTTAGTGGTTGTACAGATTGGATATATTTAAATCAAGAACAAGGTTATGAAGTTATCAAAGTAAATGAAACAAATAATGAAATAACAATTAAACGTTTTTACGATTCAAGTTTAGATAATGTAAAATTATATAATCATTATTTAACCAAAATATATGTTCACCAAATGAATTTTTATGGTGGTTGGGTTGATGGTGTTTGTTTTAGAAAAGTTAATTTTAATAACTCAACAGATACTTATATCGATGTTGATATAAAACAATGTATCGTTCTAAGTGGCACAAACGCTTTTTATGTTGACATGAGAGATAAATATGATAGTCAATATGTTAGTGTAAATTCAAGAATCATTGATACCATCACAGGAACAAAATTAACTTTTAGTCCATATAAATATAAAGATTTTAGTTCCGTTTCAAGAACAGATAGTCCGGTTACAAGTTATTTCACATATAACAATAATTCATTTGGTTACACATATATAAATTTCACTAAATTTTACAATTCAATAATAAATAATGGATTTTATACTAATTGTATTTTTTCGGGTGGCACTATATATGGTGGTGGTTTTGATAGATGTGATTTTTATGATGTTGAAGTTCAATCTGGTGATTTCACAAATTGTAATATAAATGCAAATTCTATTTGGCATTATGGAATATGGTACGGAAGTGGATCTACTTACTTTGGTCCCGGAACTCCAACAAACCCTTGGTATAATGGTATATGGAACGAAGGTATATTTAGTGGTAAAACTTGGGTTACTGGTATTTTCAATAGTGGAATGTTTGAAGATTCAGTTTGGTTGGGTGGAACATTCAATGGTGGTGGAAGTATATTTAATCCAAATGGTGATGAAAATTTTAAAAACAGTTATTGGACTGGTGGAACATTTAATTATGGTGGAATGTCAAATTGTATATGGTCTGGTGGGACATTTAATGGTGGATTCATTGAAAATTCACAATGGTTAAATGGTATATTTAATAATGGTATATTTCAAAATAGTTATTGGAGTGGTGGAACATTTAATAATGGAACAATGAATTCAAGTTATTGGTATAATGGTAAATTTAATAATGGTAAATTTAATTCATCTTATTGGTATAATGGTATTTTTAATAGTGGTACTTTTACATCTGGTGGTGTAAATACGTCTAGTTTCTTTGTTTCAAGTGCAACAACATATAAATGGATGGATGGTACATTTAATGGTGGTGAATTCAAAAACTCTTTCTGGGTAAAAGGTGATTTCAAAAGTGGGAAATTTATTAAAAGTATGTGGAGTGGTGGTACTTTCTATTATGGTGATTTTAATGATTCTACTTGGTTATATGGTGATTGGTTGAATGGTATTGTTAATAATTCTGTTTTTCATAATGTAAATTGGACACAAGGGACATTTAATAGTGGTCATATGGGAAAACAATTTCTCATTTCAAATTTAACAAAATATGATGTACCAATAGTATTTTGGAGTGGTGGTACTTTCAATAATGGAATTTTTGGTAATCCAAATTGTGTTAAATGGCAAACAGGTTTACCCGGATCTTATATTAATAATGAAATACCATCTTTATATGCAACATACCCATCTATAATAAATTGGTATGGTGGGGATTTTTATGGTGGTAAATTTTATGTAAATTATAAAGCAACAGGTGTTAATAAATCGACATTATCAACACCTAGTGGTGGTTGGTATGATGGTGTTTTTCACGAAGGTTACTTTTATGGTATTTATTTGGGTGGTCATTGGGTTAATGGTTTATTCCACGACAGATCTTATAATTGGACAGATCAAATAATACCATATTCAGTAAAACTTAATTACGCTGTTCGTAACGATAATATTCATTTATCCTATTAATTTTAAACAAAAAACAAATTCTTTTCTATAATAATCATAAACTATAATAAGAAAAATTATGAAAGTATTAGAATTTATTAAGAAATATTATCCGTTGATATTATTTGGAGCTTTAATTGTAATGTCTGTTTTTTTATTTCAGACTTGTTCAACTTTAAAGACTGAACGTGAAAGAGCAGCTTATCAAGAAAAACTTTGGAATCAAAACATGATGGCTATGAAAGATAGTATAACTATCGAATTTAATAAGAAATTAAAAGCTTATGAATTTTCCAGAGAAACTTTTTTGGTTCAAAAATTGGCTGATTTGGAAAAATACAATAAAGATCTTTATAACGAAGTTAAGAAAATAAAAGGTGATGTTATTTCCGTTATAAATTCCAAAATACAAGGTGATTTGGGTGGTATTAAAGCTGATAATAAATTGGTCATTATAGATTCAACCAAACATCATTATGGATTAAACTTTGGTTCATTTTATTCTGATTCTAGTTTTAAACAAAAAATCGTTGGTACAAGTAGATTCTACATGATACCTAATGATAAAAAATGGATAATTCAACCAGATATTACCGTATTTGATACAAATTTCACAGAAATAAAAATAACATATGGATTCAGAGAATTAGATAAAAAATATCAAGTCTATGCAATATCTAAATCACCAAAACTCCAGTTTACTGATTTAACAGGTGGATATTTTATTGATAAACAACCACCACCGGAACCAGTTAAAGCTAAAAAGTGGGCAATTGGACCATATATCGGGTTTGGTTTAAATACCGATTATAATCTAGCAAACCCAAGATTTGGATGGAGTGCTGGTTTTTCTGTCCATTATGATGTCTTTCAATGGAGATTCGGAAAAAAGTGATTTTTTAGTCCTTTATTTTTAATATATATGTTTCTATTAGAGTTTTTATGCTCAATTAAAAAAATGAGTTTTAAACTTTAATATATAATAGAAAAATAATTAAAAATCACATGGCAAAGAATCTAACAAATTTCGAAGATTTTCAGAATAAGAGAAAATCAGTTACCGAAAAAAAGGTTGATAATATTGAAAACGTTGAAAAAATTGATGAAGCTCAATCTCAAAAAGAAGTTGATTCAATTCCTATCGTTAAAATGGTAAATTTTCCTATTGCTTTGGTAAAAAGTTTTATTAAGAAAGTTTCAGATGAAACCGGAAAAGATATCGTTAAAGGTGGTGTATGGTCAGATGACTTAATCGCTAGAACTTTAGTAGATTACACAATTTCAAACTTAATGATAATTGAAAATTTCCCAGTATCAATTGTAACTGGAAACGCTGATACTAAATCACAAGCTCAAGTTGCTCAAGCACCTGCCCAAACTGCACAACAAGTGCCACAAGCACAAGTGCCAGCACCACAAGGTCAACAAGGTGGTCAACAAATTCAAAGTCCACCAGCAACAGTAGGTACACAAAACCCACAACAAACAGCTCAACAAATACCACCAACCGAATAATAAAAAATTAATATAAAAAATGGAATTGGATATTAAAGACTTGTATAAACTTTTTGAAGATAATAATTTATCTCCTAAAACTCCTGTTGTTCAAGAACAGAAACAACAATCAAATAGTATGATCAAAATTGGGGATATTGTTGTTACCGAGTTCAAAGGTCGTGAATTTAAAGGTGAAGTTTCAAGAGTTTATGAAAAAGCTGGAAACGAACAATTTGATATTAAAGTTGGTGAAACTATTATATCGGTTAAATTCGAAAATATCCTTGAACATTATCCAAAAAACAGAAGGTTTGAAACTACAAAGAAAGAAATCAAACCAGAACCTAAACCTGTTGTGAAAGAAACTGTTAAAACGGTTATTAAAAAGGTTGAACCAAAAATTGTTGAAACTAAAGTTGAACCAAAAAATCCAGAAAATCAATCACCAAATAAGATTGATAAGGAAGAAGAACCAAAAAAAGTTCTTCCGGATCCAAAAAAATTGGAAAAAGAAGAAGAAAGAAAAAGTCCAGATAATGCTGTTCCAATCGAAGAAAAAGTGTTAGATTCAAAAAAGGAAGTTAAAGTTATCGGAAAAGTTGTTCATTTTAGTGGTTTAAAACTTCAAGAGGTTACAGATTTTCTTATGAAAAAAGGTATTGACAAAGAAAAATGTTGGTATATGATTTCAGAAAAAGAAAATGGTGAGATTCACGTTATTAGAAATAATGATAAAGGATTTAAAATTCAACCTTTTGTTTTAAGTTTTATGGATATTCAAATCAAAGATAAACATTTAAATGAAAGTTCATCACAAATAAAAATTAAAGGAAATAATAATTTTTCAATTATTTCTGAAATTCCAAATGAACTCTACGATTTAGTTAGAAATGGTTTAATTGTTCTTTTATCAAAATAAATTTTTTAAAATGAAACACATTAAAGACATCAAATTAAGTGAAGATTTCGAAATTGGTAAATGGGATAAAAGATTCAATTTTGAAGATTTTGATGATACAGATATTTCTGGAATGAGAATGGAAATTTCAATAGATGAATTAATCGCTGATGTAAAAGAATCAATTGATAGAACAATTCCTAAAGTGGGTTATCCAATATTAAAAAGAAGTGCGGTAACTGAAATCAAAAAACTTTGGAAAGAAAAAATTGATCAATGGAAAGTAGACTGATATGAAATACATACCCACCTATACGGTGGGTTTTTTATGCCAAAATTTTATATATAAACCTATGATAACAAAATTCAAAATATTTGAAGATATAAACCCAAAAGATATCACAGGTAGTAAGAAGAAAGAATTTGATTATTCGATTCAAACTATTATTGATGGAAAAAGAGATGTCGGTTTTATTTCAGATGTTTGGTCACCGGATTTAGTTAGAATTGAAGAAAAAGGATTAAAGGTAATAAAAACCAAACCAAATACTTATATAGTTTATAAAGATGAAAAGAAAGCAAAAAGATTATTTGATATTGCATCTAAACATGATGGTTATTTAAATGATCAATCCCCAGAAGAAGCTCGTGAAATAGGTGAATTATTAGGATATACAAGTAAATCGATTGAAAAATACGTTAAGAAAAGATATAGAAAAGTTGAAGATTTTAATAATTGGAATAATGAAAAACCAATAACAGGATGGGATTACGGTGATGATAAAATTTCAGACATTTATCAAAGAAATGTTTATCCTAAAAATAATCCGTTATCACATAAAGCACATAGTTTTCTAGTCAACTGGTCATGGAATGATAAATTTTTGAAACATTATCAAAATAATGGAGTTAAAGAAATTGATCCTGAAATAGTTAAAGAATTATCTAAATATAAACCAAATACTGAAGTAACACTTTATAGAGTTATTTATGATTTAAAAGGTGAATTAAAATATTCAAAAAATAAATTGAAATCATATTGTAGAAATTTAGATACTGCTTTAGGAATGATGAATGATCCGGGATATATGGAAATAAAAACATATAAACCAGAAAAAATTTTAGTAGATACAACATTAATACCAAATTATAGTAATTTAGATTTAATAGAAGAAGTAATATGTATAACGGGAAAATGATAACAAACTTTAAAATATTTGAACGAAGTGAAAATTCGTTATTTGAGTCTAATTCAGAAGAAAACATGATCAATGATATGTTTAGTCGTTGTGATAAAAAGGTATATATGAAATATATTTCCGAAGCTGATATAGAATTGTTTTCTATCAATGATAAATTTAATGAATTAGAAGCAAGAAAATATTTTTTAAAAGATGAATATAGTATCGAAGTTGTAGAAGTTGAAGAACAAAAATTAGTATCTTTCTATGATTATAGTAATGATATTGAAGATATTATAGGAAATCAACCGATATTATTATATCATTATACATCTTCAAATTTATTGAAAAGTATAGAAAAGAATGGATTGAAAACTGGTTTTAAGAAAACAAATCCATTTTCAAATTCTTATTCTGGGGTTTATTTAACAACGGAAACAAGTGGTCAAGCGGTATCTAATTATGCAAAAATTGCCGTAAGAAAACATGGTGGTAAAGGAATTCAACTTTATATTAAAACAAATTTTGGAAATATCGAACAGGATCCAGATGATGCAGATTTAAGAAGTGGTAAATTTCAATTCATAACAGAATATGTATCACCAGAACAAATTATATTTTATGAAGAATATTTTTATTAAATTTTACCATCTTTCAGATTCTTCTTGTTTAAATTTTTTCCTTCTTGCCCAATGAAATTTAATTTCTGGATATCTATTTTTTAACCATTCCATATCACCTCTACCATATTCTGAACTAATATAAATTTTGGTGATATATTTTGTTATTCCATTCATTTCATCACCAATCACCCTTTCTTCTTGTTCTTCTGGATCTTGATCACCTTGAACTTCTTTAAAATAATCATAAGGTTCAAATTTCCATTCTTTACTGATTCTATCATAATCAAAACACATTTTTATTTTATATCTATAATCATAATCTCCCATGTATTCTATATCCCATAAATTAGGATTCCAAGTAAATGAAATATTTTCATATCCTCTTCCATAATTACTTTTCTCACCAGACATTAAAACATCATCTGATAATATATCACATAAAGAGTCTAAACTTTCTGTAAAATGATATATCTCTCTTTTCTTTATGAATTCTTCAAATAACTTTATCATATTTCTTCAAATGAAATTATTTTTTCTTTAACAGGATTAAATAGAATTACGTTCTTAACCATATTTTCAAATACAATTACACCATCATAATTTTTCGATAACCATTTCAAACACCCCTTTTGATATTCTATTGCAAACCAATTGTCCTCTAAACGAAATAATCTTTCCGGTGTATCAATTATATAATCATCACCATCATATAATTCAACATCATCTTCAAATTCACCGAATTTATCTATAAGTAATTTACAATTTTCTAAATTTTTCGTATCAAACAAATTAAGATTTGGTTTAAGATGAACTTCATATAATTTACCTTCTGTTATACCTTTCCATTCACCCATATATTCAGCAGCAAAATATTTTTCAGTAGAAAAAAATGTACCTTTTACTTTTGATTTTAACCAATTATTATGAATGTCAGATGGTGAATTGAAATCATGACCCCTAGAAGTCCCGTGATAAACTAACAATGGATAGTCATTCATATCATTACCATACAAAGTACTTTCATTAATGTTTTCACCAGTATAAATTAATTCTGTTGGTTGTGATTTACTACCTAAATTCCAACTATGTAATTGTTCTGGATCACCACCTTTAACACCAGAAAAATAATTTAAATATTTAATCGGTATATTGAATTCTTCTACATATGGACCATATTTTCCGGCATATTCTTTATTTGTTGTTACAAAATCTCTTGTTCTAAGTCCTGCATTTTTAACATTCGTTCCACGAAATACTTTTATTTTACCATTTATTACATTTTCGGAACCAACCCACCATTCAAATCTTTCTTTATCCATTTTTCTTAATGGAATACCAGAAACCTTTCCCTCAAATAACGAATTTTCACTTCGTTCAAATATTTTAAAACTTGTTATCATCTATAAATATCATTATTTGTAGTATCCCAAGTTTCATCATTTTCAACTGATTTAATTTGATTTGGATTAAATGTAACATAAACGGTTGATGGGTCTTGATAATCTACATCATCAATCCAACTATCTTTTATGTTATTAAATATTACACCATCATATTTATTACTATCTACATTTCCAACAACACCACCTGTGGTTGTTCCATATGGAGTTTCAATATCATCCCACTTTTTACCATTACAATCTATTATCAATGGATTTTTGATACTAAGATAGACTTCATATACATACTCACCACTTGCATATCCATCCGCGTTCATATAATCATCAGTAAAAAAAGAAGGACCATCAAACTCACTAAATTCTGATTGTGAACCGTGATAAACAACTAAGGGTTTTCCATCTTTATTGACAACCTTACTATCACCGAACCACTTCCAAAAATTGTCATTCAGATTGTTATCATTGGATTCAAATATTTTAAAACTTGTTATCATATTCATTATATATTAAAACATGATTTATATAATTGGAAATACATTGTTTGGATATCCCAAAATGGCTGATATTCAAACGGATTACTTCAAGAATTCATTTATACCTTACCTTAAAAAAACAGTTAGGGAAGGTGATATTCTTGTACACGTTGGAAATATTTTTTACAATAAACAATCAGCACATTTTAAGGTTTTAAAGGATGTTATGAATATTTTCGATGAACTATCCACCTTAATGCAGATCTTTCTTCTGAAAGGATTAAATGAAGAATTTTCACTAGATTTATTCAATAATAAAAAGAACATAAAAGTAATTAATGAAACAAAAAGAGTAAAGAATATAATATTTATTCCAAGTGGTGATTTTTTTATGCCTGATTCAGATACGGAATATCTTTTTGGTTCATCATCCACTATTGAAATACCCGGTGTTAAAAGATCATTTAATGGATTCTATGATAATCAAAAAGGAAACGATATTAATATAAATGTAACATCACCTTATCAATTAAATAAAGATTTCATAACGATAGGACACGGATTTTATGCTTTCAATTTAAAACAAAATGATATAAGATTTATTGAAAATAATTATAGTCCAAAGTTTAAAGAAATATACATTGATGATTTATCACAATTAAAAGACATTGATACAAAATCCAAAAATTTCATTGATTTGGTAATCGATTCTAAAATTGTTGAATTAACAGAAAACAAAAATAAAGTTGATATGTTTCTAGCTAAAAACGATTTCAATAATGTATATTTTACTGAAAACACAGATAAAGGTAAAGAAATCGTTATGAAAAACAGAAACGATATAAGAAATATCCTTATAGATAACGCTGAAGATAGTATGATAGAAGATCTGAATGATATATTCGGAATATATGATTCTGTAAGGAAAGATGACATTTAACAATTATTTAATAATTATTTAATAATTATTTAATCTGAAAATCAACACTTTAGGTATAATTTTTTACTATATAAAAATAAAAAATTATACTTATGAAAAAACTATTACTAATTTTAATATTTTTATCGTTTGTGTTTACTTCATTTTCACAAACGACAGACAACATAAAAAATGATACAATAATAGAATCAATATCTACCTTAAAAGATAAAGTGGATGGAGTTCAAGAGAGATTAACAACTGCTGAAAATGATCTCTATAAATTAACCAAACTTAAAATTTCAGGTTATATCCAAGCACAATATCAATATTTTGATAATCCTTCGATATATCCAAACAATTATTTTTCTGTACGTAGAGCTAGAGTTAAATTCGTTTATGAACCTATAAACGGAATTAATTTTGTCTTACAACCTGATTTCTCACCGGGATCAATTGATATAAAAGATGCTTATGTTCAATTAAATGATCCTTGGATAAAAACATTCTCATTATACGCCGGTAAATTTAACAGACCAAATTATGAAGTTGAATATTCATCATCTAGTAGGGAAGTTCCAGAAAGATCTATGGTTATAAGATCTTTATATCCGGGTGAAAGAACTATTGGAGCAAAATTAGAAATTCGTCCACCAAAAACAAATTTGAAAGTTCAAATGGCTATTTTCAATGGTAATGATGGTTTAACTATTTTAGATGCTAATGGTGTTAATATAAATCCAGTAAATAAAGACTTTGATAATTATAAAGATTTTATGGGTAGAATTACTTATGGATTTAGACTTGGTAATTTTGGTGTACTTGATTTGGGTGTACATGGTTACTATGGTAACATTAAAGCAACCACAACAGAAGTTTTAAATGGTAATTATGAATTAATTAAAACTGTAAATATTGGTGATAAACTAACTAAAAAATGGGTTGGTGCAGAATTCCAATTATACATGGATTTGTTAGGTGGTACAACTTTAAAAGGTGAAGTTCTTTATGGTCAAAACGCTTTTCCGGGTTATATCGGAAATACAACAAGTTTATCATCTATAACAAGTGCAAAAAATGATACATTATTTATAAATAATATAACAACGAATACTAGTAATATAAGACCAAATCAAATTAAAAATTTCTTTGGTTACTATGTTTACTTAACAAAAAATATTGGTAAACGTAATCAAGTTGCTGTTCGTTATGATTATTATGATCCCAACATCGATATTAAAGCGGGTGATATTGCATTAACTAACTACAATAACAATTCAACAAAAACAGATAATAAAATTACCACAACTGGTAATTTTGTAACTACTAATACTACAAAAACTGTTGTTAACGACAAATATACAAGTGGTACAAGTGATGTTAAATACGGAACTTGGACATTTGCATATAGTTATTTCTTTACAGAAAATATTAAAGTTATGTTAGCTTACGAAATGCCAACGAATTCAAAATCGGAAAATCTTCAAACCAAATATACTGTAAATGGTGTCAGCAATACATTAGACTATGGTACAGTTTTTCCACAAAATACTTTAACAGTAAGATTACAAGTTAAATTCTAAAAAAAATAATATGAAAAATATGAAAAAAAATATGAAAAAAATAATACTAACTTTATCAATTTTATTGGTTATGGTGATAACAGCATTTACACCAGCACCAAAACAAATAACGGTAAAAGGATCCGATACAATGGTTATTTTAACCCAAAAATGGGCTGAAATCTATATGAAGAAATATCCTCAACAAATTATTCAAGTAACTGGTGGTGGTTCTGGAACCGGAATCGCTGCTCTTATAAATGGATCAACAGATATTTGCACATCAAGTCGTCCAATGAAACAATCCGAAATGGAAAAACTTAAAGATCGTTACGCCACTTTCGGAGTAGAAATACCTTGTGCTAAAGATGGTATCACAATATTCCTAAATGAATCCAATCCAATTAAAGAATTAACCATCAAACAAATAAGTGGGATATATACTGGTAAAATAAAAAATTGGAAAGAAGTTGGTGGTCCAAATCAATCCATAAAATTATATGGTCGTGAAAATAGTTCTGGAACATATGTATTCTTTAAGGATAATGTAGTAAAGGGTGACTATTCACCAAGTTGTCAAACACTTCCGGGTACAGCAGCTGTTGTAAATGCTGTATCAAAAGATAAATATGGTATAGGATACGGTGGTTCAGCGTATGCAAATGGTGTTAAACATTGTGCTGTGAAGAAAGATGATAAAAGTCAATCTTATTTAGCAACCGCTGAAACAATCAAAAATAATCAATACCCTATAACAAGGTACTTATTCATGTACTTATCAAATAGACCAACCGGTGATGTTAAAAAATTCATTGACTGGGTTTTAAGTCCTGATGGTCAAAAAGTTGTTGTCGAAGTTGGTTATTTTCCAGTAAAATAAAAATTAATTTAAAAAAAGACTATCATTTTGATAGTCTTTTTTTGACTTGATTATATTTATATATACATATAAAACAATAGATAATGAAAAAACAATATACATTTACAATTGATGAAGAACTATATGAAAAATTTAGAAAACATTCTAAAAAAAGATCTATAAACAAATCACTTTTAGTTGAAACCAGTATAAGAATGTGGATGGAAATAGATGAAAAAAAACTTATTAAATCTGATGATTTCTGGAATATACAAAATAACCAATATTAAAAACAATAAAAAATATATTGGTTCAGCTATAAATATTGATAATAGATGGTATCACCATAAAAAATCATTATCGAATGGGAATCATCATTCCATAAAATTACAAAGAGCCTATAATAAATATGGTAGTGATTGTTTTTGTTTTGAAACTATAGAAGAATGTAATAAAGAAATTCTAATTATTAGAGAACAATATTATATAAATTTATTTGATAGTTATAAAAAAGGTTATAATTCGGTCCCAAAAGCCGGTAGTAATTCGGGTATGAAACATACTGATGAAACTAAAGAAAAAATCAGAAATAAAAGTATAGGTAATAAAAATATGTTAAACAAAAAACATTCCGATAATACAAAAATTTTGATTAGTGAAAAATTAAAAGGGACAATATTATCTGAAAATACAAAAATAAAAATGAGTGAATCCAGAAAAGGTAAAATAATGTCGGAAGAAACAAAAAATAAATTAAGTGAAATAAATTCGGGTAAAATATTTTCAGAAGAACATAAAAACAAATTAAGTTTATCCCATACTGGTAAAAAACAAAGCAAAGAAACTATAGAAAAAAGAGTTAAATCTAATAGTGGTAAAATAAAAACAGAACAATGTAAAAATAAAATAAGTGAAAAATTAAAAGGAATTAAAAAAGGACCAATGTCTATTGAACATAAATTAAAAATATCGAAAAGTAGATCTAATAATAAATAATGTAAAATATATAAAACTTCGTTATTTTTTATCAATATATAAAATTGTGGATATTCCACGATTATAAAAAATAATAAATAATTATAAAATGAGTGAATTAAATGGAAAGGTCAAATTTTTTAACAATACTAAAGGATTTGGATTTATTAAAGACAATGACTCAGACAATGAGTATTTTGTACACGTAACAGGTCTAGTAGACGATATTAGAGAAAATGATGATGTAACATTCGAAGTTAAAGAAGGTAAAAAAGGCCTGAACGCAGTTAATGTAAAATTGGTGTAAATTCAAAATAAATCAATAACAAACATTTTCAAAAAGGTAACGATTGTTACCTTTTTTTGTGCCTTTTAATTTGTAAAAAATAACCATCAAAAATTTAATATATAGCCATAACGTATAATACGTTGAAAAAGAAAGAAATACAATTTTATGGCAAAATTAACGTCATCACCAAATAAGAAAATAGAAGAAAGTCACATATTAACAACTGAAAGAGTTAAAGAAATACAAGAGAAAGAAAGATTAGCATTACCCCTCAAACTAACTGAAAGACTGTGGTTTAAGAATAATCCCGGGATTCGTAGACCGGGACTAAAATTCGCTATGACACCGGATGAAGTTCAAGAATATATCAAATGTAAATTATCCGTGTACTATTTCGCAGAACATTATTGTAAGATTAAATTGGAAGATGGTAGTATTGGTCAAATGAAACTTCGTGACTACCAAAAAGATATTATAAGATTATATGTTGAAAACAGATATTCGATTTTAATGGCATCTAGACAATCTGGAAAATGTTGTGAATCAAATAGTTGTCTAACTATAAAAGATTCAAATGGATATATATTTAAAATTTCAATTGGTGAATTATATTATAAAACACTTAAAGAATATAGAAAATTAACACTTATAGAAAAATCCAAATTATTTCTTTATAAAATATTAAAATATTTAGAATAAAATCCATTTTGGCTTTAAGCCATTAAAAAAAATTTTAATATATAAAAATATGGAAAATTTAATTACTTGTAAAATATGTGGAAAACAATCTACTAGAATATATGGTAGACATTTAAAACATCATGGATTAACATCTGATGATTATTTAAAATTATATCCGGGTGAACCTTTGTATTCCGAATCTGATAACAAAAAAACAACAATAAATGGTGGAATACATATGAAACAAGAAAAATATAAGAAAATGTTTTCAGAAAAAATTAAAGGTGATAATAATCCAAACAGTAAATCAAAAACAACAGAAGAACAAAGAAAACAAAGAAGTCCTTTTTCAAAAAATTTTAAAAAATACAAAAATGAAAATGATTGTATTGAATTTTCAAAAAAGGTTTATAAGAATAAAACATCAGAACAACAACCGACCAGAATTGAATATTATTTAAAAAAAGGATATACTGAAATAGAATCTGAAAAAATGTTATCTGAAAGACAACGAACTTTCACTTTAGAAAAATGTATATTGAAACATGGTGAAGAAATTGGAATTAAAATATTTAATGAAAGACAAAATAAATGGAGTAAAAAAATAGAAGATCAATATAAAAATGGTATTTTTAGAAAAACGAATAATACTCCCTTTTCAAAATTAGAAATTGATTTATTTAATATAATAATTGAAAAATTAAATATTAATGATAAAGTTTATTATGGAAATAATCAATATTTTAGAAATTTTAAAGATATCGGAAAAACTTTCTCTTATGATTTCGTATTTGGTAAAAAAATAATCGAATTTAATGGTGATTATTGGCATTGCAATCCTAAAAATTATAATAAAAGTTATTATCATAAACATTTAAAAATGTTTGCTAATGAAATTTGGGAAAAAGATAAAATTAGAATAAATTCAATTAAAAATATAGGATATGATGTATTAATTATATGGGAAAGTGATTATAATAATCATAGAAAAGAAACTATTCAAAAATGTATAGATTTTGTAAAAAATATAGAAAAGATATGAAAAAGATATTACGAAATATTATATATTTTTTAATTGAAAAATTAGAAAAAATTGAATATAAAAATGAAAAACTTGATGAAAATGATCCGTTAAAAAAAGTTTTGAATGTATTACCATTAAAAGATTTGTTAGTAGAAACTGATTATGGTTTTGTACCAATAGAAGAAATAAATTTAACACAACCATATACATCTTATAAATTAGAATTAGAAAATGGAATAAAAATGAACTGTGCAGATGTTCATGCTGTTTTTTGTGATGGTCATATAATTAAATTTGTAAAAGATTTAACATTAAATGATATAATTATAACGAAAAAAGGAAATTCAAAAGTAAAATATATTACTAAATCCAATCATAAAGTGTCTATGTTTGATTTATCATTAAACTCGAATGAACATAGTTATTATACAAATGATATATTAAGTTTAAATACTGTTTCTGCGGCTATTGTTATGTTGTGGACAGTTTTATTCAACAAAGATAAAGGTGTCATGGTTGTAGCTAACAAATCTACAACTGTTAAGGAAATTGTAAGGAAGATTAAAGATATTTACAAACTTTTACCTTTCTTCTTAAAGACTGGTATTGTAAACTGGAACGAAAAAACACTAGCTTTTGAAAATGGTAGTCGTATTCAATCCGAAAATAGAACAAAAGAACCTGCTATCGGTTTTACCATTGACTTATTATATCTTGATGAGTTTGCAAAAATTCCAGATAATATTGTTAGAGCGTATTACGCATCTGTAGTACCAACCGTATCATCAATATCCAATTCAAAAATTATAATTACATCAACACCTGACGGTCATAATTTATTCTATGAATTATTAAGAGATGCAGAATTACCGGAAGGTGATATTCACAAAAATCCATATAAATCTCTTAAAGTTTATTGGTTCCAAATCAAAGGTAGAAGAGATACAAAAATAAAATTTATTGATGAAAAACTTCAGAAATATGGATTAACAGAAGATTATGTTTTAAATTATTTGAGAAATGAATTAGAATATAAACTTTATGATAAGGTTGTTGATGGTAAAGTTTGTCATTATATCAAATGGTATGAAGATGATGAAAAAACACCAATGATAAAAGCGGACATAATAGATATTCGTTCAATAAGAATAGAAAGTAAAATGATGATTGATAATGGAATTGAAGAAATATTTGAAGTTCCATTACCAGAAATATGTTTCATAACAAATTGGCAAGAAGAAGAAACAAATCTTATTGGTGGTGAAGGTAAATTCGATCAGGAATACGGATTACAATTTATTACAGATGGTAATTTATTATTTGATAGTGCTGTATTTGAAACATTCCTTAACAACGAAACTAAATTTTCACCTTTAGAAATTCCATCATTTGAAAATAAACTTAAATATCCTTATTCAGATTTAAAATGGATAGAAAATAGACCAGACTTATTTGATATTCGACTAGCGAAAAATTATGATATTTTTGTCGGTATTGATATGGGTGAAGGATTGGGTCAGAATTATACTGTCATAAGTATATTTAGATTAATGATGAAAGACAAAGACACTATTAATAAGAAAAAATTCATGTATGAAAATAAATATGATCTTTTTAAATTAGAACAAATAGGTGTTTTCCAAAACAATATTTACAATCCGAATGAAATTGCACATATTTTATATTTAATAGCTTTTGAATTATTTGATCATGAAAGAGTTAAAATAGTTATTGAAAAGAACAAGAATTTAGGTGATCGTCTTTTAGATAATTTAAAACACGTTTTCAATGATATAAACAATTATGGTGATTCTATATTTGTTCGTTACAAACAAAATGAAACTGATGATTATTTAACTGTCGGATTCCTTGTTAAAAGTGGAGAAAAGGGTAAAAAGATGATGTTAAAGGATTTCCAAGATGTAATCAAAAAGGATGCTATGATTTTAAGACATAGTGGAACCATAGGTGAATTAAGTTCTTTCTCCAAAAAAGAATTAGCTAACGGAGAAGTTACATTCAAATCTCAAAGTGGTACTGATGACTGTGTAATGGCAATCATAAACTTAGCAACTATTTACAGACATACAGATTACAAAAATATCATTGATACATATCTTGATTTCAGATCAACCGATGTTGAAAAGGAAATTGTAAAGAATTTCATGGAAATCACACCTTATGAAAATAATGTAAACTACAAATCATTTAGAATGGCTAGAAAACAATTTATAAATAAAGTTGATATGTTGTCAAAAGCTAAACCAAATAATCCTTGGCAGAATAATAATACGGATGAAGTACTTAGAATGAACCCTTGGAAACAAGCAGATCCTTGGTCTAAAAGAGATGAAGAAAAGAAAAATCCATTGTTCTGGCCAAATTCACAAAAAATTAAATTTTGGCCAAAAGGTGATTAATTTTTCAAACTTTTTGTTTTTTTATTACTAAAAAAGTATTATATTTAATGAAAATGGAAAAAACACACATTTTTTCCCCAATATATAAAATAAATTGTAGTAGCAAAAGATAGGGTTACTTCGGTTCTAATTGGTTCAACTCCAATAGAAAGCTGGTGAAAACCTCGCTTTTTATAATACCCTCCTTAAAATTCTCTACATTATTTTTAAACTTTTATATTTTTTTGAAATATAAATAAAAACGTTCTTAATTTTAATGGAATAAAAAAGGTAGCAATAAAAGAGTTACTTCGAGGGGATTCCCCTAACAAACAAGACACTCTTTTAAAATTACTCCTTAATAATATTTACTGATGATAGTAAGATATAGTGTTACTTCGTAAACATGAAAGGCTGGAAACGGCCATTAATGGTTATCATCTTCGGATGATGATTGAGTGATCGAACACATAAAAATCGAGGTTATGACAACCTATGTCAAGGTTCCGATAAACCACAAAATCGGGGTTGAAAAGTGACTTTAATCGAGTCACATTTAGTGAAAACCTAAATTTCACAACTCACTTATCATTTTCTTCATCTATATTACCAAAAGGACTACTGAATTAATTTTCTCTAGTCCTTTTTTTTTATCAACAAACAAAAAAAAAGAAAGGATTATTATGTCAAAATTCAATGCAAAAAAGACAGTTAGTTCACAAATTACAACTAACTTCGCAGGTGGTGAAGCTTTCAAGGAATCAAACAAACTTGAATTGGTTTCCCTATTATTAACTTCATTCGCACAGAATTCTTTCTATCAGAAAGAAGAACAAACAAATAACAGGTTAATTGATCTTATTAATAAGAATAAACCTGATTTCGTAGCAAAATCTGCAATTTTTGCTCGTAATGAATTTGGTATGAGATCTATATCACACATTACCGCAGCTGAATTAGCTAAACACTTGTCAAGTGTACCTTGGGCAAAAAGTTTCTACAATAAAATTGTTCGTCGTCCAGATGATATGATGGAAATTTTAGCTTATTACACTAGTAAGGGTAATAAAATTACAAACTCAATGAAAAAGGGTTTTGCTGAAGCTATGAGTCGTTTTGATTCATACCAGTTGGGAAAATATCGTGGTGAAGGTAAAGATTTCAAATTGGTTGATATTGCAAACCTTGTTCACCCAGTTCCAACTGAAGGTGAAAAATATATGGTTGATGTTGACCGTAAGGAATACATTGAAATTCTTTCAAAGAAAATATCTTTGAAGAAAAAAGGTGACAAGAAAGAATTAGAAACTAAACTTAATTGGGCAAAATCCCAAGAAGGTGAAACTATTAAAATTCACGCTCTTGAAGCACTTGTAATCGATTTACTCCGTAGTAAGGACACTGTTGCTTCTGAATTATCAAAAGCTGGTCAAAAGGCTAATAGTTCAGTTGAAAAAGAAGACCTTAAGAAAGATGTTTGGGTAAAACTTCTAAGTGAACGTAAAATCGGTTATATGTCTTTATTGATGAATTTAAGGAATATTGTCGAACAAGCACCAGAAATGATTGATGTTGCTTGTGAACTTTTAACTGATAAAAAGTTAATCAAGAACTCTTTGGTTCTACCATTTAGATATCTTGTAGCTTACAATGAATTGTCGAACTTAGGTGCTTCCAATTCGAAATTCAGAAAAGTTTTAACAGCAATCAATGAAGCAGCTGAAATAGCTTTAGATAATATTCCAAAATTCGATGGTGAAACATTAGTAGTTTTAGATACTTCCGGTTCAATGACCGGGGCTCGTTTAGCAAAAAGTCAAATCACATGTGCACAAGCTGGTGCTCAATTCGCCGCCGCTATCGCAAAACGTAATGGTTGTGATTTGATGAGATTTGATGATAATGCATCTTATGTGAAATACAATCCAGCTGATAGTTTAATGACTGTTACAAATGTATATAGATTCGCTAGTGCTGGTACCAATTTTCACAGTATTTTTAAAACTGCAAACAAAGCTTACGATAGGATAATAATTCTATCTGATATGGCTGGTTGGGTTGGTGGAAATGCACCGACAAGTACTTTCAGAGAATATTGTAGAAAGTACAATTGTCAACCACATATCTATTCCTTCGATCTTCAAGGATATGGAACTTTACAATTTCCTGAAAACAAAGTTTACGCTATGGCAGGATTTTCGGATAAAGTTTTCGAATTAATGACTCTACTTGAAAAAGACAGACAATCATTAATAAACCAAATCGAAAAAATAGAATTATAAAATTTTTAATTTTATTTTTACCAAACAAGGGGGATTATTCCCCTTTTTTTGTTTATTTAATTTCATAATATAAAAATAAAAATTGACATTATGAAATTAATATATACAAACAAAAACAAAAATACATGGAAACTAAATCAAAAAATCAACAAAATTTAAATGAAGAAAAGAAAAATAAAAGAAAAATTTATATAAAAGAATGGATAAAAAATAATCCAGATAAAATAAAAACATATTCTAAACCAGAAAAAACAAAAAAATATGAAAAAAAGAAAATTCTCACCAACGAAGAAAAAGAGAAAAAAAGAATATATCTTAAAGAGTGGAGAAAAAATAATCCAGATAAAATAAAAAATCATTACATCAAAAATTATTTAAATAATAAAGAAAAAATATTAGAAATTAATAAAACATATCAAGAAAATAACAAAGAAAAAATAGAATTGTATAAGAAAAAATGGGCTGAAGAAAAATATGATACATTGAGATTACAATGTTTAATTAAACTAGGTTTTAAATGTAAAAAATGTGGAAATGAAGATCTAAGAGTATTTGCTATAGATCATGTAAACGGTGGTGGTGTAAAAGAATTGAAAAATAAAAATAGTATAAAATATTATAAAAAAGTTTTAGAAGATACCGAAAATAATTATCAACTGCTTTGTCATAATTGTAATTGGATAAAAAGATGGGAAAATGGTGAAATTAGAATATCTAAAATATATTATGATTATATGAAAGAAAAAGGTATAATTTAAAATCTAAAAAGAAAAATGGGTGAAATTTTCACCCCTTTTTTTATTTCATTCATGACTATGTAAACCATGACCACCCGCAGGGTCTAACTCATCATCATCCCATATATCCCATTCACCTTCATTTTCTTCCACATCATTTTTAATTTCATTTCCTTCAATATCTATTTGCCATGAATTTCCATGATCGGATACAAACCAAAGATTAGGATAATAACCATTATCATCCATCCATTTCTTTACAAATTTTAGTGCATCATCCATTTCAATAAAATCACCAAGAAATTTACCCTCACAACCAACACTATATTTATATCCATTTGAAGATATTACACAACTATCCTCATCCGGTCCGTTACTTTCATTTATTTTAATAAACTCACTAAATTTCTTTATCATAACAAACTTTATTATTTTTTATGTATATATTAATTATAAAATACCAATTATGAAAAACAAAACTAGAAAAATTATAATCAACGAAGAAACTTGGGTTTGGATTGTAAGTTCAGGTCAATTTGGTAATGTAGAAGAAGTTAGGATATATTCACCTGACAGAAAACTTTTCAGAATAAAAGCGGAAGATATTACAAGTGAAACAAAATTTGTTGGATTAGAAGGTGATTTACCATTTACAGTAAAACCTAGCCATATCAAAAATTATATTGAAAAGAAATTATTACATATACATTAATTTATGTATTACATAGTTCAAGAAAGACTTTATAAAGAAGATGAATGGGATGTTCTTATCGATTCATTAGAAAGATTAGAATTAGATTATGAAGTTGTAAAATTAAGACCTTTCATTGATGATATTGAATTTGAAACAGATAGAAAAGATGTTTTCTGTTTTGGTGCTCTGAAAATGGCAAGAATTTCACCTAAATATGGTTGGAAACCGGGTTGTATTATGACACCGAATCATGATTTTATGGTTTACAGAAAACATTATAAAAACAATTTATTAAATTATGACAGTACTATACATAATTTTGGGGATTTGGTTCTTCATAGGGATTCTTTTGTTAGGCCGACTCTTGACACAAAAACATTCACAGGAAAAATATTCACTCCCCAAGAATGGGAAGAGTTTAAGGAATACAGTTTTAAAAACGGACACACTACGACATTATCTAAAGAAACAGAAATTCAAGTAGCTTCTATAAAAAATATTCAAAAAGAATTTAGATTTTATATTGTTAACGGTGAAATAATTACAGGTAGTCTTTATAGAACAGGATGTTTCATTAATTATAGTGATATTATAGATGATGGTGCTATTGAATATTGTAAAGAAATGATAAAAATATTTCAACTTGCTGATGCTTTTGTAATGGATATTTGTTTAACAGATGGAGAATGGAAAATAATTGAATGTGGAACAATAAATTGTTGTGGTTTATATAAAGCTAATATTCCTAAATTGTTAATAGCTTTAGAAGATTATTTTAACTAATAGTTACTTTTTTAGATCTATAATCAATTTCAACATCATCCGGACAAACACCACCATCTTTTTTAAATTCAATTTGTGAATCTATTGTCCAATCTTTAAAATCGTGTGAATCTGTATCAAAATAAATTATATCTTCTACACCATCTTCAAAATTATATTCGATTTGACACCAAACTTTAATGACACCCAAATTCATAGATTTTATTCTATCATTTCTCATTTCTGGTTCTAATATCCAACTTACTGTTGCGGATGATGTAGTTATATCCGCATCATCTTGTCTATTCAATGACTCTTCCAAACCATAAACGGTAACAGAATTAACGTCAGTTTTAAAACTATATTCACTTGATTCATTAATAAATTGTACAAACTTCTTCATAATTGATATTTTGATTTCATTTATATATTAAAAAATAAAAACAAAGTTCTTAAAACTCAATATAAAACTCAATGGACAATTATTATATAGATTACAAAGACGGTTATTATATAAGTATTATTTCAATAGACGGTTATCCAAAATATTTTATTATTGTGGGTGATGATGTACCCAGATTTAGACATGAAATACCAGCTAATAGTTGGATAAAAGTAAGTTCTTTAAAATATTACATTGAATTTCAAACACATATTTATGGTTGGAATGAAAATAATATGGTTTTATTGAAAAAAGAATATTTCGATATCAACGGAAAAAATGTTCTTTTCAATATGAATCCATCCAATATTAATGATTTAGATATTTGGATAAATTATATTGAAGATTTTTGTAAATTAAAAAATTGTAAACCATTATACAAGATTAATGATTTTATATTCGATAAAAATAAATACAACATCAATTATTATACTGATCAAGATTATTATACATCATATCCAATTTCTTGGGTTGATGATTTAAGTATAAATCCGAAAGGTATTGATATGAATTCATATGAACTAATAAATAACGTATTTAATCATGAAAATAATTGGATTTAACTCTTTTTCTCACGATTGTAGTATATCATTAATTGAAAATAATGAAATAAAAAGTTGTTTTCAAGAGGAAAGATTCACTCGTGTAAAGGCAGCTGATAACATAGAATCAGTTCCAAATTTATCCCTTGAAAGTATTGAAAAATATTTTAATTTTAGTATTTTTGATGATGATGTTGTTCTAACAACCACTTCACCTATTAATATTCGTGATAATTTCATGTACAAAATTTTAGAAAAGAAAAATATCCTTTATTATCCACACCATCTTTGTCATGCTGCTGGTGTTTATTTTACTTCCGGTTTCAAAGAAAAAACATTGGTTGTTGTTTTCGATGGTTCGGAAAGTAATAATTTTCATGAAGATATTATAACAAAAGATAATTTTAAAAATCTATGTTTTAGAAATTCAAGTTGTTCCACAATATTCACAGGTGAAAATAACAAATTGACCGAAATATATAAAATGAAAGGTGGTCCAAAAAGTGAGAACATGACTGTTTTTAATGTTGTTAATCCAGTCGCTTCTCTATGGGGTGAGGTATGTAGAATTTACAATTGGAAAGAAAATAAAGATGAAGGTAAAGTAATGGGATTAGCAGCTCAAGGTAAATTTGATGAAGAAATATACAATCACTTAAAAATGGGATTTGCATATTCCAATCTACAATTTGATTTATATTCATCTAATATTTTTGGATTCGTATTAAGTGAATTGGATAAAAATGGATTAATACAAGAAAAGAAAAAAGATGTTTGTTTCAATTTTCAAAAATTAACAGAAGATAAAATATTAGAATATATTTGGGATTTACATAAAAAATTCCCCGGACATAAGAAATTATGTTTATCAGGTGGGCTATTCGCTAATGTGAAATTGAATCAAAGAATAAATGAATATGGACCATTTGATGAAATTTATATAATGCCACCAATGGGTGATTGTGGTGTTTCATTGGGTTCCGCGTTAATTCATTCAAATAAAGAATATAATTATGAAACAAAAAGATGGGATAATGTATTTTTAGGAATTGATTATACACAAGAAGAAATGGATACATATATAGACTCATCCATTCATAAAATATTTCCATACTCACCAAACTATATTGCGGAATTATTAAACAATGGTAAAGTAATAGGTACATTTGTCGGTAAAACAGAATATGGTCCAAGAGCTTTGGGTTCCAGATCAATATTGGTAGAACCAAGTAGGAAAGAAACTCATGAATATTTAAATAAAAAACTTGATAGAAATGAAATAATGCCATTTGCTCCAATTGTAATGTCTGAATATGTTTCTGATATTATGTACGCTTATCGTTCACAAAGAGCTGCTGAATTTATGACATTATGTTATACTGTTAAAGATGAATGGGTTGAAAAAATTCCAGCTGTTATTAACATTTTTGATAAAACTTGTAGACCACAAATAGTTTTCAAAGAAAGAAATAATTTTTTTCATGAAATATTAGATGAATTTAATAAGTTAACTGGTATTCCTGTATTATTAAACACTTCTTTTAATTCACATGGTGAACCAATTATAAATCATCCAACTCATGCTATAAATCATTTAAATAAAGGATCTATTGATTTTCTTATTCTTGGAAATAAAATATTAGAAAAAAAGTCTTAAAAATTTTTTATATTAAATATTTGTTGTAATTTTGTAAAAAATAAATAGAAATGGGTGGTAAAGCTCTTAAAAATTGGCCAACTGAAAGAAAAACGACAACACAATTCTATGATATTGAAAGTCGTTTGATTCCAAAACTAAAAGAAATTTTTGGAACAGAACTTTATGTCCTTAAATTTTATCATACAAAGCCGGATCACGGTGATATGGATATCCTTTTAAAAGTTGATAATCAATTTTATAATAAGGGATTAAATATCCGTAAAGAAATTGAAAAACATTTATCACCAAATGAAATTGTGGTAAACGATGGAACAACAACATTTGATTTTGAACAATTTCAAATAGATTTAATTCCTGTTGCTGAATCTATTTGGGAATCAACTAAATTCTGGATGGATTATGATCCAACGAGTAATCTTTTGGGAAAATTATTTAGATCTATAAAATTTAAAGAATGACCCGATAACGAACCTTATAATTTTTATATATAAGAATAAAAAATTATAATGGTAATTTATATAACAACAAATTTAATAAATGGTAAAAAATATATTGGTAAAGATGAAAAAAACGATTCAAATTATTTCGGTTCTGGAATACATTTAACTAGATCTGTGAAAAAATATGGTAAAGAAAATTTCAAAAAAGAAATAATTGAACATTGTAATACATCAGAAGAATTAAATGAAAAAGAAATATATTGGATTGACTTTTACAAAGCGTGTGAATCAGAACAATTTTATAATATAGCAAAGGGTGGTGACGGTGGAAATATTATTAAAGGATATTCAGAAGAACAAAAAAAAGAAATTTATAAAAAGACCATAGATAATAGAAAATGGTATAAACACTCTGATGAAACAAAAGAAAAAATATCTAAAAAACATAAAGGAAAAAAATTATCTGATATTACAAAATTAAAACTATCTGTATATAATACAGGTAGAAAAATGACAAAGGAACAAAAAGAAAAACTATCAAACTCATTAAAAGGACATTTAACATCAGAAGAAACTCGTATAAAAATATCAAAGGCAACAATGGGTAAAAATCTTGGTAATATCCCTTGGAATAAAAATATACCAATGTCAAATGAATCAAAAAATAAAATATCAGTATCAAAAAGTGGGAAAAATTGTGGATCGGATAATTCATCTTATGGTAAAATTTGGTTAAATAATGGAAATGAAAATTTTTATATTTTAAAAAACGAAATTGAAACTTACATAAATAAAGGTTATAAAATGGGAATGATTAAAAAATATACTACAGAAGTTAAAGGTTATTTAAAATATAGACCTGATGGATTATATGCTATTATTTTTAATAAATCATTATCTAATAAATTGGGTGAAATTTTAATTACAAAAGATATAAATAAAATGTTTCTATTTCTGGGATTAGATATTAATCGTAAATATAATGGATTTGAAACATTAGAAGAAATTTACGATTGGATTATTTCATGTAAATATTTTAAACCACAAATATTTTTCTTGGAAAATTTAAATCAAGATGATAGAAAAAGAAACAAGAAACGACCCACATTTAATAAATTTTTAGAATATATTAAAGATTTTCAATTTGATAATGAAAAATTAACAAATGATGTATCTTTGGATTTGATTGATTCTAGTTTTCCAGAAGTTCATTTTCTTGAACAAATTGAAACTTTGAAAAAGAAAGATGAAGAAAAACAGATTATCAGAAACAAATTCAATGGTGAACTTGTAATGGAATGGACTGATTTGAAAGGAAAGGAATTGGGTGATGTAATTACGAAATTCAAATCACAATACACCAATGAAATCAAGGAATGTAGTCCTGAAGAAGTGAAAAATATTTTCTTAAAGTGGTTTAACGAAAACAATTAAAATTATGAAAATTGAAGATTTAATTTTAGAAATCCTTAAAAAAGGTGTATCTATTGATTCTGTTACGATAGTAGAAGATTTAGATATTATTGGCTATAGAGTATGTGGTTTTTCCAAATCTGGAACTGTTACCTTATTTGAATCCAAAGGGAAAATATTTGCGGAAGCTAGATACAATGAAACAACCGAAATTTCCAATTTCGATGATTTGGTATCTTTGGCTTGGGATTGGTATATAAGATATAGAGATCGTTCACCTTTTGAAAGCCCAGACTCTAATTGGGTAGATCATTTTGTTGAAAAAGGATGGTTGAAAATAGTAAAGGATTATAAAATTGTTGAAAATATAAAATAATATAAATATGAAAAAGTTAATGAATTATTTTCCAGACCCTATTCATTGGGTTATTGCATTCATCATATTATTAATCATTGTATTATGAACGAAGCATACAAAAAGTACGGTTATAATATCTATTATGAGAAACAGAGTATAGAATTATATCTGAAAAATTTCGATGACTTCATGGATTTATTAGAAATCCGTAGGACTTACAGAAAAACGGGTATCGGTAATTTCTATATCCTCGATGGAAGATACTGGATTGATGAATTCGGTCAAATCAGTAAGGTTATTGATGGATTGGAGAAACTGAAAGGGTTCATGAAGATTCCATTGGTCTTGACCAACGATGAATTTCACGATATTGTATACAGGTATGACAGGAGTATCAACGCTATCACTACTGAGGAAATTAAAAACTTAGAGTGGTCAGAAATAAGTAAAATACATGAATCTGGTAGACCTTTTGGACTTGCGATTTCGAGGTCAATGAGTTCATCACTTCCCGACCGTAATACTATTTGTCCTTACTGTGGTAAAGGATGGGATTTGGATAACATCGATGATTGTTTACATCATCAGTCAACATGGAAAGATTACCCAGCTCGTCAACTAGATTTATATGGTGATGTTCTTTGGGATTTCGTTGGACAACCACTTCAAAAGGTATGGGATTACTTCAAAATGAGATCAAACGCTATTTATTACCCAATGAGAGAACATGGTATTAGTAACCCAAAATGGATTGATCTTAGACCAAATCCAGAATATAAAACATTAAAAATCAATGAAAATGGTTTTTATGATGGTAAAATTGATGAAAATTATATCATTCAAAAAGATGATTCAATAGGATTCCAAATAGTTGAATGTTATCATAAAGATTGTAACAGAAAAATGTTAAATGAAAAAGAAGAAAAAAAATTCAAAGAATGTTTTATAAAGGCTGGATTTGAAAATTTCGAAATGATACATATCCCAAATGAATATTGTCATGATATTAATAATTGTACTATCTGTTCAGATTGGTTTAATGTTGTAACAAAATATGGTACGATTAAAATAGGTTGGAGAAAACGAGTAATTTATATTGAATGGCCAAATATCCAATCAAATGCTATCGTTATATTTAACAACGAAGATGTAACAAAAGGTTCTAATTACATCCACGCTTGGGGATGGGGAAAATGTACAGAATATTTAACAGAATTAAAAAAATCATTGAAAATATTGTAATATGAATTTAAATAAAACTTTAACAAAAGATCAAAAAGAAATGAAAATAAAAGAATAAAATGAAAGAAAAATCAGAAGATACTGGAAGATTTTATATTTATGATCAAAACACTGGTCGTAAGTTTGTTGTCGAACCAATTGACAATTCACAACATGCTGCTGATTGGGGTGATGTAAATCCAGCAACCAAAAAGATTGAAGGACATTATGGTGAAAAACATATCGGTTCAATAAAAGAAGAAGATTCCATTATCACTAAAGAAAATGGATTTGATAAATGTGTATATTTCACTGGAAGTCCAGAAGAAGGAATAAGAAAATTTTTAGAATTAGAAGAAAAAGAAAAAAATAAAAAATTATGAAAATGACAATTTGGACAATGGGTTATTTTCCCTTTACAATGGGTGGTCGTGTAAACGCACCAATGACCACAGAAATTGATATGATTGAAGAGAAAGAAGTTGGTTACGGTGTAAAGGCATTCTCTTGGAAAACCCCAAAAGGTTCCATTAGAATATCAGAAAGTGAAACCGGTGCAATTATAGGTGATTCATTTGAAGATGTTATGAATGACATCAAAGAAACCACCCCACAAATGGTGGCAAAACAAATGAATGATGCAAAAGGACTCCTTCATTCTGGTTGTGCAAAAGAAATGACAAATGAAAAATTTTTTCAATTATATAACTATTAATATATGAAAACAAGAGAATTCATTATGAAAGACAAGACTGGTAGAGGTTTTGTAAGAACGGGGATTAGTGAAACAGATCTCCTTGATATTTTTAACGATGAAGAAGCAGATGTTTCTTGGGATGGTGAAACTATTCCGGAATGGTTAGAATATTGTGAAGTGGGTGATTCTTGGAAAAATTCAACAACAGAAGTAATTTGTATAGAAGTATGAAAAAAGAAAGAGAATTAAGAATGTATTTTTTGGTGATGTATAACATCAGTCCAATTCAAAAATCAATTCAGGCAGGACATTGTGTAGAAGAATATTCTGATAAATATAGTAAAACTAAACTATACAAAGAATATAGGAAACATAAAACATGGGTTGTTCTTGATGGTGGTACAAGTAATAATGGAATTATATTATGTAAGGATGGACAATGGTATGATGATGAAACCAAATTGGGTACAATGGAATTACATGAAAAATATTTGATTAATAATAATATTCCATATGCATCATTTCATGAACCGGATTTAAACAATGCCCTTTCCGCCCTTTGTTTCATTTGTGATGAAAAAGTATTCGATTGGGAAACTTACCCACCTTTCATTAAGTGGGTGACAAATTCTTGTTATTATCATTTATCGGATGATGAAAAAGAAATGAATCCACCATACGATGAATCAGAAAACATGAAAACACTTTATTTGGATTGGATTCATTTGGTCGGTGGTGAACAAAATGCAAAATTAAAAGAGTTGATTTACGGTAAAAAATTAGCTTAATATGAAAATTTCAAGTAACAGAAAACCGGGTCATTTTAGAGTTGTAACAAAAATAGTTGATACTATTGATTCATGTGAAAATGAAACACATCTAAAATTAACCATGAAATTCATAGATTTATATATTCAAATGTTTAAACCATCACAAGAAGATGTGGATGAATGTTTGTTATATTTATTCGATAAATATGACGAATTAGGAATAGAAGTTGTTGATGTTGATTTGCTTAAATTTGAATAAATTTATCAAAAGTCATCAATCTTGATTCCCTAATAGGAAATCTTGTTGGTTTTTCCAATGTAACCGATGATTTTACAAATCTATTTGTATCATTAGATGTTACCAAATAATTATCCAATTTTATTTTAACAGTATCTAATCTTTCTAATATAAGATGAAATAATTCATCATCTGTCTTTCTCAATATTTCTTCAAAGAATTTTTGAATATCGTTTGCATAATGAATGTTTTGTGTATCATCATCGTAAAAACTAACGTTTGGATACCAATCTTGTTTTAAAGGGATAAATTTACCACCCTTAATTTTAAAACCAGTTAAATGTTCCAATAAAACGTTAACCTTATTCATGTAATTCTGACCTTTATTTACACTTTGGCCAACGAAAAATATTTTCTTTATATTTATTCCAATATTTTCCAATTCTAATCTTAACTTATTCAAAATATCAGAATTTGTTCTTTGATTCGAACGTGCTGTTAATATACCAATGTCAATATGTTTGTTGAATCTTAAATGTTCAATGTTTTTAATATAAATTTCAAGTTTTGATTTATTGAGTAATTTCTTGTCAACCATAGGCATTAATGATATTCCAAAACGTTCAATGTTTTCCGTATGTGCCTTCTTCTGTAAACGTTTGGATAATTCTTCACTAATATAAAATTTTTGACCATTATAAGATAAACAAATATCTTCTTTTTTATAATGACCTTTCTTGATTAAAGTGAATTCAATATGGTTTAAAACGTGCAGAGGTTTGCTTGGATGGTCTTTATCAATCACCCACACTTCGTAGTCATTATCCCACAAAGTGCCGTCCAAATCAAAGAAACATATTTCCTTATTCATTTTTCATTATATATTCTTTCAATAATCAATAGTGATTAATCTTTTCATAATCTTATATATAAAAATTAAAGATTAAATTTTTTCAAAAATATCAAATTTTGTTATCAATTTCTCGTTCTTTGGAATTTCCTTATTTAAAATTTTCAATTTTTTCGGATCAAAAATAAATAGATTCTTAGTACCAGTTTCCCAGACATAACACCCATCATAATCGTTTTCCTTTAACCAATCAAAAAACCAAGTATCTTCAATGGATGAATAATCACCAAAAACAATTCCATTATAATATTTAGATGTATCAACATTATCAAATTCTGATGATGAATCTATATCATTTCTCAATTTCAACGCTAAATCATAATCATAATTTTTATAATCTAAATTAGCATTTCTTACTTTTCCATTTTGATAATAATACAAATTCAAATCCGTTGGTAGTTTTGATGGGTCGAATATCTTATCAGTCAACACTTCAATAGTATAAATTAAACCGTTTTTGTATCTACTATAATACTTAGCAAATTCATAATCACTTGTTAAAAATATAGGATTGATATAATTCAAATCCAAATACGTTCCTTTTTTCAATTTAAACTCATTGAAATCTGAATATGAACCATGATACCATTTCATTTTATTAATTCTTTTATTCATGAACTACCACTACACTAAAGATGTAGTGGTTTCTGGGTCTTTTAACCCGTCTTTTTTAACGTTTCACAGACAAGATGCTTCTTAGGTTTCATCGAAATGAAACGGTCGTCCACAGAGCCGGCCT